>TARA_R110002096_G_scaffold171490_4_pt1 | contig 159123 bp, 125 predicted proteins | sample TARA_R110002096 | Tara Oceans TARA_R110002096 (sample SAMEA4397295) | marine metagenome | biome: Polar Biome; feature: [DCM] deep chlorophyll maximum layer (ENVO:01000326); material: water (ENVO:00002006), including particulate matter (ENVO:01000060) such as... | depth 35 m
GATGAGTCCCAGGTAAGCTTGGGCGTATCCGCCTCTGCCTCCCCTGCGGCTATGACACTGAGGAGGGCGACGCTAAACAGAATGGAACGCATGGTTGTCTTCCTGGAGGTGGTCTTTAGAGCTTATTGCTGAAGAGGGCGAAGGCTAACGGTAACGACCGCGTCAGCAATGATGGGAGCTGGAACTTGTCCCAAGAGAGTCATCTCTCCGTCGGCCAGGTCGGCATCGTCCACAAAGCCCCAAACTTGAAGGAAGCGCTCTTGCCCAGGAGGGAGCTCAATGGCCACAAAGACGCCATCTGTATTGGTTGAACTCTGCAAGCTGTGACGAACAGGTAGCGATGTGTTTGCTGCGGAAAAGTAGTAGCTCACGCCGCCCTCAACGTGGCTTGCAACATCGAGCGTATTGCTTACAGCTGCAACGGCGCCTTTCACAACGTTGCCATCACAGTCGCGAATGCTCCCGGCAATGATGCCCAAGCCAGGCGTACGAGTAACACCGATGAAGGCGGGCAGAGCCTGTGCGGTGAGTAGCGAGACTGAGTCGATGTCGTCGCTTTGTGCGGCGACCCCGGGCTCGTAGTATTGGTTTAGCGAGTAGGTGTCGAGAGCATCTTCGACAACAACCTTAAAGGCCCAATGCGTTTGGCCCGTTGGCAGCGTGAATTCGTAGTTGCCGTCTTCATCGGACGTCGCGGTCGCGACCGCGGTGCCGGTAATGCCATCATCGCCGTACAGCGTCATCGAACCACCGATAAGAGGTTCATCGGTTTGGAAGTCGAGAAGAGCGCCGGTTAGGGTGATGTCTGTTGTCGTTGGCAATTCGGATGACGTTTGGCCAAGGCAACTCCAGTTTGCTGCGCCGACCAGGTCCCAGCCGTTCTCGGCTTCGACATATGCTGTGGTGGCTTCGCCTGGAGTTGCGAAACCAAGCTCGGCAAGACCATTGTCTTCACCGCCGTCCGCACTGCTGTCGCCATCACCACCGCAACCGACGCTTACTGCGAGGCCGAGGCAAAGTGCGAAAGAGGGCAGGGCGCTAGCGCCCGAGGTGCTTGGAAGAAATCGAAAATTCATAGACGTGTCCTTAGGTTAGAGATGCGTGTGTATCCCGAATTGAATCGCGGTGCCAAGTGTCTGGCAGCGAACACCTGGGCGCAGCGCTAAAGGCGGCATCTGACGGAGGCTGGCCTAGGAGATGCAAGTGACTTACTAGCGATTCTAGGTGCTTGGCTGAGTGATGAAGCCTGCCATGCTCTGTGCGAGCGGCGGCTTTCGGCGGCAGTGAAGGTGCGAGTAAATGAATCGCGTGCGCGAACGCCCGATACGAGTAGCGCCCGCTCCACTTGGCACCATAGAATTTCTTTGAGCTCTTGGGGGATCCATTCAAATTCGCAATTGACGTACCAATCGGGCCCGATTGGAAAAACGCAAGTCGCCTGCGCGATGGCATCGTCAATTGCCTGGGCTGCGTCTTCGAGGATATCGACTACTGCCTGACGATTGGTATGGCAGTCGGCGAACTTGTCGAGAACGCCATAAAGTACGGCGACTGGTCAAAGAGTAAGAACTCTTCCTTTACTGCTCGAGTTCATGTTTCGGGAAGCAGCGTAATCATCGAGGTTTCAAATCCCGTGCGCAGCAAATCCGGAAGCGTCGACGACCTCTTCGCCACGCTCGAGTGGATCCGCAATCAACCGACAGCGCTTGGTGCGTATCAGAGCCTCTTGCAAAAAGCGGGAACCGAGGACGGATCTCATCTCGGTCTTGCGCGCATTTGCTACGAGACGGGTGCGCAACTCGATGCGAGCCTAGAGGGCGATGTCATCCGCATTCGAGGCTTTTTGAGTTCGACGCGCGCTCAACTCGTTGGCCAGTAGACGCCTAACAAGGCGCGGCCTAACAAGGCGCGGCCAACGCAACTCTTAGGCATCATCTTTAGGAGCAGGTGTTGGCCTCGAGGTAACCGCGTTAGAGACTTCGCGAAGAAGACGGAAGCCAACACGAGCCGATCGCTCTCGAGCAAAGTAAATGCGCCGCCGACCAAGGCCACAGTCAATCTCCCAATCGCACCAAGCGCCGCCTCGCGAGAAATAGCGCTTCTCATTCTCGGTTCCCAGATAGCCTTCGTCGGGAAGTACCCACTCGGCGATGGTTCCCGCCAAGTCGCGCACGCCATACGGCGAGATATCAGATTCGAACGTGCCCACAGGCTCTGGAGTTGGAAGGCCTTCGCGCGAGTCGCGCATTTTGCAAAAGAGCGCGTCAAAGTGATCGCCCCATGGATACCGACGTCCGTCAGTTCCTCGGCCAGCCTTCTCCCACTCTCGATTGTGCGGAAGCCGGTAGAAACGCCCGGTTTGCTCGGATAGCCAATCTGCAAATTGCTCGGCGGCAAGTGCGGTCACGCCAAAGGCGGGAAGCTTGAGAGTCTCGGCGAGTTCGTGTGAGCCCGGCATTCGATGCGGCTCCCAACGACCGTTCCACTGCCAATACGCGATCCCTTTGCGATCCCTTGGGATGAGTTGGCCAATCTCAATATTGTGGCTTCGCAGATCATCGAGAAACGCCAAGTACTCTCGGAAGGTGACCGGAAATCGCCGAATCGCAAACGCTCGAACGTGCGCTTCGTAGAGGGCCGTGGACGCGGGGTTCGCAGGATCCACGGCGATCAATGCGTCTCCACCGGGAACGTAAACCTCGTCTGCATCGAGTTGGGTGAGGATGCGAGTGTTGACCGAAACTTCGCGCTCTTCGCCGGGTTCGAGTCGCAACGGAAATCGAACTTCGGTCGCTTCATGTGAGAGCCGAATCGAGTACTGCCCAGAACTAAGAGAAATTTTAGAATCTCCCTGAGGTAGCGGTCGCTCGTTTACCACCGTGAGTCGTCGCCCTTGCTCGGCTAGGGTCGCAACGCGCAGAGTCGCGGGATTCTTCTCGTCGCATGAAACGATGAGGGTGGCCGGTGCATCGAGGGCATCGACAAGGCCGCTGTCATCGTAGCGCCGCACCAAGCCCTCAAAGTAGATTTGATTTGGCTCGTCGCGACGTTGCTTGGCGTCGTTAAGCTCTGCCCAGTACAGCTTTGCGAGCCCCCGCCTTGCCTGGCCTTGGTTCGCGACCAACTCAAGGGCTTGCTCGTAGCTTGTGACTGCTGCTTGCAGCGTGCGAATGCGCAACATCGTCGTCACATTTGTAAGCGCTTCCGCATCCCATAGTTCGGCCTTCGCCTCGACTGGATCCCACGGGTGAATCTTCGAGCGCAAATCCAATAAGTGCTCGGTCTGCTCGGGGCGCGATTCTACAAATTCGAAATACCGCTCCGACAATTCGTCGCCGCTTTCGATGTGCCGCTTCGCCTCGCTTGTTCGACGCTTAAGATCCTCTGTGCGATCGAGAAAGGATTCGATCGCATCCCCAAGTTCGCGAGCCGAACCCAACCTATCATCAAGGTTCATTGCGAGTGCACGCATGCAAATGTCGGAGAGTTCCTTAGGGATTTCTTTGTCGGGAAATCGAATCATCGGTGGCGCAACTACAGCCTCACCTTTAGAGCCTCGGTGCAGGAGCTTCAGATAGTCCGATACGGTCTCGACCTCGAAAGCCCACTCACCGGTCAAGATCTGATAGAGAATCGAACCCATCGCAAAGACGTCGGTGCGCGCATCAAAGCTTGTCACCTCTGGATCGAGTTGCTCTGGCGCCATGTAGCCGGGAGTGCCGCCTCGCGAAATCACATTTGAAGAGACGTTGTGGGCGAGCCCCCAATCCAAGACCAGAACTTCACCAAAGGGCCCAAGAACAATATTCTGAGGCTTGAGATCGCAGTGAATGATGCCGCGACTGTTTGCGTACTGCACCGCTTGGCACACCTGCATGAAATCTCGAAGGAGTCGACCAAGAGTAAAGCGCTTGCACGTCTCTTCATCGGCCTCGTTTAATCGACAGAGAATCTCTTCCAGGTCGGGTTCGTCGATGAGGCGCATGGCGTAGAAACTGCGACCTTGCTCATCGATGCCTGCGTCATAAACGGGAATAATGTTCGGATGCTCAAGGCTCGCAGTGAGTTGCGCTTCGGCCATGAGTGTTTCCTCGGCCAAGCTGTTCTTTCGATTCTTAAGAAGTGACTTAAGAGCAACCGACCGCTTGAGCACGCGATCAAATGTTTCGGTGACCTGACCTGCGCCACCGGCACCAATAAACTTTCGTCGCTGGTAGCGAGGCGGAGCCTTTGGATGGTCTGCATGAGCTTGTGCTGGGGCCGGAATCGTCGGTGGTCTTATTCGCGCTGGCGCAGGCCTCACGAGGCTTTGGTTTGGCCCACCCAGCATCGTGTTAACCAGCATCGTGCTGACGATTGGTGACGTTTGTGAGTCCCGAGCGATAAGAAGTTCGGCAATGCTCACCGCATCAGGCGTGTGAAGAACCGTGTCGAGTCGGTTCTCCATGGGAGCGACATAGGTTCTGGCCTTCTTAAGAATAGTTCTTGCTTCTGCTATCTGAATCTCATCTAGGTGCCCTTCCTGGGTCCAGAACTCCAATACGGTGCAAGGCTCTTCTCGCTCAAAAAGCGAGGTGAGAGCATCGGCCACTTCGGAGTAGGTGAGCATGCCAAGCGCAACGGCACCTATCGCAAGTTGAATGTGTTCGCGTACGCGGTCCATCGAGTGCAACCCGAGTAGCCTATCAGAAAGCAGAAGCTACGCGGTCAACTACCGTTGTCGTGGTCCGGATCCCTGACGACATCATCTTCATCGGAGTTGGCTTCATCGGAGTTGGAAAGATCTGCGCGATAGCGCGCGACAACTTCAATGCAATCACCATCGAGGTACTGCGCACTAAGTACACATTCCCCTTCATAAGCGACACGCACCAAACCAAGCCCACCAGGTGCGATTTCTTCACTCAAATAGATGTCTTGCATGCGCTGCTGATATGCAAGTGAAGGTTCGTCGAACTCATTGATCCAAGAAACGAGTTCGATGAGTTTGTTTGCATCATCGACAGAAGCAATTGGATTTGTGACGCGAATGAATGCCTCATTTTTCGAAAGGCTGAATACATATTGAATGTTCTCAGAAGTCCCACCGTACTTAAGCGCGTTCTCCAAAAGCTCTGCTGTCACCATCGCGATCGATTCATGCGATGCAAAATTTGTAAGGACGGCTTTCAAACAAAACACGATAGAAGCACGTACGTGTTCGATGTCCTCCCACTGTGGACGAAAGCCAAGTTCATATCGCACCTCTGTCTTCACGATCACCAGTGTAGCAGAACGTATGAAACTGAAGTGCCGGATGGATGGGGCGCTGGAGCGCCACACGTCTAAGAAAAACTAGGTAGGATGGTCGCGCGGGTAGGAGAGCCAGTGACAATGACAGTACACAATTCGCATCAATCCTCTAGGCTTCAGAGCAGTGGCGCCGACGCCGTGAAAGCTGGCGCCGTTTCTTCTGTAGTGAGCGCTATACGTGATGCGTTTCGCGATGACATCTCGGGGCCTCATGCTTCCGAACTTCGGAAAGGACGCCGAGATGTCGTCCTGTCGCGAACCGTCGTACTAATTTGGATCTCGGTATTCGTTATGCCTTCGACGATCTGGACGTACGTGTTTTTCGCACGGCCCGAACGACTGCCACACGCAATTGGCATCGTCTCGTCCGCTGTCGTCGCGGTCTTGTTGTTGAGGTTTCTCGTAAAGAAAGGCGTGTTTGATACCCACTATCATCTGTCGATGCTCTTGCTTGTAGGATGCGTCTTTGGGCCCACAGGGACCGCAATTGTGGAGATAACTAGGAATAGTTCGGGAGACTTTTTCTTCGCGTTCTTTCTGATCTACTTTGCGTTCACAGCTCTGTATCCGGCAGCCGTTGGCTGGGTTCTGGCAACGTCGCTAGCGCTAATGGCGTCGTGGGTTGGCGGCCGACTCATCGGCGGGTTTCAGGCCGATCAGGCATTTGCTGAAAGCCTGATCTATCTCTTTCAATTGACGTTCATTGGAGTTGTTCTCAATCGCGTGATCTGCACGCTCTTCTTTGCCGAGCGCAATGCCCAAGCAGAACTTCGAGTCGCGCGCGACGCACTGCTCGCCGAGATGGAAGTTGCCCAGCAGATTCAAACTCTCATGTTGCCGAAGAAGCCGGTGCTAAGTGGACACGATGTAAGTGGATTGATGATGCCAGCGGAGGAGGTAGGCGGAGATTACTACGATGTAATCCAAACGAAGGATGGTCGTAACTTCATCGCAATAGGTGATGTTTCAGGACACGGTCTTACGTCTGGTCTGACAATGATGATGGCGAGGGCTAGTCTTGTAGGAGTACTTGAGGGCGATCCGAACGCGACGTTGCATAAACTCTATAACGCGGTGAATAGTTGTTTGCGCCACAACCTTCAGCGCATGGACCTAAATTTGTATATGACCTTCGCGCTCTTCGAGCACGTTGGTGGCGGCGAGTTTCACGGAGTCGGTGCACATCCCCCACCACTCATTCTTCGCAATTCCGATCGTTCGGTCGAAGAGGTTGACCTACAAGGTGTGTGGACAACATCGAAAGCGCCGACATACCGGAGGTAGTAATAACTCTAAAGCCTGGCGACGTTTTGCTCATGTACACTGATGGAATTGTAGAGCGAGCCAGCCTTGAGAACGACGAGATGTTTGGCTTCGAGAGGCTCAGCGCAGCGCTCTCTACAATGGGGGAGACTGCAATCGATGAGGTAATATCGGGGTTGGTAGAAGTCTTAGAAGGCCATTCGGTCTTGCAGGACGATGACGTTACCTTGGTAGCCGCTCGATATATTGGTGGGGCAACGGATATCTAGATCGAGCATTTCGTTCGAGAAAATTGGAGGATTCAGTGGAGAATTTAGTAGCAGGTGATCTAACGATCAATATTACGAATACAGCGGGCATCTTGGGGCTTGATTGGCGTGGAAAGAGCGCAGACCGGCAGCCACAAATTGCTCTCTCCCCGTTCTTTGAAGAGGTGGCGACTGCGGCCGCAGCACAACCGGCATCGATTGAAATGCACTTCGAGAATCTCGAGCATTTCAATTCATCAACCATTACGGTGCTTATTCAGTTCATACAGAAGTTGCGGCAAAAGAACATTAAGCTGCGCATTGTTTTTAACTCGGGGTTTAAGTGGCAGCGCCTATCCTTTGATGCACTTCGCATTTTCGAGAAGCCTGATGGACTCCTCACTTTTGGGACGGTGCAAAACTAGTGGCGCGGCCAATCAATTTCCAGGTCGCGGTACCCGTTGGGCCAAAATGGAAAAACGTTGAGCTGTTACGGTCGTCAATCCTCAACTGCTTGGCAGCAATTTTTCATGACAGCGACGTTACGCATCAAGTGAGTATTGTTGCCGGGGAACTTCTTGAGAATGCTGTGAAGTATGGCGATTGGACTTCTAAAGAACACACCCACTTTGACTTGCGCGTTTGGGGCGATGCGCACTCTGTGCACGTTGAGGTTTCCAATCCAGCAAAGCCCGACAGCAAGGCCGTCGACGAACTCTTTCAAATGGTAAAATGGCTTGAGGGCTTTCCTTCGGCCCAGGATGCCTACCAGGCACGCTTGCGACAACTCGCTGATGGCGAGACAGGAGACACAGGGAGCCAGCTTGGGCTGGCTCGTATTCTCTACGAAGGGGACTGCGTCTTGGATGCGAACTTTACCGATGGGATTGTGCGCATCCGTGCCACCGTGTCGACAGGTCAAGCGGTCGCGGCCTAGAACGACTCGGCCTAGAAATACGAGGCCGAGTAGCCTCCGTCGATAACAATCTTTTGCCCGGTGATGTTCTGCATCATCGGGCTACACATCCACAACACGCCATTGACGACGTGTTGCCAGTCGCAGGTCAGCCCGGTCATCGATCTCTTAGCAAGATGAGAACGCGTTCTCTCAATGTTCTCCTTGCCGATCGTATTGGCGGCGCCGTCCGAGTCCATTGCCGAAAAACTCACAACGTTGCAGAGGATTTTATGGCTGCCAAGCTCCAGTGCAAGGTATCGGCTTGCCGACTCCAGCGCAGCCTTTCCGATTCCTGCAACATGGTAGTTCGGCGTCGCCAGCATGCTCGACTCTGAGGAAAGTGTGACGATGCGCGGGGCAGCCGAGTTTCGGAGAAGCGGGGCAGCCATGCCACAGATTTGGATAAGCGAGAGAACGCCGATATCAACGACGCTGTGAAAATCAGCTTTCGTGAGTTCGGTGAGTGGACGCGCCAGGACTCCCGATGGCACGTGCACAAGGGAGTGGACGATAAAATCCAGCGCTCCCCATTCGCTTGTAAGTTGTTCGATGGCGCCGCGCATGCTCGCTTCGTCATCGGCATCTACGCCAAGGTGCAGTTCGCTTCCCGCGCGCTTTGCCGAGTCTGCGAGTTCTTCGAGTCGACTTGTGCGCGAGGTGAGCGCGATCTTGGAGCCGTGCGATGCAAGTGCCTTGGCTATGTGAAACGACGCGCAATTGTCTCCAGAGAAACCGAGTATCAATCCTCGACTGCCACGAAATCCAAGATTACTCATTCTGTCTCTCCTGTTGCAGTTGGGAACCATGGTGCAAGTGATGCTTGGCCCTCTCGTTGGTAATGCTTAACAGCCTTTTGAATGTGACCGAGTGCCTCTGCTGCGGGCACTCCACCAATCCACATCGAGAGACGACTTGTGGCCTCATAGATTTTCTCGGGTGCTACCCCAAGGTGACAAAGTGTCTTTGCGAACATCGCGGCAGAGGTGAAGTTCTTAGAGGCACAAAGTACGCACATGCCAAGGAGATAGTTCTCTTCCAGGGAGATGTGTTCTGTGTTTGACTCAAGTACATGATAGCCATGCAGCGTGTCTCGCAAGCTCGGTGATGCAAAGCGCTCGAGAAGTGCAGTGTGCCGTTGTCCTGCTCCGTCTCCGAAGATTTCGTCAAGATAGGCTTCGGATTCTTCGTGGTCGTTCTTTGTCAAAGTCTCTCCTTCTTTAGCGAGTTTGTCCTCTGGGGAAAAGTACGATCTCTCCAACCACGACGTGGGGCGGCTGCTCAAGGGCCCAAACGATCGCCCGAGCAACATCTTCTGCCGTGAGCCAATCAGGGATCGTGCTCTTCAACTTAGAAAGTGTCGTTTCAAAGCCTTCTACTTTTTCGTAGATCTCAGTGTCCACTAGGCCGGGGGATATCAGTGTTACCCGGGTCCCTCTGGGGGCAAGTTGGAGCCGCATTGCGCGAGTAAACGCGTGAAGAGCGGCTTTGGTTACCGCGTAGGGCGCGAATCTCGGATTTGGCACAAAGTCGGCTGTGACGGATGAGATGTTCACAATATCGCCATTGGCCACAATTCGCTCGGCAAGTTCGGAGCATAGTTGCACGACGGCATTAAGGTTTACGTCGACCAAACGCCGCCATCGATCGTTCGATAGCTCGAGAGGATTGGCATAGACACACTCTGCTGCGTTGTTGACGAGAATGTCGATCGACGGTGCGAGGGCGACGATCTCCGCAACTGCTCGATGAATCTGCTCGCTGTCAGAGAAATCGGCAACGATGGGAGTGAGGCCGGTTGCGCTTGCTACCTGAGCGAGCTTATCGGCATTGCGCCCGACTCCGATAATATGAAGTTCGGAAGACGAGAGCTTGTCGACAAGGGCACGGCCTATCCCGGACGTTACGCCGGTAATCACCGCCGTTCTTCTTTGGCGAGCCATGGTTAAAGTCGGTAGAGAAGAGAGGCGTAGTACCAACCGGTCCCAGTGGTCGGGGAGAGAATGAGATCGCCCTTCTTAATTTTCCCAGTGGCAACGAAATGATCAAGCGACACAGGGATCGCAGCCGAAGAGACGTTTCCGACTACGCTAAAGTTGGAAAGAACTTTCTCCGCTGGCACGTTGAGTGTTTTGACGAGCAGCGCTTGGATTCCTGCAGTTCCAGAGTGTGGGACGATCCAATCCACATCGGCAATGGTTAGGCGATTGCGCTCTAAGACGTTCTGGCAGGCGGTAGTAAAACTCTGAGCGGCGAGCGCGTTGAGTTCTCGTTGGTCGATGTGCGTAACAACATGGCCAGCCTCGTTGATGCTCATTACGTCGTGATGCTCGCCGTCCGAGATCATTTCGTAGTCGAGGATCTCGCTGCCTTTGCCAGCGTCAAGCTCGAGAACCCATGCGGCGGCGGCGTCGCCAAAGACCAAGGATGCCTTGCTATTTGGGCGTCCTCGCTGCGACGTAGTCTCGGATGCAACCACCAAGGCGCGCTTGTATCGATTGCCCGAGAGCATGTGATGCGCGATGCCCACGCCGTTCGCAAAGCCCGTGCAAGCGCCGCTAATATCAAAGGCAAATGCCGAGGGTGCGCCAATGAGCTTCTGAAGCTTTGGGGCGAACTCGGGGATGTAGCGGCGCTGAGTCCAGTTGGCCAATACGATCAAATCGATGTCACGGCCTTGGAGGCCGGCTGCGTCTAAAGCGTTGCGGGCCGCGGCAGCGCCCATCTCGGCGATGCCTTCTCCTTCGCCGGCCCAGCCGCGGCGTGTGACTCCAATGCGCTCGAGTTGCTGCTCGGTTATTGGCTTATCGAGTTTAGGCAAGGTGGCATTGGTGTGCATCACCTTCGGTAGGTAGATGCCCATGCCTGTGGCGTTGAGGGTTTTCATGCGTGTGCCTTCCTGTGAGAGCTAGGGTTGTGTCACGCCGTCCAGAAGCAGAACTGTGTTGTTGCCTCCAAGACCAAAGGATACCGTAACGCCTGCGCGTCCCGAACCGTTTCGTCCTTTGCCGGCCATGTGATCAAATGCGTCGTTTGCGCGAGCATGATTTATGTTGATGGTCGGTATCACGTAATCGTGTTTTAACATGAGCGCTGTGGTTGCAACGTTTAGAGCGCTTGAAGCTCCAAGAGTATGACCGTAGATCGGCTTGTTGGAAACCAGTGGGACTTCGTGGGCACGCTCGCCAAGAAGCAAGAGCATGTAATTCTCTTCAGATGAGTCACTTAATTGAACGCCGTTGCCGTGACCAACAATAAATCCTATGTCGTCGACCGATAAGCCAGCGTCACGAAGAGCACTAAGAATAAGTCTGGCCGGTTGACCGCCTGCTAAGTCGGGCGTTGTAGGATGGAATCCGTTGTTGCCATACCAGTACGAGCGGATGCGCGCGATGGGCTGCGCTCCTCGCGACTTTGCATGCGCAGCTGATTCGAGAACGAGGGTGATCGAACCTTCCCCAAAGGCATTGCCGATGCAGTCGCTATACGGCCGAACGGCACGCTTGGGATCTTCGACGTCGGAGCTTAGGAGTTGGCCGTCGCGGTACATCGCAAAGAGAGGCGGGCACAGCGCCGCTTCGTGGCCGGTGGCCAAGGCAACGTCGAGACGCCCCTGTTGGATCTCTCGAAATGCTTGCCCAATCGCGACGGCACCGGATGAGCATGTGCTGTTGAAAGTATAGACCGACCCGCGTGCTTCAAATAGTGAAGCTGCGATTCCAGCTGCCAGACCAGGTGTACCGCTCATTAGGTCGCGACTGGAGTAGCTATCAAAGCTGTTGTTCGTGACTTGCGCGACGATGCGCTCATACCAGCCAGCAAAGCCAGGACGGGAGCAGCCGTCTAGAATGCCAAATCGCTCTGGGGTGATTGACTCAAGCGAAATGTTCGCGTCGTCGCGAGCGAGCATGAGTGATGCCAAATAGATTTGAACCTCACGATCGTAGCGGCTGAAAAAACGTTCGGGCATCTCTGCGAGATAGTCGGCAGGATCAAAATCCCACACACGGCCCACTGCGATCGATTCATTTGGGTACGCAGGGTTTGGTTCTCTGCGAAGTTGTGATTCGCCGCAACTAAGATGCTGCCAAAGCGTTTCCCTATCATCGCAGTTGGGAAGGACTACGCCGATACCTGTGATTACTACGTCGTTCAATGGCGATCCTAGGAACTATTCTCGCGAGTCCAGTGCTCACCTGTTGGGTCCAGGGTATGAAAACCACGCATCTCTTTGGTTGAGACAGGCGCTGCAAATTGCATCCTATCGAGGGTCTCATAGGGCCAACTACACTGGCTCTTGATGTGAGCGAGAGCGTGCTGAATGGGGTTGCCACCGAGGGCTGGATAGACGTCGTCCAAAAACCATCCACTTTGGGGCGTTTGGCGTGTGAAAGAGCAGATGTCGGTGACGACTGTGCGAACTCGCGCACCCGAACTTGTGATGTAGTGAACTTTGTCGACCAGACGAGCAGAGGTACACCGCGTGAGTACAATGACTTCTGCAGCCGAAGATGCGATGTCATTTGCTCCGCCCGAACCAACTAAGAGTTTTCCTGTCTTAAGAAAGGTGGAGTTGAGGTTGCCGAGTTGGTCGACCTCTCCGGCACCCACCACGCCTAAACAGACATTGTCGGCGCCACACGTAAGGGCACCGAGGGCGTGCTCGGCATTCGATATGCGCTCTGCCCGTCCCATGTTTTGATGACTGAGAAGAAAGGGGTGCCCGCGTTGGCCGCATTCAATCCCAACAAGGCCTGTTTCCACGATGACATCAATCGACACTCCCTCCTCGTCAAGCCATTGCTTTGCGAGTCTGGCGGCAAAGAAGCTGTTGCCAATGCCGGCAATTATGACCTGATAGCCGCCCTCTCGTACTCGTTCGCGGATTTTCCTTGCTGCGAGAATAATTAGGATTTCGGCCCCTTTGGGAAACTCGCGTTTGGTCTCAAATGACGTTTTAAACCCTTCGAGGTTTGCAACCCAATTGCAGAAGTTTTGATACCCGACTCGGCCGTCTGGAACGTCTAGAACGAGTGAGCAGAACTCCTTGAAAAACGCGTCATCAGTCGCAAGCCTACGCCAGACTTGATAGTGCGCAAGGTCGTCTTCATATCCTTCGACAGGAAAGCGGGGCGAGGCGTATACCGGTTGAGGGTGAGCACCGCGAGGCTCTTCGCTAATCGAGAGAACTTGATGCCGAGGAATGGGCATTGCATCTCGAAACTCTCGGAGTTCTTCTGTGGATCCTATTCGTTCGACCGTTGCGATGACCCCGACCTTAGCTCCGATCGCACCCCAGAATCCTTCTGAACTTGGCTGTGAGCAAACAAGGTTGCCGTGTTCGTCTCCGAGTAGCGCGTGAACGAAGGTGATATCCGGGCGCACTGCGCGTACTAACCCAAGAGGAGGGATGTTTTCACTCTCTTCGCCGACGTCGACCTCTCGGAAGTTTCCCGAGCGCGCTAAGTCTCTTGCCATATCCGTTCCGATTAGTGACTTGGTGACAGCATAGGACTGACCAAGTGCACCGGCCCGGAGCGACTCAACGTATGAGAGCAGTGACCAGATCTCGATGGCATCAGGAGATGATTCACAAATTTGCTGATACAGGGCGTTGGGGCGCGGTATTGGGAAATTGTCTCCAAAGAAGCACGCACGGTATTTGCTACCCAATCCAAGTCTCGGAAGCAGGTGAAGAAACGAGTGAAAGCCTGAAGAGCTGATTGTCCAATCTGGTGATTGGCCTCGAAACAGGCGCGCCAGTTCTCGAACGGCAGCGTTCGAGCGGCTTGGCGTAGAAGCAAAATGCAAATGCATACCAGGGGTGATGTGCGTTTGTATGGCCTCTGAAAGTGGCAGGATGGCGGTCAATGTGAGTCCAGGGAAGAGAGTATGCTCGGACGGGCTACGTTGAGTCTCAGTAAAGTACTAAGTATTGTTTCAGCATACGGGTGACCTTTGTAGGTGCGCAAGAACCTCGTTTCGAATGACGCAAATGATGAGAACTCGCTACGGTCCCGACGAGTGAGCTGATATCGTGAATCTCATATTCATGAAACCGTCGGACCGCGAATCACTACTCTACGACTGGAACCACGAAGTTCCGTTGGCAGAGTTGCAAACGACAGTTGTCGAGTTTGACGATGAGACTCTGCGTGATGGGTTGCAGAGTCCATCGGCACGGCACCCGTCACTCAACGATAAAATTCGCCTGGTGCATTTAATGGAAGCGTTGGGGATTCACACCGCGAATATTGGTTTGCCAGGGGCAGGAGGAAACTCAATTGCGCACATCACGCGCCTTGCCCAGGAGATGACGGGGTTGGCGATTCGGCCAAACGTAGCGTGTAGAACTCTTCTGTCCGACATAAAGCCGGTGGTCGATATGGTGCAGTCGATCGGAGAACCCATCGAAGTGTGCACATTTATCGGTTCTTCTTCCGTTCGTCAGTACGTTGAAGGTTGGGAGTTTGACGAGATCGTTCGATTGAGCAGAGACGCCGTTCGCTTTTGCAGCGAGCAGCAACTGCCATGCCTCTTCGTAACAGAGGACACCACTCGTGCGAATCCTGAGAATCTGCGAACGCTGTACCGAACGGCGATCGAAGCTGGCGCCCAACGCATCTGTATCGCCGACACCGTGGGGCATGCGACGCCGGAAGGGGTTCGGCGTCTCATCGCTTTTGTACGTGGTGTAATCGACGAGGTCGGCGTCCCCGTTGGTATTGATTGGCATGGTCACCGAGACCGCGGGCTCGCTTTGGCAAATGCGCTCGCGGCGATCGATGCGGGGGCAACGCGTATTCACGGCACAGCTCTCGGAATTGGCGAACGGGTTGGAAACACCGCAATGGACCTTCTACTTGTGAATCTCCGCATGCGTGGAGTTATCGACAACGACCTGAGTCGGCTGGCCGAGTATTGCGATTTCGCATCGCGTGCCATTGGAATTCCCCTGCCCTACAACTATCCAGTTTTTGGAAAAGATGCCTTTGAAACTGCAACCGGAGTACACGCTGCTGCCGTCATCAAAGCGTTCAAAAAGAACGATACTTGGCTAGCAAATCGGGTCTACAGTGGGGTGCCAGCTGAAATGGTGGGGCTTGCGCAGGGGATCAGTGTAGGGCCAATGAGCGGGCGATCCAACGTGGTCTACGTACTGGAGAAGCACGGGGTGAAAGCCACAAAGCACGCCGTTCGCAATGTACTTCTGTTGGCGAAGCAGACCTCGCGCCTGCTAACGGTAGAAGAGATTTTAGCGGCCGCAGGCGCAGCAGAGGAGTTTGAGTCTGAGGAGCAGGTCGTAAGAGCAACTCCTGCTCAAGACTCTCTGCAGATTCACAGTGAACTGTATCGTCAGGTGTTTGACGATTCCTCCGATGCAATCATCATTGCGGACGCTAGAGACGGCTATGTGCAACACGCGAATTCCGCCGCCCTATCGCTCTACGGCTACTCTTCAGAACAACTCGGAAGTCTTCAGGTTGATGACTTATGTGCAACGCCGTCTCCGCACGAAGCGGAGCGATTTCCTGTGCCGCTGTTGCAACTGCACACCACGGCAAGTGGCGTGCACATCCCTGTGGACGTATCGATTTCTCATATCGCCGTAGACGCTCGCGAGAGGTCGCTTATGGTGCTTATGGTGCGGGATGTATCAGAACGAGAGGCGTACGAGCAGAGGCTTTCTTACCTGAGTCGGCATGATGTCATGACCGACCTTCTCAATCAGCCGGCTTTTGATGCTGCCCTTCAGCGCTCTCTTGACCGGTTAAATCGCTCATCCAGCGCGCTTGGTGTTGCCGTACTTAACCTCGATAGGTTTCGTTCCGTAAACGACTCTTTTGGTCATGATATTGGCGATCTGGTAATTCGGAGAATCTCTGAGAAGCTACGGCATTGTCTTCGAGATTCGGATAGTGTCTCGCGATCGGGCGGTGACGAGTTTGCCTTCCTACTAAAGAACGCTGGGGATACTCCCGATATCGCAAAGATTTGCGAACGAGTCTTGGGGCTTGTCGCTGAGCCCATCTTGGTAAATGGCGAGTCGGTGTATGTAACGGGCAGCATCGGAATTAGCGTTCGCGCAGCGGGGACGCCGGACTGCGCAGGACAAGACCTCTCTCGGGAGGCGACGACGGCGATGCAACGTGTGCGAGACAACGGAGGCAATGGCCTGCGCTTCTTTGCCGTTGAGACCGATAGGGTGGTGCAGCACCGCCGGGCTCTTGAGGTAAGTTTGCGGGAAGCTCTGCAGCTTGAGCAGTTCGTACTTCACTACCAACCTCAGCTAGATTTGCGCGACGCGAGTATGTCGATGGAGGCATTGTTGCGCTGGCAGCATCCCGAGCACGGGCTCGTTCCGCCATTGGACTTCATAGGAACTCTCGAAGAAACCGGTCTCATTGTTCCAGTTGGGCGATGGGTTCTAAAAACAGCAATCCAACAATTGCGAGAGTGGAAGTTCGCACGAACTCCAGCGTCAAGAATTGCTGTCAATGTTTCGGCGCGTGAGATTGATGCCGACTGGTTGTGCTTTGTACGCGACACGCTTACGGAGGCGGGCATCGCTGGTTGTGATCTCACACTAGAAATCACCGAGAGTGTTTTGCTTGAAAGCGACGAGGCGCGTCGTGATGTATTGGAAACTCTCGATGGGCTAGGGGTTTGTATTAGTCTCGATGACTTTGGGACCGGCTACTCTTCGCTTTCCTACCTAAAGAGGTTGCCGATTCGCGAACTCAAGATTGACCGAAGCTTCATCGCTGACATTGCGACCAATGCCGACTCGAATGCAATTGTTGATGCGATCCTTTCGCTTAGCCAAAGTCTAGAGTTGCCTGTTGTCGTTGAGGGTGTCGAGACCTCAGGGCAGCTCGAAGTCCTGCGGAAGAAGGGATGTACATGCATTCAGGGTTATCTTCTGGGACGCCCAATGGCGCAGGAGGTCGCACAACGGTGGTTTGAAAAGAGGGAATGGCGCGCGCTCTTGGCGCCAAGCGACGCGATGCTGTAGCAGCCGTCTTGGCACATGAGCACACTGCCTAGAGCGCATTGCGCTGGAACACGAATACGGGGAAGTTGTAGGGATAGAAAATGTCGGAAGAACGAAATGCTCGAGGCGAAACAGAGTTTGTTAGTGAAATCGTCGCTAGCGGCTATGCCTATCCAAGTGAACGCGTCGACAACGCAACGTATCTCTCGCGGTGCCAGTTTGATATCGCAAGCGATGTTGACGCTCTCATTCACGAAACGCAGATGAAGCAACGCACTTGGTGTACCGAAGACGAGAACACCTGGACGATGGCACGGACTGCGGTACAGCGTGCACTCAAGAGTAACCCAGCACTTCGAGACGAGATCGACGTTGTACTGGTGGCGTCTGGTACGACGATGCCTGTCTTGCACGCGCCGGAGGCGGACAACGCCGGAGTCGCAGACCTCGCTCCACTCGTTCTGCGCGAACTTGGCATTGACTCAGCTCTAGGGCTCGATCTCAAAGCATGCTACTGCACGGGATTTCTGCGTGGTCTTCAAGTCGCAGATGGCTTATTGGCAAATTCTAACTATCGCGCTGCGCTTGTGATCGCGACTGAGCAAGGCAGTCGCTTTTCGGTGGCGCCTACCAATCGCTCTAAGTTCTGCTTCATCATGTCGGATGCCGCTGGTGCTGTGGTTCTCCGAAAAGCCCCTAAAGCCGAAAACACGGGCATTGTGGACTACATGGGGCGTACCGAGGCTAGCAAGTTTGACTGGGTTGGTATTGGTTCGGATGCTGCCTCGACCATCATGCGCGGGTCTCGGGCCGGAGAGGCGACTGTCGCGATGCTTACCGAGTGTGGCAGTACTCTTCTTAAGAGAAACTCGCTAACGCCAGCCGATGTAGATTGGCTGCTACCAATTCAAACCCATGCAGGGATCGTCGATATGGCCCGAGAAGCCTTGGGCTTTCCGTCGGATAAGCTCTTGTGGTTTGGCGGCGATACCGGCTTCTCGGGCAGTGCCAGCATTGCCGCCTGTTTGGCCGAGCAGCTAGAGAAGGGCACGATTAAGAAGGGCGACTTGGTACTCTCGATCGCCGTAGGCGCCGGCATGAACTGCGGCGGAGTGCTGTACTACGCCTAGGGATACTAGAGCGCCGAGCATAACTCTTGATGGTGCTCGCTTGGTTCTTGGCCCTCAGGACGCCTTCGGCTCGTCGTTGCTCAACTCCTCTCTTGCCCTGGCAAGCTCGTCGCTCGCGCCTTGCCTGAAACCCAACTCCCGTCGCGATCCCCAATCAATTTCTTTGCTCGGCGCTCTAGGCGCAGTGGGCCAGATGGCTAGTCGCAGGCTGTCGTCGTGCAGTCGCAGACCTGGTCGTCGCCGCAGGTGTGCACGATCTCACCGGTCTCAAAGAAGATCTGAATCTGCTCGATGCCCGCTTGGGAATTTCGAGTCAGGTAGTGGGCCTCATTCTCGACGGGTGGAACGTTGCCCTCGGGAATGTTGCCATAGCCACCATCAAAGATGACCAGCGCGCTGGACAGCGGGCCCGGCATCTCGGGAATCCCAAAGGGCTCGTAAAGCGCGGGAGAGAGCACGGGGAGCCCCATCGTTCGAGCTTGGTACTCGGTCGAGACATTGGGGACCTCGGAGTCTGCACGCGACATGTGCAGGAGGAATTGTTTATCGGGCGTGCCAGGGATTGGATTGCCTGGCAAATCGGAAATGACGTTGGTTGGCTCGGTTTGATCCCAGCGCATCTGCAGAAGGTTGACCATGAGAGAAACACTTAGAGGATCTCCGTAGGCTCCGATGACGACGTTGCGGTAGGTAGGCCAGTCGAGTGAACGCTCGAGCATGAGTGAGTAGTTTGCGCCTCCAACACCGAGCGCTGCCCGCTGAATGTGCGGATCGTAGGCGGCGATGGTTGCTCCAAAGATGTGCCCCTGAGAGAGGCCGTAGTAGTGAATCTTGCTGATATCAATGATGCTTGCGCCGTCGCCGTCGACAAAGAGGGTCTCGGCCATTGGCCCGCGAACGGCTTGCACAAGTGCGATGTGATTGTTGATGCCTTGCAGCATCGGATCGAAAATCTGATCCGCCAAGTTGTAGTCGTTAAGCACCAAGAGGACATTGGGAATGTCTCGTGTGCTCATACCGCGCATGATGGTACCAACCACGACTGCGCACATTTGCTCGGCGAGGGCACGCTGCGAACTGCTTGCCGCTTGGTTGTTCTCGCCCAAGAGCCCATGCCCGTAGATCACTACAGGAACCGGCTCTGCTGCGGTTAGGGCACACTCGGGAATGACGGCGGTAAACGGAACGTCGTGCATGCCGTCGAGTTTTGGAAGGCCATCGGCGTCGCGAAGGGCTTCAATGCCGCCTGCGAATTCTCCGGCCTTGGTGAGCATCAAGGGAACCGTGAACGTGCCATCGACGCGGCGCATACCACTGTCTTTCGAAACATCCTCGTCGGTGATTTCATAGCTTAGGTTCGCGCCATCGGTCCCAGCAGCTTCGAGGGTGAGGTCTCGTGAAACGATGAGGTCTTGCCGAAGTGCTTCATCGGATGCGGTAGTGAAATCCCAAGCAACCACAAGGTCCTCCGACGGCACTCCTGCAGTTGCAAGAGCTTCCAGCACCTCGGCGTAGTCGGCTCGGCGAGCCTCTAAGGCCTCGTGCTTGGTAACCTTGCCCGAAAGTAAGGCCGCAAATCCCGGGGCAATTGGCAATTCGCTGCCATCTTTTGCCTTAAGACTTTTTCGCACGGCAGCCGCATAGCGAGTTCCGGGCTTTAGGCGCACCGCCGAGCGAATGTACAGTGCTTGCTTGTCGGTGATGTCTGGAGAGCGAATGTCGAGCTCGGCAAAGTGCAGCACGCGCTCACCGGTTTCCATATCCAGCAAAACCGTCGGGCTCGAGTCTTCGAGACTGTCGGGAAAGCGCGAGTTTGTAACCAGATTGGAGTCGTCAACGCCCGTTGCAAAGGCGACGATCATCGGGGCCGCCGCCGAGAATCCATCGAGTTTATTTAGCGGCGCCGGATCAATGGTGATGCCATCGAGGTTTGTTGGCAGAGCACCGGGCGGAATGTCGAGGCGCATGCCCGTGTTGCTGGTCGAGTCTTCGGAGGCGTAGAGGTTGGAGGGCCACGGAGTCACACAGCCATTTCCGCCCAACGGATTGCATTCTTGTTGGCTCAGAAGGTCGTCTTCACCTTGGCCTTTGTCGTCATCGCCGCAGCCAATTGCGGTGACGCAAAGAGTCGAAAGAAGGATGTGTCGCAACCAAGTTCCTCGCATAGCCCGAAACTATCGATGCTGGGGCAAACATGACAGTCCCTTGTGCCTGCCATCGTGCGAGAAGCGAAATGGGAAACTGCAAGCGGGCACATGCAATTGGGTGTCTTCGGGTAGTTAGCCAATTTGTTCCTTGGTTAGAATTGGCAAATGGCCAAGACAGTTGCGGTATTGGGAGGTGGAGTGGCAGGGCTCAGCGCGGCGCACGAACTCATCGAGCGCGGCTTTGACGTTCAACTCTACGAGGGCTCGGCACAGCTCGGAGGAAAATCTCGTAGCCACCCCGTGCCTGGCAGTGGCACCAATGGACGGGCGGACTTGCCGGGTGAGCACGGCTTTCGCTTCTACCCAAGCTTCTACCGGCACCTCATCGATACGATGGAGCGCATTCCTCTTAGTGATCCAACGAAGAATGTTGCGGGAAACCTACGGGCCGCAGATCACGCAGCGATTGCTTCTGCCGACGACCAGCCAATTCACGAATTTGTAAGAAAGCGTCCAGACACCCCGTATTCGGTGCTTCAGAGCCTTGAGCTCTTTTTCCAAGACATGGATGTGGATGCCGCCGACGTCAGCCTCTTTGGCATGAAAGTGCTCCAGTACCTCACCTCGTCTAAGGAACGTCGCGATACCGAATATGAGCCGATGTCCTGGTGGGAGTTTTGCCAAGGGCATCGCTTCTCAGAAAACTTCCAGCGCTACATGCGAGCGATACCAAGAACGATGGTGGCAATGGACCCGGAGGTGAGCAGCGCGCGAACCATTGGAACCATCTCGATGCAGCTGATTCTCGATTTTGCCACCGAGGGCGTGAACAACGATCGCACAATGGGCGGGCCGACCTCCGAGATGTGGATTGATCCCTGGGTTACTCACCTAACCGGCAAAGGGGTCCAGATTCACAAGAACAAACGAGTCTCGTCACTAAATCTAAGTGGCAACGCCATCGCCGATGTGAGCTTTGAGGATGGCACATCTGCAAGCGCCGATTACTACGTGCTTGCGGTACCGCTCGATATCGCCAACAAACTCATTAGCGAGGACCTTGGCAATCTCGATCCAAACCTCGATCACGTGCGCAATGCCGATATGGACAGTCTCCTAGCTTGGATGGTCGGGATTCAGTATTTTACCTACGAAGATGTACCGATGGTTCCGGGTCACGTTTTCTATCCAGATTCCAAGTGGGCACTTACCTCGATTTCTCAGGCGCAGTTCTGGGATACGGGCGGGCTCTTCCGCCAGCGCTACGGAGATGGTTCGGTTGGCGGCGTTGTCTCGGTGGATATCTCCGAGTGGAAGAAACCCGGTCACTTTGTGAGCAAGACGGCCGAGGAGTCGACACCTGCAGAGATCGCCGACGAGGTTTGGCAGCAGATGAAGCGGTCGGTCAACGGTGTTGGGAGGGGCGAAGTGCTCGCCGACGAGAACTTGCACAGTTGGCACCTAGACGATGAACTCGAGTACGGCGGCGGAGGAGTTGTCCCACCGATTAACCACGGCCGGCTGCTCGTGCATCCACCAGGCTCGTGGCAGATTCGCCCAACCGCGGATACCGAACTCGACAATCTCGTTTTGGCTTCGGACTACGTTCGAACGTACACGGATTTGGCGACCATGGAGGGCGCAAACGAAGCAGCTCGCCGTGCGGTAAATGCAATTCTCGACCGAGAGAATTCACCTGCACCGCGAGCCGGCGTGTGGAAGCTTGAAGAACCCTCGGGCTTTGACTTTCTAAAGAACATCGATCGAAAACGCTTCTTGGCCGGCAAGCCGCACCTTCTCGATAATGACTTGTTGAAGGTGGCCTTTCGAACCGCCGAACTTGGGCGCAAGGCTGCGAAGTTCACGGGCCTCGACAGTGTAGACGACTATCTTGATCAATTTAAGTTCAGCCGCTTTATCGAGAAGATGCTCTCCAAGCTCGGCGTGATTCAATACCCGTAGGGCACCGGTTGGTTTGGCAGTCGCCGAATCTGTAGACTGTGCGTGGTAGTTCTCCACACTCGCCTGAAAGCGCTTGAATAGATTCAGTGGTTTCCAGCTTGGCGTACACTCTGCATAAGAGCCTTTCATGAGCCAATCATGGATACTGTGCGCAGCAGGCATGCTGTTGTTCGCGTGCTCCGCAAGACCTGCAGTTGAGCAGCTTGCAGACGCAACTCCAAGCGAGCAACGTGTGGACGCTGGGAGCACCTCGATCACCGTCCCTGAGGGGTTGCAAGACATCTCAAGCGTATTGTGGGTTGGAGCGCATCCCGACGACGAGATGCCCTCGTCGCCCGTCATTCGGGAAGTCTGTAGCCAGGAGGACGTGCGGTGTCTCTTCGTTGCCCTGACCCAGGGAGAGTCGGGCAACTGCCAACTTGCCAAAGGGTGCTCGCCGAGCCTTGTAGCCGTGCGGCAGGAAGAGTTTGCAGCCATGGGCCTATTCGTGGGCGGAGAGGTGCGAATCCTAGATCTAGGCGATGGCACAGCTGGAACCCGCACCGGAGTGCTGGCCAGCTGGGCGGCGCAAAAAGGCGGGGCCGAATTCCTGGTCGCGGAGGTCGAGCAGATCATCTCCAACTTTGCTCCAGACGCGATCCTCACGTTCGATCCGCGGCATGGAACCACCTGTCATCCCGACCACCAGGCGGCGGGCGAGCTGGTTCTAGCTGCGGCTCAATCGCTCGAGTACCCGCAGGAGCGCACGTTCCTTGTGGAGTCGGTGATCATAGGCGTTGGGGCTTCGGGCCTGGAAGGATTTCGACCAGCAGTACCAGAGGATACAAACGTTGCGACGACTTCCCTGGCTGCTGTGTGGGATATCGTAATTCACTTGGCGTCCGAAATTTACCTAAGCCAGTTCTCGTCAGAGACAGTTGAACAGATTCGTGATGTGGGAGTCGATGGCCGCACCTTCTCCCTCATTGCTCTCTCCGATGTGGAACCCGAGGACCGACGCTACGAATCGCTGTGCCCGTAGGTGCGGCTATCCACCTGCCGGTAGCGGCTGCGTGACACAACTTTCGAAAGCTCAATTCGCTGTGTGCAGTTGTTGGCGAATGCGCACAAAAGCGTCGGGACCAGCGCAGATCTCGGCCTATCCCCGCGAGATCTGGCGAACTGCCAGACGGCAATAAAGCAATCGGCCATCCTGACCGAAAGACCTAGAGTGGCCACACTCGTCGAATTCACCCAGGGACGCGCGCTGCGTCATTCGCTCGGCTCCCTAACTACGCTTGGGCGCTCCAAGGAAAACAGCATTCGCCTCGACGATGGGGCGGTTTCTGCGCATCACGCGGTGATTCGAGAGATGCCTGGCGGCCTCTATCTACTCGAAGATCTGAAAACCACCAATGGCACCTTTGTCGGTGGAGCAGCAGTTCAGACGCGCACCCTGCAAGAGGGTGACAAAATTACCCTCGGCGGCATCAATCTCTCGTTTTCAACACGCATCGCCGAAGGCACGCCAGCACCGGGCTCGATTGGTGCGCAGACGGTTACGGCCAGCAAGCTGCGACGGCCCAGCACTGCGCTTCATCGTGTGAAGATGACAGTCTCCGAAGAACTCGCAGCTGTGCGCCCCACCTGGGAGATGCCTGCGCAAGCCGGGGCCACGACCATAGAGACCACTGCGAAGTCGGGCAATCTGCAGCAGGACTACGATCGCCTTCTCGCAGGATACGAACTCATTCACGCAATCGTCGGCGAGGACGATCTCAGTGTAATTCTCAATCAAATCGTCAATGCTGTCATCGACCTGATGTCAGTCGATCGGGCCGCCGTTCTTCTCGTCGACCCAGAAGGCAAACTGGTTCCTCAGGTTGCCCTTCAAAAGCAGCGCTCGCACGAGGAGTTTAAGGTCTCGACAAGTATTTTAAACTACGTCGTCGAACATCGCTCGGCCGTTGTGTGCAGCGACTTAGGCTCCGACGAGCGTTTCTCAAGTTCGCGCAGCATCATCATGCATCAAGTGCGCTCGGCGATGTGCGTCCCCTTGCTGCACGATGGCGAGCTTGTGGGCGTTCTGCACATGGACTCTCTGATTGCCAACACCACGTTCAACCAAGAGAGCCTCGAAGTTGTTACGACGATCGCCAACACCGCCGCCTATGCTGTTCGCACCGCGATGCTCAAAGAGCAGATTCGCGAGATTCAGCGGCAACAAGCCGAAGCGATGCGCGCGATGATTTCGGGAGCGTCGCACTTTATCAACAATCCGCTTGCGGTCATTCGGGCAAACCTCTCAATGTTCGAGGAATGGTCCGGAACCATGACGCAGTTCCACACTGAGCTTGAAGCCGATCCTACGAAGTTTTCTGATCTTAAAACCTCGCTTGGAATTGATTTTATCGATGAAGAGCTCGGACCAATGTCGAAGGAGACGGCGCTGTCGGCGGCAAGGATTGGCGAGATTGTCCGCGCGCTCTACGTCTTCGAGCATCAAAACGATCCGACCGCCTGGTCCGAATTTGATGTCTCAGAGCTTCTCCGGGAAGTGATGGCGGAGCAGGGCACCGCAATATCGGCTGTCGCAACCGCACATCTGCAAGTCTCGCCCATGATCGTCTGTGGCGTTCGAGATCGACTCAAGTTGCTTGTGACGAATCTTGTGACCAATGCCTGGCAATCGATCGAGCCGGGATCCCCGGAGACGCAATGGGTGGTGGCCTCATGCCACGTCTCTGGCCGCCACGCCTGCATTGCTATCGACGACACCGGCCGCGGGATCCCGCCCGAGAATCGCAATCGCATCTTCGCTCCATTTGATACCGATAGGCTCGATGGTTCGCTTGGGCTTGGCCTCGCAGTCGCTGCCGAGGTCGCCAGACAGCACAGCGCTCGGCTGCAAGTGCGCGAGCGCGAAGGCGGCGGGACCCGGTTAACCCTTGACCTACCCGTAGCCGACTGAACAGGCGCCCCGGGCGATTTCCGAATCCCCAATCGATAGGTACACTTCGGGCAGTATGGTTCGCGAGGACAGCAGAGCCAAGGTTGGCGACGTTATCGATGGGCGCTACCGCCTGATCTCGATGCTTGGCCAGGGCGGGATGGGGCAAGTCTTCCAAGCCGAACACGTTGGCATCAAGCGCGAAGTTGCCATCAAATTACTTCACCACGAGCTGCGCGACCACGAGGGCATTCAAGAGCGCGTCATGCGCGAGGCCTTTGCCACGGGCCGACTCGATCACCCCAATTGCGTCTCGATTACCGATTCGGGAATGCTTGAAGGAGGCGGTGGGACCTACCTTGTGATGGAGCTTCTCAAGGGCGAGTCGCTTGGAGATGCGCTCGACATTCGCGAGACACTCTCGGTTGTAGAATCACTTTCGATCGCCAGAGATATTCTTAAGGGGCTACAGCACGCGCATTCCGCAGGTGTTGTGCATCGCGATCTTAAGCCCGACAACGTCTTTCTGGTAACGCCGCTCGAAGGCGAGCCTGCGAGCTATCCAATGGCAAAGATTCTCGACTTCGGCATTGCCAAGTTGCTTGGAGAAGCCAAAGAAGAGGCGGGCGGCGGCGACCTAACCGAAGCCGGGATGGCGATCGGAAGCCCGACCTATATGTCACCCGAGCAGGCAACCGGTGGCGCTATTGATGGGCGCACCGACCTCTACACGCTGTCCTTGATTCTCTACGAGATGATTGGTGGCGAGCCGCCGTTCTACGAACCCGACGACAAAGTTCGCGCGCTGCAGCGACGCCTAAAAGAGAAAGCGCCACCGGTCGTGAGTCCTTCGGGCGAAGCTGTGCCCGAAGCGCTTCAAGCTCTGCTCCAAGACGGGCTCGCGAAGACAGCAAAAGATCGTGTCCCCGATGCAGAGACCTACCTCGCGCGACTCGATGCAATCTGGGCAGCGCTACCAGGCGTTGCAGCCAGCGTTGCTGTCGTCTTAGCGCCGTCGCCAGACTTGCAGTCAGCTCCGATTCCCGCGCCTGCTTCGTATCACCCTGCGTCAGCCCAGTTTCACGCTCCAGCTGCGCAACATTTTTCCGCTCCAGCGCAAGCTCCGTACACCGAGACAATGCAATCTCGTGTTGCCCAGCCTGCGAGTTTGTCCCCCGCGCTTATCAAACGACTCAAGATTGGCGTCGCAGCTCTCGTCGCGCTTGTTGTTGTGGTCGCAGTCGTCGCAGGCATGTCTGATGAGGACAAGCCAGCAAAGGGCGAGTCGGATGCAGTTCTAACGATGGAACCGGATTACCTCGATAGCGCCAGCAAGGTCGACCCCGAGATCGTGGCTGCGCATCTCAGCGAGGAACTCGATCGCTTGCAAGAAGAGATCGATGAGGGGCGCGGCGAGGGCCAAATCGAGCATTTAAAACGACTCCAAGCAGTGTGGCCAAAACACGCGCGCACAAACTTTCTGCTCGGCCTGGCGTACATGGAGAAACGCTATTGGGGCGACGGTTTCAAATATCTTGAGTTGGCGATCCAATACGATGCCGAATTTCGAGTGGAGCCAGCGCTCATAAAGGCGGCCATTCGCTCCCTTACATCACAGAGCAAACCTGGGATGGGGCAGCGATTCTTGGTGAAAGAGGTTGGGGCAGCGGCAATCCCCTATCTAGAAGAGACCGTCGCTGGTGGTAGCAAGCGGCAACGCAAGTATGCTGAGCGCGCGCTAAAGCAGCTGCAAACCGCCGACTTGTAGCGGTTTTCGCATTATTAGCAGCACCACACCCCGCTGCTGTGATCTGCATCGCGTGCCTAGACTCGCGTAGGAATCAGCTGTTCATGACTGCCCTGGACAGGCATACTGCGGCAAAGAACCACACGTAGGGGAATTATGATGTTTAAAAATCGACTAGGACGTTCGGCCGCCATACTGCTTGCTTGCTCATCGATGCTTGCCTGTTCATCAGAAGATGATGGCGGCACTGCTGGTTTGATTGATGGAGGCGACGATGTTGCCGACGCCAATTCTACAAGCGCCGATGCCGACACGCGCTCGGGCGAAGACTTCACCGTAACCTGGGGCCCCTACGACGTTGAGTCTGGCATCGAAGACACCAAGTGCATGATTCGTCGGGTTGACAACGATCGCGCCATTCACGTTGGCAAGATTCACAACGTTCTTGGAAACGTTTCCCACCACTTCATTGTCTACCGAATTGCCGAAGGCGAAGAGAGCACAGAGCCGTTCAACTGCCAACCCTTTGCCGATGTCCTAAACCCCACGGCAGGGGCGCCGCTGATGGTGACGCAGAAGGCGGAAGAGACGTTGACGCTCCCCGATGGCGTTGCCTTCAGCTTCGAGCCAAATCAGCTCGTTCGGCTTGAGCTTCACTTCCTAAACGCCACACCCGAGACTCAGTCCCTCTCGGTTACCTCAACCTTCACAACCGTCTCCGATGCCGACTTCGAGTACGAGGCTGATTTCCTCTTTATCGGCAACCCCGATATTAATCTCGCACCTGGCGAGACCTCGACTCTAGGTCCCTACTTTCTGCCGCTCCCAGCAGACATCGCTGGCACGAACATCTTTGGCATCACAGGACACACGCACCAACTTGGCACCGACGTGACGGTTGCCTACCAAGACGGTCCCGGTGGTGCTGAGACCATGCTCTACGACGTCGATAACTTCGATTGGGAAGAGCCGGACACCGTGCTTCTCGATCCACCACAAGTCATTGGTGCTGACAGTGGGTTCAAGTTCAGCTGCTCATGGAACAATACCACTGCCAACCAAGTAACCTTTGGCGAGGGTGTTGATGAAGAGATGTGCTTCTTTTGGGCATACTACTACCCAAGCCAAGGTGCCCGAGTATGCGTCCACAGTGAGCAGGCACCACAGGTTGCAACCGACCTCTGCTGTCCAGGAGACGCTCTCTGCGCGCTGTTAGACGGTCTTCTCTAGGCCTCTCAGAACTACGCGCCTAGCACATCAGAATGCTGCCTCGAACTTTGGGTCTTGGCAGCATTCGTTGGTTTCGGGCATGGTGTTTTGCGGTTCGCCACAGGTACATTGCACTTCGCATCTGCTAGAGATTGGCTATACTTTGCGAGTCGAGAGTGGGTGTGGAGGATAAGAAAGAAATAGCTAGTTTGGAGACCGTTGTGATGTCTCCTGGCGATCCGAAGAATTCTGAGGAAGCGAGTCACCGAGTTGCGCCGATTGGCGATGCCTCACTTGCCGAGACCATAGATTCGACACGCGATCCAATGGAGCCAGACCACGGCCCATTGGCAAAAGGCTCTCGTGATACCGGGGGCACTTTGCGACACGAGGTCGAAGTTGCGCCGACCATCGCAGCTGGCAGCGCTAGCGAGATGGCAGCCGCCGACTCGTCAAACGTGAGCACAAGCGGTTTATCGAGTTCAACGATTCGCCCTGGCGCACACCTCGGTCGTCTCGAGATTGGTGAGACCTTGGGGAGCGGCGCCTTTGGCGTGGTGGTCGCTGCCTACGATCCGGAGCTCAAGCGAAAACTTGCCGTCAAGATTCTGCGTCCAGAGGTCTTTGACTCTAAGGGCGGAAAAGATGCCCAGAAGCGACTGCTTCGAGAAGCGCGAGCCATGGCGCGCATCTCGCATCCCAATGTCGTCACCGTGCACGATATTGGCACGGTAGATGGCCAAGTCTATGTTGCGATGGAGTTCGTGGCAGGCACTCACTTGCGCCACTGGGTGACAAAGCAAGACCGCACTTGGCATGAAATTGTCGAGATCTTTAGCTACGCCGGCAAGGGGCTTTCCGCTGCGCATCAAGAGGGATTAGTTCACCGCGACTTTAAGCCAGACAATGTCTTAGTTGGTGATCGAGGAGAGGTGCGCGTTGCAGACTTTGGGCTTGTGAGCATCTCGTCGCAGGAGAAAGAGAAGGCAATCACTTCGGAGTTTGCCGTCCCAAGAGCCAACTCCGACGAGCTGGGGATTACTCGAGTTGGTGCGGTGATGGGAACCGCGCTGTACATGGCCCCCGAGCAGCATCGCGGCCATGAAGCAGGCCCCAGTGCCGATCAATTTGCGTTCTGTGTTGCTTTGTATTGGGCGTTGTATGGGCGCACGCCCTTCGAGGGCAGTCACTACGAAGAACTCCGAGAGAATGTTCTAAAGAACCGGCTTCGCGAACCTCCAGTCGATTGCGTCAGGCCCAAGTGGCTATGGCCAATTCTCGTCAAGGGTATGGCTACAGACCCTGCCTCACGCTTTGAGGATATGGAGGCACTGCTGCTGCGACTCTCGTTCGACCCAGCAAAGCGACGCAAACCTCGGCTCATGGTTGCCGGTCTCGTGCTGGCTGGGGCTGGGGCTCTAGGAGCCTTTTTCATGACGCGTCCTGCCGCGGCTGGCGCTGTCTGCCAGAACGCCGAGAAACGCTTGGAAGGGACTTGGGATGCCGCTGCGAAGGCCCGCATCTCCAGCGTCTACGCGCAGGCCAATCGCGGCGCGTCGTTTGAACGGCTGCAAAGTACCGTCGATGATTACACCAACAACTGGGTATCGGTCCGAACGCGTGTTTGCGAGGCAACCCACTTTGTTGGGGACCAAAGTGATTCTCTGATGGACGTGCGCATGAGCTGCCTCGACCAGCGCCTCGGTTACTTGAGCGAGCTGATGGGACAACTGCGCGTTGGAACGCAAGGCCCAATGCTCGACAAAGCCGTAACTGCTGCGATGGCTCTACCTACGCTGGATGCTTGTACTCAGGCTGAGAATAATTCTGAACGGATGGCATTGCCTGAGGATGCGGCCGAACGCGCACAGGTGATGGCATTGCAGGCCGCGGTGGAGAAGGCAAGGGCCTTCGCCGAATTGGGGAAACCCGCCGAAGCAGCTGCTGTGCTGCAAGAGGCACTTAAAACGCCGGTCAACTTTCCTCCGGTGCAGGCCGCCGCAACAAATCTTCTTGGCAAAGCGCTCTCCGATCTAGGGCAACTTCCAGAGAGCGAAGCGATGCTCCATCAGAGTATCGAGTATGCAACCAAAGCGGGAAACGACGTGTCTGTCGCTTCGAGTTGGCTGGCACTTATGCACTTGGTCGGAGTGGAGCGCGAGCAGCATCAGGAAGGCTATGAGATGGGGCGCATGGCAAGACTTGCGATGAGCCGCGGCAAGGCCAATCCGTTCCGATTCGCGGGTGTCGACAAGGCGACGGCGGCGATTCTTCTTCGAGAGGGCAAGGCTGCCGAGGCGATCGAGCTTCTGCAGCCCTTGCTGCCCATCTACGAGCAGGCTGAAGATACAACCGAGCTCGCCTTCTTCCTTGCCGCGCTTGCCGACGCCAAGGCCGCCGACGCGCGCTATGACGAGGCGATAGCCGACTACCGACTAAGCTTGGCGCATCTTGAGTCGGTTGTTGGACGTGACCATCTCGAGAACGTCTACGTACTCAACAACCTTTCGGTCGCTCTCAAGAATTCAGGAAAGATCGCCGAGGCACGAGTTGCCCTCGAGCGAAGTTTGGCCATCTTTGAAGCAACGCACGGCAACGTGCATCGCAACACCGTAACCATCCTTGTGAATCTTGGAAATCTGGCAAGGCGCGATGGCGATATCGAAGGCGCCAAGTCGATCTTTGCTCGGGCGATTGCGATTGGAAGCGAAGTGCTCGAAGAGGGGCACCCAAATGTGACCAAGGCGATCATGAACTTGGGCATTGTCTTGGCGTCCGAAGGAGACTTTGAAGGAGCCACGGGAAAGTTTCTTGTTGTGCTCGCCCGCGCCAAGAAAAGTTCTGAGGGTGATAGCCTCGACCTAGCCATGGCGCTTAACAACGTGGGCGAGTCACTTGCCCTTGAGAAAAAATTCGAAGAAGGACTAACCTACGCCACAGAGGCTCTGGAAATGAAGTCTCGGCTCTACGGGGCAAACCATCCAAAGAGCGCCAGCACCATTGCCACCGTCGGTACGATTCACGCCGAGTTAGGAAATGTCGTCGAGGCGGATGCGCACTTAAAACGCGCGCTTGGCATCTTTGTAGAAGCGGCCGGTCCCAAACATCCACGCAGCATCAAGATGCTACGCGAGCTTGGCAAGCTTCACAGCGCCAACGGGGATAGCAAGCAGGCGGTCTCGTACCTAATGCGGGCAATCGCGGCCCGCGAAGGAGAGACTACGATTGCGATGGGAGAAGATCGCTTGCTGCTCGCCAGGGTTCTGTGGACAAGGTCCGATCGCAAAGGCTCGGCGGTCCAAGAGGCTGCTCTTGAGACGCTGCTTGAGGCGTTAGAGCATCCCGAAGAGTTGCAACGCGCGTTTGACGCTTGGCATCGCTCGCGCTAGCGACGGTGCAAGATGTTGGCACCTGCTATCTCGTCGGAGGTATTCGGCCGGGAGGCTGTTGTTCAAAAGCTAAGGGCTGCAAGCGTGCAGTCGCGCCACCGCTCTTCTCGCCAAAGGTAGTTTGCCAACACGCCTTCGACGGCAAAGCCAAGCCGCTCTAAGAGCTTTGCGCTTTTAATGTTCTCGGCTTCGTAGAATGCTTCAAATCGGTGCACACCCCATTCCTTGGAGACGTAGTCGATTGCTGCTGTTACAGCTTCGGTCATAAGGCCCTTGCCCTGTTCGGCTTCGGCGATGTTAAACCCAACCGAACACAGTTGGTAGCGCCCCCAGAGGAACCCCGAAAAGTGGCAGGCTCCCACAAGCGCATCCGTATCTGCTCGCTTTACAAGGAAGGTGAGCGCTTCACGGCGCAGACGCGCGATTGCCTCTTCGGCAAAACGTCGTTGCCAAAAGACAGGATCTAGATGCGTCGGGCGTTGCGATCCAAATTGCTGATGGAACGCTTGGTTCTCGTATTGATAGCGAGCGTGCTCGTCCCCATCAATGCTGAGAGGAGAGACGAGTCGCAGGTGCTCGGTGCACACCTCGATTTGAAACGGGGCAAGATGTGTCCTATCAAACGACGACAGCGAATGCCTTGCTTGGGATCGCACTGCTTCGAAGAACTCCTGCTTGGCCTCGGTATAGCGACGTCCAGGAACATGTTCGAACTGCTTTTGCAGGGCGAGAAATTCACCCATCACCATGAGGTTTGTGGCGAGGAGCATGCGAAACTGCAGGCTTGCGTTTGGCGCTTGGCGAGTGTCGACGTCGACGTTTACAGGGAGTGGGAGGCTTTGCAGCTCGGCTTGCTTGTTGATGGCAGCGCGCACGTTGGACAGAGAACCCGTCTCGGTGAGAACCAGGATGTCGACGGTTCCGCTCGTGAGAAGAGGGAGCAGAGCCGTGCTACCCACGTGATGCACTTCGTCGGAAGCGCCGAGCACGCCCTTGAGAAGTTGGATCGCGCCAAGCACAGTGCGGTCGATATCGAGCTGCAACTCTCGAACGGGGCGAAGAATTGGGTTTGGTCTCCACATCGGCGTTACTTCGCGCTAGCGGTCGAACCCGAGGTGTTTAGGGGAGCGTTGCAGTACTCGCAGGAGATGCTCTCGTCGGCAAAGACAACCTGAGCACGCAGCGCTGCACCACACGAGTTGCATCGATCAAAGAGGCGATGCGCACCAGCGATGCGATTGCGGTGAAGATACTCATCGCGAGATCGGTGGAATACAAGATCCACGTCATTGGCCTCGTTGAGCCGGATAAGCATCGCCTCGGCTTCCAACTCGGAAAGCTGAGTTTTGCGAGCGAGCTCTTGCGGGTGAATTGCGTCGCGGCTTCGCACGAAACCAATGACCAAATCTTTAAGAGCTTGCTCGTTGCTTCTGGCTCGCGCTCGGATGATGGCAATTCCCGCTGGGATACCTAGGAGCGCCGCCATGAAGAGAAATCCAAACGTCGCGCTTAGCGCATCCGCATCGCCATTGATGGCGAAGTCCACGGTGCTCAAGACCGCAAAGACGATCATCGCGATCGCCAGACCGGCAATCGTCCAGAGCACCTTCAGCCCCATCGAGAAAATCATTTGCTAAGTATGCCTCCTTCCAAGACGCGATACGCACGCCATGCGCGAGATTTTACAGCGGCACGATGACGGCGCTATTATGTGAGTCCTCAATGTCTGAGCCAATAAAGCTGGCGGCGATTGATGCTGGCTCCAACGCCATCCGCCTTCTCATTGTCGAAGCAAGTTCGCAGCAGCGCACATGCTTGGCCTCCGAGCGGGTCGCAGTTCGCCTTGGACAGGGCACGTTCTCCACTGGGCTCATCGCGAGTGAGACGATTGAACGAGCAGTACAAGCTTTTGTGCGTTTTCGTGCGCTCTTTGACGAGCACAACGTATCGGTCTATCGCGCAGTCGCCACAAGTGCCGTGCGCAGCGCAAGCAACCGAGAGCGGCTGATTGACCGCATCTTTCAAGAAGCGGGCATCGATCTCGAAGTTATCGACGGTGCCGAAGAAGGGCGTCTGGTTCGCAAAGCCGTGCTCGCTCAGTTTGGAACCCGCAAGCACCCAGACGCGATTCTCGATCTTGGCGGCGGCTCGCTAGAACTCATGCGCCGCAACAATGGCGATTGGCTTAGCGGCAGCACCAACATCGGAACGGTTCGTCTTTTGGAAACCTTTGGACTTAAAGGCGCCATAAGCGAAGACGAGCGACGAATGGTGCAGCGCTTTCTAAAGTCGACGCTTCGCAGCGGTTTTGGCGAAGAGTTGCGAGCCGAGGGAATTCGCCGCGCGGTGTGCTGTGGTGGCAACGCAGAGTGTTTCGCCAAGCTCTTTGGAACGCAGGAGAAAGGCGGCATGCCCTTTGTTTCCCTCGATGAGCTTCGCAGTGCGGCGACGCAAATTGCCGCACTCGATGTTAAAGAGCGCATGACGACCTTTAAGGTTCGCAAAGATCGCGCAGAAGTTATGGGAGTCGCGAGCCTTGTCCTTGCGACCGTCGGTAAAGAATTGGGGCTCGATGGCTATACCGTGCCGGGCGTCGGAATTCGAGACGGTGCGATTCTTGATCTCGCCGAAGCGCAAGTGGGGCGTCTTGGCTCTGCTGCCGAAGAGCCGAGTATCGCCTCGGCGCGGTCCTTCGCTGCGCGGCTCGGGCACAATGCAAATCACGGCGAGCAAGTTCGTGTGATTGCCAAGCGCCTCTTTGACGAACTCGCCGATTTGCACAAGCTCCCGCAGCGCTGTGGCACGGTCTTGCAACTCGCAGCGCTATTGCATGACATCGGCGAGGTCGTGCACCGCAAGAGCCATCACAAACACAGCGAGTATCTGATTTTGCATGGCCGTATTCCCGGAATGGAAAGCCCACAGCGCGAACTTGTGGCGGCAACCGCGCGCGGCCATCGCAAGAGTCTACCCGGCAAGCGCAAGCACGAGGTTTTCTCAAATCTCGATGCAAAGCAGCAAACGCAAGTTCTAAAGATGTCGGCCCTGCTGCGGCTGGCCGACACTCTAGACGCAAGCCGAGGCCAACAAGTGGTCGCACTCTCTGCGAAAAACACCGATGAGGCAGTGGTGATAACGATATCCTTCACTGGGGCAGGAAAGCCGCCGGGAGAGGCGATGGAGGCACGCAAAGCCGATTTTAACGAGGTCTTTGCGTGCTCGCTAGAGTTTCTCCATAACAAAGTCGCTGCCACGCCCAGCGACCTTTAGCCGCGTGATGCGCGCGGCAAAGTCTTCTAAGAGATTTACTCGATGGGGTTGATGATCTTTACGTCAGAACCGCCTGGATATCCGTACGAGCCAACATTGTAGTAGCCGTAGACGGTGAGGCCAAAGGGCTTATCCGAGCTTACCGAGTGCACGCCCTCCGTCATTGGGCAGGTTAGCTGGTCGTAAGTGATGCCATTGACCACTCCGATAATCCCTGTGGTGCAGTTGTTAAACTCGGCGAGGGATTGACCATCGACCGTGATGCCAGCATTTTGGGGCTTGGCAAGCACCATGTAGTTGCTGCTAAACGTAGTTGGTACAAGGAAGGTGTAGTCTTTGCGATGCTGCTCCGCCGCAGGGAATACGACAAAGGTTGGGTCGCCGGTGCCGCCGTCGGGAATCAGGTCTTGGCTGATAAGAAACTGGCCAAGCATCACCGCGCCACCATTCGATTTCAGCGTAAATCCGTGGTCAGAATAAAACGCTTTCCACTCACCGGCGTTTAGCGTGAAGCTCGCAAAGGCGCCTCCAAGATTGGTCTCAATATTGGTTCCATTGGTCGTCGCCACAACTCGGTAAATGTCTGGCTCGGCCCAGCTTGGGTTCGTCGATCGAATCGGGCTTCGGCTTACCGCGAATTGCTTTCCAAGCGCGACCGTCGGAAACATCTGCTGCTCAAGATGGTCTGTGCAACACGAGTCGCCGTCCCAACCTGGAGGCTCGGGAATCTCTAGGCCGCCTGTTCCAATGCCGCGCTCAAGGCTGGAAAACACTGCAATGGGCTTCGTCGACGAAACCTCGCTGCCGCTAAAGTCGCCATCCTGTGCAGCCGCAAGCGAGATGCAGGTTGTAATCGAGCCAATCGGTTGATCGGATTCCAAGTTCACAACGTCATACTTGTTCACCGTAAACGTTAGTGGAGTTCCTGCAGGGGTTGCCGGAATCGCAATCCCCGAAGGCCCTGCTGAGGCCATGATTGGGTGCGTAGGTGTGACCGTTACTTGTGTACCGTCTTGCGTACCGATAATTGTGATTGCCGTGTGATCGGGAATGCTATCGGTAAGGTCGCCACCGGGGAATCCTTCGATCTTGCATGGGTTGGCTGTTGGGTAGCCTAGGACGTAGTAGTGCTCTCCAAGTGCCTGCCGCGGAATTAGAATCGAAGCATCATTCGAGAACTGTTGAATGATCGGATTGAATTGGTAGGCAACGACCGGCTCATTGGTTTCGATTCGGTACGCGTGTGGGCTTACAAAGGTTCCAGAGCCCGAGCCGCGGGTGTAGGTGCCGTTTTGGCCCATCGTTCCGTCGATCTCGCGTTGATCGAGATTGATTTGCGCCAAGTCGCGGGGCGGTACCGTCACGGTTTTCACAAGCTGCTCGTTAATCGGCTCTCCGACACTTGCAGTGTTGATGTAGACCTTGGCTTCGGCCGGGACAAAGCTATTGTTGGCGATGACAACGGCGTACTGCGCTGCTGCTGCGTCGCCGCCAATTCCTCCCGAGGCTTCGTTATCTAAGTCGACAGCCCAGAAGTGACAGCCAACATTGGAAGGCTCATCTTCGGCTTGCGAACAGCGATCTTTGCAAAATCCATTCGAGCAAACCTCGTTGCCCTCGCAGCGACCAATCTTCTCGCCCGCTTTACCGTCTTCGGTGCATGAGAAAATGTCTTGCCCATCGGGTCCCGCGCAGTAGTTCGTATCGGGAATGCACTCAACGCAGCCGTCGGCGTTCACGCAAACTTCACTCTCGTCGCAGACCACTGGATCGGCAAATTGATCCGGAGCCAGGCACTCCTCCCAACCAAAGGAGGTGCAGCGGCTTGGACAGATATTGTCGCCATCACCGCCTTCACCTGCGTTGCTTGCTGGGCCGCAAGCGGCAAGAGTAAGGGCGAGTAGCAGTCCAAACGACTTGGTGGCTAAGTGCATATGGGCAGGTTCTTAGGCACTAGGTCGCAGGTCAATTGCGAACGACAGCAGGGCCGACTCATTGGTTTTGCCAATGAGTGTCTCCAGCCATCAATGCTGTTCCAGTGAACCAAAGACCGCGAACCAAAGATTTGGCTGTTGCGCAAGTTTCACTATTTGCGCCTTAGAGCCTTTGCGGGCTCGTTTAGCGCAGCTTAGGCAACTTCGTCGTGACGTCTTTGTGCATCGACGTTGGTGTCATCGTCGTCGTCGAACTCGTCGGTGGGCCCGGCATTGGGAACAAGCTGCTGCATGCTTTGAATCGCTTCAAAGACCTGACTCACGTCGCCAGGCAGCGCCGCGATATCGCGCTGCAAGTCCTCTTGATGAATCGCGGCAAACGCTTGGCTTACCTCGCCGCTGCGAATTCTCATCGCTCGCACATGTCTTCGCTTTGAAGGTGGGCTCGCATCGCGGTTTGCCTCGCCGACAAGCCCCTGCCAGCGCACGAGACCTTCTTCGTGAACAGGAAGGTGTACCAAGTCGAGCACATAGCCTCGATCTCCCAACACACAACGCTGCACGAGGACCGCAAAACGATACTGCTCGTAGTTGCGAAGAACACTCATGCGGGTCACGGTGCCAGGCTCGGCAGGCGTGGCACCGTGCACGCTCATACTCAATCCACAAACGTGCTGGCTGCTGTAGGTCGCAGAAGGCTCTTCTAAGGTTACTTCGTAGTCCATCGGGCAAATGCCGCGACGTCTTGGCAGCGTCGTACTAAGCGGGAGAGAGGTATCTGCGCCCTGGCAATCGAGATACTCAATGCTCGCAGAAATCCCCATTGCGGCTCCTGCGATCGTGTCGCGGAGTTTCTGATCTTCCATGCCAGGAATCGATTGCATCGACTGCAGTCCAAAACACGGATCGGCATCCATGGCGCCCGCGAGAGTGCTGGCAACCTGCAAGAGCTTACTCATGCCGGTGGTGTTGGTGTTATTCTTAGTTTCGGTCTCGTCGCGGATCGCCGATGGAAGGTGCAGAGGGTCCAACAAGACACCCAGAATGTCGGCGTTGTACGAGCGCGCCAACGATAGGCATCGATTGGGAGAAAACGCGCTCGCCGTATGGGTCGTGAGTAACTCTTCTAAACAACGCAATGCCGCAAGCGTTCCAAGCTCGCCCATGAGCGCACATGCATAGGCTTCGTCGGGCCACTGGCCAAAGCCCTCGGCCAGGCTGGTTGCAAGTTCTGCTCGCATCAGCGAGTGCCTCCAGACAAGCCTATGCAGTGGAAGAAGCGGGGAGGGTGTGGCATCACTCTCAGAGAAATTCTGAGCCATCTCGGCAAACCACTCTGGGCCGAGATGCGTGACGGCAGAATCAATTGAGCAGATTCGAGAGCCAAATTCCTCGGCCCGAAGATTCACGGCGCCCAGAGTTTGCATCGAGAGAATAACGTCGCTCTTTACGAGGCCAGCGATTCGTCGCCAGTCTGGGGCGGGCTCCGTGCGCAGGTAGAGCGCAAGCCGGTTCGCCATCCACGGAAGTGGAGACAAGCGCAACTCGCCATTAATTACCCGCTGGACGTACGCCATGACGGCGCTCTTGAGCGGATCCGTAGGGACAGCTGGATCCATGTTGATCCCTATCGGATCGATCGCAGCAGTCCTTGAGAATCAAGCTATTGGGGTGCTTCGTCTTGCTGCTTTTCGAGGTTTAGATACTTCTCGATGCGTCGCGTAGGCTCGTAGAGCGAGTCGTCTGCGGGCAAAAAGCCATCAAACGGCAGATTGTTGTCAACGAGCACCTCTCGGCCAAGTGCAGAACCCATTTTGAGGTCGGTTAGGGCCTTTGTGAGGGCTGCAACGGTCTCGTCGTCGAGCATATCTGTCACGCAGTAGGCGTCCCAGGCCACGCGCTCTGTGGTTGCCAAGACCGTGAAGGAGGATGCGTCCAACCCATTGTTCTCGGCCTCAATCCAAATCTTATCGTAGACCGCCGCACCGTCACAGCCGCCAGTTTGCAAGACCCGCAGTGACTCCATGTGATCGCTGGTGAAGCGCGTCTTTACATGCGTGTCGGGATTGATGTTCTGTTCGCGAAAGACGGCTCTAGGGTAGAGATAGCCCGAACTCGACGACTGGCTTGTGTAGCAAAACGTTTTGTCCTTTAGGTCCTCGAGGTTGCGGATACCCGAATCGGCCCTCGCCAAGATATAGGCACCGTACGATGGGCCAGCTTTGGTCGTTGGAGTCGCAAGTAGCTTGAGGGTGGAAAGGCGTCGTTTGGCGCGAACGTAGTTGGCAGCGGACAGCGCTGCGAGGTGAATTTGCCCGTTGTTGAGGCGCGCGGATACGTCGTCGTAGTTGTCGACAATCTTAATGACGACAGGGCGGTTAATGGCCTTTGAGAGATAGTCCGTAAGCGGCTTTAGCTCGGCAATGATCTCTTTTGGTGCCTTGTGACGTGTGACTGCGAAATACAGGGGCTCGCCATCCACGACTGCGGCGGAAACGGGATCGGTCGTTGGCGTGCTGCTCGGTGTAACCGCGGCCTGGGTGTTTTTCTTACTCTCCTTGGTGAGAGAGTAGGTAACCACACCGCCAATAATTGCACCGAGTACAATCACCATCAGGGCAATCCACTGCCACGTCTTGTTGTTCGGCCCGAGGTCGGTCGTTGGATTTGGATGCGTTAGATTTGGATGCGTTAGATTTGGATGCGTTAGATTTGGATGCGTAGGATTTGGGTGAATCGCACCCATAAGAGCACTTGGCGCCGAGGGGCGGGTTGGTGCTGTCGCGTAATCTGGAATGTTTCCCGTGTAAGGGACGTCGCCTGTGCCAAGTGGACCTTGGCCAAGGGGAAGTGGGCCACTCATCGAGCCTTGGCTGGCACTGGGCCCAAGGCCAACGGGCCGAATTGTTGAAGCTTGCCGCCCGGAACCATAGGTCTCGGTTGGAACGGCTCTCTGCAGCGCATCGCTAAACTCGTATGGAGTCTGAAAGCGCTGTTCCCGCTCGGGATGCATCGCTTTATAGATGACTGCCTCAAGTTCTGGGCTCAGCTCGGGGCGCAGTGTGGTGGGCGGCGTCGGCTGTGCAACAAAGATGTTTCGATAGAGTTCTTCTGCGTTACTGCCAACGTACGGCAGCTTGCCGGTCACCATGCGGTAGAGCATGACTCCCGCTGCGTAAATATCGACGCGACCATCAAGTTCTTCGCGCGCTCGAATCTGTTCGGGCGACATAAAGTTTGGAGTGCCGACCAACGCACCCTGCGCTGTCACATTGAGCGTTGCCGAGAGGTCGCCGAGCTTTGAGATACCAAAGTCGAGGATCTTCACCCGCCTCGAACCATCGCTTTGCGTCGCGATAAACACGTTGCCGGGCTTTAAGTCGCGATGGATGATGTTCTTTGCGTGTGCGGCACCGAGCCCTGCGAGAACTTCTGAGGTGATCCAAGCGCTGAGCCCCGGCGAGAGCAAACGTTCGCGGCGCAGTGTGCCGGCCAAACTTTCCCCCTCAAGCAACTCCATAACCAAGAAGGGGATGCCCATCTCGTCGTTGCCAGCGTCCATCACAGAGATGACGTTCTCGTGGCGAATCTGCCCCATTACTTTTGCTTCGCGCCTGAAGCGAGCAAGACTGTTTGGGTTGTTGACGCTCGCTTCGCTTAGAAGTTTGACGGCCACCTTTGCGCCAAGCTCGCGATGGTCCGCTTCGTACACGGCCCCCATGCCGCCTTCGCCTAGAACCTTGCCGAGGTGATACTTGCCGGCAATGACGCGCGTCGGTGCAAGAACGTCGGTTGCAATCATGCCGTTATTCTTTTCGCCGTCACTCATCGGGCCCGCGGGTGTTGTGCGCTCGTGTCCACTTCGTTGAAAGCTTAACAGGAGAGGCCAGTGAGCGTTCTGATTCGGGGCGCCCCGAGCTTGAAGGTGTTCGATCTTGGTGCGTTCACTTAAATAGCTATCGGAATTCGGGGCGTAGGAGGCGAGAGAAGGCACATTGCTGCAATTGCAGCCTGTGCTGGATGTCGCACTGCGTGCTATTCTAGCTGATGGGGACTCCAGCGATTTGCTGGAGAAGGGGATTTCAGATTACCTTGTCAAAGGGCGCGCTTTACGTCGCAAAAGGGATTGTATCGGGGATGTCAGATCCGGCTGTATTGCTGGATCGAGATCTCGCCATGGTTGCATATAGCCCTTCGTATCCAGCGCTCGCAGGCCTGCGGCGCAGGCAATTCGTGCATGCCATTCGCGACGGAGCGAGCACATTCGATTTTGTCGGTGCCGATCCAGACGAGGCGCGCCGCGTGGCGCAAACCTGCCTGAAGAATCGCAAGGCAATGCACTTTGCCGAGGAAGTTGTGCAAAACCAGCATGGCGACGAACTCACCGTGATTCTCTCCTACCTGCCTGTTCTCGACGAAGACGAGGCCATTGGCGTAATTCAGAGTTTTCGTGATGTGAGTGCCGAGGCGCGAATGCAAGGTCGGTATCGCAAGCTCTTGGTGCAAGAGAGAATTCGCGCCGAAAACCTGGAGCGCGAAGTCGACAAGCGCACGCAAGAGCTAAGCTCAGCCCTCGAAGAAGTCACACGATTGTCACGGGTTGATCCTCTTACGGGAATCCTAAATCGCCGCGCCTTCACCGAACTGGCGGAACAAGCAATTAAGCTAGCAAAACGGCATCATCGCTCGATGGGGCTTCTACTCGGCGACATCGATTTCTTCAAACGTGTGAACGATGAGTACGGCCACCTCATTGGAGACAAGATTTTGGTCGCGACGGGAGAAGCCATTCGCCATGCCGTGCGCGATTCGGATCCGGTGGCGCGCTTTGGTGGAGAAGAGTTCGTCATTCTTCTTACCGAAACCGAGCGCGACGCAGTCTCGATCGTCGGAGAACGCGTCCGGCACCTCGTATCTGAGATGCACAATCCAGACGATGCCGAACCTGCCTGGCCGCATACGACGCTGAGCTTGGGAATGGCGGTCTTTCCCGAGCATGGTGAGACCCTTGATGAGTTGGTCTCAAATGCCGACAAGGCGCTGTATCGCGCGAAAGAGTCGGGCCGCGATCGAATTGTCATGTACAACGAGAGCGAGTTTGCCGAGACCGATCCGGGAAACGAGTTGCCTCGAGAAGTTCTGGTGATTGGCTCGGAGCGTCCTGAGAAGTTTTCTGAAGCTCTCGGCGAGCGCTTTGTAGTCTCGACGGCAAGCGAGCCAGACGAAGCGCTGCAGTTGGGAGCAAATCAAGAATTCGAAGTGATGATTGTCGACTGTGCCGAGGCCGAGAGCGGCGTCGATTTTTTGCGCAAGACCCAACGCTATCGGCCGCAATGCCTCCGAGTGCTGGTTATCGATAGCAAGGACGTCTTTGTTGAAATGCAAGGTGCCGGCCTCGCTCGTATCGATAGCTTCTTGTTGCGCGACGAGGCAACCCAGCACATTCGATCCGCAATTGACGATGGTCTTGCGCGCCGCGAACTGGATCGCCAGCGTTTGATGATGCGAACCGATAGCGTTCGCCGTCTGTACTCAACCCGTCTTCGAGAACTTGAAACAATCATTGAAGAGAGACAGATCGAGTTTGCGTATCAGCCGATTGTGAACCCCGCGACGGGAGACATTTTCGCGTATGAGGCACTGTGTCGTGCCAAGCATCCGATCTTTCGAAATCCCCAGGTACTCTTTGATGCCGCGGTTCAAAGCGGCGTTCTTTGGGAGTTGGGACGAGCTGCGCGTGAAGTATCCGTGCAGGCCTTAGAATCGATTCCAAAGCACATCAAGCTTTTCATGAATCTTCATCCTGCTGAAGTTGAAGATCCAGAGTTGGCAACGTTTCGAGAACACGCCATCGCAAGACGCATCGTCTTTGAGATTACCGAGCGCGCCTCGATTCCCGACTATGCACGCTTCCGTTCGATCATCACCGAGTTGTCGAAGGGCGGATACGAATTTGCCATCGACGACCTTGGTGCAGGGTATGCCGGCCTAAATGCAGTCGCACTCCTCTCTCCTGACTTCATCAAAATCGATATGGCTATGGTGCGTAACATTCACCTCGCCCCACAGCGCGCCTCGCTAATTCGGCGCATCGTCGATTTCGCCAATGACGTTGGCATTCGTCTGGTGGCCGAAGGAATCGAGACACGAGAAGAAGCCGACGTTATCGAAGACTTGGGGTGTCACTTGGCCCAAGGCTATTTCTATGGCCGGCCTTCGATCCGGCTTCCCGATGGCGACGAACCGAAGTAGCTGGCACGGCCAGCAGCTCATGGTCGGAACCGAGACATCTCGGGCTGCGAATTCAGTAAGAAGGTGAGTACTGTTCAGTGTAATGCTTTCCCAACAACCGAGCCCCGATTGTAGGGGTTTAGATACAGCTGTCATGGCTATGAGCCAGGGCTGTGAAGGAACGGTGTTGATCGATCCTCCGGATCCGAGTCCAAATCACTTTTTGTCAGCTCAGGGCTTTTTCTGAGAGAACGCTCGGTGTAATTTGCTCGTCGTTCAGGGCGGCTCTCTTTCGATCCCCTTGTCACTTAGTAAATGGTCCCTTCTCAATTTTTTGAAGTCGGCCGCTCTGTAAACAGCGTGCAAAGACAGCACGTGTAAAACCCTCTAGAAGATTTTTTGAAGGAGTAAGATTATGACTTTCCTACGTACAGCAGTTCTTTCTATCGGAATGATGTCCCTTGTTGCATGCGGCGGTAGCAGCGACAGCGGCTCAACCACCAACACAGCTAACCCATGTGGCGAAGAGAACCCATGCGAAGCTAACCCATGCGGCGACGTGGACGAGAACCCATGTGGTGAGAACCCATGTGGCGACGAGAACCCATGTGGTGAGAACCCATGTGGTGACGAGAACCCATGCGGCGACGACGTCGACGCAGACGATATGTAAGCTGCTTCTCGTAAGCACTTAGATATTTGAAATGGGCGCAGCCGTTCTTCGGTTGTGCCCAATTTCATTTTCGGCAAGTTGCTACAGTGTTCCGTACATGACTGCGTTTCCCCAATTGGCAGTATTCGTATCCATTGCGGCCGCAGCGTCCGCTTGCTCTGGCTGCGATGACAACGCAAGTCAGCCCGATGCGCAAACTGCGCCGGATGCCCAAGTTGGATGGGCGCGCGGGCCCGATCTTCCAGAGCCGGTTTCCAACAACGCCGTGGCTTCTGTAGAAACCGAAGGCGGTTGCATGATTTTTAGCCTGCTGGGGATCGGCGCGAGTCGTGACGCCAGCGGCATCCACAATCGCGGATTTCGAATTCGCGAAGGGGACGACTCTTGGATTTCGCTGCCCAGCATTCCAGGGCCACCTCGTTTGGCGGCCAATGCGGTCGGGCTTCGAGGCGAACCCTACTTGCTTGGCGGTTACGAAGTTCAATCTGGCGGCACCGAAGTAAGTGCCAACACCTTGCAGCGTTTCGACTTGGCGTTTGGCCGCTGGGAAGAGATGGCCCCAATGCCAATTGCTGTCGACGATGTTGGCGCAGCCACCTGGCGCGACCGCTACATCGTTGTTGTCTCGGGTTGGTCGGATACCAGCAACGTCGACGCGGTACAGATCTACGATGTCGAAACCGATTCGTGGCTCGCAGCCACAAGCTTTCCCGGCACTCCAGTCTTTGGTCAGAGCATGGCAATCTCGGGTGACGAGCTTGTACTTATCGATGGCGTACGCAGTGGAGGTCTAGGGTTTTCTCTGGTGAATCAAGCTTGGCGCGGCACTCTCAATCCCAAGGAGCCGAGCGAAATTACTTGGACTGATCTGGGCGAGCATCCGGGCGAGGCTCGCTATCGCGCCGCCGGTGGCACAACTGCGGCCGGCGCAATGTGGTTTCACGGCGGCACCGCACAGCCCTATAACTTTGATGGGCTGCGCTACGACAACAACCAGCCGGCGACACCACTTGCGAGCACCCTTAGCTACCAAGATGGCGTGTTCTCGGTGAGCGACGTGCCCGAGAAGCCCAACGCCACGATGGATCACCGGGCACTTGTGCCGTGCGGCGAGCGTATGCTCAGCATCGGCGGCATGGTGAGTGGACCAGAGGTCACCGCAGAAATCTGGTCCATCGTTCCCTAGACCGGTTTGGCTCCAAGTGCCAACGTGAATTGGCGCTCGGAACGTACGGCGCTAAGAAATACTCTTACTTAGGGTTGGCGACACTTGCGGCAGTCATCGCCTTGCGAGCGGCGATTGCGCAGTTCTTCACCATGGCTTCATCGTCAACGCTTGGGCCGGCCATCGCTTCGACTCGACACTTGGTATCCGGCTCGATGAATTTGTAGGTGTGCGAGTACTCGGCACCTTTCTCGGTGGAACGAAGGCAAGCAAAGCTGCCTTCCAGCGTGCTGCGCGAGTTTCCATCGGCTTCACACTTTTCTTTAAACGACTCTTCATCGACCGAGAGCGAGCAGTAAGCGCTGATCATGCAGTACTCATCGCCGGGCAAGACGCCAAGCTTTGCGTACTTCTCTTCCAGCGTCTTTAGCTCTTTTGGAGATGCAGGAGGCTCACCGGCGCGAATGAGTGAACACACAACCGTCGCTTCGCTATTCGACTTGCTCTTGTCCACGATCGAGCCGATTTCGTCTCCCATCGTCTCGGTGAAGATTGCGGTATCGGGAAAGACGTCTGCACAAGCGAGGTGCTGGCCATAAGGCACTGCGGTCTTAAGCTTGGTGACGTTGCTCTTTTTCTTGGCTACCGGCTTCTCTGCTGGCTCCTCTCCCTCCAATTCCCCTTTGCAGGCGAAGGTGGAAACGAGCATTAGGCTTGCGGCGAGTAGTTGCGTTTTCATGGCGCAGCGACCATAGCAAGATCTTGGACAATGGGGTTTCTACCTAGGAGCAAACTCGCTGCTGCTGGTTCGCAGCGTGTTTAGCATCGCAAGCTCATCTTGGCGAAAGCCGTCACGGCTGCCGCTCGGTAGCTCTGAATCGATAAAAGCGAGAATGATGGCCCGGGCCTCGGCGCCTTCTTCGGCGTTGGAGGCATTGCCCTCGGCACACTCATCCCAAAGCGCAAAGAGCAGCTGTCTGCGAGTTTGCGCGTCCCATTCTTGACGCCAAACGGCAGTGAGATAGGCGGGTAGGGCGTCGATGGCCCGTTTGCCAACCTGGGCTCTGTGATGCTTTGAAAGCGCTGCCCGCCGCTCGAAGGTCTCTTCCAGAAGATCGAGCTTTTGCCAGGCGTATGGATCATCGCGGCTTAGGAGATCGGTGAGGTCAAAGATGCCAAAGGCCCGCGGCCCGGTCACGGGGTCGGAGGAGAGCCCGGTTGTAAGCACCTTCGAGTCAAAGATGAGTCGCCCATCATTGTGGATTCGCCCGCTAAAACCGGCTCGGCCAACGGTGCGGCCCGAGCCAAAGCTCGGCGGCGGTGGCACTTCTTCGGCGCTTGGCGGCGGAAGGCTTGGCATCGGCGAGTGGGCGGTGAATGGAAGTGGGGGAAGCGCCTGATTGTACGGATAGGAATTGGGCGCGCCGGGAACCATCACGCTTGGCTGCGCGTTGGCGATGGCAGTCATTGCAAAGAGGAAGAGCGCAGCGGTGGGAGGCAGGATTTTGATGCGCATGCCTGGTGGCAATTGCAAAGTGCATCCCATTTTGCGAGCCGTCTATCTACCTGGCATTACGTAAATGCTGGGTGTCGGCCTGTTGCAAAGGGCACACAGCGGGCGCTCTTTGCAACGGGGCCTTAGGCGTTGCGCCGGGATTGCGCGCTACAAGAACAGCTGTAGGCGTTTTGCAAGTCCGGCTGCAGCGGCTACCACCAAAAGGTGGCGTTGATGTTCTGGGTAAAGAGGCCGATATCAATCGTATCGAAGGAATCGGTGAAGGTGAGGCCACCGCCAATTCCCATGCCCAAAGTGAACTGCTCCATGAGTTGGTAGTCGACGCCCATGACGGCCTGGACGCCAAGGCCAAGGGTATCGCTTGCAGCATCAAAGTCGTTGACGGCGATGAATGCGCCAGGCTCAAGGTAGGGGCGAATCTTGCCTTTGGTCGGCTTGTACATGCGGTAGCCGGCACCAGCGAAGAAGCCGACGGTTGTCTGGCTGACCGTTTCTGCAGGGTCTGCCGGATCCGGCGTGACGAGCTTGTTGATATTGAAGCCGAGACGGAAGTTGAGGAAGGTGTCCGCATCGAGTCCGTAGAGGAAGTTTGCGGCCCCACCGTCGCCGCCGGTTGGGAACGCTGTTGAGAAGCCCATGCTCAAGACATCAGAATCTGATGACGCACTTTGGGCTGCTGCGGGCTGGCTCTGCGCTGGAGCTGGCTCGGATGGGGCTGCGAACGGATTCTCATCCTGGGCAATCGCAACGCCGGCGGTCGCGGTCAGAAACAATGTCGCAAGAGCTGCGCTCGTGAGGTTCTTCATGTGCCGATGTTCAGGCGAAGGTGCGCTTTGGGCAAATTTTTGCCGCTCTTAGCGCGCCTAGGCCCGAAACCACAAACGGCCCGCAAATTCATGCGAGCCGAAAACACACTCGGCGGCCCTAGTGGGCCGCCAGACGAATCGGGTTTTCCCCTTCAAAGGTTTGAGACTTTGTACGAAGGAACAGTTTCGCTGTCACCAGCAATCCAGCAGCCTCTTATGAGATTCGCTGCACTTCAGAGTTTTATGAACAGAGAGCTAGCAACCTATTTGGTTCGCTGCTCCCACCATGACTTTCTTGTTTCCAAAAAGCCTTCGTGGTTTTTGCGTCTCTGTCGTCCCCTACTTCATTTGCAATCGATAGGTTCATCCTCTCCTGTGCTTTCCGTTCTCTTTAGAGTTCGTTTCCGTTCAGAGCCCGTTGTACATGCGGACATGTTCAACACCGTTCTTGAGGTCTCTTTCTCTATCGCGACATCAACCTGAAGAATCTACCAATGGGAAGCATCCAAAGCTTTCCCTCTAGTTCCACTCTCAGTGTTTCTCACACTCCCAGCGGTTTACTCCTCTTCCGACCTTTTGGACTTATTTCATTCCAAAGCCACGTTTGAGATTCGCTTTCCAAGGGTTTTCCCCACTATCAATCCAGCGCAGCTCATCACTGCCCTGTGCCCTCTTAGTATTAGCGAAGTTCGTCTACCGCGAAATTGTCTTTGCAGACTGCTTCACAGCGCCAACTTTCCCCGCCGCACTTTCAAGGCTTTGCCTGATAGCGATCCGTAACAACCATCGATGGGGTTAGCACCGATACCGTCCGATCCCCTCCTAAGCTTCCAACTTCCCCAGGACTCACACCGTTTGCCTTGTCCGTACTTACGCACGCACTCCACTCATGTCCTTAATGTCGAGGTCCTCACAGTGATCCTCTACATCGAACTCCAGCGTCTCATCAGCATCCGGCCCCTTGCTCTGTCCCCAGAACAAGCACCTGCTCAAGTCTTTCTTACCTGTCCTGCAAACGCCGAAGCACTTGCAAAACGAGATACCCGATTCAATTGTCAAGCGGTCCAATAGACCCGCCGAGCGATGGTTGGGACTAGTGCAGCTCGTGTGCCAGACTCGAGTTGTTCACAAGTAGGCGAATTTCTAAGGTCCGGATTCTAAAGGGATTGTCGCGGATCCAAACATGGCTGTGGACAAGCTATGGACAGCGTGTGTGACCAAAGATCCAATCTTCGAATTCCCGCTAGCTTGCACGAATAGTGTCCAAAGTTTGGACACTATTCGGGAGTGTCGCGGGAGTGATCACGAAGCGATTCGGCGATTGGGCGAAGCGATTTTACAAGCTCGGGCGCACACACCAGACGAACCGTGGACACCGGCCGACCCAAGGGCAGATCTTCGAGGAGGCGCCCCAACGTGACGGTTCCGTAGCGAGGGTGGCCAACCACATAGAGCTCTTCGCCAGAGTGAGCGCTGTAGCCAATCTGCTCGGCATTGTCTAAGTAGTAGTAGCTTGAGGCGTCGTCACCAAAGACCGATTCGGCAATCTTATGAACCTCGCCGCGAACTTGCTCGATGACCTTTGGATCGTCGCCAAGGTCGAGCGTCTTAAAGAGCCGCCGACGAACCAAACGATTGGCAAGGTCGCGAACTACCGGATCCTTTGCGGCGCCCGCCTCGCCCTCTGCTCCAAGGCCGGCCCAGGTGTCGATGGCTCCAAAGAGCGAGTAGTCATCGAGGAAGAGAAACTCGCCGGTGCTAAGGCGCTCGCCCCTAGCGAGTTTTGCGGCAACCGCAAGACCTGCGGGCTCATTGCCAACCTTAGCGAGCTCGGAAAAACGACTAAGAAGTTTTACGAACATGCGCTCGGCCGCTCGAACGGCTTTGTGATGATAAACCTGCGCGTACATATAGGTTCGCGCAAAGAGGTATTGCTCAACGGCGTACATGCCTCGTCGGTAGTCGATTACGAGATCTTCTGGGTCGTCCCCTTTGTGCACATCTTCAATGCGAAGCGCGTGAAGGATCCACTCGAGGTCGTAGGTCGCGTAGCCCGCGCCCGAGTAGTGGCCGTCGCGAAGAAGGTAGTCGAGCCTATCGACATCGAGCTGCGAGCTCACGAGCTTGCGTGCAAAGGTTGGCTTGTAGGTTTTATCCGTAAAGCGGCTGAGCGCCTCTGGAAGGTCGGGCGCAAGACCGCGCAAGACCGTCGTCATCTCCTCATCCTCGGTAATGATTCGAGCGCCCCACTCTTCGTGATCGAAGGAGGGAAAGACCTGCTCCCACGTGTGCGAGAACGGCCCATGACCAACATCGTGCAAGAGCGCCGCAGCCTTCACATGCATGCGAACTGGCTCTTCGAGCTTAAGACGCTCGACGACAAGAGATGCCACGTGAAAGGCTCCCAGAGCGTGACCAAAACGTGAGTGTTCGGCGCCTGAGTAAACCTGCCAGGCAAAGCCCATTTGCTTGACGCGACGCAGCCGCTGAAAAGCGCGAGTGTCGAGAATGGCGGCGAGCGGCCGATTCTCCCCCACGAACTCAATAAGACCGTGGACGGGGTCGCGAAAAACTCTATCGGCCAAGTTCGAGTGGGGCACGCCTCGACCTTAACAGGAACGAAACCCGCGCCAAGGGAGTTGGCGCCGGTGTTCTCGTAACAAGCGGCTCTCGCTTTGGTCGCTTGGTTTGCCGAAGACAATGAACTAGCCTGGCCTTGATGCGCACTTCGAAGCGAGCGATTCACAAATTCAAGAGCGGGACACTCTCGCCCGCGAGAGACGAACTTGCTGTCGAAGAACCTCTCGAGATTCGCGCGCACGATAAAAGCCTTGCGGTGTTGATGCGCACACCAGGCCACGATGAAGAGCTTGTGCGCGGGCTCTTGCACGCCGAAGGCGTCATTCGCGACGACGACTTTTCGATCACCGCAGCTGGGCCAAACGAAATTACCTTGAAGATGGACGAGGCGCTGGTTACCAAGCGTTGGTCCAGCCGTGACGTTATTAGTTCGTCGGCCTGCGGCGTCTGCGGGGCGGCGGCGCTTGCTGTTTTGGAAGAATTGGCAGCACCAGTGCGCTCTGACCTGCAGTGGTCGGCCGAGCGCATTTGCAGCGCTCCCGAGCGCTTGCGCGAGAACCAGGAACTCTTTGCAAAGACCGGCGGCCTACACGCGGCAGCGCTCTTTAATGCAGCGGGAGACCTTCAAGTTTGTCGAGAGGACGTTGGCCGTCACAACGCCGTCGACAAAGTGATTGGCTGGGGCCTTAACCAAGACCCAATCGCGCTATCAGAGAAAGTCTTAGTTGTCTCCGGGCGGCTAAGCTACGAGATTGTGCACAAGGCCGTTGCCGCGGGCATTCCCATCATCGTGGCGGTCTCGGCTCCAAGCAGTCTTGCTGTCGACTTGGCCGAGCGCTGGCGGGTGACACTGGTGGGCTTTGTTCGGGGCCAGACGTTCAACGTCTACAGCCACCCTGGGCGCATTCGAGCATCGTGACATGAGACCAATGGGGATTCGGGGCGCCATTCTCGTCGCCGTGCTACTGGTTGCTCAAGCCTGTGCAAAGCGAGCCCCGGCACCCCGAGAGGCGGCCGGCTTTCCGCTGTTAGAGTTTGAGCTCACGGCGACCGCTCGCAAGTTGATGGACGATGATGCCAAAGCTTGGGTCAAGGGTGATGTTTTGCATGAAGGGCTTCGCATGCGAGGAGTGGCGCTACGCTTAAAAGGACAGCGAACACTTCGCCCGCTGGGCGAGAAGCCCTCGCTCAAACTACGCATGGATAAGGGGCAGCACAAAGGGCGTACGCTGCTTGGGCGCACGGCGTGGACCTTGGACAACCTTGTCGAAGACCCGTCGATGATGCGTGCCCACCTTGCGTATAAACTGGCCACAGCGGTTGGTCTTGCAGCGCCCACAACTCGCTATGTTCGCGTGCGCATCGATGGGCGTGACGAAGGCATCTATCTCTTGGTCGACGCTATCGACGATGCGTTTTTGGAGCGTCACTTTGGGAGTGCGAAAGGGCCGCTCTACGAGGGCGAATACGGATGTGATGTGAAGGTTGGCAAAACCGACTGCTTCGATCTTGAGTCGGGAAAGGATCCTGAGCGCACGCAGATTGTCGCGCTTACAGAGCGTGTGGCCGATGGCGCTCCTTTGTGGGAAGGCGCGGAACCGGTATTTTCGCTCGAGCACCTGGCGCTGGTGCTCGCATTTGGCGCGTACGTTGGAGACTTTGATGGCTATCACCAAGCGCACAACTACCGTCTCTATCGAAACCCACAGGACGGCCGATGGAACATCATTTTGTCGGGGCTTGACCGGGTATTTATAAAGCGCTTGCCGCCGTTTAGCGGAGCTGGGATTTTGGCAAAGCGCTGTTTTGAGGCAGCGCCGTGCCGTGAGGCCTATCGCACCGCATGGAAGCGCATTGGGGAAGCAGCTACAGAATTAGACCCAAAGGGCACAGCCGAACGTTTGAGCAAGGTCATGCCCGATGCTCAAAAGCCCGATGCCGAGCAACTCGACTCACAAGCCCAAACGTTGCAGTCCTACTTGGAGAACCAGCAACCACAGATTGGCGCGCGTTGATGCAGGCGTTGGTGATTCGGCCAGTGATGATTGGAACGTGCGTTGCTGCGTTGCTTCTAGGGCTTGGCAGTTGCCGCAACCGCACTCTTGAAGTGACAGTGCCGGCAAGACCGTCTAAGCCCGCTATCGTCGCAGAGCCGGCGGAAACGAGCTTTCGGGCTTTGGCCCTAGGAAGTTCGCACTCGTGCGCTTTGCACGATTCTGGACAGGTCTTTTGTTGGGGAGAGAACCAGAGCGGGCAGGTTGGAGACCTCTCTCTAGGCAACCTTGTCTCAATCCCCACGCGGGTGCCTGGGGTTGACAACGCTGTGCAAATTGCTGTGGATGGCGATGACACCTGCGCTCGAACAACTACAGGAGAAATCTGGTGTTGGGGAGCTCTCGAACCGCCAACTCGTGTCGAAGGACTGGCTAAGCCGGCAGCCGATATGGTGGTTTGCGAAGGCACCTTTGGTTTTTACGGATGCGCGCTGCACGATGGAGAGGTGAGCTGTTGGGGACGACAGTTCGTAAACAACCCGGATGGAACACCGCTGTTGCCATCAGACACCGCTGTTGTGATTCCAAATCTGCACGATGCGAGCGCGTTGGCATGTGATGCAGAAATCGCATGTGCAAGGCGTGGCCACCTTGACGCCTTGTGTTGGGGCGCCGTGGAAGGAGAGGGGCTCGTAGCCACATCCGCTGTTGTCGAACCTGTGCCCCTGCCTGCATTTCATGCAAGGCAATCACCGACGAGTGGCTTTGGCACAATGTCCTCGTGTCGCGATGGTGCGTGTTGGTCCTTGGAACCGCGCAAAGACGACGAGACCTTTTCGCTTAGCGGCATTCAAACGATTGCAAACAGCCAGTACATCGAATGCACCTTGCGCAATGACGGCCAGGTAAATTGCAAAGGTCCCGATGACTTTGGAATGCGTGGCAATACGGATGCCTCTGGCACGTTGCTCGGTATCAGCGCGCACGCCCTGGCCGTTGGCGAGCGCCATGCTTGCGTATTGGATAAGGAGCACGGAATCCTCTGTTGGGGTGACAACGAGAAGGCCCAGTTGGGGGACGGCACGTGGGGCGACGCGGTTCCAGTGCCGCAGAAGCTTGCGGATGTATCGCGGCCGAGGGACCTAAAAGCGTCGCGCCGCTGGATCGATTGGCCCATGCGCAGTGTGATGCCCTTGTCGCTGTCGAAAGCCGACCGCGAGGGTCTTAAGCGAATGATGGATTGGCAGTGGCGTGGCATCGCGGTGACCAGCGAGCAGCAGCTGGTGTGGTGGGGCGGAACGCGTGAAGCTAAGATAAGTTCTAAGAGCCCAAGTATGACGCGTGCAGATCTCAATGGCGAAGGGCTGTGCGCGTCGACAAAAGAAGGGCTTGTCTGTGCCGCGCTAAGCGAGGGCGACCTGGCCTGGAAGCGGGTCTCCGCTCAGCAATTTGATCAACTCAGTGCCGGCGGGCATCACTTCTGTGGCCGGGACGACGCAGGCTTGGCCTGGTGCTGGGGATCGAGCGAGAAGGGCGCTATCGGAGACGGCGATAGCACTGACCGAGCAACACCGGTTCGCGTGCAAGGCCTGGGCACGATCGCAAAAATTGCTTCGGGGGATGCCCATAGTTGCGCTCTCGATCTAGAGGGCAAGGTCTCTTGTTGGGGGAAAAACAATCAAGGGCGCCTTGGCGATGGGACGAGCGAGTCGCGGAGGGCCCCTGTTGCCGTTGTGGGGCTCGATGATGCTGTGGACCTCTCGGTTGGCAAAGACACCAGTTGTGTGGTTCGCAAGAACGGCAACGTCTCGTGCTGGGGTCGTCTCTTTACTGGAATGAGAATGGGGCTCCAAACTGTCGTGGTCGAGCCGGCAAGAAACGTTAGCGTTGGCTGCGATCACGCGTGCTCGATTTCCAATGCGGGCGTCGTGCAATGCTGGGGCAGCAACGAGCATGGGCAACTTGGTGCAGTGCCAGGGACCTTAGAAAACAACCCAGATGGGGAGTCGCGTGGGCCACTTTGGATGCAATCGTATTTCGGCCCTTCTACCGTTGCCGAGTTGCCACCGGCAAAGAGAATTGTCGCTGGCTGCAGTGGCACCTGCGCCGAGACCGTCGCGGGCGAGGTGTACTGCTGGGGACATCGCTCGACCATTGGCGACGGTTTAGAGAGCTTCCGGGCCAAGGCCAGGCCCATCGCCGATCCCCTGAGCGGATGGCCTAAGACACCTCCAAGTGGCACCTAGTTCATCGCTTGCTCGCGGGCTTTCAATCGAGCCATGGCAATGCTCGGCACTCGACTTCTAGGGCGCTGGGGTTGCCAGGTCCATCGCCGATGCGGTACCCGTTGTCCCCGTGAGTTCGTCCCTACATCCAAGCGAAGGAATCCGGCTTTTGCTCGACCGCGAGTCGGTGACCGAAGATCGGGCGAGCGCCGTTTATAAAGCCTCGATCTACACGACGACCGACGTCTTTGTGTACCGCGCCGTTCTTGGTTTGGATGGCACGGCCGCCATCGAAGTAGAGGGCGAAGAAGCCTCTGAAGCGGATGGCAAGCAGCTCACAAACATTGCGAAGTCGACAGCGCGCGCTGCAAAGCGAAAACTCGACGAAGACCTTCCGCCGTGGCCTCCGCGAATTCTTCGCTGGCGCGCGCCGCGATAACTACTGCTTCGGAAGCGATAGATCCGGCTGTTGCTTTGCAACTTCGGGATCGCAGTTTGGGTCCCAAGGAAACCGTCCTTCGCTATCGGCCCAAAAGACTTGGAGAATCTCGAAATCTTCGCTTCCGTGAAACCACAGGCCGTATCCAAGGTAGTCGCGATACCAGGTTACGTGCACAGGCTTTGTCTGGCAGACAAGCCCATCGATAGGCGATGCCAGGTTTGCACCAGGCTCAAGGGTGGCACCTTTGGCGATTTGCGCGCCCAAGGTATTAAGAGCGTTTGCCATGGTCTCGGTTTGCAGGCCAATCATGATGAGCTCGGGGTGAGCCTGCGTTGTGGGCATGCCGATGGTGTAAGCAAAATACCTAGGCACACCAAAACTCTCATCGCCGACAAGAGCGACAAACCAGCCGTGCTCTTTAATGCACGCGGGAATTTCAATTGCGAGTTGATCGCCTTGTACCCATGGCTCGCCGGCCGCTGGCCTTTGTGCGTAGTCATGCGGTGCCAGCGCGGAGACGGCGTTAAGGCTCGGGTCGATCTTGACCAACTCCTTAAGTGGAAGCGAGCGGCCTTCGTGGTGATCCGAGTTGTGGTCGCGACCGCAGAGGAAGACCCAGCTGCCGTCGGCGCCGCGGATGACGTGAAGTACAGGGTCTTCGTCTTGGGTGATGTGGTTACAAACACGGACTGTGGTGTCGCGAAGTTCGTGCAGGTGGAAGAGGGCGGTTTGCGCAAGCATCAGGAAACTCCTAGGGATAGCGGGACATGGGATCCAGCATCGGAGTCCCATTGGCTTCTATCGCCCGGCCATGCGCAGACCCTGAGGAGTTTTTCGCGGCAAATAAACTGGCTTGAGTTGCGGCGCTAGCACCAACGAGGCCGGTGCGCCATGCGATATCGACCGAGAACTGAAGGTTTACCGTTGCCTTGGAGGCGCGATGCAGGTAGCCGACAAATAAGGGAAAAACATCACTTTTGCCGGCGCCTCCGAGCCGCCCAAAACGTTGGGTTTTCATGAACCCAGATCACCTGGGAAATGGTGATCTCAAGTCGCTTCATGAATGACATTTTCTCGTAAGCAAGGATTTTGACAGGCAAGATCCGGCCCCCTAGACTGCCTTTGACTTTTGCGGGAATTCCTGCATTTTCCGAAGCGTTCACGTTTCTACCGACTCTCACTGCCGTTTTCTCGACTCTTCGAGCGAGGCAGCTTATTTAAGGGCCATGCCGTTGTTACCTACCAGCTTCCGATCCTCATTTTGTGCACTTGCTCTCAGCGCCAGCTTCTTGGCCACCGGGGCATGTGGCGATTCTAAGAAGGGCGATTCGCCAACGGCAACCAAGGGAGGCGAGTCGGGAACGACCGCTTCTGATAAGGACAAAGGCAAGGCCAAAGCCAAGCCTAAGAAACCTTCTGAGCGCCCAAAGATGGCAACGTTTCGTCCTCTGCTTGCAGAGTCGGCTCGCGCCGAACTGGATGCAGGCGGGCTTCTTATCGACTTTGGAACTGCCGACCAGCACAAGTACACCCGCGGCGGGTGGAAGACCGGCTGGGCAGATAGCAAGAACGAGAAGGGCGTTACCTACGCACCTGCTGACTCACGCAAAAGCGATGTCAACGTTGTCATTCCAGACGACGGCGAAGTGAAAGAAATTATCATTCGCGGACGTACGGCAGTTGCCGGCCAAGTTCTTACTGTCTATGTCGATGGCAATCGCATTGGTGATGGCAAGTTCGAATCCGATTGGAGCACCATTCGCGTTCCCGCCAAAGGTCTTGAGCCAGGGCTGCACGGCATCGACTACGTCTTTAGCAAAGAGGGCAGCACTCGCGCCGACATCGATTGGATGTTGCTCGCTCGAGAAAGCGGCCAAGCAGATCCTGCCGTCATGCCTCGCGTCCTGCCGATTAAGATCGACAAGAGCCCGAAGCGAAGCCTGATTGCTCCAACAGCGCGGAGCTACTCGTTCTTCTTGCAGCCACCTGATGACGCGCGTCTCGTCTTTGATTTTGGAGCGGACAAGAACGCAACGTTCAAGATCACGGCCCAAGCTGATGGCGCCGAGGCGAAAGAGCTTTGGAGTGCTGCTGCCAAGAATGAATGGCAAGAGGCTGTCATCGACCTATCTGCATACGCAGGCAAGGCGACCCGTCTCTCACTCGTTACCGAAGGCGAGTCGGGCGTCGCAGGTTGGGGCGAGCCGGAGATCATGCTTGGCAAAGCGCCAGCACCGCCGATGAAAGAGGGCGCCGCTCCAAAGAACGTGATCCTCATCTTGATGGACACGAACCGTGCTGACAACTTCAAAGCGTTCAACCCCGATTCTAAAGTCAGGACTCCAAGCTTCGACGCATTTGCAGCAAAGAGCTTGGTGTTTGAGAATGCCTACAACCAAGAGAACTGGACCAAGCCTTCGGTCGCCACGACTCTTACTGGCACCTACCCAGATACGCACCAGACCAAGAAGGATAGCTCTGCTCTTCCTGCAGACGTCGAGATGATTAGTGAGCGCCTTAAGAAAGAGGGCTTTCAGACCGCTGGCTTTGTTGCCAACGGCTACGTCTCAGAGAAGTTCGGATTTGAGAAGGGCTGGGATGTTTTCAAAAACTACATCCGCGAGAGCAAGCCGTCACAAGCCGAGCACGTCTATGGCGATTCCCTCGCTTGGCTTAAAGAAAACAAAGACGAGAAGTACTTTCTCTACATTCAGACGATTGATCCACACGTCCCGTACCGCGACAAAGGCGCAACAACGGCACAGTACTACGAGGGCAATTACACCGGCGCACTTGGCACTAGCATCTCGGCCGAGAAGCAAATCGCTGCGGGCAAGGTTGCTCCTTCGGCAAACGATCTGAAGTGGCTTAAAGCCATGTACTACGGCGAGACAACGCATCACGACATCGAGATGGGTAAATTCTTTGCGGAACTCGAAGGCATGGGCGTTCTAAACGACACCTTGGTACTCATCACGAACGACCACGGCGAAGAGCTAGGCGAGCACGGCAAGTTTGGACATGGGCACTCGCTCTACGAAGAACTCTTGCGCGCTCCTCTGATCATACACTTCCCGCCGCTTATTGAAGCCGGCACGTTTACAAACGAAGTTGCCGAGAACGTCGACATTTCTCCGACCATCGTCGATGTCCTTGGGCTTAAGCCGATGGAGAAGGCCGATGGCCTCTCGCTCTTGCCGCTTATGAAGGGCGAGCCTGTCCAACGGCCGTTCTACGCCATGAGTGAGTTCATGGAATCGCGCCGCGCGATTCGCGTGGGCGCTTGGAAGATGATTTGGGCGGGAAGCACGGTAAACGTCTTTAACTCGGCAAACGACCGGGCCGAGACAAAGGACCTTGCAAAGAAAGCTCTTATCGCGCGGCGTATGCTTGAGGTGCACGCTGGCGAGGCACAGGCTGCCTACGACAAGAAGCAGCGGATGCAAGACATAACAACCAAGCGCCAGTTCAAAGCAGGCGAGGCGGACATCGATCCGGAAACTCGCAAGCAGCTTGAAGCACTGGGCTACTTCGGCGAATAACAACCATGCGCAAGCTACTCCTACCGCTCGCTGTACTCGCGGCTCTTCTCGCTCTGCCCACGGAGGCGCATGCCTACGTTGGGCCGGGCGCTGGCATTGCCGTTGCGACCACCGGCTTTATGCTGGTGATTTCGCTGTTCCTCGCCATCTTCGGAATCATGTTTTGGCCGTTCCGCTGGGTCTACAAGCAGATCACGCGCAAGCGCGCGCCAAAGCCGCCAAAGATCAAGCGCGCGGTGCTGGTCGGTCTTGATGGGCTTGACCCAAAGCAAGTTCGCAAGATGTTGGATGCGGGCCAATTGCCCAACCTTCAGAAGATTGCTGATAAGGGTGGCTTTCAAAACCTCGGAACCACCTTCCCGGCAATGTCGCCGGTTGCGTGGAGCTCGTTTGCGACCGGCGTAAACCCCGCCAAGCACGGCATCTTCGATTTCCTCACCCGCGATCGCAAGACGTATGCACCCGACCTCTCGTCGGCAGATGTTCGCGGACCCAAGCGCGAGTTTCGCATTGGCGAGCTTGTTGTGCCTCTGGGCAAACCCGAGATTCGCCTGCTTCGCAAGAGCAAGCCGTTTTGGAAAGTGCTTGGCCAACACCAAGTGCCGTGCTCGATCTTGCGGGTACCAATTACGTTTCCGCCCGAGAAGTTCCACGGAACGATGCTCTCGGCGATGTGTGTTCCCGATTTGCAGGGGACCCAAGGCTCGTTCGCGTACTACACAACCGAAGACGATGAGGGCGAGGCCATTGGCGGCGCCCGCTTTCGGCTCGAAGAGAAGAGCGGCGTTATCTTAGGCGACTTGATTGGGCCTCCAAACCCAATGCGCAAGAGCCACCCGGTTACCAAGATTCCTTTCAAGATCGCGATGGCCGAAGATCGCAAGTCGGCAGTGATGACGTTGGCCGGCAAGAAAATCAAGCTCGGCCTTCACGAGTACACCGAGTGGATTCCACTGGCATTCCCGTTGGCGCTCGGCGCAAAGCTTCGTGGCATTTGCCGTTTTCGCCTGATGGATGGAGAGCCGTTTAAGCTCTACGTAACGCCCATCAACATCGATCCAGAAAACCCGATTCTGCCAATCTCGCATCCCAAGTTCTTTGCGACCTACCTCGCGAAGCTTCTGGGTGGCTACGCAACTCTTGGGCTTGCCGAAGACACCTGGGCGCTTAACGAGGGCGTCATCGATGAGAAGGCATTCCTCGAGCAAGCTTGGAACAATCACGAAGAGCGCGAGAGCATGTTCTTCGAGATGCTAAAGCGCACGCCAAAGGGGCTTATCACCTGCGTCTTTGATGGTACCGATCGCATCCAACACATGTTCACCCGCTTTATGGACGATGGCCATCCGGCCATGAAGGACAAAGAGAAGAATAGCGAGTGGACCGAGGTCATCCCCGATACCTACGCCAAGATGGACAAGATGGTTGGCGAGGTCATGAAAGAGGTCGATATTAACGACCCTTCCAATCTGCTGATTGTGCTTTCCGATCACGGTTTTCAAACCTTTCGCCGGGGCGTAAACCTCAACTCGTGGCTGCTTCAAAACGGCTACCTGAAACTCAAGGACCCAACGGCAACCCGCAGTGGCGATTGGCTTAAGGGCATTGATTGGGAAAACACTCGAGCCTTCTCGGTTGGCCTCGCCGGTATTTTTCTTAATGTCGAAGGACGCGAGCGCGATGGCCAGGTGAAGGAGAGCGAAGCCAATGACTTGGCCGATGAAATCTGCGCCAAGCTTGATGGCCTTGTGGATACTGGACTCATAAATGGACCAGACGCCGGTGATGCCTATCGCTCGTCAACTGCCGATGCGGTAGCGATTCGCCAGTGCTACGCGGCTCACAAGCTCTACGACGGCCCCTATGCCGAAGATGCACCTGACATCATTGTTGGCTACAGCGCTGGCTGGCGAGCCTCTTGGGATGGCGTTCGCGGCATTGCCCACGACGTTGTCTTTGACGACAACACCAAGGCCTGGAGTGGTGATCACTGCATCGACCCCGAGCTTGTGCCGGGCGTGCTTATCAGCAATCGCAAGATGGGCAAAGAGGATGGCTCCGAAGCAAATATCGCAGACATGGCACCCACCATGCTCGATCTCTTTGGTATCCCGGCGCCAAAGTACATGGACGGTTCAACTCTCGACACTAAGCAGGGCGCATGAGAAAAAATCTGATCACTGCGCTGTCTACGGCAGTGGCGGGGCTTGTGCTCCTCACAGCTTGTGGCAGCGATCGCGAGTACCGGCCACGTCCCAAAACCGAGGAGAAGAAGCTCATTATTCTTGGCATTGATGGCATGGATCCGGTCCTGGTGAAGCGCTACATCAAAGAGGGACGGCTGCCCAACATCGCCAAGATGATCGATGGTGGCAGCTTTCTCGATTTACAGACGACAGACCCGCCGCAGAGCCCTGTTGCTTGGTCGGCGTTCATCACCGGGCTCGACCTCGATGGCCACGGCATCTACGACTTTGTTCATCGCGATCCGCTACATCTCGAATCGTATCTTTCAACGTCAAAGCCGGTTCCCGAAGAAACCTTCCTTGGAGTAATCCCCAATGGCGGTGGCGGTCACAAGCTGCTTCGCGGCGGCGAAGCATTTTGGCAGCGTCTTGAGAAAGAAGACGTTGGCGCCACGATGGTAAAGATTCCCGCGAATTTTCCCCCTGCGAAGACAGACGCAAACGAATCGATGTCGGGCATGGGCACACCAGATATGCTGGGAACCTACGGCACGTTTCAGATGATTACCGACGAGCCCGAGTGGAAGGACAAGCACGTAAGTGCTGGCGAAATCCACATGGTCGACTTCTCGAAATCGGATGCCGTGCAAACGGTACTAGCAGGACCGGGCGCCGAAGCTGCTGTCCAAATCTCAATCGATCGCGAAAAGGAGATGGCTCTTATCGATGTTGAGGGCGAGAAGGTCTTGCTAACGGCTGGCGAGTGGAGCGGGTGGACTCCGGTAGATTTCGGCGTCGGCCTGACAGGCTCAGCGGCGACTCATGGAATGGTGCGTTTCCACCTGCGTGGGGTTTCGCCATTTCGCCTCTACGTGAGCCCAGTCAATGCAGACCCCTCCGACTCGGACTTGCACATCACCGAACCACCAAGCTGGTCCGAGGACATGGCCCGCAGCATCGGTCGTTTCTATACCCAAGGCATGGCCGAAGACACCAAGGCGCTTGTCGGTGGTGTTCTTAGCGACGATGAGTTTCTCGAGCAGGCAAATCTCGTCTTCGAAGAGCGCATCAAGATGATGCACCACGAACTCGATACCTATGAAGGCGGCCTGCTCTTCTTTTACTTCAGCAGCATCGATCAGCAATCACACATGTACTACGGCTCGATGGAGTCGGATGCACTTTCCCAGTACGCCAAGTACGCCCACGTTATTCCCGAACTCTACGAGCGCATGGATAAAGTTGTTGGCGATGCCCTGGCCAAAGCTGGGGATACGCCCGTCGTTATCATGAGCGACCACGGCTTTGCGCCCTGGACTTGGAAGGTCAACCTAAACACCTGGCTTGCCCAGCAGGGCTATCTCTCGGTGCACTCGCAGGGCGAAACCGGCAAAGGCATTCTCGGTCACATCGATTGGGAAAACACCCAGGCCTACGCGCTTGGGCTCAACCAACTCTTTCTAAATCTCGAGGGCCGCGAAGCCCACGGCGTGGTTCCGCAAGAAGAGGCTGCAGTGGTTATGCAGCGCATTAAGCGCGACCTCGAATCGTGGCGCTACGCGGAAACCGGCCAGCGAGTTGTCACCAAGGCCATGCCTGCTCCAGCAGGGCAGTATGTCGACCGCGCTCCCGACCTTATTGTTGGCTACAACCGGGGCTTCCGCTCCTCGGATAGCTCGGCAATGGGCGCTGTTGGCAACGAGGCAATCGAGCGCAACGAGGGCCACTGGAATGGCGACCACTGCATGTATGCAGGCCATGTCCCAGGTGTCCTTATTAGCAGCAAGCCACTCGGAATTACCGAGGCATCTCTCGTAGACTTCGCCCCGACCGTACTCAACTATTTTGGCATTACGCCCCCCGAGGGCATGAAGGGGAAACTCCTCTTCAAAAGCGACCTATAGGCAAACGATATGGCACTACTCAAATTTAAAGTGAAGCCCCCCAAGGAGTTGCAAGCTCGTCTCAAAGACGTAGGCAAGAAGCACGACCTTGGCGACCTTGACGAAGTTGTAAATCACTTCATGACACGCGGACTTAAAGCGTACGAGGCATCGCAAAGCGATTCGCTAAAGAAGCAAATCGACTTTGTCGTCGATGAGCAAGGGTACTCGGGGCGCGACGAACTTGTCGAGCACCTGCTGCTCCGCGGATTGCGCGCCTACGAGGAAGAGGCCGATGATCCAGAAGCTCTTGCAGCCCGCTTGCGCGGTCTCGGTTACATTGATTAGTCGCCGACACACAATTGCTGGGCAACTGAGAAAAGAGCAGTAGATGGGCGCGATCGCAGGAATCTTGAGAACTGGCATGGAGGGGCTAATGGTCCCCTTCGACCTGTTGGGCCCGTTCTGGGGCCTCACATTGCTATCTCTTCTCAGTGGCATCGGCATGCTTTGGGTCGTTGGAAAAACGACTCCGCAGAAGCTTGTCGAGCGCGCCCGAAATCGCATGGATTCGGCGGTCTACGAGATTCGATTGTTCATCGATTCGCCAAAGCGCGTAGTAATTTCGCTTGGGCGCTTAATGAGCAATAGCTTGCTCTACATTGCAGCAATGCTTCCGGCCTTTGTGATCTTGGCGGTGCCGCTCGCGTTTATGTACCTAAGCCTAGAAGTGCGACACGGCTTTGAAGCGATTCCGCTTAACGAATCGTTCGTTGTCTCAGTACAACTCGCAGACGGCGTCGATGGGCGCGAGGTTAGCTTTACACCCGACGAGGGCGTCGAGATTACCTCGGCGCCCATGTATGTAAAGAGTGAGCAAACCGTGTACGTCAGAGCCGTTGCGACCCAGCCTATCTCAACGTCCATTTATGTTGGTCTCGCGGGCAGGCGCGCCGAGACCAAGAGCATTGTTGCCGATCCCAATGCCGAGCAAATGGCTCCAGACCGAGCGAGTGGCATGGATCTCTTTCTTAGCTACGGTTCCGAGAGTTCACTCGATGGGCCAATCACGGCCATTAGCGTGTCGCATCTAACCAAGGATGGTCGCTATCTTGGGATCGATATGCCTTGGTGGCTCTGGTGGCTCCTGATCATGATGATTGCCGCCTTTGGTCTTCGCAAGCAAATGGGCGTTACGCTCTAGTGCTTCGGCAGGCGCGAGCCATGTCTCAAATGTTTCGGGCTTCTAAGTCTTTATCTTAGAAGCTTTCGAACGATGCTTGCGGCGAGATAATCGCTCCGGATTCCACGTTGAGCGTCCCGTGGATGCGAATATGGCCAACACCACCTCCTCCTCCGCCGCTTCCACCCTCAGTCGTGGCGGATCCGGGCTTCGCGTTTGCGATAGAGCTAGCGCCATTGCCGCCGACGCCGCCCGTTGAATTGTCAATCGTTGCAGCGCCGCCAGCGCCGCCTAGTGCGATATCCGGGCCCTTCGCACTCTCACCGCAACTTCCTGCTGTATCAGGGTCACCATTGCCAAGAACGCCGACTCCACCTCCGCCACCCCCGCCGTTTGCGAGTATCTGCGCCCCGCCTTGCACACGAATCTGTGGCGCGCTCAAATCGATCATGCCTCCCGACCCTCCGCCTGAGCCCGATATGGCGATCGTCCCCTCAGCACGTCCGCCGAGCCCACCAGCGCCGCCCGCTAATATTTTTGCGGTAGCGAAGAGGGCAATCGAATCGAAAGAGATAATCGCTAGTGCTCCCCCAGCTTGCCCTCCCTTGATTTGATCGTCCTCATCAAGTTTGGCGCTACCACCGTCGCACCCTCCCCGGAGCGTCATTGGACTCGAGATGCCGCCACCGGCCCCACTGGTGTCATCAGAGAAACTGGCTCCCCCTGCGGAGCCAAAACCACCGCCGCCTCCGCCGCTGCCAACATTGTTCCCGCTCGTCGTCTGATGAAAGACTAGGCAGGCGTCTGGGTTTGCACCGGTTCCTTGCCCGCGCTGCATACAGTCTTGGGTATTGGCAGACGACACGTCGATGGTGCCTCGCAATTGAATTGTGTTTCTTGCAATGATGACGAGCGGTACGTCGCCAATCGCTCGTAACGTCGTTCCCGCTGCAATTTCTAAGGTCTCCGTACGAACTAAGAATATTACTGTGCCGTCAGCTAATGTGTAACGCTTGCCAGTCATCGGAATCTCTAACATCTCCGGGGCTGGACCAGTCAGAATCAACTCCTGCGTATTAAGTGTATACGTTCCGAATGCGTACAGGAGAAGTGGCAAGCCACCGTCCTTCTCCTCGATCTCGCACGTATCAACGTGCGGCGAGACGCTTGTGCATCCGTCGGCATCTCTTTGGACCCCAGCATCGGCACTTGTAACGCCTCCGTCGCTTGCGCTCAAACCGTCATCGCCGGGGTCGGCGGAGAAAAGTAGTGAGCATGAGGACGCGAGAGAGACTGAGAGCACCAAGGCCACGCGACATAGAGACACGCGCTCACGGTAGCATCAAGTAGGCATCAACTGGGAGAGTCTTTGTCGCGACTCACCGACTTCCTCGACGTTTGTCTCACTGCTTCAACGGTGGTTATAGATGACGCAAGAGCCAGCCAATGTGAGCCAGCCAATGTGACGCCTATAACATGTCTCACACACTTGCCTAGCCTTTGCGCTGACGATAAAGCGCTGGGTCGATCACAGTTGCCATCTTTGCCATATCAAGATCAGCATCCATGAACTTTGCGACGCGAGCAATCTGGCTTTCAGACTCACCCTGCATTCGGTTGTAGCTCACGAAGAGAACTTGCACGTGATCGGAGATGCGAAGCCATGCTTCAACTTCTTCAACGTGGCCGGCAAAACTCGATTTCATATCGTCGTCGCCAGCACCATCTTGCTCATCGCGATTGACGAGCATCTTCTGTTGCGATGCCAATACCTCATCGAGGTTGCGGCGCATGAAAACGATTTTGTATTGCTCTGTCGAAGGCAGGTCTTGCAGCAATTGTGAAATCACTTTTACAACCTTGCCGCGAGCGGGTTCTACCCAGCTTGCATCTTGCTTGGTTCGCTTAACCGCTTCGAGCTCGTAGTAGCCCTTTGGGTTGTCGTTGTCGGCACTCCGAATGCCATCGGTAACAGGTGCGAGACCACCGGCCTCAAGCATCTTCATCATCATGGAGGTACCGGAGCGGGGCAGGCCCGAGACAACGTAAATCGGCGTGGACATGGCTTAGAGATAACACAGAAGGCCCCACGAAGCGCGTCTTCACGGGACCTCCTGCGATTTGCCAGCGGCCCAAAGGCTGGCGTTAGCCGAGTTCGATCTTGCGAGCTTTGCGCTCTTCGGTTTTGGCGATTGTGATGGCCAAGACTCCAGCATTTAGCTTTGCTTGGACACGCTCCGCGTTGGCGTCTTTAGGGAGTTTGATGCGGCGCTCAAACGTTCCGTACTGACGCTCTTTTACAAGGAAGCTCGCGCCTTCCTCGGTGGTGTCTTGGGAGCGGCTACCGCTCACACTGAGAACACCGTCGTGGACAGTAATTTCTAGGTTCTCTTCGGCGATACCGGGGAGGTCGGCGTGAAGCCGGTACTCGTCTTCGGTTTCGATAAAGTCAAAGCGCGGCGCGTGTGTCTGTGAAGACTCTGCCTCGCTTCGGTTCGATGCGGTTCGGGTCGTTAGTGGAACACCAAAAAAGTCTCGTGCAATCTGTGCAAAAGGGTCGGCGGCTTTGGTGCGATTGTTCAGGCTTGTAAGTGCGTACATGATGCGTTCTCCAGGTTGGGGGCCAGTGGCCGTTGCCCATTTGAGATAAGCACCGAGAGGGTGAGTGCAAGACCTTGACGAGAAGAATTTCGTGCTCAGGAACTGCAAAAAGAAACATGATTTATGCTGCCATCGCGATGCTCGCGGCCATTTCCTCTCGAAGATTCGCAAGAGCATTGGCATGCGCCCGGCTCGCCCATGACTTGGAAATTCCCAGCATCTTGCCAGACTCTTGCAACGTTGCATTGCCGAAGTAGTGGTCCATCACCAGAGTTTGTTGTTGCTTCGGAAGTTGGGCGATTGCTGTGCGAAGTGCTGCGTTCACTTCGTTGCGCAGAGCGAAGTCTTCCGGGCTTAGGCCGGCGCGTGGGTCGACAATCTCTTCGGGCTCCATGTCTTCGGAGTAGATTGCGTGAAGGTCACCGCGGCCAGCGGCGTGGCGGTAGTCTTTGCGAGAGAGCGGGGCAATCTTGCCAATGCCGTCGAGCATGGCGCCGCGAACGCGCAGGTAGGCAAAGGTTGCCAAGCTTGCCTCTCCGCCCTCTACGAAGCGGTCCATGGCCTCGAGCAGCCCGGTGGTTCCCCAGGCCATCAACTCTTCGAGGTCAGCCTGGCCATGGGTGCGCCGGAGGACACGCAGCGCGATGCGACGAACCATGGGAAGGTGCTCGGCCACGACTGCGTCGCGAGTGCTAGATGTGCCGGCATGGCTACGGCCTTTCGGGACGGCTCGCAGGCAAGCGAGAGGATTCTGGGAAGCGGAAGCAGTTGTTCTCGTGTTCATGTCCGCCGGTAAGAGCAGGGCCCGTACCACGAATGGATAGTTTCTAAGCTGCTGAAATAAAACAGTTTGTGTGCTGTCCGGTGGATCCGAAATCGCCTGTTCCACTGTTCCACCGACGTTCCAGTTTGTTCCACCTGTTCCACCTGTTCCACCTGTTCCACGGTCAGGCTATGGTGCCTCTTCATGGGCGAGACGTCGGGAACCCTGTCCTATGCCGGAGGCGGCGAGGGCATTCGGAGTACTTTCAAAGCGCCCTACTTGGTGTTGCTCTTGGTCGCGGACCGTCCAGAAGTTGGCAGTATTCGCCTCTCTCTAGCGGAGGTCGCACAAGCCAATATTGGTCGCGGAGAGCTCTTCGCACACCGCCGCTCGCACGATGGCGCCGATGCGCAGCTTCATGTCGAAGTGCCCGACGGTTGGATGTCGACGCGCCATTTGGAACTGCGGCATGAGGCTGGCAATTGGAGAATGCACGATGCTGGATCCAAAAATGGCTGCTATCAAAACGGCCAGCGATGCAGCGACGTCACTCTGCGCGACGGCGACATCATCGGCACCGGCAATACAAGTTTTCTCTTTCGCAGCAACGTCGAGCGCACGCATCTGGACGCAGCCGATGCAAGCTCACTAATGATGCGTGCACTGCCAGCTGCCTCGCAAACGCTAAGCATTCCCCTTGCCCATCTTATGTCGGATATCTCCCGAGTCGCTGCGTCGCGCGTCTCAGTAATTCTCGGAGGTGAGACTGGGACTGGCAAAGAAGTGAGTGCGCGGTACGTGCACGAGAGCTCGGGGCGACAGGGAGCTTTTGTCGCGGTGAACTGCGGCGCGCTTCCAGCAACTCTGGTCGAGAGTGAACTCTTTGGGCATCGCAAGGGCGCCTTCTCTGGAGCCAATACCGACCGTATCGGCTTGGTCCAGGCCTCTGATGGTGGAACGCTGTTCCTAGACGAAGTTGCCGAGTTACCACTGGAGGCGCAGGTAAAACTCTTACGTTGTCTCCAAGAGCGGGAAGTCGTTCCGGTGGGAGCGAGTCGTCCGATACCGGTTGATTTGCGCGTCGTTGCTGCAACCCACGCAAACCTTCCCGAGCTTGTCGAGACCGGAGCGTTTCGCGCCGATCTCTATGCGCGACTCGCCGGGGTGAGCTTTCACTTGCCGGGGCTTCGAGAGCGACGCGAAGACCTGGGCATATTGATCACGACCTTGCTGCGGCGCAATGCTGGTGAGCAGGCGTTTCACTTTGACCGCGAAGCGGTTTGGGCGATGGCAATGTATTCGTGGCCGTTAAACATTCGAGAACTAGAGCAGGCGCTTGTTGCCGCAACCGCGTGGGCAGATCGAGGCCGAATTGAGCTGCGCCACTTGCCAGCGCATGTTGCAAGCGCGCTACAACCGGCCGAACCTGCGGTGGAAGACGTTCTTAAGGTTGAGCTTGTGGCAGCTCTTCGAAAACACAGCGGCAACGTAAGTGCCACCGCTCGAGAAATGGGCAAGGCTCGCGTGCAGATTCGGCGTTGGTGTAAGCGGTACGGGCTCGACCCTGCGCAGTTTCGGTAAACGGATTCATGTCGTCTCGTGCAATAACTCTCGTCGGTGCGCTTCTCTTTGTACTCGTTGTTCTAGCGTCACCCGCCGCCGCGCATCAAAGTTCGTACACCTACGCCTCGATGTCCGCATCGGGAACACGGGTCGATTTCGAGATCCGCCTAAGCAGCATGGACCTCTTTGAGGCGTTGCAGCTTGGTGAAGATCGAGACGCGACGGATGGGGAAATCGCTGCAGGCGCGGATGCGCTGCGGGCCTATGTCTTGGAGCGGGTGCAGCTTGTTGTGCCTGGGCAGCAATGCGCGCAGAGCAAGGGAGAAGTGCGGGCCATCGAGGATGGCCAACGATTTGCGCAGATTCAAACCGTGCTTCGCTGCCCCAAAGCAATTGCCTCGATCGAGCTTGGCTATCAGCTCTTCTTCGACTTGGACGAGCGTCACGAAGGCCTGCTGCGCGTTGGTGATGGCTTGGTGCAGTTTACCAGTGACAATCGAAGCTACACGCACGATACGGGGAATGCGGCCCCCGAAGAACGCCTTGGATTTCTCCGCTCTGGCGCAGTGCACGTCCTCTACGGCCTTGATCACATACTTTTTCTTGTGTCTCTCTTGGTTGTCGTCGGCCTGCGCAAAGAGGCGGAAGTGCTTGGGGCTCGAACGATCAAGAGCAGCTTGCAAAGCGCTGCCGCCATTGTCACCGCATTCACAATTGGGCACTCCCTAACTCTCGTGGTGGCCGCGCTCGGCTGGGTAGCGCTTCCAAGCCGATTTGTCGAAAGCATGATTGCGGCGTCGATTGTCTTTGTTGCGGTGGAGAACCTGCTGCGTCCCGATCCGCCGCACCGGCCTTGGGTGACTCTGCTCTTCGGGCTCATGCACGGTCTTGGCTTCGCATCGATGCTTCGTCCACTTCTGCCCGCAGAGGATGTGGTCGTCCCGCTTTTGATCTTTAACCTCGGCGTCGAAGTTGGGCAGCTTGCGATCGTCGTCGTTGCCTTGCCCGTGTTTTGGGGGCTCATCGCCATGCTTGGCGCTTCTCGGTATCGGCGCACGGTCATCCCAATAACAACGGCGGCCTTGGCGATTGCCGGCTTGCTGTGGTTTGCCGAGCGAGCCTTCGCGCTTTAGAGCCGCTCGGTCTTAGAGTCGCTCGGTCTTGGCAGCAAAAATAAAGTCGCTCTCAGTGAGGCCATCCACGGTGTGAGTCCAAATTTCGACCACAGCCTGGCCCCAGCGCAGGTGCAAGTCTGGGTGGTGATTTTGCGCTTCGGCAAGCGCGCCAACTCGATTTACAAAGGCGAGAGCCGTGGCGAAGTCGGCGAATGTGAAGGGCTTCACAAGCCGCTTGCCATCAACCACTTGCCACCCGTGCCCAAGCCTTCGCACAAGGGTCTCTAGCGACTCGCCACTAAGTCGCTCCATATCGGGCGAGCCTACTTTGCACTCTTTCTTAGCAAGCTCTTTCATTGGTGTCACGAAGAGCATAAGACCCCGCAGTGCTCATCGCAATCACTTACCTCACCTGCGCCATTGTGTGGGGCACAACGTGGTTTGCGATTCGAGTGTGCATCGGCGAAGGCGGGTTTCCTACGCTCACCAGCGCTGCTCTTCGCTTTACGATTGCGGCGATTCTGCTGCGACTCTTGGTGATGGTGCTTGGGAGTTCGCCCGGAATTCGAACCTGGCACCAGCGCTCGTGGTTCACCATTGCAGGCTGCTAAATGGAGCAGGGTACGCACTGGTGTACTTGGGAGAGGAAACCGTTCCGGGTGCCTTTGCATCGATTCTCTTTGGTACCTTGCCGCTACTCACGGCGTTTCTCGCCGCCATTAGCAAGACGGAGCGCGTCACTCTAGGACATTTTCTGGGAGCACTCATTGCGCTTGGTGGCATCGTTGTCATCTTTGGGGACCGCGCATCGGTATCGTCGGATCAGAGCTCCGGGGTCGCGCTCTTGTGTGGCGGCGTTGTCCTCTCGGCCTTCTACAGCCTTGTGCTAAAGCGCGAGAGTTCTAGTGTTCACGCACTTTGCGCGACAAGTTGGTTTCTCTCGGTAACCGCTGCCGCTCTGTGGCTTGCGGCTCTTGTCGCCGAAGGCTGGGCCGCACCTTGGCCCCCTCCTTTTGCTCCGACGATGGCACTGCTCTACTTGGCAATCTTTGGCTCGGTGCTCACGTTTGCGAGCTACCTCTACCTGCTACAGCGCGTCTCACTGATGACCACAACCACCTTGGTCTTTATCCAGCCCGTCATTGCACTCTTTGTTGACTCGCAGTGGGAAGACGATGTGCAACTCACGCTGACAAGCTATGTCGGGGCGGCCATCACGCTTGGCGGTGTTCTGGTTGCCATGCTTTGGAAGCGCTACAGCAATCCCAAAGCGGTGTAGGCTACTGGCATGTGCGGACGCTACACACTCACCTCACCCGATGAACTCGTGCAGGAGTTTGGGCTGGGGGAGCTGCCGTTTTCGCTGAAGCCCCGCTACAACATTGCGCCTTCCAACGAAGTGCCGGTTGTAGTCGCAGGCGAAGATGGCCCCACGCTGCGTTTGCTGCGTTGGGGGCTTGTTCCAAGCTGGGTAAAACTCACCCGCTCGACAAAGCGTCCAATTAACGCTCGCGCCGAAACCGTGCACGAGAAACCTTCGTTTCGCGAAGCATTCGAGCGTCGCCGCTGCTTGGTTTGCGCCGATGGATTCTACGAATGGAAACGCGAGGGAAGCCGGCGCATGCCCTTCTTCATGCACAGGCGCGACGGGCGCCCGCTGAGCTTCGCTGGGGTTTGGGAGCGCCATGTCGGCGACGACGGCACTTCGAGCGACTCGTTTGCGATGCTAACGACATCGGCTAACGAGCTGATGGCTCCGATTCACCACCGCATGCCGATTGTGATTGCTCGCGATGCAAGGGAGCGGTGGCTTAGCTCGGAGACACAGACTCGCAGTGCGCTAGAGGATTTGCTTGTTGCGCCACCGACCGAGGACTACGAACTTTTCCAAGTTTCGGAGACGGTAAATTCGGTGGCGAACGATTCGGCGTCCTGCCTGCGGCGTGGCCCTGACCAGCAGAGCCTCTTCTAGGTGAGATTAGAAGGGTAAGGTTAGAAGGGCCCAGCTAAGGCTAAGTGCAGGGCGACCTCATCTTCGAAGTCGCTAAAGTCGTAGAACTCGACGCTGGATTTAATTCGAAGCCCCATGCTCAAGCGATACGCAACTGCTGCGGTATATCGGAGCACAGCGCTCTTGGAACGCAGTGGGCTCGTGGCAACGACATTGCCCAGCCTTCGCATACCATCCCAACGACCAATGACATCGAAGGTATCGGTGAGCGGAACCTCGAGCTCTGTGTAGAAGCCGTCTTTGATGAAGTAGGGATCAAACTCGCCGTCCGCACCCGGCCCGTACTTAAAGCGCGATGCAGGGTCGTCTCCCAAGGCCATCTCGGTGCGCCGCACAATGTACTCAGAGCGCCAGTAGATGCGTTTAAAGCGAAGTTGAAGGTCTGCCCCCAGAATCTGGTAGCTCAGTTCGTTATCCGGGTCGTAGTGGCCCGTCATGCCCGATAGGCCAAAGGCCAAACTTAAATCGTCGGTAAGATCGAACGACGAGCCGAGCTTTGCGCCAACGGATGGACGCGAGTTGTTGTCCACGTAGTATCGATCGCGCGATCGCGATTGGATGAAGTCAAAATCGTCGGCGCCAGTCGAGGCCTTTGGGCCACCAATCGCGTACGCCGCGTAGTCAAAGCGGGCGCTATCGCCCATAAACTTTGTGCCGCTCACTTCGATTCCATTGTCGACCCAAGGCGTAGGAAGAATGCTCATGTTCCATTCATCAGTGCGGAGCATGCGACCCATATCGTAGGGCAGGGGCTTATCGCTGGTGCGATGGTTTGCAGGATCATGCCGAAGTGGAAAGCTTCCAAACTGCGGGGTAAAGCGCCCGACTCGAAAGTTGAGCAAGTCGCTCTTGCGCAAGTCGAAGAAGGCCATGCCGACCTCGAGCCCGTGGCAAGCAACGCATACCTTGATGTTGGACGAGACGTTGTCGTTAAAGTCGACAGCAAGCTTGAGAGAGAGTTCGACTGTTGCTCCGTCTAGACCGTGGTCGCGCCCGACATCTTCGGTTGGCACAGCCAGGTAATCGAGTTGCACAGAGCCCGCGAAGTTACGGTCGTGGTCTTGGGCATGGACACTGGAAACAATGCCAATAAGAAAAGTAAGAATAAGTACGACGCGTATCACTTGGCTTTTTTCTCCAGCGTTGCGAGTCCTTCGCTTCCAAATGAGCGATACACTAAGCACTTTACAATCTTAGGTTCTTCGACGACGCGGATTCCCGCACCTGGCATTAAGCGCATTCGATGCACATACATTCGCCAGGCTTCAGGGTTGCCGACTTCGGTCGCCAAGAGTTGGTCCATCGTGTGGCACCGGGTACATTTCTTTTGGGCCATGTCGCAGCCCTCAACCACCTCATCCGGTGGACTTTCCATGCCGTGCACAAGTGGGTTGCTGCCGGGCGAGGCACCCGAGCACCCCATGGACATGGTCAAGGCAACCAACAGCGCTCCAAGATTGGGGTTAATTGTCATTTGCGCCCTCAGCGATCCAGTCGTGGATGAGCTGTAAGAGAGATTCTGAGAGGTAGGGTGGCCCGCCCAAAGGCATGCGAGCGCCAAACGGAGGTCCTGGACTAACCTTTTGATAGAGGACACTCTCACACGGCTGGCCAGGAACGATGGCAATCCCGTCGCTATTGCGCCCACCACGTCGTGCGGTATCGAGGCTTGAGAGATCGAGTCCGCTCACCTCAAAGCCAAACGAGGTTGGAGCGTTTGGCGCGTGGCACTGAAGACACCCGAGTGGTTCGGGGTTCAGAACAAGCGGCAGGATCTCGTCGCGAAAACTTACGTCGACATCAGGATCAGTGTCTTCGTTTGAGCAGGGGGCGTTTTGCAGCGAACCGACGTCGGGTTCGTACGCTTCGACGCAGCTCACGAGCAGAGTTCCAAAGGCTAGGACGGGAAAAAGTCGCACTAGAGCCCTCCGACTTCCGACTGCTGAGGAAGGTTGCGAAGTTCGTCGGTTCTGTCGAAGGCGACAACACGTCCGGGCACCGGCTGTGGAGTAAACAAATCGCTATAGGTTTGGAGGCCAGACATTTGCTGATCTTGCGTGGTGTCCACAAGCGGGAAGCCATCGTCGGGAACGGTGACATCGACACGTCTTGTCAAAGGACTGTAGCCATCGTCGGCTCTAGCTTGCTCAAAGACGTTATTGGTGTCGGCAATGTCTCCATCGTTGGTGATGTCGACGAGTCGCAAGGGCTCGCTAATCGGCTCTTTCCCCTCGCGGGAAATCACGAGGACGTTCGCCTCAGGAACGCTGTCGGCATCGGGGATAGGCATCTGGCCAAAGTCGTAGTAGAAGACCGTCTTGCCTTGCCAATAGGCCAAGCTCAGCGGTGGAAGCGGGTCCAGACCCTCGCCAACTGCAATGCTCGCATCCTTGGAAACAACAGGGCAATTTGCAGCGAAGGTTGGTTCAGAGGGAGCCAGGACCAACCCTCTGCGTTGAGCCTCTTCAACTGCTGCGAACGAAGTGATGAGTTCTCCGTTGTATAGATTTGTGACTTCTAAGAGAAGTACTGTCCAGTAGGGAGAGTATCCCGAGTCGCCGGGAATGGCATCGAAAATGGGGTTGTGGGACAACATTTCAAGCGCGCCGTCGTCGTTGCGTTTTGCGAGCGCAAACAAGGGTGCTCCGTAGCTTGGGCTGATTCCAAAATCCCAGTAGTTGGTCGGCGCGCCGCCAGCAAAACCGCTCAAAAGCGGTGCAATCCCGTCAATACCATCGTTGTCGGCGATTTGCCGATCCGTATCGGCGTCATGGCCGCTGGGCACCTCGGTTCCTGCAGGCAGGATGAGCCCGTCGCGAATGATGTCATCACTCACTTGTGGATCGAGGCAGGCGCTTGTGCCCAGTGCACCAATTGCGAGAAGGCTAAGCGTAATTGGCGTTGAGAAGGTTTTCATTGCTTTGGTTTGTATTTGAGCGTGAATTTAACGCGCTGTGGCCCGGTGTCTGGGCGGTCGCGAGAACGTAACTTCTTGAGGGTATTGGTGATGCAGCTGGTTAGCCCGGTCAGCGGTGCGGACGAAACACGCAGCTTGTCGACTCGGCCGTTTACGCTGATTTCGTATGCGACTTCGACAGTGAACGCGGCATTCTTCTTCGATGTTTTGGCTGCCGTCTCATAACAGTTCTCAAGCTTTGTGAGGCTGGACTTTAGCGGCTGCTTTACCTTGCTGTTCGAAAGCGAGCCATGAGAATCAAAGGAACCGATGGAGACCTTGACCTTGAACGAGGTCGGAACCTTTGGCTTGACAGGAATTGGGGTTGGGTCGGGTTTGGGATGCACGATGGGATCCGGAACGACTGGGTCGTGCTTTGGTGGCACGATAGGATCCGGCACAATCGGGTCCGGTTTCACAACGACGTGTACTGGGTCCGGTTTCGGGTCTGGACGCGTTGTTCGGTGTTTTTCTGGTTTGGGCTTGCGAGTAGTTTTCGCTACTGCAGCGTCGGGAACTTCGGTCGTCGCCACGATGGTCACGCCTGCGTCGGCGGGCTGCACAGGGACTACAGCGATGGGCTCGACGGACTTTAGTACAGCCGCTTCTCCTGCGTCGATGGTCACAATCGCTGCACGTGGTTCCGACGCGGTTTTCTTGTCTTCGCCGCCTAGAATTAGGAACGCTGCCGCGGCGACGCCTACTAGCAGTGCGACGACGATGGCGGGCTTTGCCCAGGCATTCCCGCTTTCGTTCGCGGCGCTGGCAACTTCGCTCATTCGCGGAGATGCGTGTGTGGTGTCGCCTATCGCTTCGTCGAGCGGTTCGCCCGCTGCGCCGACAAGCGGGGCTACAGCGGCCATAGTACGAGCTGTTTCAATTCGCTCGCGTTCATTGCCTTTTGGGCCCTTGCCCGCAGCGCCAACTCCAACCCGAGCAACGGTTGCCCGTGGGTTTTCGACAGCTTCAAGAGCCGAGAGCACGTCGCGAGCCGTTGCGAAGCGCTCGGCAGGATCTTTCGCCATCAGCTTGGTAATGATCGCTTCAAGCTCGGGAGCCACGTCGATGCCGACGCGCTCAGCGATCGGCGGCGGCGCTGCCGTAGCGTTCTTGTAAAGCACGTCGATGACGCTGCCATCAAAGGGAAGAGCGCCCGCCAGCATCTCGTAGATCGAGACTCCCAGTGCGAAGAGATCCGTGCGGTGATCGACGGGAAGGCCCTGAGCTTGTTCTGGCGAGACGTAGGCCGGTGTGCCCACGACTAGGCCTGCAGTGGTGAGCCGAACCGAAGACTCTTCGGGGGTACTAATGATCGCGAGGCCAAAGTCGAGAATCTGGGGAATGGTTTTGCCGTCGTGCTCGACCAGCGCAACGTTGTCGGGTTTGAAGTCTCGGTGCACAAGCCCTTGCTCGTGCGCGTGGGTAAGTCCCATGCAAATTTGCTTCGTGACATTGATGGTATCGAGTTCGGAGAGCGCTCCTGCATCGATGCGATCACAAAGGCTGCCGCCTTCGATGAAGTCCATGACGAGGTAGTGCAGGCCACCGGCAGTCTTGCCAAAGTCCAATACCGAAACCACGTTGGGATGTTGCAGCCTACTTGCGGCTTCGGCCTCTTGGCCAAAGCGAAGACGCATTGTCGGGTCGGCCGCTAAATCGCCTAAGAGAACCTTGATCGCAAACCGACGTTTTGTGAGCCGTACATGGTGAGCGAGGTAGACGCGTCCCATGGCGCCTTCGCCAACACAAGCATCGACGGCGTATTGATCCGCAATGGTTGTGCCTACGAGAGGATCCGTGTCCAGAGCTTGGAGCTGGGTCTCATCGATCGGGCAGGTAACGAACCCGGCTCGATACACTGCCATACAGGTTGGACAGCTAAGGCGCCCATCTTCTTGATTTGCCGATTCACTCAGAGGTTGCGTTCCCTTCAATACCACTGAAGTAGGCAACCATTGTGACACAGCTTTGCGGGCGGGTCCTATTCTGGGCAGGCTCTGTTAGCGGGCCTTGGAGTTGTTTTGTGCGCTACCTCGCCCTGTACGAGCAAAGCTCACTGCGCCCACAATGTGCGTTCGGCCTGTGCAAAGAGCATTTGCGCTGCGTCGGCCTTGGGCAAACCGGCTTGTGTGATCAGCTCGTCACAGACTGCTTCCATAACTGTTGAACGAAGTGTTTCGACTGCTTCGAATTTGGCGCGATCCAGCGAGGCGCAATCTGCGGCGCAGAGCTTGCTGCGCGCCCATCGATCGATATCGGCGGAGAGTTCGGCGTGACGTGATTCGTCGATTGCGATGGTGCGCATTGCCGAGCGAACGTGCGGATCGGTTGAATGCTTGCTTTGCCAAACGGCCACCAAAGCTCCAAAGGTCTCGCGAACGCATCCTTCTTGGGCATTTTCCATTGCCACTTCGCGGAGTGAGCGCTGGGCAGGAAGATTTGGTTTGGGTGCTTGTGCGGGCTCTGCGCCGAACCGCTGTGCCAGGCGTCGCACGACGTGGGCATGGGCGATTTCGTCTGCTGCCGCGGCGGTACAACGAGCGAGCAATTCGGCGGGGGCGCCAAGGCGTTCGAGTTCGAGGCCGAGCCAAACAAAGGCATACACCGACGCTTCTTCTAACTCTGCCAAGCTTGCAAACCAAGCACCCGACGCGCTGCGCGCTTCCTTGTGGGCATCGAGTTCGGCTCCTGGTGGGCGCCGGCCACCCACGCACTCGACCGACGATACATAGCGAACTGCTGTGCGGCCGTCGTAGTCGACAAGTTCGCACTCAGTGAATGTCTGATACTCGGCCGAGCCTGGTCCATTTACCAAGTCGTAGACTTTACTGCAGAGGGCGTCGCAGTCCGCTGCATCAAACTCGCAGCGCTCTAGTGCTTGCTGAAGGGATGGAGCTTGCGGATCGATGACGATCGTCTCTTCAATGGGCTCTGGGCAACTACAGGCCATGGCAGCCGATGCAACGAGGCCGGCGAGAACAGTGTGCAGGGCAGGGAGACGATTCATGACCTTCCAATAAGCAGCTGTCGTGCCACACTCGAATGTTCTGTAACTTTTTAATATTAAACGATATTACAAGCTGCAAGTTGCTAGCTTTGGGCAACCCATGACAGGGTTGTCAGGATTGTGCGCTTGAGACGAACTATCCGAAACGGTCAACCCTGGGTACGTTTGGCCCTCGTGCTTGCCCTCCTTGTGGTTGCCTTCCTTGCTTTGGTACCAGGGCAGGCCGACGCCAAGCCTTCCGCTTGGTCGAGGGCCACAGCCCCAGCCAAAGGCCAGGCGAGTGCGATTGGTGCCTACACCGCTGGCTGTATCCGCGGAGCAAAGAAACTCTCGCTCTCCGGCGCAGGGTTCGAGGTCATGCGCCCCAAGCGCAAGCGCAACTACGGCCATCCGCTACTGCTCTCTTTCATCGAAGATCTTGGCAAGACGCTGCGCGCTTCCAAGCACGGCCCGATTCTGATTGGTGACCTGGGCCAGCCAAAGGGTGGGCCTTCCCCGCGAGGGCATGCGAGCCATCAAAGTGGCTTGGACGTGGACATTTGGTTTTGGCATCCGAAAATTGCCGAGCGGCGAACTCTTACTCGTCGCGAGCGTAGGAAAACTCCCAACCACCGCGTGGTTGACCCAAAGAAGCTCGAGTACACAAAGTACTGGTCCGACGATGTTCCCGCGATGATCTTTGCCGCTGCCGCAGACCCTCGAGTCTCGCGTGTGCTTGTGAATCCACTCATTAAGAAACGGCTTTGCGAGACCAAGGGCGACGAACGTACGCTTCTAAGAAAAATTCGGCCTTGGTATGGGCACGCGGACCACATGCATGTTCGGCTTCACTGCCCAAAAGGCAATACGGATTGCGTTCCGCAAAATGTGATTCCCGAGGACGATGGCTGTAAGGACTTGGATTGGTGGCTAAATCCAAAGGCCCGCAAAGACCGTAAAAAGGGCAAGAAAGACTATTTAAGCAATGTTGGCGCGCTTCCCCTTTTGCCCGATGCGTGCCAAGAGCTTCTTCGCTAGTTTCCGATGCGGCGCGTTTCTATCGAGACGATGCGGCCTTCGGCTGGGTCGGGATTGATGAGTAGGAAGTGCCGGTCGATGCCGTCAAAGCGTTCGGGCAACGCGCCGCCACCACCCGAGATGAAGGCAGGAATGCCCGCGTTCTCAAACTTATAAAGTGAGTGCACGTGACCGTAGAGCGTGAGATCCACTTGCCCTCGCGCGAGTTGCACAAGCAACTTACTCGCTTCGCTGCGGCTCCGAAATCCGGCATTGCGAACACCGACGGGGTCAAAGAGTGGATAGTGTGTGCCAAAGATGTGAATGCGGTCTTTGCCTTCATCGAGCCAACGATCGAGGCGGCTGTGAAGCGAGGGATCGAGCGAGGCATTGCCCGAGTCGACGTACGAGAAGTCGACTCCTTTAAATCGAAAGTGCGTCGATAGCGTGCCAAAGAGATCGTGCCAGCGCGTTATGTCCTCTGTTAGCTCGTGATTGCCGATGGTCGAGAAGAAGGGCACATCGAGGTGTGTGACCTTTTCTAGGAATAACTCGTATTCTTCTGGGGCTCCCGTTTCGACCACATCGCCTGTGCTCATCACAAAGCGAACTCCGGGCTCGGCCGAGATTGCATCGAAAATCTCGTCAACGCTGTCCATTGCCGTCTGAATATCTCCCATGTCGGCAAAGAGAAAGCTCTCCTCACTCTGCCAATCTGGTGGCGCTATTGAAACCAGGCTTTCTCCTGCAGGAAGGCCAATGTCAAAAATGCAATGCGTTGGTCTAGGTTGTGAGGTAGGAGACTGCACTGCTTGGCCGATTTGCAGCTCGGCCGTGGGCATGCAGTTAAAGAGCTCGATTGTGATGTCGCGTGCGCTTTCACTAGAGAATTTGACCTGCAGCGCCGGTGCTTGCGCCCAGAGTGTGATGCGTTCGGTGGAAATGCGTTGTACGGCGGCTTGGCCGTTTTCGACTTCAATGCTGAGGTCATCGAGACTCGCCTTGCCCACTTCTTGGTCAAGCTTACTGCGCTCTTCTGCCGGACGAACGCAAGAGGAAGCGAGCAAGAGACCAGCTGCAGTCGTAAGAAGTATTCTATTCATTTTGTGCTTCCTGCGCGAAATTCGAGCCCCGCTGTAGATACCCACGCAGAACCAATTTCTGTGCGAAGGGCAACAGCAAACCGGTCGGAGATGGGTTGCCGAAGTGCGATGCCAAAGTGGCCAAGAAACCCTGAGCCGTTGCGAGGGCTGGGGCTAAGACCGGCGGTGTAGCCATCGCGGCGGTGTTGATAGTAGCCTTCAAGCTCGCCGCCCTTTGGAAGGTAGAGTCCGTAGCCAAATCGCGCGATAAGCAGTGCAATGGTGTCGGAAGAAACGTCATCGACGTCGTAGCTTGTTCGATGCAGTGCATAGCCAAGAGTTGCGCTGCTAAACGAACCCGCTAGGCTTGCTCCAAGCTGGCTGCTGTTGATGCGCCCACCAATGCTTAGCTCGCCCACGGTGGAGGTGAAACCGTCATCGCCATAGCGGTGGTATGTGAGTGCCGTGCCAAGCTCCAAAAAGTCGCCTGCGCGATTGTCGAGTAGGCGATAGCGAAGTGGCAAGCGAGCGCGTTGGTTGTCGGCGTCGAGTGCTGTCCACAGTGACGGCGTGAGGCCAATGGTGCCGCGAATGTAGGAAGCACTCACAACCGAGAAGTGGGTGTAGTCAAACTGCGGATCATCGATGTATCCGTAGCCTGCTGTAACGGTGAACTCTGGCGGCGTGGCGTATCGTGGGGCTCGGCCGCCCGTCGCACTTCCGTAGATATCTGCGTAGGCCGTGTTCAGAAAAATACCAGTGCCTGTGATGAGCAAAGGGATCGTGAGTTCGTTGCCATAGCGACTGGCGCCGGTTAAGGCAATCGTGGATCCAGAGGCGACCATGAGCCCAAGACCGACGCCTTGCCAAGCGAGTAAGCGCATCGCGGTTTTCTTATCGCCTGCTACGTAGTGGCCAAATCCGTGAATCACAAGGCCTGGCATCACCGCTGCCGCCGCCGCTAACGGCCCTGATTTCATTGCCTTCGCTGCGGGCGCTTGCTCGGCACTTGGTTCGGGGGCAGTTTGGCTTGGTTTCTTTGGCGGCTCGGCAGTTGGCTCGGCCGTGGTTTGGCTTGGTTTCTCTGGCGTCTCGGCGTGGGCCCAAGGCGTTGCCAAGGCAACGATGCAAGCCGCCAATGCCGCGGCTAGGCTAGGCTTTGATTTCATCTGCGAAGTCGAGTGAAGCCGAGTTAATGCAGTAGCGCTGTCCCGTTTTGGAGGGACCATCTTCGAAGACATGGCCGAGGTGAGAATCGCACTGGGCACAGCGGACCTCGGTACGAATTTGCCCGTGGCTGCGATCTTCAAGAAAGCGAAGATTGTCATTGCCCATGTGGTCGGCGAAGCTTGGCCACCCACAGCCCGAATCAAATTTCTCGTTTGAGGAAAAGAGCTCGGCTTTGCAGCAGACACAGTGGTAAACGCCAGGCGCGTCGTGGGCATTGTAAATGCCCGTTCCTGGGCCTTCTGTACCACCCTGTCGCGTAACCCAGAACTGCATTTGGCTGAGCTGGGCTCGGTATTCTTCGTCCGACTTTTTCGCCATGATATTGAGTATAGTGCCTCTTATGAGATCGGGAAGTACGAGTGTCTGATTCATTGCCGTTACCGATTCCGATTGAGCAGACACAAGTGTCCAAGCCCACTGCTGATACCCAAGAGGGTCGCGACTATTGTTATCGCTGCATGCGGGTTTCGCCAATGTGTCTTTGCGGCGCGTTTCCAACCTGCGACAACCAGACTGAGATTCATGTCTTGCAACACGACCGTGAGCGGCGTCATGCGTTTGGAACCGTGAGGCTTCTAAAGATTGGTTTGCGTAATCTCGCCGTGCATCGCATGCAGGCAAAGGCTGGCAAAGAATTTCCGATGCCGCTGGGCTTCCCTGCGGATGCCGGCGTTCTCTACCCAGGGCCAGGAAGTCTCGATTTGGCAGCGTTGCCTGCGGACCAGCGCCCAAAGAAACTCGTCGTCATCGATGGAACCTGGAGCCAGGCGCATCGCATGTATCGAGATAGTCCATGGCTTCGTCGTTTGCCGCGCTACTCGCTAAATCCCGCCGAGCCAAGCCGATATCGAATTCGCAAGGAGCCTAGGCATGAGTGCCTTTCCACCCTTGAGTCGACAGCCATGGCATTGCGCATGATCGAGCCACAGACGCCCGACATCGACAATCTCTTGCATTGCTTTGAGCGCATGGTCGATCGCCAACTTGCGTGCATCGAGCAAAATGCTGCCGGAAAACGGCGAATGAAGCGGGCGCGCGTGCGGCCCATGCGCGCTGTTCCGACACCGCTTTGGGAGTCGCCCGAAAGCATTGTGGTTGTCTATGGCGAAAGTGCTTTGCCTCGATCGCGACGAGAGAAGCAACACCGTGAACTTGCTCAGTGGTGCGCGGTGCGACTGGACAGCCCTAACCAATCATTTGAGTCAATCGTGCAGAGTGAAGGAGAAATGCCATCAGGGTTTTTCTTAGAAGAACTAGGTTGGAGCGAAGGCGACCTGCAACGAGCCGAGCCGATCGAGAGCGTGCAGAAGAAGTGGCAATCGTTTCTTCGCGAGGGGGATGTCTTGGTTGCCTGGAATAAAGGCTCTGCAAACTTGGCCTTGCAACACGGCTTATCGTCCGAGGTGCATGTTCTAAAAGAGGCCTATCGAAACACGGTGGTGGGCAACTTTGGAACGCTCGAGAATGTGATTCGGCGCGAAGGGCTTGCACCCGGCGTGGCGCTTCCACTTGCAGGACGAGCAGGCGTACGTTTGGCCAATGCTCACGTCGCTGCCCAATACCTACGAGACTGGGCTCGCGCTCGGCTTGAGCTCGCCTAAGCGATGGTCGATATTCTGTACAGGGACGAGCACGTTGTTGCCGCCAATAAACCCTCGGGCATGCTGGTGCACCGCGGTTGGGATAACGACAAGGTTGTGCTGATGACCGAGGTTCGAGATGAGATTGGCCAGTGGGTCTACCCGGTGCATCGCTTGGACCGGGGGAGCAGCGGTGTTGTGCTCTTTGCTCTTAGCTCTGAAGTGGCCGCAACTCTCGGGGCCGCATTTGCCGAGCAGCGAGTTGAGAAACACTACCTCGCCCTAGTTCGAGGCGTGCCAGACGAAGCAGGCGTCGTAGACAACCCAGTTCCCAAAAAGGAAAAGGGTGAGCGTGTTGCAGCAGTAAGTGACTATCGCCGAATTGCGGTGGCAGGCCGCTACAGCCTTGTGGAAGTGCGCCCGCGCACTGGCCGTCTGCACCAAATTCGGCGCCACATGAAACACATCGCCTGTCCTCTCATCGGTGACGTTCGCTACGGCAAGGGTGAACACAATCGTCACTTTCGCGACAACTACAATCTGCATCGCTTGGCATTGCACTGCCACGGTTTGGCCGTTGATCATCCGCGTGCCGACACGCGCTTGCAGATTCGCGGACCATTGCCAGAAGAACTCGCAAGCGCCTTTGTGCAGCTTGGAGTGATTGAGACGCCAGAGTGCGTTCAGGCACACTTCGACGAGTCCGAATCCTCGAATGCTTGACCAAGACCCTGGCGGTTGGCGCTGTGCGATCGTACTTGGATGTCGTATAGTGCGGATATGAGCCGCGCTGGGATATTGCTCGCGACCGCCATTATTTGGTGCGGGTGCGCCGAGCCGTCGGGCTTTGATGATTCGGATGGTCAGGGGCGTAGTCCGAAGGACTCAGAAGAACTCTATACAACCGAAGACGTGTGGCACATCGATGTTTTGCTCTCGACGTCAAGCTACGCGGCACTGGCTGAAACTCCGCGAACCTATGTGCTAGGTGACATTCGTATTGGCGACACGATAATTGAGCAGGTTGGTGTTCGGCTAAAAGGAGCATTTTCATTTCAAGGTCTCGGCGGCAAGTCGTCATTCAAGATCAAGTTCAACGAGTTTGTCCCAGACCAACGATTTCTTGGGCTCGAGAAGCTGACCTTAAACAACATGCGCCAAGATCGCTCGCAGCTGCACGAGTCGCTCGCCTACCAAATCTTTGCGGACGCCTCGGTGCCAGCCCCTCGCAGCGGCTTCGCTCGAGTTTCACTCAACGGAGATATCTATGGGCTCTACGCCAATGTAGAAACCATGGACGATCGCTTTTTGAAGGACCGCTTCGAAGATGGCGAAGGGAATTTATACGAGGCTCCGTGGGGCGCTGACTTGGACGTCGAATCGGTGGGACTCTACGAGCAAGATGAGGGGGATGATCTGTCACGGCAAGATCTCGATGCTCTCGTCGCTCACATCGCGACTCCTGGCGACTCGGTATTCTTCGGAGATGACACTTTGCTCAACACCAATGAGTTCCTTCGATTTGTAGCGAGCGAGGCAATCTCGGGCCATTGGGATGGCTACTGGAAGTCGAATAACTACTTTCTCTATCACGAAGGTCCGGTGGTTGGTGCGAAGCAAGGTACGTGGAACTTCATGCCGTGGGGGCTCGATCAGAGCTTTGGAGAAGAGCTGCACCCGTTTACAAGTCGTGGCGTGCTTGCCGAAAAGTGCTTTGCAGAGCCTTCGTGCATGGCGGAGTACACCCGCATTGGCCTAGATGTTGTCGACGCTTTCGAAAGTCGTGCCCTTCACCTGGCCGTCGATTCCTTGGCTGCGGGCATCTTGGAATACGTGCAAAGCGATCCAAGGTCACCGCATCCTCCCGCAAAAGTCGATCGCTACCAAGAGATTACAAAGGCCCACTTGGCCACGGTTGGTCCAGCGATGCGCGCCCACTTCTCATGCATGGAAGGCGGCGAAGAACAGGACCGAGACGAGGATGGTTTTGGCGCTTGCTTCGATGACTGCAACGATGCGAGCGATGCGGCGCGTCCGGGTGGCTCTGAGGTTTGTGACGGCCTAGACAACGATTGCGATGGCCAGGTGGACGAGGTTGGGTGTCCCTGTACGGAAGAGCAGATTGGAGACGGCACCTATCTCTTTTGCAACGCTTCGGTTCCGTGGAGTGTCGCAAAGCTCGAGTGTGAAGCACGTGGAGCGGTGTTGGCGGTTCTCGTTGACACCGCAATTCGCGAAGAGGCCTTTGCCGTCGCAAAGAGCATTGCCCCAACAAGTTCGTGGTTTATTGGAGCGACGGATCGCATGGAAGAAGGGGAGTGGCTAGACACCGCCGGTGCACCGATTGCGACCACTCGATTTGCTCCAGGCGAGCCGGATGACTTTGGTGGCGAGCATTGCGCCGCACTGGCCTCGTTTGCCGATGGAGACTGGGAAGATGTTCGTTGCGGAAACCTGCTTCCCTATATTTGTCAGGAGACCAACTAGATGCGTCTACAAATCGTTGCACTCGCGCTCCTCTGGGCGTGCAGCACGCCGCCGGGCGACTTGGATGTAAACCTCGAAGTTGCGTCTGGGCAACTTGGCCTTGTTCGGCAAGTGTCGTGGCCCGGAGGCGGAACCGAACTTACGGTTAAAGTAACCAATCCAGAGGGTGGCCCGAGCGCAGAGGAGCTTGCAGAAGCGTTTCAAGTTTCGACAGCTGGTGGCGGTATCGGTGGCGATGCGATCACCGTCGAGCGCGAAGTTCTTGGTGTTGGTGTCACAACGCTTCTCATCAAGCCAGCGGCGACTGCGGCGCTGCGGGCAAGCCAGGTTCAAGAGCTGGCGCGCTTTGTTCTCGAGCGGCCAACTTCCGAAGCGATCAGTCTCATGCTGTGGCGCACAGGCATCGAGCAGTTGGCCAATTTTACTCTCGACCGAGAGCGTCTTCAGGCAAAACTCGACCTTGTCTTGGGTATGGAGCCCGCTGCAGTGCCGCTTGAGTTGGAAGAAGCATTGCGCATCGCCGAGGCGCATGTGGCGTTGGTTGGTGGACGCGCGCCGCGAGGCATACGCGCGCTGGTGCTCTCGGGCGCCGAAGTTGCGGTTTTGCCTCCAACACGCTCCGCGGTGATCGTTGGCACCGAGCAAGCATCGGCCCGGATCGAAGAGTTTGCGAACTCTTCTTACTATCGAGTGAGTCTCTGCCACGGCGAGCCAGGGGCTTTGCTAAACGTGATGGTGGACAGTGCCGCTGGGGTTTTGCCCGTGCTTCTTGCGAATGCACTGCCCGAGTCTAACGATGCCGCTTGTGATGTTGCGACAATCGGCCCCAACTTGCGTCTCTATCCCAAGCGAATTGAATTGGAATTCACCGACGCTCAGCGCCAGGTGTACGACGAGAGAGTGGCCGCGCTTAGCAAGGCGGATTTCGACCTTGCCGTCCGTCTCGATGGCAGCGCACCCATCACTGCGTCGGCGCATTTGCGTGGCAAGGGCACGCTCGGCTGCGAGCGCAAAAGCTACACCCTATCGCTCGATGGGGCAGGGCGGCATCTTCTACCCAATTCGCGAACCGACGAATTCTACCTTCTCTCGATGTGCGCTGATGACCGCTATGTCGAGCAGTACACGGCAAATCAGCTGCTAAGTGAGCTAGGGCTCTTTCCACTTGTCTTTCGCTATGTCGAAGTGGTGCTTGATGACGCGACCCAGGGCGTTTACCTGCTCTTAGAAAAACCCCGAGAAGAAATTGTCCGCGATGGCGCGGGGATTCACGACGTGATGCGCAGGCGCTTTGAGACCAATCCTCCTGCAGACTACTTTGAAAGCAAGTACACAACCGGATTCTTTGATGCACCGGGCACATACAGTGCTGCCGTCTCCGAGCCTGCAACGTTGCATGAACATCTCAATATTGAGCAATACCTTCGGTTTCTCGCACTGATGACGGCCTACCAAAACGGCGACTACATTGACGAGATTTGGGTGGCCGCTAGTGAGCAACGAGTCGTGGGCGATAGCGCAGGACTGTGGTTTGAAACCATGGCTTGGGACAACGACGATCTATTCTCGGATTGCCACTACGAGGGGCGATTCGCCTTCGTCGACCCAAATGACCTTGTGTACTGCGCAGAGGCGACGATTGATCATGCTCTCCTGGCAGACCCGGTGGTCTATAGCCGCTACGTGGACATCCTTGAAGACGTGCTGCGCAACCGCGTGCCGCCCGAGCGATTTGATGCTGCTACAGAAGCGACCGCAGGAGAGATTCTGCCGATTCTAGCGCGGGATGGTGTGAGTGCGGCGCTGGTGCGCCTTGTCGAAGACAATCCTGGCGCCGTCGACCCAGCCGAAGCTCAGCGTGATGTGTCGGCAAAGTTGGAGGCGCTGCGAGGCTTGTATCGAAGTCGTCACGGTGTCTTACTTGAGCGAATCGGCGTCTATCGAGGGGCGAATCCATGATGAAGAAACTACGTATTGTTCTGGTTCTAGGAGCGGTTGCCTGTGGCGATCCAGGGGGCCGTGAACCCACCGACTTGGAAGCTGTGGTTTTGCAGTATGAGTCGGGTGAGACCAGCCGGGATGAGTATCTCGCCGCGATTGCCGCCTTTGAGGATGATGGAAGCCTTGGCCAACGCTTGTCAGGCACGCTGCAAGCCTCGACGCTTGTGCACGCTCGAAGCGAGCCGTACGTGGTGGACAACGGCTTCACCATCAAGTCGGGCACCATCCTCGTTATCGAAGAGGGGGCTCGCTTGGAGTTTGCGCTGGATGCCGAAGTGGAGATGCAAGGGCAACTCTACGCGGTTGCCCCAGAAGGCAATCCCATCGTGATTACGGCAGCACCCGGAGAAACCTACGCCGACCTGTTTTTGCGCGACGGGCCAAATCAATTTGTCGGCGTTGACTTCTCACGAGCAGAGCGCTCCATTCACGTGACCCACGACAATGGCGTCAAAACGCTTGTTGAGCGCGGGACCTTTAATAGTTGGCGAGACCTAGCGATCGCTCAGAATAATTCTATTGGCCTGCATGTCCTAAACTCTCGTTTTGGATACGAAACTCCAGACGAGGAAGTCTCGGGGGAAACCATTCGCACCCGAAACTCGGGCGGAATTATCATCGAGGGGTCATCCTTTAGCTATCGAACCGGCTATCGGGACGTGCTTGATTTGCAGGACTGTCGCAAAGACCCCGATGAGTGGGCTGTGGTTATCGGCAACACGCTGGACGGCGGCGAGGATGATGGCGTGGATCTAGACAATTGCTCGGCAATCGTTGTCGACAATCTCATCCGCAATTTTCGACCTATCGACCTAACGCGGCAGGACGCCGGCGTAAATGGTGGTGGCATCACAGGCGATGGGGAGGGCTCAACGCCATTCATCGCCAACAATATCGTCGAAGGTTGTTTTCACGGCATTGGCTTTAAGAACGGTGCACGGCCGGCGATCGTCAACAACACGGTTATCAATAGCAACATTGGAATCACGCTCTACCAGAGCGCAGTCGGCAATCCGATGCCGCAAGGCATTGCCTACAACAACGTGCTTGCGGGCAATGTTGGCTGGCTCGATAGCGGCGCCAACGACATTGTTCTCAATGGCAAGTGGTGGGCCGGCTACAACCAAGTGGATGATGTGCAGGCGACAATCGATGCTCAGTACAACATCTTTGCAACGCTTCCAAGTGCATACCCCGGCGAGGGCAATAGCAATAGCGATCCACTGCTAGACCTGCAATCTGGATTGCCCGAGCTTTCCGCAGGCTCTCCTGCGATTGACCAAGGTATGGAAGAGCTAATTTTGCCCGATTTCGACCACCAGCGGGCACTTGAGTATTTAGAGCGAGACTTTGCTGGACGAAACCGTGCTCGCACTGCGAATGCGCTGACCTTGCCAGACCTTGGAGCTCTCGAGGCACAATAGAATTTCTCTTATGGCAACTCGTGTGCAGTCCATCGTGTTGGCAAAGGTGAGCGAGCTCAATCCAAAAAATCTCCGAAATGCAAAGAAGCCCGCGATGGACGCGGGCTCCTGGTCGCAGTGTGTCGCTTCGTAGGTGTTACTGAAGGCCTTCGAATGCTTTTTTAACAGATTCGTTTTCCATACAAGTCGAAAGTCCGCCCATCATCTCGGTCATGAGGCCTTCGATGGTTTTTCCGTGGGTCTCGTCGAACCACTTCTTGGCTTCTGGATCTTCGTCGAATTTCTTGCCGGCTTCCATCACGTCTTTGCCGTCTGCGATGACTGCAGAGAGGTCAGTGCCGATTTTGTCGCAGTCGCCTGCGCCAGCTTTGACCGTCTCGTTCATTTTGGTGAAGAGTGCGATTGCCTTAGTAGCAACTTCTTCGCGGTCCATGTCGCCAGCAGCGGCTGTGTCAGCAGCAGGTGCTTCGTCAGCTTTAACAGCTTCGTCAGCTTTAACAGCTTCGTCAGCTTTAGGAGCTTCGTCAGCTGGAGCAACAGCCTTCGTGTCCGTAGCTGGAGTTTCCGTTGTTTTTGCGGCTGGCTCGGTGGCCTTTTCCTTGTCGTCTTTTTTACAAGCAGAGACAGAGAGGAGGGAAGCAAGTGCAACGAGTAGAAGACTATTCTTGATCATAATTGGATTATCCTTACTCCCTCGGCTGATTGGTCGTTTGAGGGACGCGGGCAGTCTAGACTCAGTTCTCGTCAAGCGGTGTCTCAACACTTTGCAACTTTGTCGGCAACTGTGGGGATTGCCGATGCAGTTGTCGCGCTTGCTTTACAATCTTGAGGGGAGATCACACTTAGAAGCTGAGCCTTGCAGTAAGCCGAGCAGATGGGGCCGCAAAAAGCTCACGAGCATTGCCAAAATTGCGATTGCGCTCTACCGGCGCACCGGTCTCTGCACCGGTTTCGACGTCGAACTGTTTTAGAAAGACAAGGTCTTCGTAGCTGCCACCAACCACCGGGTTTACGTTGGAGCGCGTGTACCGCTCTTCTACGGCAGCAGTGCCTTGACCGCCAAAGAAGCTGAAGGCGTTTACGTTAAAGACATCGATGAAGCCCTCCAAGCGCATACCGCGACCTAGCTTGCGCAGGAAGCCGATCTTTGCGCTGGCGTTTACATCAAAGTCCACTCGTCCCATGCTGCCACGCGGCAAGAGCATCGTTTCATCTCGACCGTAGAGATAGTGGGCGCCGGTTACGTTTACTGGTGCACCTGAAATTGCGCGAAAGCTAAGCCCCGTCGAAATCGCCGACTTCGCACTTAGATCGTAACTGTAATAGCCATCGAACTTAAAAAGATGCGGCCGGTCTTGCGGAAGTGGGCCATCGCGATTTGCCATCAGCTCGGGCAAGTCGAAGAGCGAGGTAATGTTGGGGTCGACCTGGCCGTTGTCGCTTGAGAACAATCCCTGGTAGTTACCTTGCGTGCTCGAATAGGTGTAACTCGCCTTCACGCCGATGGCCCGCGAGAATCGTTTTGCCGCGGTGACCGTTACGGCATTGTAGTCGCGCCTTGGTGAGTCAAAATTGCGAATGCCGCGAAACTGCCGAAGGGCGGTGTTGAGACGGGCCTTGGCCGCTGGGTCATCTTCGGCCTCGATAGCGTCGATAAGTTTCTCCTCTTCTTTCACAGACCAGCTTCCCGGGTTGGCAAGCACATAGGTGTCCGCATTGTTCGTTGAGAGATCTTCTAAGACACGACCGATACGACGACTTTGCACATTCACGCCAACAATTAGGTCTTCGGCTGCTTCGAAATCAATACCGAGCATGGTCTCGTCGAGATACTGAGCCTCGACTCCGCTTGCGACAAGAACGCCGGCCCCTGTGAGAGTATCGCCAAAGGCCGGAGAGGCACCGCTAGCTACGCAACCTGCACCGCTTGGAGTTGCGGAGGCTCCGCCGAGAGACGGATCTGAGGCACCGCACTGCTCAATAGTTCCCGAGTCGTAGGTCGAACGCATCCAGCTCTCTCCGCCAAAGGAGCGATCGTTGATGTCCATTGGAATGGACTCATAGTAGCGGCCCCAGTTTCCATAGAGTTTGGACTTGCCTTGCCCCGTCCAGTCGTACGTCAAGCCAAGGCGCGGTGCCCACATATCTTTAAGCACCATAGCGTTCTTGCCCAGCGCTTCGCCGGTGCCGACTGCAGTGGTTCCCTGTAGATGCTCGGCATTGCGCAAGCGCTGCTCCTCGTAGCGGATTCCGGCGTTAATCGTGAGATTGGGAATCGGCTGCCAACTGTCTTGGAGGTAACTCGCAAGGTTTAGGGTTTGCCCACGAACATCGCCCGGCGGCGTGTAGTTGCAGGCAACCGCATCTGACATGGACTGGCCGCGTCCACATTGATCGGGAAAGTCCTCGGAGTTGGCGCCCTCGGGAGCGAGAGCGACATAGCGAAACACCTCGATGCGATTTCGCCCCCCTTGTTCGTTGGTGAAGTACATATCTCCCGAGATGAGTCGTTTCTTATTGAGAAACCCACTCTCGGCATCAATGCCCGCTTTGAATTGATGGTTGCCGAAGGCCTCTACTCTCTGCAGAACTGAGAGTTTTCCTGAAGTGCGTTGCTCCTCCTCGTCTGCGAGAAACCCAATGCCACCAACAGAGTAGCCAATGCCTGTGTCGGGACAGTTTTCGAGCAAGCGATACGGATCGTTCGTGGCGTCCAACGAATCTTGGCAGCCAAGTACGGTGGCGCGAGACTCGCGTTGCTGGCTTGGGTCGGCCGAGTTTGTGCCAGCAGCCCAATCTCCAAAGTTGCCAAAGACCAAGCGCTCGTGGGGAATACGATCCGCGTTCTCATCGATCGAACCGGATGTGAATGTACTGCGATGTACTCCAAATTGGGCTTCTAAGCGGGTTCTAGAGTCGTTTAGCTTCGAGAGCCAACGCCCACTTACGTCGGTCGTAAGCACTTGGATGTTTCGACTTACCGCTTGAATCTCACCCAAGACTCCAACGTTTTGCCGCGAAAATGGAGTGCCGGAGAATGTCACTTGGCCGGCGTGATTGTTGTCGAGTCTTAGATTGAGCTTGGAGACAAATTGATACTCGGTTGCTTGTGACCTCAGTGTCTTGCGGTCGAGTTCTTCATAAATTCGGAAACCGTTTTGGTCGACGTCGGCGATGCCATCTTCGTAGAGGAAACCGCGACTGGGATCGGTGGCATCTCGTGGCACACAGGCCGAGAGAGAACCGTCGTCAAGGGTTGTGCGGCAATCGGTTTGGCGCTTCGTAATGCGGTCAGTATCGGTAGCGATAAGTCGCGGAACCAGGCCAACAAAGAACCAGAGTTTATCTTTGATGATGGGGCCACCAAGAGTGACGCCTAACGTAAGGTCGTAGGCCTGGTTGGTTTCGACATCGATCCAACTTTCGAGTGGGGCCCGAGCGCTGCGCTTTTGCAGAAAGGAGTTTGTGAACTGGCTAAAGATTGTGCCGTGAAAGTCATTTGTCCCGGTGCGGGTTTCGACATTTACGATAGCGCCTGTTGCACGTCCGTACTCGGCTGCGTAGCCGCCGCTAACAACGTCAACTTGTTGAAGAAGCTCCATGCTGATCGGCGAGCCGACTCGGGCCTCTCCAAGGCTGGTGGTGTCTTGGCCGTCGATGATGTATCGACTCTCAAGCGATGTAGTGCCGCCAGACGCAAAGCCCTCGCCATCGAAAATCGTTGTGGGAGCCTGGTCGAGGAGGCCTTCGAAGCTTGAGCCCGGGATTGGCAAACGCTCCATTGCCTCGCGATCGATGCTTGTCACGATGCGGTTTCGGTCTTCTTCGAGAAGGCGTTTGTCGCCGACAACAACAATGTCATCTTCTCCTTTTACGAGAATGCTTCGATTGATGGTCGCTGTTTTGTCGGCCTCCACGAGCACGTTTGCAACCCGAACGAATTCGCGACCGTACAGCGCGAGAAATTGGTACGTGCCAGGGGCAAGGCGTGGAAACGAGTATCGTCCGTTCTTATCGGTTGTGACCGAATAGTTTCTGCGGTGTGAATCGACAATCGCGATGGTTACGGCTGGCAGGGCTTTGCCGCTGGCCTTATCGCGGATAACGCCCGCCATCGAACCTGTGGCGGAATTTTGGCTCGATACGATTCCGATGTTCCACGAGAACGCGATCGCTGCCAAAATGGGAATCAGTAGTATTCTTAATTGCATGTGAAGTCTCGCTGAGTTTTGGGCAAAGCTGCGCCCTGCGGCATCGCCTTCGCTGCCACCTCTGGGGCGCAATGCACCTCCATGATGTATAGGTAGCACCAGCGCACCTTGCATTGGAATCGATTGCCCCTATCGCGTCCTCACGGGGATGCGACCTGGTTCGCGACCCAAGTTTGCGAGACGAGAGGGCAGCAAATTGTTAGCGCCAAAGGAATGTTGCGAATCGCAACGCGATGATTCGCGATGTCTGGGGAGCACCCGTTGCAAAAAGCATCAGTTTCTACGCTCTTTGGCGATGGTGCGCTCTTTCTTCTGTTTTCAGAAGTGGCGGCTTATGCCGCACGGCCATTCTTGATAGCGTCTTGTGCCAATCGGAGCCTCAACAACCATGAGCAATAAAGATAACTCGCCGTCGCACTCCTCCGCACTCATGACAGAGGTGTCGCCACTGGGCATGGAGGCGAGGGAACTCGCGAAAGACTTTCGTCGCCAACTCAGCAGTACGCTTGGTGGGCTGCAGAACGTCAAGTCACACAACGAGCTGTACAAAGCACTTGCGGCAATTCTTCGCGACCGCTTGATCGAACGCTGGAACCAAAGCCTCGTGGCCTATGAGCATGTGGAGTGCAAGCATGTGCACTACCTCTCGCTCGAGTTTCTAATGGGACGCGCGCTAAGCAATGCAATGCTCAATCTTGGCGTTGCCGACGAAGTAGGGCGGGCGCTGTATGAGCTTGGGCTTAGCATCGAAGAGCTACGTGAGATCGAGCCGGATGCTGGGCTTGGCAACGGTGGGCTTGGCCGCTTGGCTGCCTGCTTCCTGGACAGCTGTGCAACTCTGCAGTTGCCTGTCACAGGCTATGGGCTGCGCTACGAGTACGGCATGTTTCGCCAGTACATCGCCGATGGCGCACAGGTCGAAGCGCCCGACCATTGGCTTCGCGATGGCAATATGTGGGAGCTTGAGCGAACCGAGTACACCCAGCGCGTGCACTTTGGTGGCCGAACCGAGAGCTATCGCGATACCGATGACAAGCTGCGCATGCGATGGGTCGATACCCAAGATGTCTTGGCTGTACCCTACGATACACCGATTCCCGGATTTCAGAACCAGACAGTGAACACGCTGCGCCTTTGGAAAGCGGCAGCCACCGAAGAGTTTGACCTAGGAGAATTTAACGCTGGGAGTTATCCCGAAGCTGTTGCTCAGAAAAATGCTGCCGAGCACATCACCATGGTGCTCTATCCAAACGACTCAAGCGAGAATGGCAAAGAGCTGCGCTTGCGACAGCAGTACTTCCTTGCAAGCGCGAGCATTAAAGATGTGATGCGCGACTGGCAAGAGCGCAACGGTAACGATGTTTCCAAGTTTGCCGAGCGCAACTGCTTTCAGCTTAACGATACCCACCCAAGCATTTCGGTTGCCGAGCTAATGCGACAGCTGATGGATGAGCAACATCTTGGTTGGGACGAGGCATGGGCTATCACAAGCGCGACCATGGCGTACACCAATCACACGCTCTTGCCCGAGGCATTGGAGCGCTGGCCCGTGCGTCTCTTTGCCTCGCTCTTGCCTCGCTTGCTCGAAATCATCTACGAAATCAATGCACGCTTTCTCTCTCAAGTTGCGCAGCATTGGCCTTCGGATACCGGCCGTCTCGAGCGTATGTCCATCATCGAAGAGGGCCACGAGCCGCAGATTCGAATGGCGTACCTGGCCATCGTGGGCAGCTTCTCGGTAAACGGCGTTGCTGCGCTTCATACCGAACTTCTCAAGAAAGGGCTCTTTAGCGACTTCTACGCACTTTGGCCCGAGAAGTTTAACAACAAGACCAATGGCGTGACGCCAAGGCGTTGGTTGGCGAGCTGCAATCCCGAGCTTCGCGCTTGCATCGATACGACGATTGGAACCGATTGGGTCGCCGATCTTCCCAAGCTTGCCGCGCTTGCACCGCACGCCGACAACGCCGATTTCCGCAAAGGTTGGGCCGCGATCAAACGCAACAATAAGGTGCGCTTGGCGGCCCTGGTAGAACAAGACTGCGGGGTTTCGTTCTCGCCCGATGCACTCTTCGATGTGCAAGTGAAACGCATCCACGAGTACAAGCGACAACTGCTAAACATATTGCACACGATTCATCTCTACAGTCGCATTAAGGCTGGCGAGACGGAAAATTGGACCAAGCGTTGTGTGTTGATTGGCGGCAAGGCTGCTCCTGGCTACGCCATGGCTAAGCGCATCATCAAGCTTATTAACAACGTTGCGAACGTTGTGAACAACGACCCCGAAGTTGGTGACCTGCTGAAGGTTGCGTTTATTCCAAACTACCGTGTCTCGGCAATGGAAATCATTTGCCCCGGCACCGACGTCTCAGAACAAATCTCAACCGCGGGGAAAGAAGCTTCTGGCACAGGCAACATGAAGTTCATGATGAATGGCGCCATCACCATTGGCACTCTCGATGGCGCGAATATCGAGATTCGCGAAGAAGTTGGCGATGAGAACTTCTTTCTATTCGGGCTCACCGCAGACGAAGTTAAAGAACGAGCGAGCGACTACGATCCAAATGCGATCATTGCCGCCGACGCCGACTTTACCCGCGTCATGGAGCTGCTTGAATGCGGTCACTTCAACCAATTCGAGTCGGGCATCTTTGATTGGATTGCCAGTTCTATTCGCGACCCGAGCGATATGTGGATGACCGCCGCCGACTTCCGAAGCTATGTCGATGCGCAAGAGCGCGTCGCCGAGGCCTATCGCGACCGCGAGCGCTGGACTCGCATGAGTATTCTCAACACCGCATCGAGCGGGCGCTTCTCCACAGATCGAACGATCGGTGAGTACAACCGGGACATCTGGAAGGCACAGCCTGTAGCGCCTGCGTCGCGGAAGTAGGACGCGTCGGCGTCGCGGAAGTCGAGCGACGGAACAATCGGCCTTGCAAGCGCTGGCTTTCCGTTCAACTATTGCTGGAAGCAATAGAGAGGCAAGCGACTAGCGCAGCTAACGGCGCCGCAGTCGGCCGTAGTCCACTGCAGGTCTACAGTGCGCACGTTGCCAACAGCTCCACTAGAAAAATCAGAACTTTTCGATTCCCATCCATCGCAGTCTCGCTCGGAAGCACTCTCACCGTCGATGGTTGTGTTTGTCCAGACTTCGCCACCGCCACAGACGAAGGGAAGTACTGTCAAGGGAGCCCCAAATTCGGTCCGCGAGAGTTCGTGCATCAAGGCACCGTCCACTAGGTCGTCCCAATTGGCAGCAAGCATGGTGCCGCCAACCAACGTGTATGGTCCATCGTGATGTTCAAACCGGAGGGTTGGCGCATCCGAGGCTGTGCTAAGCCAAGCCCGGAATTCTCCCGGCAAATTGGCAATCCCTGCACGCGTTTGACACTGTTCATCGGCGCCATCCAGACCCGCGTCGGGACCAGCGTCTAAGTCTTGGTCCGCACGAAAGAGCAGGCTGCAAGAGCTGAGCAATGCCAGCCCCACCCATCGGTACGTATCGAGAGCACGCGGTTAGTATGACCAAAACGACAACTGCCCACAAGCGAACCTGTGAACTCTGGCTGGCCTACGCTGCTGTGGCGAGGTGGTGGGTCGCGGAGTTGCCACCACTATCGAGTGGCCAGAGCCTGAGCACGCTGTGGTGGAGCGCTTACCACCACAGCTGCCTCACCTGCAGTTGAAGGCAGCCAGTAGGGTGATGGATACGTAGCAACTTGCTGGGGGCGAATAGATAGCGATAGGCCTACTCCAACCTCGCCGTAAGCCGAGGCGCAATGCGCTTGGCCCATTCGCGAAAGCTCGCTTAGATGGATTCCGTCGCTGACAAAGGCTTCGGGGCGGAGTGCGCCATCGCCAGTAAAGAGATGGCTCGCGACATCGATGTACTCGAGCGTATCGCTTGTTTCGCAAATGGCCTGCATGAGCGAGTTGGCCTTTGCCATGGCTGACCAGCGCCGAATGCTTGAGCTGCCGACAAAGACGATGCTGCCAGGTGCGACTGGCGAGTCTGCGTCCATGCGCTCAAACCGCTCGATGTCTGCTGCAAACGGCACTGGAGACGCCGTAGCATTGTTCTTAGTGTCGCGTGCAGCCGTTGGCGTCGTTGCCGGCTGCGAGGCCTCTGGAGCCTCGCCTTTGCAGCCGAAGCCGAGACTCACAGCGAGCAAGATACGTAGCAGGCTCCTCATGTAGGCAATGCTACACGAGGAGCGATTGGCGCGAGAGGCCTAGGTCAGTGCTTTGTAGGCCAGGCGCTTGGGCTTATCGGCATCATCGCCAAGGCGCGAGCGTCGGTCTTTTTCGTAGTCCTGATAGTTGCCCTCAAACCACACGGTCTTCGAGTCGCCTTCAAAGGCGAGAATGTGGGTCGCGATGCGATCGAGAAACCAGCGATCGTGGCTGATGACAACCGCGCATCCTGGAAAGTTGAGAAGCCCGTTCTCGAGTGCTCGCAGGGTATCCACATCCAAGTCGTTTGTCGGCTCATCGAGAAGTAGCAGGTTGCCCGCGCTCTTAATCAGTTTCGCCAAGTGCACGCGGTTGCGCTCACCACCCGAGAGGGTGCCAAGCTTCTTCTGTTGGTCCGAGCCCTTAAAGTTAAACGTCGAGCAGTAGGCTCGTGCATTCATCGAGCGCGATCCAAGCTCTACCGTATCTGAGCCTTCGCTAATCTCTTCGTAGATCGACTTATTGTCGTCAAGAGCATCGCGGCTTTGGTCCACGTAGGCGAGTTTCACGGTCTCGCCAACCTTAAGCTCGCCTTCGTCTGGCTGCTCTTGGCCCATGATCATCTTAAAGAGCGTTGTCTTGCCGGCGCCGTTGGCTCCAATGATGCCGACGATGCCGCCTCGAGGGAGGCGAAAGCTAAGGTCGTCCATTAGGAGCTTGTCGCCAAACGATTTGCGCACACCAATTGCTTCGACAACTTCGTTGCCAAGGCGTGGTCCCGGAGGCACGACAATCTCAAGGCTATCGATGCTCTCGTTGTCAGACTCGGCAACCATCTCGTCGTATCGATTGAGACGCGCCTTGTTCTTTGCGTGGCGCGCTTTGGGAGAAAGCCGCACCCACTCAAGCTCGCGTGCCATCGCCCGCGAGCGTGCCGATTGAACTTTCTCTTCCGATGCCAGCCGCTTCTCTTTGGCCTCAAGCCAACCGGAGTAGTTACCCTCGTACGGAATGCCTGCGCCGCGATCCAATTCGAGGATCCAACCAGCGACATTGTCTAAGAAGTAACGATCGTGAGTAACAGCGACAACTGTTCCTGTGAACTCGGCGAGGAAGTGCTCGATCCACTGCACCGATTCTGCGTCCAAGTGGTTGGTTGGTTCGTCGAGAAGAATCATGTCGGGCTTCTCGAGCAAGAGGCGACATAGGGCGACGCGGCGCTTCTCGCCACCAGAGAGGTTTTCGATCTTCGCATCGCCAGGAGGGCATCGAAGTGAGTCCATCGCCAGCTCTACTTCGCGATCCAGATCCCAAAGGTTGCCGGCGTCGATGGCGTCTTGCACCTTGCCGTGGTCATCCATGAGCTTGGCCATCTCATCGTCGCTCATTGGCTCGGCCATCTTCATGCTCAAGTCTTCAAACTCTTGCAGAAGTGCGCGCTTGTCTTTCACGCCATCTTCCACATTGCCCAAGACGTCCTTGGTTTCATCAAGGCCTGGTTCCTGCTGAAGAAAGCCAATCTTAAGGCCTTCCATCGGGAACGCTTCGCCAGTGAATTCTTTATCAACGCCCGCCATAATGCGAAGCAGTGTCGACTTGCCGGCGCCGTTGTTTCCAAGGACGCCGATTTTTGCGCCCGGGTAAAACGAGAGCCAAATGTCTTTAAGAATTTGGCGCTTGGGAGGCACGGTCTTGCCGAGCTCTTTCATAGTGAATACGAATTGCTGTGCCATAGGTGCGGACCTTACAGCAGCAGTTCGCTGCGGCCAACGCTAGTGCCTGCCATAGCACCCAAGGCAAAATCAGACTAAGCTAGAAGCGGTGGGTCCGTATCGCGCAGCAGTCTCGCAAAGTGCGCTAGATGCAGACACGGGAGTGGGCCCGGTAAACTTGGTCTTGGAGCCCAAGAGCATGCGGCTCACAGTTGGTCCGCAAGTTTGGACGGTAGCCGATAACCACCTTGTGGTGGCAACGCAGGGGAAGCGCAAAACCAAGACGCGCTCGATTCGCTTGGGCGAGGCCAGGCTGTATGTGGCTCGGGCATGGCCAACCAATGAGGTGAGTTTGTGGCTAGAGCAAAAAGACGGCGTGGTGCAGCGACTCCTCGGTTTGCCGCCAATGCCGGGCATGAACGAGGGCGTTATCAAGGCGTGGCGCGATCTTGAGCAGCTAGCGACGATGCTTCAGGAAGGCCTCAGTGACTACGGCGCCGGCGTGCAAGCCTGTGAGTTGGGCACTGGGGGCCATCGGGTTTTCACGCTGCACTACCCAAGTAAACTTGTCGTCTTCGCCCGCAAGGTCTTTCGAGAAAATCTCAGGCGGATTGTCGAGCTTCGAGAAGACGGCTCGCTTGCGCTTGCTGGGCGTCGGCGCGACAGAATTATTCCTATGCGGGCCGGGATGGAAGTTATCGCTCGCGGCGATCGGGTGAACTTCTGCAAACCAGATGGCGAGCAGGTTGCCGGCATCTTTCTTCCGTGGATTGGAGATGCCGACCGAGTTGAACTAAGTCGTTGGTTTCAAGCGCTCAGTGCTACTCAGCAATAATTAGCATGTCGAAGAAGTGCCCGTAGTCGTCGACAAATGACGCGGTGTACTCGCCCGCCGGAACCTCAAAGTAGAGATAGCCGCCACTGAGATCGGTTTCGATTAGCCCCGCTTCAAGCCGGGCATCAATCGTTGCCGTGTACACGTACTTGCCCATCGTAGGCGCATCAATTCCGATGACAGGAGTTACCTGAAACGAAACCGCTTCGTCGGCGTTCACGGTCCACACTTCGTCGTAGGAGGCATCGTCTGCGGGGCCAACGGCATTGCCAAGAATGTTTGTGCCAATAAGGCCGGTAAGCTCTTGCATCGGTACCTCTAGAAAGTCGAGGTCCGAGCCTTGCGCATCAAGGACGGTGAGCCTTGCGACGCCTGCGGCAAGAGCTTGCAGCTCCCATGTGGGTTGCCCACGATCGGCAATCGCCCGCACGCTAAGTAGCTCAGGGTCGTCACTAACAAGATCGGCGCCGGCAGTACTCACGCCTTCGAGGCCAGTGATTTGTACTTCGATGACGCCGCCAACTCCGATCGAGTTATCGAAGTCGCAACCAATGCGCCCGCAATCGGTTGGGGTGAAGGTGACATTGCCGTTTGCGCCATCGGTGCTTGTGTCGCAAGCAATCGCGAGAAGGGCTGTGAGTGCGAGAAGAAGTCGTTGCATAGTTTTAAGCTCCTTAAGGGTTCGTCGTTGGTACAGACGTGTTTGTTGCGTCGATCTTCATGCTCGGCGCGTGCTGTGGCAAGCGGAAGCGTCGTTTCTGCACCGATGAAATGCGCAATGCTATTCGCCGTGCGAGCGCGCACGGCGAAACCCATCAAAACGCGACTCGACCACGACAGCTCTGTCAGCGCCGGTGGTGCCATGCGTTAACGCGTCGCTGCAAAGACTTCGTCGAGGGTCTCGCGACTCGAGCGTTTCTCGCCTCGAGCAATTGCATGCACGGTCTCAGTGATGAGCGTGTTGACCGGCGTTGCAATGCCATGGATTTTGCCGCGCGCCGCAACTTCGCCGTTGAGAAAGTCGATGGCAGGTGGACGTCCGCGTTCCAGGGCCGAGAGCATTGACGAACGCAATCGCCTGTAGCGCATTCCAACCGCAAGAAGCATCGCGTGCTTTGCGGCCAAGTTTGGAGAGCCGGGAATTGTGCGCTCTCGATCGGTGATTGCAATCCAATTAAGATCGAGCGTTCCTGAGACTTTTTCTAACTTAATATTTTCGGCTTTTGCCACAGCAACGGTCTCAGCAAAAATCTCAAGACCAAGGCGTCGGTAGCGACGCACCTTCGCCAGTGCGCCAAGCCTATCTCCGCCAAGAGTTCCCAGTGCCGAGATGCAACAATTGAGCGCGAGCTTGCTCCACCGAGCGCCCCGAAGATTTCCGGTTTGCGTCACCGGGCCGATGGTCTCAAGCAAGCCGCCAAGTTCGCGCAGTCTCTCGTCGCGAAGCCCGCTTAGTGTGCCGATCTGAAACCCACCCGACGATGTTCGATCGTAGTTGCCAGGAGAAGTCATCGATGCACCCCACGCAATGATGCCGCCGATGACCCGATCGGAGCCGCAGATGGGAGCGATGCGCTCTTCGCAAAGCCCGTTTTGAAAGACGACCATGCGACCGGTTTCTGCGAGCAAGGGCGCAACTTCTCTGGCTGCGGCCTCAACTTGAGGTGGTTGGGTGGCGAGCAAGATGTAGTCGAAGGCCTCGTCCCTAGGAGTGCCAAGACAAATTCTCCCCTGCACATGGCGGGGATTTCCATCCCCCGAAAGCCCAAAGCCATGGGCCGAGACAGCGTCGTAAATGCTCTGATTCGTCGTCGAAGCGACTACATCAGCACCGACTTCTGACAGGTAGCCACACACGGTTCCCCCAATGCCGCCGGCCCCAACGATGAGAATCTTGGGTGGTTTGCTGCTAGTCATGCGCTAAACGCTAGCAAAATGCGCCTCACCACAGGAAGCGAGACTGTGAGCGTTTTTCTCCGATGTAAACTTATGGCTGGCAAGCGAATCAGCTAGGATCACGGGAGAATGTATTTGACCTTTTGGGGCGTACGCGGGAGCTATCCGGTTCCCGGTGCCGCGACTGTGCGCTATGGCGGGCACACATCGTGCGTTGAGTTGCGCTCTGATAGTGGCACCTGTTTGGTAATCGATGCGGGCACGGGGTTGCGAGGGCTTGGCAAAAAGCTAGCGCAGGAGTTTCGTCGGCCCGAGGGCATGACCTACAACTTGATCCTCAGCCACGTGCACTGGGACCACATTCAAGGATTGCCATTCTTTGAACCGGCCTACATCGGCGACACCAAAATTGTCGTGCATGCACCGCGAGCGGCCGCAAAAGAATTGCGACAAGTCATCGGCGGAATTACTCGTCACGAGTTCTTCCCTGTCGACCTCGATGCCGTACCCGCCGACTTCGAATTTCAAGAAGTCGTGCCGGGAAACTCGTTTCAGATTGGTGAGTTCACCGTCTTGCCCATTGGCCTCAATCATCCTTTCGGGGCTGTAGGCTATCGCATCGACGCCGATGCCAGCAGCATGGCCTACGTTAGTGATACCGCCCCCTTCGATCGCATGCTTCACAAGCAACACTTTACGGCGGGCGTCGAAGAGCCAAGCGAAGAGGACAGAGAAATTCTTACGAAGATGCGAGCAAACCTTGTTGAATCGCTTCGCGGCGTTGACTCGGTTATTTACGATACGCACTTCACAAGTGAAGAGTACGAGCAGTTTCCGCACTGGGGGCATTCGACACCCGAGCACGCTTTAGAGATTTGCCAAGAAGCCGGCGTACGACAGCTCGTTCTCTATCATCATGCCCCGGCTCACGATGACGAGACGATGGACCGAATCGCCGAGAAATTTGGCGTCCGCGGAAAAGAGCTCGGCATCGCTGTCTGTGTCGCCAAAGAGAAGATGACGCTTAGAATGGGCGAAGTCACCAATCCAGGAATCGTGGCATGAAAGTTCGATTCTGGGGGGTACGCGGCTCTTGCGCTACACCTGGCGGGCGCTACTTGCGCTATGGCGGCAACACCACTGCAATCGAAGTGCGTGCCGATAGCGGTCATCGCATCCTCATCGACCTGGGCACGGGTGTCACCGAGTTTGCCAAAGAGTTGATGGCGGCCGAGTTTGGCAAAGGCCAGGGCGAGTTGCCGGTGCTGCTAACGCATACCCACGTCGACCACATTCAGGGCCTACCGTTCTTTACGCCGCTCTTTATTCGTGGCAACAAGATCCGAATCATGGGGCGCGAACTCAAAGGCGTGCCGCTTAAAGAAGTCTTGCAAGACCAGCTCAATGGTCACTACAGCCCGCTCTACGGCTTAGAAAATCTCGCAGCCGGCCTAGAAGTGCAAACCTTGCAAACCGGCTCGTCCTGGCCGGCAGACGGCTTTGAAGTAAAAACAGCACTTGCGCCGCATGGCAGTACTTCTGTGGTGGCATGTCGAATCACAGCCGATGGCAAGAGCGTCGTTATCATGACCGACGTCGAGCACGCACCCGAAGGTATCTCTAGTGACCTCGTCGAGTTGGCTCGCGATTGTGACCTCCTGGTTCACGATGCCATGTTTAGCGATAGTGAGTACGCACTGCGGGCTGGTTGGGGACACTCCTCGGTCGGGTCGGCAATTGCGGCCGCACACACCGTTGGAGCCCGCCGCTTGGCGCTCTTTCATCACAGTCCAGATTCCAGCGATGAACGACTCGATGCGATGGTGTCCGAAGCAGCAGAAGCAGCTTCGATTCCTTTATTCGCGGCCCAAGAGGGCCACGACGTGACAGTCTAAGAAGTCTTCGTGTCTGAGGCATATCCTTTTGTTGTTTGCGTTGGGTGTAACCTGCGCTTTCCTGGAGAGCTTGGCGTCCCTTGCCCGCTTTGCAACGTTTCGACGCAGCTTGCCGCGGAGCGCTGCGAAGAGGCGGATGATGTCGTAGCGGGTGCACCAGCACCGCTTGCGCTCTTGCTCGACAATGTTCGAAGTGTGTTTAACGTCGGTTCAATTTTTCGAAGTGCCGATGGATGTGGAGCAACGCATCTGTACCTTGGCGGGATTTCACCAACGCCCGAGCACAAGGCGATGCGCAAGACAGCGCTGGGCGCCGAAGAGTTAATTCCGTGGAGCCGACACTACAATGGTGCCGAGTTGGCAGAAAAACTCGTAGGGCAGGGACATACGCTTTGGGCCCTCGAGCGAACCAAGGGGTCCGAAGAACTCTTTGTTGCAGCCCAGACTCGGCCAAAAGGTTCGCTTATCTTAGTCTTGGGCAACGAAGTCGCCGGAGTCGACCCGGGGATTCTCGCGCACTGCCAGCGCAGCGTTCACATCCCCATGCACGGCAGCAAACTGTCTCTCAACGTTGCTACCGCCATGGGCATCGCGGCCTACGCCCTTCGTTAGCGCCGCACCAAGCTATACCGGCGGCTCTTCAATCACTGCAGCTTCCACCGTGAAGTTAAAGCGAACCGCTTCAAGCTCCGAGCGACACCCATCTTCGATGGTTTCCTGTCCCGCGCCATCAACGGTGACGGCGCGAAATTTCACGTCAGTGAGCGTGCCCGTAACCGAACCGGTATCGGGGGTGACGTCGATGGTCTCGATGACGAGGTCGCCAGCAAAGGCCATATTAAAGTCGATGTCATTTTCCTCTACGTAATTGGCTGCGATGAACGCGCAGGCTCCGCAGGTGATGAGGTCGGCCTGATCTCCCGTTAGCGCTTGAGTTAGCGGAACGAATCCTTGGCTTAGGAAGGGCTCTTCGGTTTCCCAAAACTCGACAAAGAGAATGTCGGGCTCGGCATCTTCGTTTAGCGGCAGCCGAATCTCGAGCTTCTGTGGCCCTTCTGGATCTTCTTCGTCGGCAGGGCCAATAAGAGCTACGCCGGTGAGTTCACCAAGGTCGCCGTACACCGCCTCAATATCGGTGCAGACGTTTTGTGGGCCGGCATCGGCAACAGGCACCGCGTCGGGACGAGGCCCCGCATCTGCACGAGGCGGAGGCGGGCCGGTTGTGCCGCCACATGCGGCGAAGAGGAGGGCTGCGAGAGCTGGGTAGTTTAATCTATCCATCAGCCATCTCGATTTCTTTTTTGGTGATTTGAGGCAGCTCTTCGGGACTCAGAGCTTTGCTGTGCAAGGATATAACTTGAGCTGGCACCGCATTGGGCCCAATCAGTACTTCTCCGCTCCCACCAGCGCCCGCTCTAAATCGTAGCTTTAGAAGTTCGTCCCGAGAGAATTTCTTAGTACGTCGTTCATACTCGATAATCCATGCTTCTTGTACCTTGTTGGTGTCGACTCCTTGCGATGTGAGAAACTCAAAGAAGCTGTATTCCTCGTTGCCCGTCGTGCCCGTTGTTTTTAGATCGCTCGCAGCGAGTTTGTTCCGCTTGATACGGGCAGCGATCGTTCCATTTAAATAGACGCGGACCCCGCCGCGAACTGGAGTACCAAGATAGGGAATGCCATCAACGCGTTCGCCCTCGAAATAAAAGTGTCCCCCTTCGCGCTTGGGTGGTTCCTTGTTGATGTAGACCGCAAGCGTCGAAATCTGATCCGGGCACTTACCGTCACCAACGTCCGCTGGGCACACCGGAAGTGGCTTGCCCCAAATCGCTCCGCCAAACCGGAAGAGAAAACCATCAGACTCTCGGAGACTTTTGCCAGGAATCACTACCGCCGCTGCCTTCTGATTGCCGCCATAGAGATGCAGTTCTTTGATGGTTGCTAGGTCGATACCAAGCTCTCGGAAGTATTCTGAGAAGCGATATCGTCGTTTCTTCTCAATCCGAAAGGTGGGGCCCTTATCGCCCTTCTTGAAAGGAACCGAAGCTCGCTCTTCGACCCACACTGGCTTGAGTGTAACTGGGAGTTCTCCGAATCGGAGAACCGCGGTGGCAACTCCATCGACGTAGACGCCCGGTTCTTTAAATCGCTCCATACCGCCCAAGTGCTCTTTGGCGGGAGGTAGCGCAGGCAAGCCTGCATCAATGGGGGCAGTGGCAATCTGCGCGGGAGAAGACGAACTCTCTTTCTCTTTATCTTTATCTTTGTCCTTGCCACAGGCGAGCAAGAGCGAGAGAGACAAAATGACGACAACACGAGCCTGCATGAGCAGGAGTATAGTGGTCTTTTGATGGAGGAAACCTGGGGGACAACCTGGGGGCCGAGTCACCAGTTGGGGGTGTGAGCCGCCAGTGGAATGTGGCATTCCGTCGCGTTGGCGGACTCTTATCTCGGCACGGTCAGTGCTACGCTTAGGGACAATGAGCTTAGCTTCCCGTTTGTCGTGTTCCTTGTCTTCAGCTGTGCTGGGAGTAGGGCTATTGGCACTTGGTGCCTGTGGACTAGACGGCGTGGATGATGGGATGGGCCCTGAAGGCAATCCTTTGCGAATCCCAGCAGATGATCCTGCAGTTGATGAGCGCTTGGACATTCTTGATATTGCTTGTGAAAGCACACTCACAGTGACCGGAACCTACACGGCTGGCGACCCTCCCCCAGCCGATCACAATGGATGCTGGGCCGTGGGAACCTGGACAGTCAACGCAGCTGTTGATCGTCTTGGCTGCACCGAACAGCCTGTGTTGGCAGACTACATTTACGACGTTACATATGATGAGGAGGCCGCCAGCGTCAATGTGGCCTTCGCAAACGACCCCAATGACGACCGGGTCAATCTCAAGATCTCAACTGCGGGAGACAGCCTTTGCCACGGTACCATGGAGCACTTTGGGCTCGACAACACGGTTTGGTCGCTCGCACCAGTCCTTCAACTTGATGGCACACTTCTGGGTGTTGGTACCTACTCCGTCTACAACGAAGATCCATTCTAGGTCGCTTGCACTTTGAGCGATATGTTCGCTGCCAAGGTAGGCAGGGAACCTACTCAGTCCGATTGGCGCCAGCCTTATTGGACTCTTGCTCATCTTTGCTGAGGTACTTATCGAGCGAGCGGATTCGAATGAAGAGGTCCTGCTCCTCGCTAAAGTCCGGAAGGTCCCTGGCTTCCCAACGAGCTTCTTGGACAGCTTGCACCATGCACCTCTCAAGTTCGGGGTCTCCCAGGTCGCTCTTGTCGACTTGAACGTTGCTAGCAGAGACTTGGCCGTCGGCGATGTTTAGGGTGTAGGTCAACGAAATCTTTGCGTCCGGATCAAAGTCCTTTCGATTGCAGCTCGCGAGGCTGGCGCGAAAGCGGTCTGGGATTCCAACGTCCAGACGGGCCGAAAACTCTTCTCCCTGTGGATCGAGGACCCCTTCGGCGAGTGCAGCAGGAGCTGCATCGGATTGCGGCCCAGTAGTGGTCCGGCGCTTGGCAACAATGCTCGGCTCGGATGTCGCACCAGCTGCATCAAAGGTGGGAACAATCACCTCAGGTTCATCGCTAGGTGCTGATAGCTTCCAAAGAAGCCCGCCAAGAGCACCCACCAGAGCCACGAGCAGCGCAATCCACTTGATCATTGCTTCCTACAGAGCCACAGAACCGGCCCGAGTGCAACTCATCGCGCATTCCTACGCCACCCAGGTTGGGTGTTGCCTCCGACGCATCCCGACTAATCCCCCACCTGCGACCTCCACGCCTCAGGTGCTTCAACTTCTGTAGCAAGTGTAGGCACTTACGCAGACCAAGCCGCAGCGGGGATCTCGGGGGGGCGCGACCCATCGATCGGGAACCACAGTCCCAGATCAAGGGATCGAGTCACCTTCAACCTACTGAAATCTCGATCACGGTTTAGGGCATGGCAGTTGCACTAGCCACCTAGCGTCAGACAAGTCGTCTGTCCCCCATCGTGAACCTCATGCCCAGCCGAAACACAGACCAGTGCTCTTTGAGCCGAGTCGCCAAACGGCTCAATACAAAACAGGGCGCGGATCGACAGGTTGTGGTCATGACGGGAGCAACTCTTTCACCGGGAACAAGCAGGTAGGAAAAGATGATGAACAAGGTAACAACCCTCGCAATGCTAATTGGTTCGGCGGCGCTCGCGCTTCCGGGCCTTCAAAGCGCAGATGCCAACACGGTAATGATTCAGCAAGCAGATCCAGAGGATGCTGCTCGCACTCGTATCCGCAACGGAATTGAAGTTCTTCGCCCAACCGACGAAGAGTTCACAAATGAGCACTCAAACTTTGCCTTTGGTCGTGACATCAAAGACAAGGGCATTGTCATCATGATGAGCACCGGTCGTCTTGATGGCCCTGCAGGGCCAAACACGGGCGACCAGATTGAGGTTGGCAAGATGCAGGGTGCCTGTATGCCAATTAGCCTTGTTCAAGACACAAGCACAGACTCGGGACTGTCCCTGATTCCCGACGTTGCGAATTTTAAGTACATCAGCCAGCGACAGGCTGACGAAGGGCGTGCATTCAACTTCACTGAAGCTGTCAGCATTGGCAACGGGCTTTTCGCCGTTACAGCCAACTGGGATCGGAACAACAACACAAATACCAATCGCTACCTTCAAGTTGTCGACGGCCAGTGCAACATCATTCCGCTTACGGGAAATGTAACGCTGCGTGAGAACAACACCTCCGCCGAAATCATGGCGAAGAACAACGACAACTGCGCTGGTGCTCAATCCGGTGGCGGTACAGATGTCAGCATCGGGCCTGACGGAACGGCGACTCTCTTCTCCGCGAACCTTTGCAACGGCAATGGCCGAGATGCAGCTTGGGCAAACAAAGTCAACGTCAGCTGCGCCGAGGACGGAAGCACTTGCGATGTCCAAAAGGAGTGGGACACCGTCTTCATCGAAGAGGAAGAGCGTTCTCGTGGACGTTGCGAAATGATGGACCCGGATGGTGACGGCACCGAAGACCTTGGTGTTTGTTGCGGAACCGCAGGTAACAATCAGCCTCAGCGTGACGGAGTTTGGTGTGCAGGCCTTGATATGGCCAGTGGAGACCTTCTCTGGAACGAGCAAGTCGCCTACCGAATGGACGCACCCAATGGTGGACGTGCCTACGCAATGCGTATGAAGTCGCAGCAATTGAAAGACATTGCCGGCCAGAAGACTGGGAAGTTGATCCTTCAGTATCAGATGCACCAAGGCAACAATAACAACGAGAAAAAAGGTGGCATGGATATCACTGCCGACCTCGTTGTAACGACGCCTGACCGCAATGGGCTAAACATGCAGCCTGTTCAAGACCTCACTCCTGGTGTCATCAGCAGTGGTGTTGAGTTGACTCACAGCACGCTGTTCCAAACGTTCACAGGTTCTACCGAGAACCCTATCCCAACATTTGCTCTACTTGGTCCAAACCAAAATGGTGGTGGTGGTGTTAACGCGTCACTCATGAACATTCCACTTGCAAACGGTGTTGTTGGAGCCATTAAAGCCTATCCTCTTCAGGGACCATCTGATGGCCAGAAGTACTCTAAGTACCTTGGCAACAACCCAAATAACCAGGGTCGGAACTTCTCTGATTGTCACATGGTTCCAAACCCATTCATGGATGCTCCGAGCTCCACGACTGCAGGCATCCCATTCATCAACATGTGTGCTCTCACGGGTAAGCTCAGCTCACAGGGGGTCCCTTCTATGAAGCCCGACCTCTTCTTCGAGATTTGGACTTCTCTTGAGCCACCAGCCGTTGTAGAGCCTGGCGAAGAGCCCGGTGAAGAGCCCGGCGAAGAGCCTGGTCAAGAGCCTGGCGAAGAGCCTGGTGACGGAACCGGCAACGGCAACAACTCTGGATTCTCATCTGGTGGTGGTTGTTCAACTGGCGGAAGCAGCACCGGCGGTCTCGGAATGCTTCTCCTTGGTCTCGCAATGTTCGCAATTCGCCGTAAACGGAGCCTCTAATGAACGCGAAGTATCTAGCTCTCTGTGGCGCTCTTTCTCTTGCAGCCTTTGGTTGCCAGGGGGAGTTCCAATCAGGGGATGATGGTCCTGGGACCCCAGGCGTAGATGCTGGACAAGTCGTCCCTGAGGCGGATGCCAGCACCGAGCCTTCCGATATCGGAACTGCTCAGGCTCTCTTCCAAAACAATGTTGTACCGATCATTGGTTCGGCATGTAACCCCGGCGGTGCTTGTCACGCCTCGCAGGATCCAGCATTCATTGCCGCGGATCCGAACGGTGCCTACACAACCATCAACATTCATAGAGACCGGCTCTACAGCGGTTTTGATGCTGCCGCATCTCGCCTTCTCATCAATGGAGAAGGTGGTCACTACGGCGCCGTCTACACCGATGACGATGTCGAGGCAATTGAAGCATGGCTTGCACAAGAGAAACTTGATGCAGAAGCAGGCGGCGGTGGACAGACAATCTCTGCTCTTCAAGAGTGGTCTGGTTGTATGAACCTTGAAGACTGGGAAGAGCAAAACGTTGCTTCTCTCTGGGCCAATAAAAATGCCGAGAATCAAGGTGATTGCGATGCTTGTCACAACCTTGCTGGTGACGGCTTCATGGCAAGTGAGAATTCACTGCTTGTCTTTGAGACCATTACGACAAACCCCAACTTGATGCCCTCGTACTTCACCCAAAGCACTGATGGAACAAGCGTTGTTATTAACGCGGCTCGTTTTCAAAAAGTTGGAAGTCAGCTCTCTCCACACGAAAATCATGGTGCCTTCAATGTTGAAGGTGGAGCAATGGATGCACTTCGAAACTTCTACGACCTAACGGTCCAAAGGAAGCTCGACGGATTGTGCGAACCACCGCGCTTCTAGCGCAAACCCTACCTACCTTGCGATTGGGCCCGAAGCTTTGGCGAGCTTCGGGCCCTTTTTTCGTTTCGGCGATGCCATGAGGATTGGCGTCCAATGCCATCACTGTTGGCATCGATTGTATGAGCGAGTTTTGAGTGCGTTGTTAGGGTGGCTGCTCTCCATACCTAGCAACCTCCATCCCGTTCGGAGTCGCCATGACGAGCACCCCCTGGTTTCCCGCCGTACTCACCCTTCTGCTGTCCTCTTGTTCCACCCAACTTGGAGGCGATGGCATTGAATGCGGCATCGGCAAGTGTGATGCCTTTGACGCGACGGGCTGTGTTGGCCCAGCCTGCGATGATCTCGAGGGCACGGAGTTTGATTTCATTGTTGTCGGCTCTGGTGCTGGTGGCGGCACGGTCGCTGCTCGTCTGGCCGAAGCGGGTCACAAGGTTTTGGTTCTTGAGGCCGGCGTCGATGCCGGTGGCAGTGCCAAGTATCAGGTGCCTGTATTTCATCCAGCCGCGTCCGAGGAACCAGGCCTTGCCTGGAGCTACTTCGTTGATCACTACGACGATCCAATCGTCGCCAGTCTCGATAGCAAGATGACTTCGAAGGGCATCCTCTATCCACGAGGCGGCACGCTAGGTGGCTCTACCGCGGTCAACGCGATGATCGCCGTGTTGCCGAAACCGAGTGACTGGAATCGCCTCGCCGAGTTAACCAACGATCCGTCGTTTGCGAGTGCGGTGATGCATGAGCATGAAGAGAGCTTGCGGGAATGGTTGCCAATGGAGCCGCCGCCTTTCACAGGGCTCATCGCCGAACTCTTCGAGCCCGAGCTTGGGCTCTCGGCAATCGACAATCTTCTCGACATCATTGATGCGACCTTCATCGAGATGATTAACGCGGGGCATGAGCCAGGCTCTTGGGACTTTAACATTCTTGATCCCTTTCGAAAGATTGGTGCCTTTGCCGATTTTGTCGCGAAGAACGTGAACAACCAATTGCGCGAAGGCAATGTAGAAGGCGTTTACTCTTTTCCCCAAACGATCGAGAACGGCCGGAGGCACTCGGTTCGTGAACGGCTGCTCGGCGCTCTCTCAACGGGAAACCTCACAATCAAAACGCAAGCTCTGGTTTCGCGAGTACTCTTTGCGAACGGCGATGGCGCCGACGGCTGCTTGGGCCCGTGCATCGCAAATCAAGTAGAGTTCTTAGATGGGCAAGCTCTTTACGGTGCTGAGATTTCGCAGAGCAATGCGCAGGGAAAAGCCCGAGTTGTAGGTATCGCGCCTAAAGGTGAAGTCATTGTGTCGGCTGGAGCCTTCAATACGCCCCAAGTGCTGATGCAATCGGGGATTGGCCCGCAAGACGAACTCGCGCGCTTTGGCATTCCTGTGCGCGTGCCGTTGGTAGGAGTGGGAGAGAATCTTCAAGATCGCTATGAGGTGGGGATTGAAAGCGCTGTAACCGGAACAATTCCGCTTATCAACAACGGCGATCCGATGCCCTTTGTCGAAACCGAGAAGTGCAACTTCGTCGCAACCGACGACGACCTGTGCTTTAGCCATTGGCAGGAGAGTGGCCAGGGCTTGTACTCGGCCAACGGTGGCGTGGTCGCCGTTCTAAAACGCTCGGGCATGACCGCGGACTCTGACCTGCACATCTTTGGAGTGCCGGGACCATTTCGCGGATACCGGCCCGGCTACTCTGCCGATATCGCCAAGGCCGATACGCGCAACCTCTTTACCTGGGTGATTCTTAAGGGCCACACCGACAATCGCGGTGGCACCGTTCGCTTGCGCTGCGAGCAAGAGGAGAATGGAACCTGTGTTGTTAACCCGCGGGCAACTCCACTCATCAACTTTCACTACTTTCACGAGGGGCTCGAATACGAAGAAGGCAATGAGGCTTTTGTGAGTACTCGCGGCGAGCGAGATCTCGAAGCTGTGGTGCGCGGCATCGAATTTGTTCGTGCCATCGAAGATGAGACAAACTCTCAGATGCTAGGCGCAGAGGTTGTTGAAACCTGGCCCGGTGAGAACTTTGCTAGGGGCGAGAGCTTTGCCAATGAGCACGAGCGCTTGGGGGACTTTGTTCGCAGAGAGGCTTGGGGGCATCATGCGTCTTGCTCGGCTCCGATGGGGTGCATTCCCGCCGCCGAGGTGGGGGAGCACAACCGCGGAGCTGGCGTGTGCGCAGGCTCTGGCGACTTTAACGAGAACACCGTTCTCGATAGTCGATTTCGTGTACGCGGTACGCAAGGGCTTCGGGTCATCGACGCTTCGGCATTTCCGCGTATCCCTGGGACGTTCCTCTTGCTTCCCACCTTTATGCTAAGCGAGAAAGGTGCCGATGCAATTGTCGAAGACCATCGGTAGGTCACTGGCAATTGCTCTGGTAACCTCGCTTGGTGAGTTCCCTCGCTAGCGGCACGCTGTTGCAGATCCTGCACGGACTGGAGCCGCTTGGTCTCGATGCTCAGACGCTTCTTAGCGATGTTGGTCTGTCGGCGAAAACGTTGCAAGAGCCAGATTCCTGGACCTCGGTGGAGCATGTGGATGCCCTTTGGAATCGCGCAGCAGAGCTCACCAACGATGCGTACTTTGGTCTTTCGGCGGCCGAGTTGATTCGCCCAAAACACTTGGGAGCGTTTGGTTACGTGGTTGCTGCCAGCGCAAATGTTGGTGAGGCAATCGCGCGTTTGATTCGCTTTAAGCGTCTCACTGGCGATGCTTCCCAAGTGCAAATGCGAGTTTCCGGAACGCAAGCGCGCTATGTCCACGAGACCGTCATGCCACCGCTTTCAAACAATCGACATCACGCAGAGTGGAGCGCCGCCGTTGTCGTATCTCTCTTGCGTGAGATTACCGGCCAGCAGTCATGGCGACCGATAGAAGTTACCTTTCGCCACGCAGCGCCAGCGAATATCGAGCCCCACAAACGCGTCTTCGGATGCACTCCCTTGTTCTCACAGGAAGAAGATACCTTCGCCTTGGAACTGCGTTTCTTGGCAGCACCATTTCTAGGAGCCGAAGACGTTCTCTCCGGCATTTTAGAGCAGCACGCAATGGAGAAACTCGCTGCGCTGCCGCAGCAAAGCGACGTATTGCAGGCTGTGCGCACACGGCTGCAAAAGCATCTCTCGGGCGGTAGCCCCACGATCGAGCAGCTTGCCGATGATATGGGCCTTAGCGTGCGAAGCCTGCAGCGACGTTTGGAAGAGCAGGGGCTTACGTTTCAGCAAGTGTTGGACGAGATGCGCGAGCGATTGGCAACGGTCTACCTCGGCAATCCTTCCATGGCGATTGCAGAGGCGGCGTATCTACTGGGCTACAGCGATGCGAGCGCATTCTCTCGTGCCTTTAAGCGCTGGCATCAGGTATCGCCCTCCGACTGGCGCCGCGGTAATGCATGAACTCGCGCCTTGGTTACAAAGCGCTAGAGATGAACCGTCTCGTCATCTTCAGAGGCGACTTCGACCTGCGCTGATGCCGACTGCTGAAGAGACTTTGCTCCCAACGAGGAGGTCGCTTCGGTGTTTATCTGATCCGAGGAGGTTGGCTTCTTCTCACTGCCACTCTTTGTTGCACGCGCCTTATCCAGGACGGAATCGATAAGGCTTACAAGCTCGTGCACGTTTCGCGCGCCCCACTCAGGGTGGTCCTCATCGACAAGTTGTGGAAAGTGGCCGCCGTAGATCAGGCGATACCATTGAGCATCGGGAATGCCTGCGCTAAGGATGCTCTGCTCGGTGACGTCAACTGGCACGAGAGGATCGTCGGGGGTTGTTACAACCGTGCACCTGCGCAGATCATGAGGAGCTGCGGGGCGAAGGTTTGCACTGGATGCAAAGAGCCTCGCAACCCGCACACCACCAAGTTGAAGCGCACTTTCCGCCATGTCGTTGCAGCTCTGCTTGTTTACGAGCAATAAGGTTGGGTCGCGTCGAAATAGAAAACGAGCAGGGCCGCGAGCAAGCCATTTGGGTAGGGCAAAGAGAAGTCTCGCAAGAAACGCATCCGTGCGAGCCTTAAGTCGCAGACGTCGTGTGAAATAGACGAAGGCCGGTGTGAGACAGATTGTGTGCACTCGATCGCCGAGTTCTTCTTGGGGGATGCAATAAGCGCGGCCGCGGAGTACGAGTGGCCCATGACGACCTTTGGAATGTCACCAATCCCAATCAGAGCGAGCCATGCATTAACGCTGTGAATCATCCCTTTTGGCGACAAGACTTCACGGGGAATTTGTTTTCCAAGGCGTGACTCTCCAAATCCAGGCAAGTCGGGGGTTAAGACAACCGCCAGGCCGTTGTCTCGCGACGTACCAATTGCAACGTCTTTCCAAATTTCACGATTGGTAAAAAGCCCGTGAAGGAAAACGGTTGTGTGCTTTGCGCGAGCCAACGCTGCGGGGGCGCTTAAAGGACCGAGGAGTTCGTCACGGGCGTACATCGACCAGCCAAAGTCTGCGCACCCGGTTTGCTTTCGAAATTGCGCGACGGCTTCGGAATCGAGAAGCCCCGCAGCTTCCAATTCCGAGAGGCGGTAGTTTGTGCGCACGATGTGCTCGCCGAACCGCTGTTCACTATGGTGGCCACCAACCCACGCAAAGGCATCGCTCGGTCGCCGAGTTGGCGCTAGCTGCGTCATGGTCTCGGTATCGGCGAGTGCGAGCGCCTTGAGCTCGGTCGCCATAAGAGAAATACTGGGAAAGCGCTTCTCTGGGGCCTGCTCTAGGGCTCTTAGCAAAATTGGTGTGAGTGCGTTGTAGGCTTCGGGAAGTTTGAGAACGGCTTCTCTTGGAGGCAATGGACTTGTCCCACCGAGCATCACGAGGAGCGTTTTGGCGAGGGAGTACTGGTCCGATTTTGGCGTGGACATGCCGCGCTTTTGTTCGGGCGCCATATAGGCGGGCGTGCCGCGAACAAGGTCTGTGTCTTGTTCGTCGTCTGTAAATGTAGCGATGCCAAAATCGGCAAGGAAGGGCCTGCCTTCGTGGCTTATCAAGATGTTGGCGGGCTTGACGTCGCAGTGAATAATTCCCGCCGCGTGGGCCATCGACAATGCGGAGGCAATTTCGCAAATGATGTTGACTCCCTCTTGCACGGGAATTGGTGATCGCATTCGGTGTCGAAGGTCTGCGCCTTCAATGTAGGCCGAAACGATGTATCGATCGCCGACGTCGAAAACCGGAACAAGGTTGGGATGCTGGAGACGAAGCAGTGCGCGTTTTTCCCGCGCAAAAAGCGTTTGGGCGGCTGCTGCCGAAAAAGCACGCAGCACTTTGATCGCCGCCAGGCTTCCGTTGGCGCTTCGGCCAAGCCACACATCAGCCATGCCACCTTGGCCAAGCGGCCGTTGCAGGCGATATCCCGCGACGACTTGCCCAGCCGACCACTGCGCATCTTTCGCGTCAGGTGTTTGGCCTTCGCTCAAACGCCAATGGTAGCACTCAAGGTCGTGCGAGCGCCCAGGCTACCTTTGGTTTACGAGAATCCACGCATCGATCTTCGACTCGAGAATGCTCATCGGCAAACTGCCGCTTTGCAGCACTTGGTTGTGAAACGCTCGAACGTCAAAGGCTTGTCCAAGTTGCTTCTCGGCTCGAGCGCGAAGCTCGGTGAGCTTTAGCTGTCCTACTTTGTAGGATAGCGCCTGTGCCGGAATTGCCATGTAGCGCTCCACTTCGGCTTCGATGTCAGACTTGGCAAGAGCGGAGTTTGTGACCATGTAGTCAATGGCTTGTTCTCGGGTCCAACCCTTTGCGTGAATCCCGGTGTCGACAACCAGACGCATGGCTCGAAGCATTTCATCGCTAAGACGACCAAAGTACTGGTACGGGTCGGTAAAGAGGCCAAGCTCTTTGCCAATGCTCTCGGCGTACAGCGCCCAGCCCTCTGCAAACGCGGTGCTATCGCTAAATCGCTGGAACTTGGGTGCATCACTCATCTCCTGTTGCAGTGAGATTTGAAAGTGGTGCCCGGGGGCTGCTTCGTGAAGCGAGAGCGTCTCAACGCCCCAACGCGGCTGAGCCTTAAGGTTGAATGTGTTGATGTAGAAGACACCGGGGCGTGAGCCGTCGGCTGTGCCCGGCTGGTACGACGCGCCCGCTGCGTTCTTCTCGCGAAACGCCTCGACCGGGCGAACCTCGTAAGCCGTCTTTGGCATGACATCAAAGAACCTTGGCAGGGCGCCTTCGATCTTGATCTTAATGTCTTGGTAGGCGGCAATGAGCTCTTCTTTGTTTGCGAAAAAGAATTTGGAGTCGGTTGTGAGATGTTTGAAGAAGGCCTTTAGGTCGCCCTTAAAGCCAACTTGTACTCGTACTGCGTCCATCTCGCGAAGAATTCTTGCGACTTCACTTAAACCAATTTCGTGAATTGCTTCTGGCGCCAACGTTGTCGTCGTGTGTTGGCTCACGAGATAGGCGTACCAAGCATCGCCACCTGGCAGCGCGCCAAGGCCATGCCCTGCTTCCCCGTTTGCGAGGTACTCACTAGCCATAAAGGTGTGCAGCTTCTTGTAAGCCGGCATCACGATTTCGGTAATGGCCTTCTCGTAGTCTGCGACCAATGAGGCGCGGCGCTCTGGGGGCATCGCCTTTGGCAGCGCATTCAGCGGCCCGTAGAAGGGGCTTTTCTGCAGATCGCCTGGCGCAAACTGCGCTTCAAGTTGGGGTAGCGTTCGCTCGATAAGAACCTTTGGAAGGACAACACCCTTGGCGATTCCCTGGTGCATTCGCATGATTGCGGTATCGACCCACTGGGAAAATGCTGAGGTCTTCGCAATAAAGTCGCGATAGTCCTTTTCGGTCGAAAACGGGTGTACGCCGGCTCCAGAGCCTTGCACCGCGAAGTCGTTCGGCAGTGAGTAGAACTGATTGACTGGCAAAAGGTAGAGCGGAATCGCCTCGGACGCGCGCTCTCGCTCACGGGTGTCGATGAAGAACTCACGGCTGAGTTGGTCTTCGGCACTTAGCGCCGCAGGTGAAATGGCGAGGGCTTTTGCAAGGTACGAATCGTTAAGCGCTTTCGAGGCCTTGATGTGCTCTTCACTAAGAGTGTTTTCAAGCAAGTGGTTAAAGCGGTAGTCGCCAATAGCTTGCGCCTGGCTTGGGTTGAGCTTTAGCGTCGCTTCGAAGTGTGCCGCCAAGAGCTCTTTAAGCGCGTTTGCGCTGGCTGCTGGAGCTTCATGCGTTGTGCCTCCAACAGGGGATGGGGCAGGCGAAGAAGAGCCACAAGAAGTGAGCCCCAACGCAGCGGTAAGGAGAGTCGTTGCAATTCGATAATTCATAGGCTTGGTCGTTGTGTAGTAAGTGCGAGGTAGTGCGGCTTATACCGTTGCGATGAGGAAGGTGTATTCCTCGGCAACTTCTAGGTATTTTTCGAAGCGTCCGGATTTTCCGCCGTGGCCCGCTCCCATATTGGTTTTCGATATTAGGACGTTATCGTTGGTCTTTAGCTCGCGAAGCTTTGCGACCCATTTGGCAGGTTCCCAGTAGGTGACTCGTGGGTCGTTTAGACCTGCTGTCACCATAAGATTGGGGTAGTTCTTAGTGCTGACTTGGTCGTAGGGGGAGTAGCTTTGAATGTAGTCGTAGGCTTTCTTATCGGTGATTGGGTTGCCCCACTCCGGCCACTCAATTGGAGTTAGCGGCAGCGAATCGTCGAGCATGGTGGTGAGCACGTCAACAAAGGGCACGTGGGCGACAACGGCGCGCCACAAATCTGGGCGCATGTTGGTTACAGCGCCCATGAGAGTGCCTCCTGCCGAACCACCCGAGATTGAAATATTGCCCTTGGACGAGAATCCTTCGCTAACGAGATGCTCTGCACAGGCAATGAAGTCGTGAAAGGTATTGGTGCGCGAGAACAGCTTTCCTTGTTCGTACCAGTGGTAGCCCATTTCGTCGCCTCCGCGAATGTGAGCGATTGCGTAGGCAAAACCCCGATCCAAAAGTGATAAGCGAGCAGCAGAAAAACTCGGAGTCATGGCAATGCCATACGCGCCATAGGCGTAGAGGTGTACAGGTTGGCTGCCATCCTTCACAAAGCCTTTTGGGTAGACCACCGAAATCGGTACGCTGGTTCCATCGTGGCTGGTCGCGATGAGTCGCTCGGTGCGATAACCGTCTTTATCGTACCCCGATGGGATTTCCTGGACTTTCAGGGGTTCGAGTCGCTTGTCTGCGAGGTGGTAGTCAAACACCGATGGCGGGGTAATCATCGAGTCGTAGTGGACTCGAAGCACTTGGGTGTCGAACTCCGAGTTTGTTGCCAAGCTGGTGCTAAAGCTCGCCTCAGGAAATTCGATGTAGTGCTCGCTACCTTGGTAGTCGCGAATTCGAATTTGTTCCTGGCCCTCTCGACGCTCCTCAAGAACAAAGAAGTCCTTAAAGGCCTTAAGCCCGGTGAGGTAGTGGTCTTGTGAGGCCGCGATGACTTCTTGCCAGTTCTCTTTGCCGGGAGCATCGAGCGGTGCCGTCGCAATGCGAAAATTCTTATGCGTATCGTTGGTGCGAATTAGAAACGCATCAGGGCCATCATCTAGGTAGTACTTTTGGCCGGCTTCGCGAGGAGCCACGATGATGGGTTCCGATTCGGGGGCGTCGGCCGGAAGAATTCGTACTTCGGTTGTCACGTGATCACCGGAACTGATGGTGATGAACTTGCGCGAGGTTGTCTTGCCTACGCCAACAAAGAAACTCGGATCGGCTTCCTCGTAGATGCAGGTGTCGTCCGCGGCATCGGTGCCAAGGGTATGCATCATCACCTTGTAGGGACGATGCTCCTTCGACAGCAGGGTGTAGAGGAAGCGCTTGCCGTCTGCCGCCCAGGTGACGGTTCCGGACGTGCCAGAAATCGAGTCGGCGTGGATGCGCTCTTCCGTGTCGCTTGTCGCCAGAGTTTTTATCGAGATGACAAAACGCTCGGAGCCGTCGGTGTCTGAGGACCAGGCGAGGATGTCGTGGGCAGGCGTGACCGAGAGGCCTCCAAGCCGGAAAAATTCATGGCCTTCAGCAAGAGCAACTTCGTCGAGAAGAACAACTGCCTCATCACTGTTCTCGGCGCGTCGCATCCAGGTGCGGTATTGCGCTCCCTCAGAAAACTTCCAATGGTAGAAAAACGGACCGTTTTTGTTCGGGACCGATGATTCATCTTGATTGATGCGGCCAATGACTTCGTCGTAAATCGTTGTGGTGAGCGCCGCGTGTGGATTCATGTACCCGCGGTAGAACGCATTTTCGGCCTCGAGGTGGGCGAGGATTTCCTTGTCCTCGACGGTCGGGTAGCCAGGGTCTTTGAGCCAGTGATAGGGATCCGAGAGGGAAACCCCATGGTGGGTGCTGGTAAACGGCTTTTTGACGGCAATGGGAGCAGGTAACTCGGTGGCGCTTGGCATGGCCGCATCGTATCCTCCGGCCAAGATGCCCGATACCGTCACTGCCGATTTGCTCAAGTTCATCGAGGCCAGCCCCTCGCCTTTTCACTGTGTTGCCGAGACCGCCCGGCAGTTGCTCGAAGCGGGATTCATCGAGATTGATGAAGCCGCCGCCCCCATTGAGGTCACGGCAGGGCAAAAGGCCTTTGTTCGCCGCTCCGGTTCGCTCTTCGCATATTGCGCAGGTAGCGAGTCGCCTGCGTCTGCAGGATTTCGAATTCTCGGCGCCCACACCGACTCTCCGAATCTCCGCATCAAGCCTCGCCCCGATCTAGTCCGCGCTGGGTATCAGCAGTGGGGCGTCGAAACTTACGGTGGTGTTCTGCTCGCAACTTGGATGGACCGCGATCTCGGCCTAAGCGGTCGTGTTCATGTGCGAGGAGCCGATGGCAAACCCGAAGCCCGACTCTTTCGCTGTGACAAACCCATTGCGCGCATTCCCAACCTCGCCATTCACCTCAACCGAGGTGTCAACAACACAGGGCTTATCCTTGATAAGCAAGAGCACCTTCCGCCAATGGTCGGCCTTGAGGGCGTTGAGAATTTCTCTGAATGGCTTAGCAAGGAGATGGGCGGCGCCGAGATTCTCTCGTGGGATCTGGGGCTCATGGATCTTCAACCGCCTGCGGTCGGTGGCATCGACGAGAGCTTCATCTTCGCACCTCGGCTCGACAATCAAGCGAGCTGTTACGTTTCCCTCGCCGCATTGCTCGCCGCCAAGCCCGCAACGTGTACTCAGGTTATCGCGTTTTTTGATCACGAGGAAATCGGCAGCCGCTCTCACTCGGGTGCGATGGGAGCATTCCTAAAAGACTCTCTCGCGCGCATTGAGCGCAACCACGTGTCTTCCGAGCCAGGAGGCATGGAGCGCGCGATTCCAAACTCCAAGCTTGTGAGCCTCGATATGGCCCACGGCATTCATCCAAACTACATCGACAAGCACGAGCCAAATCATGCGCCGGTGCTAAACGGTGGGCCGGTCATTAAAGAGCACGTCGAGCAGCGATACGCCACCGATGGCGAGAGCACGGCATGGTTTCGCGATCTCTGTCGCGCACAAAATGTGCCTTGCCAGGACTTTGTGATCAAAACGAATCTCGCTTGTGGTTCGACAATTGGGCCCATCTCGGCTGGCGAGCTTGGCATCAAGACCATCGACATTGGCAATGCAATGCTCAGCATGCACTCGATTCGAGAGCAGGGTGGTGCCCACGATACGGCCTACCTTCTCAAAGTCTTAGTGCACGCCTTGGAGGGGAACTAATGGAAAGCAACCTACTACTACGCCGGCTTCGCTACGCGCTCTCGATGCGCAACCGTGATGTTCAGGATGTCATGGCGCTTGGCAAACGAAAGCTTAGTGATGAGAACGTTCGCGGGCTTTTGCAACGCGAAGGCGACCCAGAGTTTATCTTAGCGACTGTCGAAGATCTGAGTGCCTTCTTGGATGGACTCATTATTCATAAGCGCGGCAAGCGCGAGGTCGCTGCCGGTGACTCGCCGCCAGCGCCAATTCTCGCAACCACCAACAACATGGTGCTTCGCAAGCTTCGAATTGCGTTCGATTTAAAAGAGCAGGGCATGCTCGAGCTCTTGCAGTTGGGCGGCTTTCAACTCTCCAAGGCCGAGCTAAGTGCGCTCTTTCGCAAAGAGGGTCACAAGCACTATCGCGAATGCGGTGACCAAGTGCTGCGCTACTTTGTCGGCGGGCTCACGCAGCAATTGCGCCCCGCAGAGCCAAGCGAGTAGGGCGCGAGGCCTGGCGTGCGCGCCCAGGCCGCACGCCTCGTCCAAGCTTGGTCCACAAGCCGACCTTTCTCTGGTAAGCAGAGACTATGATCTTTAGACAGCTTCTCGACGCGCGATCATGGACGTACACGTATTTGCTGGCCGATGAGGACAGCAAGTGTGCGATTCTGATCGATCCGGTATTTGAGCAAGCTCGCCGCGACTGTGCCTTGCTCGAAGAGTTGGGGCTAACGCTGCTCTACACTCTTGATACCCATGTGCACGCCGACCACGTAACCGGCGCATGGCTCCTTCGCGAAAAGCTCGGGTCTAAAATCGCGCTCATGGAAGCGACTGGGGCAAAGGGCGCCGACCGCTTGCTTCGCGATGGAGACTGCATCGACTTTGGTGCGCTCACGCTGGAGGCGCGCTCGACGCCTGGGCACACAAACGGCTGTGGCACCTATGTCCTTGCCGATAAGAGCATGGCCTTTACCGGCGATTGCTTGCTAATTCGCGGATGCGGTCGCACCGACTTTCAGCAGGGCTCGTCCAAGCAGATGTACCACTCGATTAAGGACAAGATTTTGAGCTTGCCTGCGTCGTGCGCGATCTATCCGGCCCACGACTACTCGGGCCGCATGATGACGACGGTGGCCGAGGAGAACGAATACAATCCGAGGTGCGGAGGAGAGCGCAGCGAAGGCGACTTTGTTGGACTAATGGAGTCGCTTGGCTTGCCGCACCCAGCGCAGCTTGCGATTGCTCTGCCTGCAAACCTGCAGTGTGGAGAGCCAACGGATAAAAAGCCGATGCCGATTGAGCCTGTGTGGGCACCGCTGCGCTACAGCTACGCCGGGATTTGGCAGGTTGGTGCCCAGTGGCTTATGGAGCACACCTCCGAGGTGCAGATTGTCGACGTTCGCCCGGCCGATGAAATTGCCGGGGGCCTAGGCACGATCGCGGGCGCGCGCCTGCTCTCGCTTGACAACGCGATTGCCGAAGCCGCCCGCCTTGATCGCTCCCGACCCATCGTTGTGGTTTGCCGCTCGGGTGGCCGCTCGGCGCAAGTGACAGCCAAACTTATGAAGGCCGGGTACCCAAAGGTGGCAAACCTACAAGGTGGCGCGCTGCGATGGTCGGCTGTCGGTGGACAGCTCGTCTCGCAGGCCATCTCGCAGGCCACCGACGAATAAGAGCGAAACGCGCAAGAACTCGGAGGGTAAGAACTATTCGTAAGAGATGGTGACTTGACCAGCGCCCGCTCGAACGCCTGGTTCGTTGTCGGGGTTGCTTCCCGCATTAAACGAACCGCCGCCACCGCCGCCATGCGCGGCGTTGTCGGTATCTCCGCTTCCGCCACCGGAGTAACCGCCTCCTCCTCCGCCGGTATAGCCAGCAGAACCGCCACCGCCAAAGGCGCCATTGCGACCGCGATTGCCTGGAATGCCTCCAGCGCCTCCGGCCGCGTAGCTGCTACCGGGCTGGTTTGGCGTGCCGTAGGAGCTATTTCCCGTGCTGCTGCCAACGCCCGAGCCTGTGAAGCCACCGCCACCTGTACCACTGTGAAACCCTGTGTTGGGGCTGGTTCCGCCGCCAGCCCCTCCGACGCCTCCAGCACCGGGCACATCACCACCGCCAGGTTGCCCGTTTTCGATCGCTTGTCCTGGGCCCCCAGGATGCAAGACGTTTCCGCCAGTATGCGTTGCGCCGCCTCCGCCTCCAGCGACGATCAAAGCCGAGCCAACCGAGTCGACGACAAAGCTGCCGCCACCGCCAGTGCCGCCGCCTTGCTCGAGCAAGAATTCAATTCCCGGAACCGCGTCCAGTCCTTGGCCGCCGACTAAGACGGTGATGGTATCGCCACCTCCAACACTAAAGTCACCGGCTGCTTTGGCTCCGAGGCCACCGCCACCAAGAGCGTCGCGTCCGCCACCACCCGCAGCTCCGAAAGCCTCTATGTGCACGCTGGTTGCACAGTCTGGCAAGATGATGGTTTCGACGACGCCTGTGAACTCGAAGGTCTGCGAGCCGGCCTCGCAGATTGTCGCGTCTGGCGGGAGAACCGCAGCATCAAACTGCACAACCGAGGTCGCGTCTGGGCCCGGTTGCAAACCGCTGTCGAGGCTGCCCTCACCGCCAAGCTGGCAGGCACCTGCAACACAGCTTTGCTCGCCTGGGCAATCGCCACTCTCCGAGCAGGCCAGGCCTTCTTGAAACGTTGGCGAAAAGCAGCCAGGCGTTGCCATGAGTGCAGTCGTTGCAGCCATGCCAAGCAGGTACGTCTTCAGAGCCATTGCTCGACTATAGCAAGGCGCAGGCTTGTGCTGGAGGTTGATCGCTCTACCGCGACCAGCTGATGATCACTTGGCCATCACCAGTTCGAACGCCAGGGCTATCGTCTTGATTTGCCCCAGTATTTAACGAGCCGCCGCCGCCGCCAGCGTGGGTGGCGTCAAAGACATTTCCGCCGGCGCCACCGCCCGAGTAACCGCCGCCACCGCCGCCAGTAAAGCCTGAGGCACCGCCGCCGCCGAAGCCTCCGTTGCGACCCTCCGAGCCGCCACCGCCGCCTGCGCCACCGTCAAGGTAGCTTGCACCGGGCGTATTTGCGGTTCCGTACTCGGCTGCGCCTGCGCTGTTGCCAACGCCTGCGGTTGAGAAGCCGCCACCGCCGGTCCCACCGTGAAAGCCCCCGTTGTCATTTGTGGTTCCGCCGCTTCCGCCAGCGCCGCCAACCCCTTGCTCGGTGCCTCCGCCGTCTTGCCCAGAACTAAGAATACTTCCATCGCCTCCGGGGATTAGCTGTGGACTGATAATCTCATTGTGCGTAGCACCGCCGCCTCCACCAGCGACCATAAGAGCCAGCCCGTTTTCATCGACGATGAAGGTCCCGCCACCCCCGGTTCCGCCGCCTTGCTCGCCAATCGCGTTGGCTCCTTGCTGAACAGCGTCAATCCCGCGCACACCGACGAGCACGTTTAAAACTTCGCCGCCGAACACATCGATGTCGCCCTTGATGCGGGCACCTTTTCCGCCAAGCACAACGGCATTCACGCCGCCACCGCCCTCGGCGCCAAAGGCCTCGATCGTGAGGACTGTGATGCAGTCGGGAACCGCAAAGTCGACGATGGCTCCGGTTGCTTCGATGACTGTGCTTCCAGATTCGCAGAGCGCGGCGTCGGGAGCACCTGGAGCGGCATCCGCTACGTCCACGCCGCTATCGGGAAAAGTCTGAGAGCCGCCCGAGACACAGCGATCGGCGATGCAGGTTAAATCGCCGGGACACTCACCGCTCTCGCTGCAAACCAACCCCTCCTGAAAGGTTGGCGAGAAGCAGGCAGTGGTTGCGAGCAGGGATAGCGAATACAGGCCCAACAGCATTGCTAGACAAGCTGGCTGAATTCGCGTCCTCACCCAACTAGGGTATCACTTTTGCCCGAGCCTTTGGACGAATCCCTAATTGAGGCGATGGCTTTCATAGAGCTGGTCGCGCCAGTCAAGAAGCCCGGTGAAGCGCTCGGCGAGGCTCTCATTGGTCCATGCTTTGCGCGTTGCAGGACCGAGCTTAACAAACTCGTCTGTTACGGGACGGACACACTGCAGTGCCGTGGCCATGCAGACATCTGCGTAGCTAAAGAGTTCGCCCAAGACATACGGGCGTCCGTCCCGCAGAATTTCTTCCAGAGATAGAAGCACTCGGGTTAGCGCTTTCTGCTGTTCATCGATGGCCGAGGTGTATTGGTATTTTCGGCGCAGGTAGGCTGCCCCAAATCGCGTGAGAGGTTTTCGTAGAATTCCCGAGAGGGCTGGCGGCAATGGAGGCATCGCTTCTTTGCGCGCGTCTGGATCTTGCATCGTTCGCACTGTGACAATGGCGCGACCCGCTTGCATTGCAGTCTCACACTGCGCATTCCACCGCTTGATCTCAGAGACGTGGCGAGCGGGGAAAAGCGCTGTTGGGCTGCTGCCAATCTCCTCGGCGTAGCGCGCAATTTCGAAGGAATCCTCGATGGCGCCATCGGCCTTGAGAAGGAGCGGGATCGAGATTTTTCCAAACCACTTGCCCAGGCGTTTTCGAAGGGCGGGCTCACCGAGTAGGGGCTGATACTCCACTTCTTGGTAGCGCACTCCGTGGTGGTCAAGCGCCCAACGAGCCTTCTCGGACCAAGGTGAGTAAGAGATGGTAAGCAGTTCGATCACGCCCAGACTTTAACAGAGCCGTTGGGCACAAGCCTCGCGCTCGCGTGCCCTTGGCCGAAACGAAAAAAGGCAGAGTCCGAAGACCCTGCCCTGTTTCTTGTAGCGCGAGCGACTACTTCGCAGCAGCGTCAGCAGCTTCTTTGGCTTTCGCCATAAGCTCTTCGGCTACGTTGTTTGGCACTTGTGCGTACTTCTCAAATTCCATTGAGAATTCAGCTTTGCCTTGGGTACCAGAACGAAGCGTTGTCGAGTATCCGAACATCTCTGAGAGAGGTACGTCTGCTTCGATCTTAACGCTGATGTCATCCTCTTGCGTTCCGATGACAATACCGCGGCGCTGCATGAGGGTCGTCATGACGTTGCCGTTGTGCTCGGAAGGAGATTCGACGACCACGCGCATGATGGGCTCAAGAATCTTGGGCTTTGCGCTGGCGTAGACGTCACGCCAAGCGCCGCGAGCGGCCTCTTGGAATGCCATCTCCGAAGAGTCGACTGCGTGAGCCGAACCATCGTTGAGCTCGACGCGTACGTTGACGACAGGGAAGCCAAGAAGGCGACCTTTGACAAGCGACTGCTGAAAGCCTTTGTCGACGGCAGGAATGTACGGCTTTGGAATGACGCCACCTTTGGTGTTGTCGATAAAGACGTAGTTCTCTTCGCTGTCTTCGAGAGGCTCGATGAAGCCAACGACTTTGCCGTACTGACCAGAACCACCAGTTTGCTTCTTGTGCGTGTAGTTAAACTCGGCACGCTTGGTGATGGTCTCGCGGTAGGCAACCTGCGGAGGTGAGGTTGTCACTTCTGCGCTGTACTCGCGCTTCATGCGCTCGATGTAGACCTCGAGGTGAAGCTCGCCCATTCCGCTGATGATCGTCTCGTTCGACTCTGGGTCGACGCCGACGCGGAAGGTTGGATCCTCTTTCGTGAAGCGGCGAAGAGCCTTAGACATTTGCGTCTCAGACTTGTTGTCGACAGGCTTAATGGCGATCGAGATAACCGCGTTGGGCACGAACATCGACGTCATAGCGACGTTCATCTTGCCATCGGTGAAGGTATCGCCCGAGTTACACTCGACGCCGAAGATTGCGACGATGTCGCCTGCTTCACCTTCGGTGATGTCTTCCATCTCGTCGGAGTGCATGCGAACAAGGCGACCAACTTTGATCTTCTTGCCGGTACGGCTGTTGAAAACGACGTCGTCCTTCCTAAGAGCGCCTTGGTAGACGCGCATGTAGGTGAGCTGGCCGTAGCGACCGTCTTCAAGTTTGAAGGCGAGGGCGACGGTTGGCTTGTCTGCGTCACAAGGAAGCACGATCTCTTTCTCGTCGTTGTCGAGATCCAGAGCCGTGTTCTCAACTTGCGTTGGATTGGGCAGGTAGGCCACAACACCGTCGAGAAGCGCTTGTACGGCTTTGTTCTTGTATGCGGAACCGAGGAAGACTGGAGTGAGCTCGCGCTTAAGGGTACCTCGGCGAATCGCTTCGACGATCATCGCCTCGGTGACGGTCTCTTCCAGCATGGCTTCCATGAGTTCGTCAGAGAACATCGAGCAAGCGTCGAGAAGAGTCTCGCGGTACTCTTTTGCCATGTCGACAAGGTCGGCTGGAATGTCACCTTCGGTGATGATTTCGCCGTTGTCGCCAGAGAACGTTAGGGCGCGCATGCGAACAAGGTCGACAACGCCGTTGTGCTTCTCTTCGAGGCCAATTGGAATCTGTACCATCACAGCGTTGTGGCCAAGCTTCTCGCGAAGCTGTCCCATAACGCGGATTGGATCCGCACCGGTGCGATCGCACTTGTTGACGAATGCAAGGCGAGGCACGTTGTAGCGCTTCATCTGGCGATCGACAGTGAGTGATTGCGATTGAACACCAGCAACCGAGCAGAGGACGAGGATGGCGCCGTCGAGAACTCGAAGGGAGCGCTCCACTTCCACCGTGAAGTCCACGTGGCCAGGGGTATCAATAATGTTGATGTTGGTACCGGCCCACGTGCAGTGGGTCGCAGCAGAAGCAATGGTGATGCCTCGCTCGCGCTCGAGCTCCATGGAGTCCATCTTTGCGCCCACACCGTCTTTACCGCGCACGTCGTGAATTGCGTGAATTCGGTTGGTGTAGAAAAGGATGCGCTCAGTCAGCGTTGTTTTGCCGCTGTCGATGTGTGCTGAAATTCCGATGTTTCGTAGTTTGCTTAGGTCCATAACGGCTACTCCATGTGAGATCGGCGCTACACCTAACCCTGCAGAATCCTGGAGTCAAGGGGGAATGCCAGGCGCCGCGATTTTGGGCGATCCGGCAATTCCGGAGTGATAGATATGTGCCCGAAATCCCGGAACTCGCCTTGGTTATCTCTGGTGAGGCATTGCTGCTAGTGATCACAAGGCATTTGCGATAGAAGACCTACATGCTTCACAGGCCGCTGTCCCTTAGCTTCGCTGTCGTCTTATTCGCCGCTGCTACCGCGCCCAGCGCCTCAGCCGAAAACAGGACCGGGAACGATACCAATAATAGAGCGTTCGAACTTAGTGAGATTCGATCCGACAACGGGCAAGCGCTCGGCGATGTCCAAGAAGACTTTCGCACAGGTTGGGTTTGGGTCGATCCGGTCACCGACCTCGCAGCTGACGCGATTGCCGACAATCACATCTCGAAGATCCTCTTTCTAAACCGCTGCGAAGGTGGTTGCACGATTCAACCGGGTACCAATGATGCGCGCCTCAACACGTCGTCGATCGCACCGAGCACATCGAATCTAAGTGAGTACGGGGGGACCGATGAGCAGTGGGATCAGACTGTGCAGTGTGTTCGCGACATGTACTCGCCGTACGATGTTCAAGTTGTCACCGACGATCCAGGCGTAGAAGTATTCCACCACGAAGCAATTGTCGCTGGCTCGCCGGACGAAATTGGCCTTAACGGGAGCATTGGCGGCATCGCACCTTCGAGTTGCTCGCCGCTAAACAACGTCATCTCGTTTAGCTTCGCGAACTCCGGATTCTCAAACAACCAAGACGTCCTCACGATGTGCTGGACGATTGCGCAGGAATCCGCACACTCCTTCGGCCTTCCCAACCACGTCTTCCACTGCATGGACCCAATGACGTACTTGGACCAAAGTTGCGGCAAGAAGTTCTTCCGCAATAAATCATTGCCATGCGGTGAGTTTGAGCAAGCTCCGTGCAACTGCTCGGGTGCTACGCAAAACTCTCATCTCGAACTCGGTGCAGTCTTTGGCCCGGGAACGCTGCCTCCACCACCTAGCGTGACAATTCAGCTTCCGGCTGCAGACGCTACGGTCGTTGATGATTTCTCGATTTACTGGGAGGCAAGTGACGAGAGGCTAATCGACCACTCCGAGCTTTGGATCAATGGCACGAAGTACCTTGAGATTGAGGCAGCCGAGTGGGAAGGGCGCAGCCAGCCAACCGACTACAACCTACAAGCACCAAATCTGCCAGACGGAATCATCGACCTTGAGATTCGCGCCTACAACGAAATCGGTAGCGAGACCATTGAGAAGATTACCGTGACAAAAGGTGCTCCATGCACCAGTGCCGATAGCTGCTTTGACTTTCAGGAGTGCAACGAGGGCCGCTGTGAGTACGGAGCCGCAGTTTCGGAACTTGGAGACGGCTGTGATGTCGACCAGCAGTGTTCGGAAGGTGCTTGCGCCGAGGTAGGTGGCGAGCGAGCTTGCGCCACCAGCTGTAACCCAACCGTGACTGGTGCCTGTGTTGAGGGCTTTAGCTGCGAGTCTGCATCTACCGGCGGCGCTGTTTGTTGGCCCGAAACAAGCACGGGTGGCTGCTGCTCGGTAGCCGGTAGCAAGCGCGACCCACTGCCTTGGTTTGGCCTAGGCTTGTTCCTCTTTGGACTTGTTGTTCTGCGCCGCCGCCGCGCATAACTACCTGCCACGTTCGCTTGAGTCTGGCTTCGCCGGGCCCTCGGCGAAATCAAACGCCCGTCCTCCAAAAGAGCGACGGGCGCTTTTGTATGCAGCAACGCTCGCGTGGGTTAACAAAGCGACACGCGTTCTCGTGTACACTTGTTGCAATGGGATTTTTCGATCGGATTTCTCGGGGTTGGGGCTTCATCAAGGAAGCATTTGCAATGGCCAAAGAGGAGCGCGTGCTGCTTAAGCCGTCGCTGTACTCGGTCTTTGCAGGCATCGCCTACTGGGTGATTTGGGTTGTCATCTTTGTTGGCGCCGAAGTCGATTTTGATTCGGGCGCTGGCAAGGCGATGGGGGCTGTCGCGACCTTTGGCTCGTTCGCGATCTTTTACTTCTTTATGGGCATGACCGTGAACATGGTCGATGTGCATGTGAAGGGTGGCAAGCCGACGCTGACCGAGGCGTACCTCGATGCCAAGCAAAACTTTGGCGCCATTCTCTTCTTGGCGCTTATCTCCACCATTGTCGAACTCATTGCCAAAGCCGCACGGCGCAGCGCAAGCGAGGAGGGTGGGGCCGCTGCAATCATCATGAGCATCGCAGCATCCATCGTCGAGTCCATTTGGACGATGATGGCCTTCTTGCTTTTGCCAGCGATCATCATCGAAGACGCCTCTCTCGGTGATTCTCTGCGCCGAGTTCGGGATATTTCTAAGGGCAATCTGATGCAGATTGCCATCGGCGATGTCGGCGTTCGCATGGTCACCAACCTTATCGGCCTGCTTGTCATGCTCCTGCTCTTTGGAGTCTTCTATGTCAGCTTTGGCGTTATGGGCGGCACCACCGGCACGATTCTTGGCGTGACGATTGGCGGCACGATCCTCAGCCTTTTTGCGGCGTTCTCAAGCTACTTGCGAATGGCGTATTACACCTGCCTCTACATTTGGGCTGCAGACTGCGTCGACAAAGGGCCGCAGGCGCCTGCACCGTTGCCGCTGGCGCGCGTGCTGCGATAATTGCTACTTCTTGCGCGGCCGAGGCAAGAGCGCTCGGACCGCGCTCTTGGCGAACGCCCGCCCGCGCGTCATCGACTTCGCTAGGCCAAGGGCTAGGCTAAGCGGTGATGTTCCACGAGCCTCGATTGCGACCTTCTCGCCGGTGACAGCGTCTTCCATGGCTCCTCGGGCAATGGTCCGACTGCCATCGGAGCGGATCTCCACCACAAGCCGAGCCACCACCGGCGGCTCATTCTCCGCGTTGGTAAGTGATTCATCATCGGCCATGCACACACTTTACGTGCATTCCACGCTACTGTCATCGCTATGGAAGTTTTGCGCACTCCCGATTCGCGGTTCGAAGGCCTGCCCGGATATCCGTATCCGCCCAAATACCAAAACGTGGCCGAAGATGGCGAGTTGCGCATGCACTACGTCGATGTCGGGCCAACCAAGGGCCGGCCGGTTCTTATGCTTCACGGCGAGCCTACGTGGAGTTACCTGTACCGTCACATGATTCCCATGATCGCCGAGGCAGGCTATCGCGCAGTGGCTCCCGACTTGATTGGCTTTGGTCGTTCCGACAAGCCCGCTTCGTTGGATGACTACACCTACAGCAGCCACGAGAGTTGGCTCAAAGCGTTCATCATGGCGCTCGACCTGCGCAGAATAATTCTGGTTTGCCAGGATTGGGGTGGGCTTTTGGGGCTTAGGCTGGTGGCCAAATATCCCGAGCGATTTGATGCGGTGGTCGCCGCAAATACCTTCCTACCAAGCGGGCGCGAGCCGGTAAGCGATGCGTTCAAGGCGTGGCAAAAGTTCTCGCAGGATATTCCTGAGTTTGACGTGAGTCGCGTGATTCAAGGTGGCTGCAAAAGCGAGCTAAGCGAGCAGGTGCTAGCGGCCTACGATGCACCGTTTCCCGACGAAACCTACAAGGTGGCTGCCCGCAAGTTTCCTCTTTTGGTTCCAACCACGCCTGATTCACCCGATGCCATCGAGAATCAGAAGCATTGGGGCGCGCTTGCCAAGTTCGACAAACCGTTTGTGACCGCCTTTAGCGATGGTGATCCAATCACTAAGGGCGCCGACCGCTTTTTGCAAGCGGCGATTCCCGGCGCCAAGCAAGCGCCACACACGACAATTAAAGGCGGCGGCCACTTCTTGCAGGAAGACCGCGGTCCCGAGTTGGCCAGGGTTGTGCTCGATTTTGCCGGCACGCTCAAATAGCTTTCGGATTCTAAGAATAATTACTGATAACGATACGCAGGTGGGTGGAATGACGACGGACGAGGCAAAGGGGGCGATTAGCCGGCGAGAAATTCGGCCATTGGTGCCATCGGAGTTTGCGGAGGGTATGGAGTTATTGCCATCTGCTGTTGCTGTTATCGATACCGATGGATACTTGCGCTACGCCAACCGGGCCTTTGAGCGTCGCTCGGGGATTCCGCGTGCAGAGGCGATTGGCGCCAAGCTTCCCGAGCTTCTGTGTGTAAACGCCGACGACTACCAGGCTTGCATGACCAGCGTGATGGACGGCCGTCCCTGGTCGGGACGTTGGATCGCGGTTCTCAAAAAACGGCCGGCATGGATCCAAGAGGTTCAGGCCTCTCCAATGCACAACCAAGCCGAACTCATTGATTCGGTGATGCTTGTCATCCGCGATCTCACCAAAGAAGATTCCCTAGCTAAGCGTCTTGGGGGGGACTCGTCAATGACCGCCATGAACAGCCTGGCAGCGGGTGTTGCCCACGAGATCAACAATCCTCTCTCCTTCATCATGGGCAACGTTGCCTACTTGGTCGAGGAGTTTGACCGCATGCGTCCAAGCCTTGGCGAAGACCTTGTCGAAGAGTGGGGCGGGGCACTAGACGACCTTAAAGAGGGCGCTGTTCGCGTTCGCGATATTGTGCAGCAGCTTGGCGGCATGGTTCCCGATATGGATGAGGGGCTTGGCAATGTCGATCTTGGCGCGCTGCTTGATACGACACTTGCGCTGGTGCAAAACCAAATTCGGCATCGGGCTCACTTGGTACGCGAATACGCAGGCAGTAACTTTGCGTGGACCAATGCCGCGATCCTAAGCCAAGTGTTGCTCAACCTGCTGCTCAATGCCGCCGAGGCTATGGAGCCTGGCAATGTTGATAACAACGAGCTGCGGCTTGTCTTGCGCTCTGGCAGCGAGGGGCGGGTCACCATCGAAGTGCGGGATACGGGCCGTGGTATCGCAGCCGATATTCTGCCGCATATCTTTGACCCCTTCTTCTCGACCAAGGCTGTAGGAGATGGCACCGGAATGGGCCTAACGGTAACGCGCCGGCTTCTTACCCAGCTCGAGGGCCACATTACCGTGCGCTCAACAGTTGGCGAAGGCACGAGCTTTATTGTGAGTTTGCCGGCTCTGGACCGGTCCGCGCCAAGGCGTCCACATCTCACTGAGAACATTCCCAAGCGCTACAGCGACCTCGCACGCATTCTTGTTGTCGACGATGAGCACGCGGTTCTGCGAATGGTCGAACGCATTCTGAACAAACACGATGTGACGTGTTGCGACGATGGCGAAGAAGCACTGCGCTTACTAAACGAGAAAGAGTTCGACATCGTCTTCTGCGACTTGATGATGCCCGAAATGAGTGGTGAGGAACTCTATGGAAGAGTTGTTGGCACCAACCCCGAGCTAGCCAAGCGCTTCGTCTTTATTACCGGTGGTGCGTTCACCGCCGAGGCAATGCGCTTTGCAAAAGAGGTTGCCAACCCCATTCTTGAAAAGCCCTTTACCCCGGTCCAGCTGCGCGCCGTGGTTGACCAGCACGTGCATACGCCTGCGCCACCGGACTAGCTTCTAATTCACGGGCGCAGGCTACGCCGATTGCCGAATGCTTAGCGGCTCAATGCGCAGCGTTTCAAAGGGCATATCGACTTTGGCTACCGTGAGGGTCTCAAAGAGCTTGCGGCGAAACTCGCTGCGATATTCGATGTGCTGGCGCTCATCGTCAATCCAAAACTGCAGTTCCATTCCGATGTTGTAGTCGTTAAGAGCGACAGTTCGCACAACGGGAATAGGCATTTTCGACGCTCTCTCGTCATTTGCGCACATTTCTAAGAGAAGTTCTTCCACTCGGCCAAGGTCTTCTCCTGTGCCGACGGTGAACTCGATGCCAAGGCGAAGATGAGGGAAGTTGGTGTAGGAGGCGACGGTGCTGTTGACGACCGTACTGTTTGGAATCGCAAGCATTTTTCCGTCGGGAGTCACCACGCGCGTCGAGCGCATGGTAATTGCTTCGACCCGCCCATACTTATCTTCGATTTCAACCAGGTCGCCAATGACGAAGGGGCGGTCCCAGAAAATGAACACACCCGAGATGATGTTAGAAAGGGCATCGCGTGCAGCGAAGCCGATTGTAAGCCCCAGGACGCCAACACTTGCCAGCAGTGAGCCTGTGTGAACGCCGAGTTGATTTAGTGTGCTCACAACAGCAATCGATAAAACTCCGTACTTAAGAATTGCATCGACGAAACTCGCGGCCGTGGCATCAAGCTGCGAACGTTTTGCAGCTGCTCGCACAATTCGCTGAAGTATTAGCCAAAACACGTAGTAGAAGGCAAATGTTAGTACGGCTGCGATGACATCTGGAATGAATGCTCCGATGCGGGCTCCAAGTATTCCTAGGTCAAATTCGGAGCGAAGCTTGTCGAGCATTTCTTGCATTGTCTACGTTCTTTCAGGAGGCTATCGTCGCCTCTTAGGGGGTAATGGAGCTTCAACGCGAGCTGTGAAACGAAGTGCAGGCAGGCCGGCTGCTGTGGCTTCAACCGATTGGGTGCTCTCTGGCCCCCAACGCCAAGAGCTTGCCGTGGCGACTCCATCAGCATCTGTGACCGCTGCATCGCCAGCGAGCTGGCCTGTGCCCTCAACCACAGTGAAGGTCACAGGCACCCCCGCGATTGGATTTCCCTTGGCATCCGTGATTTGAATGAGCGGAGGTTCGGCGGCGAGTGCGCCTGGAACTCCGATTTGTTCTGTAGCCGATTTTGCAGTGACGATGGCTGGTGTGCCTGCGACAACCTCAATGCGCCACTCGGTCGGAAGCGATTCGAGGCCCACTGCGGTTGCTCGGATGATCGTCGCACCGGCTTGCGCGGAGGACCATTCGCCGGTTGCAGTGCCCGATGCGTCGGTTGGGGTTGTCGGCGCGGCCATGCTGCCCGACTCGGCAGTCCACGCGATTTCAAGGCCGGCGATCGGGTTCTTAAATGCGTCTCTTGCCTGCACGCGAAACGCAAGCGAATCGCCGGCAGCTGCTGCGGTGGCTGAACGCGTCGCTGCGAGTGAGGCGACTGGACCGGCGGTCGCCAATGCAGCAATCGAAATATTCGCATCCGGTAGGTCTTTAATTTGGCCGCTCAGCAGCTGTTGACCCGCTCGCGACCCAAGCGTCCAAAGAGTTTGTGCCAGGCCGTCAACCGTGGTGACAGTTCGCTGCGGCGTGATTTGACCAGCGCTTGCCGTTAGATAAAAGTCGACGGCCACACCTCGAACCGGGTTGCCATCCTCATCTGTGACGAGGATTGATACCGGCTCCGGCAGCATCTCGCCGGCCATCGCAACTTGGTCGGATTCCCGCGTGTTCACAAGGTTCGCTGGTGCGCCAGCGGCCACTTGAATCTTTACGGAGGATGCAGCCGAGCTGCTTGTCGCAGTTACCTCAGCCTCACCGACGGGCCCGAGCGAGGTAACCATTCCTCGGCTCGATACCCTTAGTAGGTTCGGTGTGCTCGATGTGTAGACGATGTCTGCACCGCCAATGGCATGGCCATCGCTGTCATTGGCCTGCGCCACAAGTTGCCTGCTCTCGCCAGCGCGAAGCCGCAGCGAGGACGGTTTGATGATAACTTGTTGCGTCTCAAGAACCGGAGGAAGCTTAGCTGATGGCCGAACGTCACCGCAGCCTAGAACTGTGGCCACGCTCGCCAGTGCTATCGACATTCGCATTGCCGCGTGAATACTCTCTCGCAATTCTATTGACAAGCGTCTTGATGGGTCGTTGAGTGACCTATTCGTGTCCCGTAATCTCCTATGTGCCTTTCTTGGGCTTCTCATCACGGTGTTGGTCACATCCTTCCATGCACCGACAGTTCGGGCGCAGGCTGTCGAGGAACCGACAATCAAGGCGGTTGAGAGTGTAGTGGAGGCCCGGCTGCAAGGCGGTGAACTTACCGTTCCGCCTGCGACGGTGCGATTTCGCGGCATGGATCTTTTCGTTGTACGAGATGTTCTGGGTCCAAGATTTCCGGCCGATCGAGCCCTGGCTATCGAGAAGCGCATCGATGCCTTGGCCGATGGTGCGGGTAGTGCGGTTGGAAAAATCGAGATTCAAGACCGGCAAGTCACAACCGATGTGATTAGCGGAGAGACCGTGCTCTTTACGATCACCGATGGCGACGCACAGGTCACAGGTCGCAGTCGCCAACAGCTCGCTGCCGATCACACTCGGATTCTTAAGCACCGACTCGCCGAGGATTTTCAAGAACGCTCTCTCGGCGGTGTTGCCAATGCTGCGATGTACTCGGCTGCGGCGTTGGTCGCTTTGATCATCCTATTTTTTGTCATCAATATTCTTACGCGAAAGCTCACCTTGCGAATTCAGTCCTGGAAGGGCACACGCATCAAAGGTTGGAAGCTTCAGAAGTTCGAGTTTCTTCCCGAGGAGCGCGTTGTAGAGCTTATCGTTGGGGCGCTGCGCTTAGCCCGGGCCATTGGGCTACTCGTGCTCTCACTTCTGTGCTTAAACGCCGTCCTCAGTTTCTTCCCCTGGACGCGAGCGGCGGCGCATGCGCTCTTCACGCAGATCTTTGGCGCCATTGGTTGGGTTGGCGGCGGCATCGTTGGCTACCTGCCAAACATCTTTTACATCGTCACGATCTTCTTGGTTGCGAGCTACGGCCTGCGATTTCTCAAGCTCATCTTTCGCGAGCTTGAAAAAGGCACGATTGCCATCCCCGGCTTCTTTCCCGAGTGGGCAACCCCAACCTACAAAATTATTCGATTTCTCTTTCTGGCGTTTGTTGCCGTTATCGTCTTTCCGTACCTCCCAGGTTCGGGGTCGCCCGCATTCCAGGGCGTATCGCTCTTCTTGGGACTACTACTTTCTCTGGGATCAACTGCTGCAGTGGCAAATATGGTCGCGGGAATTGTCCTAACGTACATGCGACCGTTCTCGGTGGGCGACCGAGTTAAAATTGCCGATACCATTGGCGACATTGTCGAAAAAACGCTTCTTGTCGTGCGCATTCGAACCGTGAAGAATGTCGAGATTACGATTGCGAATGCGATGGTGCTCAACAACCACATCATTAACTTCAGCACCTGCGCCTCGGAGCAGGGCTTGGTTCTGCATACCGCCGTCACCATTGGCTATGACGTTCCGTGGCCCGAGGTGCATGCCTTGCTAAAGGTCGCTGCCGACAAAACCGATGGCATTCTCAGTGAGCCTGAGCCCTTTGTCTTGCAGACCTCTCTCGACGATTTCTACGTGAGCTACGAACTCAATGCATACACGGATGCGCCGCAAAAGATGTCTCGCACCTATTCGGATTTGCACGCTGCAATCCAAGATGCCTTCAATGAAAAGGGTGTCGAAATTCTCTCGCCGCACTACCGAGCAGCTCGAGATGGCAATACCGCTGCAATCCCCACAAGCTACCTGCCCAAAGACTACGTGGCCCCCTCGTTTCGCGTGCTTGGGCACGACATCGCAAAGCCAAAGTCCTAGGTTGGCAACACCGACGTAGAATCGAGGCAAGATTTGGAAGCAATGACAGAAGATAAGGGATTGAAGTACTGCTACCTGCTTGACGGCAATGGGGGCGGCAAGGCACTGGATTGGGCTGCCGCCAGCGCGTGGAAGCCCGAGGACGGAGTTCTTTGGATGCACCTCGAGTACTCGGATCCCTACGTTCAGAAGTGGGTGTTAGAGGAGAGTGGGGTGAGTCGGGTTTGTGGTGAAGCACTGCTCTCCGAGGAGACTCGTCCCAGAAGTGTTCTTACATCCCACGGTCTGCTACTTACACTTCGCGGCATAAATCCACATCCGGATGCAGACCCCGAGGACATGGTGGCATTGCGTCTCTGGAGTGATGGCAAACGCATCATTTCCACAAGGCGTCGTCGGCTTGTTTCGGCTAGCGAAATTGCTCTGGCAATTGACGAGGGGGCTGGCCCTCGCAATGCCGGCGAGTTTGTCGAGTCCATCACCGATCGGCTTGTCGAGCGCATGTCGTCGGTGATCGACGAGATTAACGACGATGTCGACACCCTTGAAGAAGAGGTCTTGACGCAGCAAGCGTACGCGCTTCGCCCAAAGCTCTCGGAGCTTCGGCGGAGCACGATTGGACTGCGGCGCTACCTGGCTCCACAGCGCGAGGCCGTGATGCGCTTGTATGCCGAGCGTATTGATTGGCTTAGCGATACCGACCGATCGCGACTGCGCGAGAGCGCTGATCGAACGACCCGCTTCGTAGAAGAATTGGACCTTGTCCGCGAGCGCGCCATCGTGATTCAAGAAGACCTCAGCAGCCGTCTCTCAGAGAAGATGGATCGGACGATGTATGTGCTTTCCATTGTCTCCGCCATTTTCCTTCCGCTCGGCTTCTTAACCGGGCTGCTCGGTATCAACATTGGTGGCATTCCAGGCGCCGACTACGGCGGAGCATTTTTTGTCTTCTGCGCGCTCTTGGTCGGCATTGTCGGTTTCCAAATCTGGCTCTTCAAGTCAAAGAAGTGGATGTAGAGGAAATTGCGCAAGGCAAGCGCATCTGGCTTTTGCCCTTGGATGTACTAGTGCCTAAGCGAATGTCTTTGCCCGGGGATTCTGACGGCTGTTATCATTAATCAATGGCCCTGCAATCACCAACTCGAGTTGCACACGTACTCGGCCTGTTGGTCGCGCTCACGTCTTGTGGCCGATTGTCCTTCGATGCGCTTGACGCCCCGCAGGAGGACGCCCGTCCAGATGTTGCTAGGTGCTTTTCTGAGCCCGGCGGCGCCTCATCGATTACCTTGGACGCGTTTGGGCTTGAGTTTCCAACACCCAATACTCTTAGACTTGAGTGGGAAACGTCAGACCCAGCGGGTGCTTTCGAGAGCTACGAAATTCTCTTGATCGAAGCGGAACAGCAAAACTGTGACGTTCAGCGGTTTGATGCCACGACAAATCCCGGCTTGGCATACTTCCAAGGCCCAGTGACCGACTATAAAATCAGGGCGGCAAGCATTGGACCGCTGGATTCCGATACCGACTACGTGGCTCAGTTGCTTGCCCACGATCGAAACGGCGGGCTTACGGCAAGTGCACTGCTAACGGTGCGGACAAGCCTCGATGCTACCGAAGAGGTCACCTTATTCTCCGAGCAGGATACCGCAGGCTACTCGATTCCAAGCGAGATGAGCTATGAATCGGGCCAGGCGTTTGCCGGTTCGCAGTACTACGAGTACACCTCGCTGTGTGTCGACAGTTGTTTTGAGAACCTTCGACGCCAGGACATTGGTGTCTCGTTGGCGGACATGAGCGAGGCGGAGTTCGCCACAGCGTATTACGAATTTGCCCTAGCATCATCTGGAACGGAACACTCCATATGGAGTCAAGGTCGGCTTTCCTTCGTTCAGAGCGATGGAAGCCAGGAACTTTTCGTGTATGCGCCGTTTGCGCTTAGAGCCGATGGAGAATACGCCGTTTACCAGATACCGCTTCGCGCGTTTGGGCAAGAGGGACTCACTGTTCCGCTTACGTACGAGGTTGCGAAGCGCTCCGTCTATGAGTTCACAGTAGGGGGACTGTGGCCCCTCGGCGCGACTGTTAGGCTTGATGAACTGCGTATTCGATGGCAGAGGGATTTGTAGGAATTGCTCCCAGGGGCAAGCAAGCTCACGTCAAGGATGGCCCTTCGAATCAGAGTTATCGATGTTGAGTTGGCTGATTTTTTTTTACTGAAAGGCTGCATTGAAAGGCAAACGGAAAACGGTCCTGCTGACCGGCGCAAGTGTCGGGCTCGGGTTGGCGATTGCTCGCGAACTCATTGCTAAGACCGACTACCATCTGATCTTTACCTCTCGTCAAAATTCGCTTCCGCGTTTTGCCGACGAGGGAATTGCGCAAGGCGAGCGCATCTGGCTTCGGCCCTTGGATGTAACGGACAAAGAGGCGAGAAGGGTTCTGATTGCCGAAATCGACGAGACGCTGGGCGGGGTCGACATCCTCATCAACAATGCCGGCATTAGCTATCGCTCGGTGATCGAGCACATCACCGACGAAGAGCGTCGGGATCAGATGGAAGTGAACTATCAGGCGCCTATGGCGCTCTCTCGGCTCGTCTTGCCAACGATGCGCAAAAAACGCCACGGCCACATCTTGCAGATTTCGTCGGCCGGCGGGCTGATGGCAATGCCAACGATGGGAGCGTATGCGGCTTCCAAGTTTGCCCTCGAAGCGGCGACCGAAGCAATGTACTACGAGTTGCGCCCCTTTGGCGTTCGCGTCAGCTTGGTGTTGCCAGGGTTCCTTCGTTCGGATGGCTTCGAGAAAGTTGTGCTCAGCGGAGAGAGTCAGAGCGCCATGGTCGATCCAAAGAATCCCTACCACCTTCACTACCACCATATGGCCGGCTTTATCGCTCGTCTCATGCGCATGACGCCGTCTACGCCAAAGTCGGTTGCGAGAAAGGTTGTGCGAACTCTAGGCGCGCGCTGGCCAAGACTGCGAGTCCCAGCAACGTGGGATACCCACGTCTTGTGGTGGATTCGGCGCTACGTTCCACATCGCCTGTACCTGATGGTTACCTATCGACTCTTGCCAGGGATTAAGAGTTGGGGGCGAGAGACGCGTGACTAGAATCGTTCTTGCTCATGCCTTAGTGTCCAGCAAGTAATCCGCAATGTCGTTCCAAAGGCTCTCGAACTTCTGCACGGAGAAGTGGGTCTGGGTTGATAGCCAATCGTAGTGGCGAGGCGTGAGTTCTGGACCCGAAAAATGCCCGATTACATCGAGGTGATCCGCCCAGGTTGCATGAACAATGTCGCCTGAAACTTGGGAGAGGGTGGGCACGATCGAATCGTTACTGCGCGTGGTTGGAAGTTTGCCGTAGGCATCGATGAGCGTCTGCGTATCGGCCTGCGAGAGCGTACCTAGATCGCTTTGTCGAATGCCGCCAGCGAGCTGATAGAGCGCGCGGTACAGCGCATACATTGCCTGCCCTGTTGGTGACAGCCCAATGTCAACGGTGGAACGAAGTGAGGGCGGCCGAGCTTGCGTGACAACGCAGCCGTAACGAGTTGTTTGGCGCCGGCTCGTTTTTTTGTCAAACTCGCGAACCCCCTTGGGTGTGAGTTGAGACAGTAGGCTTTGGTCACCCTGGGCAGCGTCTAAGAACTCTTCTAGTTGAAGCCTCCGATCTTTGTCGAAGTCTTGTAGTAGATGTCGATACACTTGCTCGAGAATTCCCAGCAGTGGACCGTCTGTATTGCCAATTCTGGGCAGTGCACTGGCAAGTGCCAAAAGAGCGGGCAGGGGCATGCTGCCCAGGCGAAGCCCGTGCATGGTTAGAGTGGAAAATGCCCATAGAAACTGCTGGCCGGCGACGTCTTCGGAGAGCGTGGCTAAAGGGGTTCCATGATGCGGCGAGGCGACCGATACCACGGATGCTACGCGTTTGGCCTGCGCCTCAATGTTGTGCTCGCACGGTAGCGTGACGCCGGGCGACGTGAGTAGTCTCGCATCCAAGCCGCCAGTCGAGTGACCGACGAGGTGAATCGATGAAGTGTCACTCGCCAAGCTCGCGATTGCCTCAGCCACAGCGGCAGCACGCTTTGCCAACGAGGCAGTTGGCAACGTCTTGACGAAGTGAATGCGCACTTCGTGCCCGCGCTTGGAAAACGCCGAAGTAAGAACTTCTCCCACGTGCGAGAAGTATTTTATCTCCCCGAAGTTTGCGAAGCCAAAGAAGCCAGGAATTAGAAAAACGTCATGCATCGTATTCGTTTGCCTTCCAAGCAATGAGTGTTGGCATGCGAAGCATCAGAGCAGTTTCCTCGATTTTTCTGAGCAACACCAATTCTGCGCGGGCATCGAAGTTTCTTGTCGATTTGGAGAGGTTTTTCGCGAAGGCACTCGACTTGCGCGCCGTTGAGCCAGAGCTCAGAGACGCTTGTGGCTCCGAAGTTTGCGCCTATGTGGTTCCAGGCTCCGACCACAATCGCGACGCGGCATCATCGATAAGCACGTGGTTTGACAAGTCTCCAGCGAAGCTCAAAGCCGTGGCGCACTCTGCGGAGGGACCATTGATGCGCGCGAGGCTTCCGACAATCGCTCCCGGGTTGTTCCCTATTGCATCTACAACTTGATCGCCGATGTCGCTATCAAACGTGTAGAGCGCGACAGTCGCCTCATCGACGATGACGATCGGCGTTTGCGCATCAAGCGCGCGCGGATCGACATCGATTCGCCCGCAACCGAGCGCGAGTAGAACTGCGCATCCAATCAATCGCTCTGACCCGAAGCCGTCGCGATGCCCCCAAATCCACACATTGTGAAGCGAACACAGCGGCGCGAAGTCACCCGTTGCGTTCGCCGACGGATCGGCAAGCGAGCCGCCGACTCAAATTCACTGGACGAGGCCTGGGCAAATACTGGGCAAATCTGCATGTGGCTTTTCGTCGCAGATCGGTCTCCGAAGCACCCTCAGGGGACGCTTTCAAGGCTCGCAAAACCTGTGGCACATTGACGCAGCTTGATCGCTAAGCATCTGAAAAACATATGCCCGAGGTCTGCGTGATCGCAGTTCAGCATTCTTCTCGACGGCATTTCCGGCAATTCGTGCGGCGATTCACCACAGGGGGAAAAGGATTCAACAGTGTCAATGACTTGAAGAGCCTCTCGCTTTTGTGAGAACTCCACCCCGAAAACGTTATGCCCCGATTTCAATTCCCCGAGTGGACAGAAAATTTCAAGAAGGCGCTCGGCCTGCTTCTAGCGGGCGGTCCGGTCTACTTGATTGCGGTCATTGCTTATGGCGTCTCGCCGGAAGCTATCCGTATTGGTTATCAACCTGAGCAACCGGTGCCCTATTCCCACGCATTGCACGTGGGCGAATTAGGCCTCGATTGTCGTTACTGTCACAACACAGTAGAGGAGTCTCCGCACTCCGCTGTGCCGCCAGCAGCGACCTGCATGAATTGCCACACCGGCATTCACGCAGACAGCCCAAAGCTCTTGCCGATTCGCGAAAGCGCATCGCAAGACGTACCAGTCGAATGGGTTCGTGTTCACGATCTCCCCGACTACGTGTACTTCAACCACTCGGCGCACGTTACGCGCGGTGTCGGTTGTGAGAGCTGCCACGGCCGTGTCGACCAAATGGAGAAGGTGAGCCAAGTCAAGGCGCTCACGATGGAGTGGTGCCTCGAGTGCCACCGGGATCCATACCCCAACCTTCGTCCCATCGAAGAAGTTACAACGATGGGCTACGACCCCGACACAAATCGCCGCGAGCTCGGTCAAAATCTCGCGAAGCAATACAACCTCAATCCAAGAACGGATTGCTCAACATGTCATCGCTAAAACTTACCAAGAGCGGGCGACTGGTTTCCGACGGCCACAGCGTTAGCGAGTCGTCTACAAGCGAGTCGTCTAAAGGCGCGCCCAAGGGTGCAGCTTCTGGACCGTCTCAGGACGGGTTCTGGCGCAGCCAAGCCGACCTCGACAACACGCCCGAGTTCAAAGAATTTCTCGCACGCGAGTACCCACAGCAAGAAGAGCAGCTTAAGGACCCTCTGTCCCGCCGCCGCTTTGTTCAGCTCATGGGTGCTTCGTTTGCACTTGCCGGTGTTTCCCAAGGCTGTCGCTGGGAAGAAGAAAAAATTCTTCCTCTCTCGCGTCGCCCCGACGGATACATTCCCGGAGTTGCAAAGAAGTACGCATCGGCTTTCGAGCTCGGTGGTTCGGCAGCAGGCCTCTTGGTCACATGCATGGACGGTCGCCCAATTAAGATTGAGGGCAACCCCGAGCACCCATTCACTGGCGGAACTTCGACAGCAGTTGCACAGGCAAGCATCCTTGAGATGTACGACCCCGACCGCTCTCGCGCCGTTCGTCGCCAAGAGAAGGGCCAAGGCCTAATCGCAACGCGCAAAGATGCACTCGCTGCTCTTCGCGCACTTCGCGATGATGCCAAGGCAACTCGCGGCGCCGGTCTTCACGTTCTTAGTGAAGCAACCAGCTCTCCAACAGTCGCAGCTCTTCGCCAAGAGATTCAGGCAGCAATGCCTGGCGTCAAGTGGCACGAGTACGAGCCGCTTAGCAACGACGAGCAGCGCGAAGGCAATCGCATGGCCTTTGGCGCGCCGCACCGCACCCACTACCGTCTCGACCGAGCCGATGTGATTGCAACGTTCGACGCAGAGCTCTTTGGCAACCACCCTGCAGCACTTCGTCACTCGAAGGACTTTGCAACCGGGCGCAACCCAGACAGCGGCAAGCAAAATCGCATCTACGCGATTGAGAGTGCCTACAGCCTAACCGGCGCTGTTGCAGACCATCGCCTTCCTGTTCGCAGCGAGCTTATCAAGCCTCTGCTTCTCGGACTTGAGCAAGCTCTCACCGGTGGCGACACGGCTTCAGTTGGTGCGGCAATTCTCGCCGAGCCCAAGGCAAATAAGTTCATCACCGAGCTTGCCAAAGACCTCGCCAAGCATCGTGGACGCGGCATTGTCGCTGTTGGATCGCACCAGCCTGCAGAGGTTCACGCCATTGCAGCGCGCATCAACGCAACGCTTCGCAACCAAAACGCAACTCTGCTCTACACAGCAGAGACCGATGCACAGCGCCCTCGTCACATCGACGACCTAACGAGCCTTGTGGCATCGATGAAGAGCGGCAAAGTTGCTGGTCTTCTCATCATCGGTGGCAACCCGGCCTACAACGCTCCAACGGATTTGGACTTTGTCGGTGCTCTTGCAAAGGTCAAGTCATCGCTGCATCTCTCGATGTACGACGACGAGACATCGAAGCACACCAACTGGCACATCAACCGAGCACATTACCTAGAAGCGTGGGGCGACTCTCGCAGCTACGACGGTACGGTTACCTTGGCTCAGCCAATGGTCGAGCCTCTCTACGACGGCATGAGCGCTGTTGGCGTTCTTAAAATCCTCGCCGGTCACGACGATGATTCCAACCAAGATGTCGTTCGCCGAACGCTGCTTGCCATTGCCGGTAGCGAACCAGGTGATGACAAATCTTGGCGACGCCTTTTGCACGATGGATTCATTCCTCAAAGTGCACCAAAGCCTGCCACCGTTGCTCCACAGCAATTTGCCGCCACGCCACTGTCAAAAGGACAGAAGCTTGGAAGCACGATTGCCAATGGCAATCTCGAAGTTGTGTTCCGCGAGTCGGCAACCTACGACGGTCGCTACGCAAACAACTCGTGGCTTCTCGAGACGCCCGACTTCATGACCAAGCTCACTTGGGATAATGCTGCGCTCATCGGGCCAGCAACAGCAAAGGCGCTGGGTGTCTCAAACGGTGAACTTGCCAAGATTACGGTTGGCAAAGCAACGCTGAAAATGGTTGTGCACGTATCTCCAGGCCAAGCTCCTGGATCGGTCGCCCTTCCTCTTGGATGGGGGCGAAGTCGTGCAGGGCACGTCGGTGGACACGAGGACTTCAAGGTCGCAGCGCCAGGCTTCAACACCTACGCACTTCGCACCTCGAAAGGCTTTAACTTCGCTTCAGGTGCAACGGTCAAGGGAACGGGCGAGAGCTACGACCTAGCTGAGACCCAAGACCACTTCGCGATGGACGAGATCGGCGAGAAAGAGGTTCAGTCCCGCGCCAACGTGCACATCAAGACCGCGACGCTCAAGCAGTACAAAAAAGATGGAGAGAAGATCGTCACAAAAGACGCTCACCTCGAGATCGAGAAGAAGCTGATTCGTCCTATCGAAGGCCGCGAAATCAACGCCTCTCTGTACGACGAGCACGAGTACAAGGGCCACAAGTGGGGCATGAGCATCGACCTTGGCAAATGCACAGGTTGCAACTCTTGCTCGGTGGCTTGCCAGGCGGAAAACAACATTCCCGTCGTCGGTAAAGAGGAAGTCATGAACAACCGGGAGATGCACTGGATTCGCATCGACCGCTACTTCAAGGGCAATCCGAATAACCCCGAGATGGCATTCCTCCCTGTGCACTGCCAACAGTGCGAAGGCGCACCTTGCGAAGTTGTCTGTCCTGTCGAAGCGACCTCGCACTCGGATGAAGGTCTTAACGATATGACCTACAACCGCTGCGTTGGTACTCGCTACTGCGCCAACAACTGCCCGTACAAGGTACGTCGCTTCAACTTCAAGTACTGGAACAAGGACTTCGAGGTTGCTCGCAACAAGGTCCGCACCTTGCTCTCCAACCCAGACGTCACCGTCCGAAGCCGTGGTGTTATGGAGAAGTGCACATGGTGTGTTCAACGCATCGAGCGCACGAAAATTGATGCCAAGAACAAAAGCCGGGCGATTGTCGATGGCGAAATTAAAACGGCATGTCAGCAAGCTTGCCCAACCCAGGCCATCAACTTTGGTGACTTGGCCGACAAGCAGAGCAAGGTCTACAAGAACCAAGAGTTGCCACGTGCCTACGCACTTTTGGCAAGTCTTAACAACTCGCCACGCAACGCCTTCTTGGCGCGCATCACCAACCCGAATGAAGCCCTCGCTCCTGCGAAGGAACACAAGGATCACTAGGCCATGAGTAGCGCAGAAACATCCGCGGAAGCCCTAGAGGCCCGTGAGTATTTTAAGGGCATCTCCGACTCGGTTTGCGGCATTGTCGAAGCTGACAAGGCACCAAAGATCTGGCTGCCAGCATTTGCTGCAGCCCTTGGTCTTACGGGTGTCCTAGTCGTCTCGCTCTACGTCCTTCTCACCGAGGGAACGGGAATTTGGGGCAACAACAACACCGAAGCATGGGCTTGGCCTATTGTTAACTTCGTCTTTTGGGTCGGCATCGGCCACGCAGGAACTCTCATTTCTGCTGTGCTCTTCTTGATGCGCCAGAAGTGGCGAACGTCGATCAACCGCGCCGCTGAGGCGATGACGATTTTCGCCGTTATTTGCGCCGGTCTCTTCCCGGTTATTCACACCGGTCGTCCATGGCTTGCCTACTGGCTTCTGCCAATTCCAAACGACATGGCCATCTGGCCGCAGTTTCGCTCGCCACTGGCTTGGGACGTCTTCGCTGTCTCAACCTACATGACCGTGTCGATTCTCTTTTGGTACATGGGCCTCGTTCCCGACTTCGCAACACTTCGCGACCGCACCAAGAGCAAGCTCAAGCACACCATCTACGGCTGCCTCGCTCTCGGTTGGCGCGGCTCTGCTCGCCAGTGGCATCGTTACGAGCGCGCCTATCTAATCATGGCTGCTCTCGCTACGCCGCTTGTGTTCTCGGTGCACTCGGTTGTTTCTTTCGACTTCGCTGTTGGTCAACTCCCTGGTTGGCACACAACCATCTTCCCGCCGTACTTTGTTGCTGGCGCCATCTTCTCCGGGTTCGCCATGGTGCTCACGCTCCTGGTTCCGGCACGGGCGATCTTCAACATGAAGCACATCATCACCGACCAGCACGTCGAGAACATGTGCAAAGTCATCCTGGCAACAGGCTCGATGGTGGGGTTTGCATACGGCACCGAGTTCTTCATCGCTTGGTATTCCGGCAACGCATACGAGGGATTCACCTTCCTCAACCGCGCATTCGGACCATTCGCATGGGCTTACTGGACGATGATTACCTGCAACGTACTTGTTCCTCAGTTCTTCTGGTTCAAGAAAATCCGCACCTCGCCATTCGTCATCGTCTTCCTTTGCATCTTGGTAAACGTGGGCATGTGGTTCGAGCGTTTCGTCATCATCGTGACGTCACTTACTCGAAGCTTCATGCCTGGTAGTTGGCACTACTTCTCGCCAACCATGTACGACGCCAGCATCTTTATCGGAAGCTTCGGCCTCTTCTTCACCCTCTTCCTCCTCTTCCTTCGCTTTATGCCAATGATCGCAATGTTCGAGGTCAAAGGTGCATCGCATCACGCACATGCTGGCGTGAAGCACCACTAGGCGCATCGGAGATACGAAAATGAGTACCGATAAACCAACAGATCAGGTCGAAGACAAGCTCTACGGAATGCTTGCCGAGTACGAGAGCCCTGGCGCTCTCATCGAGGCAGCCCGAAACGTTCGCGACGCGGGCTACACCAAGTTCGACTGCCACTCTCCATTCCCCGTGCACGGCATCGACCCTGCCATGGGAATCAAACCCACCATCCTTCCTCTCATCACGTGGGGCGCCGGTATCACAGGTACCGGTCTCGCCATCTTGATGCAGACCTGGATGAACAACTGGACCTACCCTTGGAATATCGGTGGCAAGCCGCTCTTCAGCTTGCCCATGCAGATTCCAATTGCCTTCGAGGTAACGGTTCTTCTTGCCGCTTTCGCCACGTTCTTCGGAATGTGGGGACTCAACAAGCTTCCACAGGTTTGGCATCCACTCTTTGGCAACGACAACTTCGTAAAGAAGGCAACGTGCCACGGCTTCTTTGTCGCCATCGAAGCTGAGGATCCGAAATTCGACGCGGAGGGCACAAAAGCCACTCTCGAAGAAGCCGGAGCCATGGAAGTTGAGATGGTTCGCTACAAGACTTCCAAGAAAATGCGTGCACTGCCAAACGGCGTTGTTGCATTCATCATTCTCTCCGCATGCGTCGCACTTGTGCCATTCGCCTACATCGCAAAGAAGCGTGCTTCGAAAAGCGATCAGCCGCGCATGCACATCATTCCGAACATGGACTTTCAAACGAAGAACAAGCCGCAAACGGCGAGTGACATGTTTGACGATGGTCGTGCCTCGCGCCTACCCGTCGACGGTACGGTGGCTCGCGGTGAGCTCAAAGCAGATGATCACTTCTACCGAGGTCTTCAAGGCGGCGCCTGGGCAACCGAGTTCCCTAAGGAAATCTCGCTTAGCACAGAGACCATGGAGCAAGGTAAAAAGCGCTTTGGCATCTACTGCTCTCCTTGCCACGGTCTCACCGGGGCAGGAACAGGCATGATTAACCAACGGGCGGATGCAGTTGGCGCGACCGCAACTGGTTGGGTTGCTCCAAGCAACATCACGCAAGAGGCCTTCGCCAAGCAACCACACGGCCAGCTCTTCAACACCATCAGCCACGGCATTCGTTCTATGCCTGGCTACAGCGCTCAGATCAAAGAAGAAGATCGCTGGGCCATCGTATTCTATGTTCGCGCTCTGCAACGCAGCGCTCACTCAACCATTGATGATGTGCCTGCTGGTGAAAAACCAGCCATTCGGTAACAAGGAAGAGTCATGAGTTCATCAGACACAATTCTTCATCCTGAAGAGAAAATCACCGCAGGGCCGGGCGTCGCGAAAGCGCAAAAGTTTGGCCTCGCAGGCGGCGTTCTATTGCTGCTTGCCATGGCTGGCTGGGGCCTCGTCCTTAGCGACGGCATGCAGCGCTTCTTCCACGGCTACCTCGTCGCATTCACCTACTTCAACAGCATCGCACTTGGGGCACTCTTCTTTGTGCTCATCATGCATCTGATGGGAGCCAAGTGGGTTGTCTCGATGCGACGCGTCGCCGAGATTCTCACTCTAACCTTTCCGCTGCTCGCAATGTTGTCGACTGTCATTTGGCTACCAATCTTGCTTGGCAACGACAGCCTCTACATCTGGTCAAACGAAGACTTCATGAGCCAGAACCACTTGGTTCACGCAAAAGGCGCTTACCTAAACCCGGTCTTCTTCGCTGTTCGCCAAATCATCTACTACGCGCTTTGGATTGGCCTTAGCCGCTACTTCTACAAAACCTCTGTCGCACAAGACAAAGGTGGCGATGACGATGCAACGCGTCGCATGGCCAAGTGGGCTGCACCGGCCATGTTCGGCTTTGCCTTCAGCTGCGCCTTCTTTGCATTCGACATGCTTATGTCGATCGACCCCGAGTGGTTCTCAACCATGTTCGGAGTTGTCTACTTCGCAGGTTGCTGCATCAGCATTTTCGCTCTGATGGTTCTCATTCCTCTCGCCTTCCAGCGTTCTGGACGGCTTGTGCACTCCATCACCGTCGAGCACTACCACGACATCGGCAAGCTTCTCTTTGCCTTCGTCTTCTTCTGGGGATACGTCGCCTTCTCGCAGTTCATGCTCATCTGGGGTGCGAACATTCCCGAGGAGACCGGCTACTTTATGAAGCGTTGGTTTGCTGGCGGATCCAGCGGGCTCAACATGGGTGAGATGGGTCTTTGGGGAAAAGTCACGCTTGTGATGATCTTCATGCACTTTCTCATTCCCTTCGTTCTCCTCATGAGCCGCCACTCAAAGCGCAAGGTTCAAATCCTCGCAGGCTTCGCAATTTGGATGCTTGCTTGGCACTACATCGATCTGTACTGGCAGGTCATGCCGGCACTTAACAATCACGAATTGTGGGGGCTCGCTAAGCATTCCACTGTGACCAAGGGAATCGCTATGGACGTCGGTCTTTGGGTTGGCATGGGCCTTCTCTTCATGGGCTACGTTGCTGGCAAGTTTCGCAACGTCAACCTCATCGCGATCAAAGATCCTGGGCTCGCTCAGTCTCTGAAGTTCGAGAACCAATAGGAATATCCAATGAGCGACTTTCCAGAAAAAGCCCCAGACAACACCAATGCCGTCGCTGTGGTGGTGATCGGTTTGGCGACAACTGCAGTTCTATGGGCCTTCGTGGTCTACCTGCAGGCGTACTTCGAAACCACCGAAGGTGAAATTGCTGCCAGCCGCGCCTCGATGGGGCGCAGTGCATTGGTGCGTGACCTCAAGGCCGAGCAGCGCGCTGACCTCGCCAAGACCACATATGCAGATGCATCCAAAGGAACGCTTAAGCGCCTTAATGTTGAGACCGCGATGAGCCTTGTTGTTCGCGATGCCAAGACTGAAGGGTCTCTGATTCCCAGCCTCGGAGTTCTGAATTGTCCAACAATTCCTGCCTCGGCAGGTCGCCCAGCCGACGACTCCGCGATCAACCCATGCGCTCCTGCTGCTCCAGCGGTCGATGGCGCTGACGAAGCTGCAGCGACTGATGGCGAAGCTGCAGCGACTGGCGACGAAGCTGCAGTTCCCGCTGCGACTGGTGACGAAGCTCCAGCACCCGAAGCCCCAACCCCCGCTCAATAGTCACAATGGTCTCAACCACTCCACAAAGCGCCTTGTGCGCACTTGCTCTGCTCGGCGCCCTCATTGGTGATGTCGCTGCCGCAGATCGAATCGAGCCAACTCCAGCGGAGCTCGAAAGTGTGGACGTCCAAGAAAAACTCGGAGCAAGTGTTCCACTTAGTACCGAGTTCGTCGATGCGGATGACAAGACGGTACGACTTGCTGACGTGATCGGATCCAAGCCGGTAATCCTCACCTTCAACTACTCAAACTGCCCAATGCTTTGCAGCGTGCAGCTTGGTGGCTTGGTGAATACGATGACTGAGATGGATTGGGACATCGGCAGCCAGTTTGACGTTATTACGATTAGCCTCGACCCAAGTGAGACTCGCGAGCAAGCGGCTAAAACTCGCGACCGCTATATCGAACAATACGGCCGCGAAGGCGCCTTCGAAAACTGGACGTTCCTCACGGGAACCAAAGAAAACGTTGACGCAGTTACCAACGCAGTCGGCTTTGGATACACCTATCACGAAGGTCGCAAAGAGTACCTGCACCCTGCAGTGCTTACTCTCGTAAGCCCTCGGGGCAAGGTGTCGACCTACATCTACGGCGTTAGCTACGACCCAAACAACCTTCGCGACAAGCTCCTCCTCGCCGGTATTGGTGAGACCTCGGAAGCTGCTGCGAGATTTATTTTATCCTGTTACCACTACGATGCTCCGACCGGAAACGGCGCCATCGTGGCCAACATCATGAGTGTAGGTGGCCTCGTCTTTGTTATCGGCTTCGCCGGTGCAATCGCAATTTGGCGAAGACGACAACACCTAGAAGTGGAAGAGCTTCATGCTGAAGTTCTCCACCCACACGCTCACCAAGTAGGGAGTACGGAAGATCATGTTTAGGCACCTGATCACAGTCCTAGTTTTCACTGTCGCAACACTAGTTGCAACGTCGGTGACAACAGCACAGCCTGACAATTCAGGCGCAGAAGCACCAACGGCAGAGGCTCCAAGAGCTATCGAGCAGCCCGCTGTTGATGCAGTAGCTCCCGCTGCTGACGAGGCTGCGGCTGCGGAGGGTGCGATTGCCGCGCCGGCCGCATCAGCACCAGCTTCTGAAGCCCCTGCGGACGCGGCGAAAGCCGGCGCTCCAAAGGGTGCTCCAAAGACTGCAGAACCCGCAGCGGAGGAGCCTAAGTACGAGTTCACCGATGTGACGCCAGACAGCTACTGGATGCCTGCAAAGGCCGCCGGTGGAACGATGGATCACGTTGACTGGATGTTCTACGCCATCCTCGGTCTCTCGGTCTTTTGCTTTCTCGCAATCACCGTCGCCGTTGTCTACCTATCGTGGCGCTACCGTCACAGGCCAGGACATCGCGCAGAGCCATCAACCGCTCACGACAACGTGCTCGAGGTTGTGTGGACGGTTATCCCCTCCATCATTTGCGTCTTCATCTTTATCGGTGGCTGGAAGGGCTACCTAAATATGACGACTGCACCTGGCGATGCCTTGGAAATCCAAGTCGTCGGCCAAAAGTGGAACTGGACCTTCACTTACACGAAGGGGCTTGAAACGCTTCAGCGACCAGAACTTCACGTTCCGGTAAATCGCCCGGTCAAGCTCAACATGCGCTCAGAAGATGTCTTGCACAGCTTCTACTTGCCTTCGATGCGCGTGAAGCAAGACGTCATTCCAAATCGCTACAGCTACGTTTGGTTCGAAGCCGACACCCCTGGTGTCTACAAGGTCTACTGTGCGGAGTACTGCGGCGACGCACACTCTGACATGAAGACGAAGGTTGTCGTTCACGAGCGCGGCGGCTACGAGAAGTGGCTAAACGACGAATACGAAAAAGACCAAGTCGACTGTCGCGAGTTTGAAGGACAGGAACGACAAGATTGTTACGTAAGCCAAGGCGAAAAGATTTACGAAGCCAAAGGCTGCAAGCAGTGTCACAGCCTCGACGGTAGCTCTGGAACCGGCCCAACGTTCCAGGGCATGTGGGGACAGACTCGTAACTTTACCGATGGCACATCTGGACCCGTTGACGAGAACTACGTCCGCGAATCCGTGCTCGACCCCATGGCAAAAATCCGCTCTGGATTTAGCCCCGTCATGCCTACGTTCAAAGGCAAGCTCAAAGACAAAGACATCGACGCCCTCAACAACTGGATGAAGGCGCTTTAGGAGTAATTCATGTCTAGCGAAGCAGCAACAGCAGACTCCGTACAAGAACCAAGCTACATCGATGTTACATCGGGCTTTTGGAGCTGGTTTGTAACGATCGATCACAAGCGCATTGGCATCATGTATTTGGTGGCCATCCTCACGGCGTTTCTCTTAGGCGGATTCTTCGCCCTGATGATTCGCGCAGAACTTCTTCTGCCCGGCTCTCAGCTGGTCGAAGCGGCAACCTTCAACAAGCTCTTCACCGTTCACGGCGCCATCATGGTGTTCTTGGTGATTATCCCGGGCATCCCTGCGGCGCTCGGAAACTTCATGGTTCCGATCATGCTAGGTGCACCAGATGTGGCGTTTCCACGTCTCAACTTGGCGTCCTTCTACCTCTACCTCTCTGGCGCTCTCCTACTTATTCTGTCGCTCTTCCTCGGAGGCGTTGACACCGGTTGGACCTTCTACACGCCATACTCAACAACGACCGATACGGCCGTTGTCCCTGCAGTCGCAGGTGCGTTCTTGCTCGGCTTCAGTTCGATCTTCACAGGCCTCAACATGGTCGTGACGATTCACAAGTTCAAGCCTAAGGGCATGGGCTGGTTCAAAATGCCTCTCTCGCTTTGGGGCATCTACGCAACTGCAGTCATTCAGGTTCTTGCAACTCCGGTCCTAGGACTCACCCTGCTGCTGCTCTTTGTTGAGCGCATCGTGGGAATCGGAATTTTCGACCCGGCGCTCGGCGGTGACCCTGTGCTCTTCCAGCACTTCTTCTGGTTCTACTCGCACCCGGCTGTGTACATCATGATTCTGCCTGCAATGGCTGTCATGAGTGAGCTCATCACGGTCTTCGCCAAGAAGCACATCTTTGGCTACTCCTTCATTGCCTACAGCTCTATTGGCCTCGCGCTTCTAAGCTTCCTGGTTTGGGGACACCACATGTTCGTCTCGGGGCAAAGCACCTTGGCCAACATGGTTTTCTCGGCGCTCACCTTCTCGGTGGCAATCCCGTCGGCCATCAAGGTCTTTAACTGGATTGCAACGCTCTACAAAGCCGACATTCACCTCGACAGCCCAATGATCTGGGCGCTGATGTTCATCCTCTTGTTCGCAATTGGTGGCCTCACGGGCATCTTCCTTGGAACGCTCAATGTTGATGTGCACCTTCACGACACCTACTTCGTCGTCTCGCACTTCCACTACGTGATGATGGGTTCTGCTCTCATCGCATTCTTTGGCGCACTTCACTACTGGTGGCCAAAGATGACCGGAAAGATGTACGCCGAGAAGCCCGCCAAAATTATGGCTCTCATGGTCTTCTTCTCGTTCAACCTAACGTTCATGCCGCAGTTTGTTATGGGCGCTCGCGGTATGCCTCGTCGCTACTTCGATTACGACCCTCGCTTTGAGCTCATGCACCAGCTCTCCTCGCTGGGTGCGTTCATCATGGGGCTCACGCTCTTTGCCATCATCATGAACCTTCTCATCTCGCTTAAGACGGGCAAGAAGGCTCCTGCCAACCCTTGGGGCGGCACGACTCTCGAATGGCAAACCGCTTCGCCTCCACCTCTGTACAACTTCCCTGTTGGACAGCCCATCCCGCTGCCCGAGCTCTACGACTACGACAATCTCGTAGAGGACAAAGTAAATGGTGGTTGGCACTACAAGAAGGACGACGCCGAAAACGAGGCGTAAGGCCTACGGCAAGGATTAAACGACCATGAGTCACCACACCATTAACGGTACCGAGGCCAACGTCGCCCACCACTTCGACGGTCCTCAGCACCAGTTCGATTCGGGCAAGTTGGGCATGTGGGCTTTCTTGGCGCAGGAAGTTCTCTTCTTCTCTGCGCTCTTCGTGGCCTACATCGTCTTCCGCTACAACCACCCCGAGGTCTTTGCCTACGCGCACAAGTACCTCGACGTAAAATACGGGGCGATCAACACGGTAGTTCTCATCTTCTCAAGTTTGAGTGCTGCTTGGGCTGTGCGCGCTGCTCAGAAAAACCAGCAAAAGCTCCTGATTGCCTGCCTGGCAACGACCATTGTCTGCGCCTTTGGTTTCCTTGGCATCAAGTACATCGAGTACAAGCACAAGTTTCACATCGGTACGGTCTACGGTTGTAACTTCGCTCCAAACGAAACCCCTGACGGTACGAAGATCGACTGGCCAGAGGCTCCAAAGGGCCAATGCCGCACTCTCAAGGCTCCGGAAGCCAAGATTGTTGCCGAAGCTCCTAAGGCTGCCGATGGAAGCGAACTGATTCCAGGCTCGCCCGAGGCACTAAAAGCCATCGCCGAAGCCGATAAGAACAAGCCATCGCGCTACTCCCAGTTGCCGCCTCCGGGCACCAACATGTTCTTCTCGATCTACTTTGCGATGACCGGCTTGCACGGTATTCACGTCATCGTCGGCATTGGCGTGTTCTTCTGGCTACTCATACGCGCCATCAAAGGGCACTTCAATGAAGCCAACTTCGGGGCAATCGACTTTGCGGCGCTCTACTGGCACATCGTCGACTTGATCTGGATTTACCTCTTCCCACTTCTCTACCTGATTCACTAAGGACTATCACCGTGTCTGATCACAACGACAAAGACAAGACGCACGACGAGCCCGAAACGGATGCTCTCGAGCAAGAAGAGACGGAAATGACCTCTGAGGAATCTGAGGTTTCTGCGGCGGACGACGATACTGCCGAAGAGTCTGACGATGCCGTCTCCGACGAGGACGAGGCATCTGAGGACGAAGCATCGGATGACGAAGCATCGGATGACGAAGCATCGGATGACGAAGCATCGGATGACGACGAAGCGTCAGAGGAGCTCGCTGCTTCTGCGGCGTCGAACGAAGAACCTGTTGCCGAGACCAAGGCGGCTGCACCAGTAGCTGCTGCGCACGATGACCATGGCACGCATGGTCATGGCGATGATGGGCACGGCGATGACCACGGTCATGGCTTATCCCACGTCGCTTCGACGAAGGTTCTGCTTGGAACCTTTGGCGCGCTGATGGTTCTCACCATCATGACGGTCGCTGCGACCATGGTCGACCTCGGCTCAAGCATGAACCTCTTGGTCGCAATGATTGTTGCAACCATCAAGGCCGGCCTTGTCTGCATGTTCTTCATGCACCTTCGCTACGACAAAGTCATGCACACGGTGGCATTCCTTGCTGCACTTCTCTTCGCGCTGCTCTTTGTGAGTTTCGCGCTGATGGATAGCTCGGAGTACCAGCAAGACATTGTCTGGGTGGAAGAAGCTGTTCAGTAATCTTTCCAACTCGTATGCGAACTCTGCGAGGCTGACATTCGGCCTCGCAGTTGTCGTTTCGGTGTGGCTTTTCGGTTGCGGCTCGGCGACCAAGCCCACAGTGCTGCCCACCGAGCTTCAGCCTGCGAAGATCGAGCGCGTCAACCCTGCAGAGCAGGCGGAAACGGTGCTTAGGCTACGCTTCTATGTCGGCGCCGATCACCGGGCGCGAGTTATTGGCTGGGAAGAAGAACTCACAACCGTTGTCGAGTTGGCTTCCTCTCTCTTGCAGCGCGCAAGCGGTGTGCGACTGGAGCTTGTCGAATCGGTTGGCTGGGAGCGCGCGGGTGGCCCTTTGGGAAAAACTCTGTCGTCTCTTGCGGCAAATGACCCTGGTCTCGATGTCGACGTTGTCGTTGGCTTGGTCGATGCATCCGAAGACTCCTTAGACTCTTTCGAAACTCTCGTCATGGTTAATGGCGAAGCGCGCCACATTGTTGTTCGAGGTTTTCATTGGCAGGCCGAAAGTGCGGCTCTGGGCAGCGCAGGTGAGTCGCTTGGCGAGAGCGCAAAAGACCGCCTGCTCATTGCCCGCCGCAAGCACAAGCAAAGCGTCGCGCTTGCTCATGGCATTGCGGCTCTCTTTGGCGAATCTGCTGCGTTTGGCCCCGAATACGCCATGTCCACCACCAGCATGCAAGCCGAGGCGGGTGCTCGGCTTGGCCAAGCAATCTCAAAAACACTTGCAGTGCGTGCGGAAGCAAAGCTTCGCAAACCTGCCAAGCCTGAGCCTGGTGCACTGCGGCTCATCGATCGCGAGAACCTTGCGCAAGTGCTGCTCTTGCTTGAGGCAAACAAGCCTGGGGTCGCGTGGGAAATTCTCGAGCCTCTGCTAGAGCTCTATCCAGACCACGCCGAAATCGCTTCTGCCGGATGCTTGGTCGCCGACGCACGCGAGGCTAGCGATGTTGGAGCACGCTGCGCTCGAGCTGTTGCTCTTGGCAGTGCAGACCCAGCATCGCTCCTTGCATTGGCCAAAACCCAAATCGAGAACCATCCCGACAAGGCCCTGCAAACCCTAAAGCGCGTCGAGGCTGTCTTGGATGCCGGCGCCGCCGAGTGGAGGACACTCGCCGTATCGTACAAAGAACTCCAGCTTGCCACCCATGCTTCTCGGGCGGCTGCCAAAGCGAAGGATGCAGCCTCGGTGGCCACTTGGGCTCGCGAGAGCCAAGCTCGCTACGCGGTTGCCGTTGGTGTCGCGCCTGATGATGAAGGGCGCTACCTTCGCGCGCTTAAGGCGGCATTGGTGCTTGTTTACGATAAGAAGATTTCTGCAGCAGCCGCGGCTGCAAGCGAGCTTTCTAAGAGTTTTCCTAAAAGCGTGGCGACCAGCTTTATTCAGTGCGAGGTCTCGATGCACAAGCGGAAGTATGCTGAGGCAGCGCTGGCGTGCCAGGCGGTGGTTGCAGCGCATCCCGAAAACTCCTGGGCCCGCTACCTCCAGGGAATTGCCCTTGCTCGCGAAAATCGCAACGACGATGCGATGCGCTTACTCGCCGAGGCCATCGATCGCGATGTTACGCTAGAGCCAGCCTACAAGGCTCTAGGGCAGCTATACCGCAAGAGCGGTAATGCCAGGCTAGGCGCCCTTCGAGGCGCCTACAAGAAGACCTTCGGCAAAAGTCTTTAGGGCTCGCGATAGTGGGTCACACGTTTGAAGTCGTACCTCCCTGGGGGGCGACCGTACTCTTGGCCGGCTTGCCCTAGGGAGCGAGGCAGCTCAGCTTTGCGGAGGTTCCGAAGGGCACGGTGAACCCATCGGGGTAGTGGACCTTTGGCGCCAGACCCGTCGGTGTCTCCGAGCAGCGCGGATTTTCTGTGAGGGTGAAGCATGGCAAGACGCTAGAGGTTTCGGGGGATGCTTGATTGTCGCACTCGACAAGCCTGCGCTCGTCGGTGCCTGGCTCCGTGACGCTAACGATGCACTCAACCTGGAGTCCTGGCTCTGTAGGGTCGAGGTCCTCAAGTTTTCCCTGGAGACAAGAGGCAACACGTTCATTGATGCGGTTGGCAATATCGTCGAGTGCATCGCCCAGTGATGGATCGCAAATTGATGTCTCTTGGCCGCTATCTGCCGCAAAGCCCTGCACAAAGGCACTGAGCCGAATTGGTGGCACCGCCTCGGCACCAACTTCGTTACACGAGAAGCCCAATGCCACAAAGTCCTGGGTCCCATCGTTATCAACCTCTACGAAGACCGGGTCAAGTAGACCGGCGATGGTCGCCACAAGAACTTGCTCGGGAGAGTTCTTAAGACCATAGAGGAAGTCCACATACTCGTTCACGTCGTAGAGATAGGGACTGTTGTCCCTTGGAACACACCCGCTTCTCCCGCCAGGGGCTCGGACATCGCCGTCCTGCTCGCACTCCACGCCGAACTCAAAGCAGCGAAACGACTTTGCGGGCCCAAGTTCCGAATTGAGAAGCTGTCGTTGGGCGTTAAAAACGTCGGTATTCTTTGCCGAGCAGTCGTCTTCGTCAGTCACAATGACGACCACCAGATAGGCGTGTTCTCGAAGAAATGAATCTGCCTGCGGAGCTGATAGTGCCCGGCGCATGGCCTCTAGTGGTTGCTCAAAGCCACAGCCGTCAATGCCCACCTTGGCCATGCACGAGAGAGTATCCGACGCAGGACCAGTAAAGTTCTCAGTTCGAGTTCCATCTTCGTCAACGATGCTCTTTAGAAAGGCGCCGTCCAATGTGCTGCAATCACCGCCTTGAAACAGACCTCCATCACCCGAAATTCCGCAGGCATTATTTTCTCCGCCGCCGCCTAAATCAGTTGTCGCCACAGCGATATGAATGCTTGGCACGCCATCGGGATGATCGCCTAGAGCGTCAATGACATTGCTAAACTTGTCGGCCAACAAGTCTTGCTCGCGCAACATACTGCGCGAATTATCGACGATAAAGAGAATGTCGACGTCGCGGTTTTCGCTCACATTGAAGACGACATTCTCTTCTGCTACATGGTTAATGTCGATGACGGCGATCGTACGGTCGGCGCAACCGATTGCCGCAGACGCAAAGGGGCCGATGAGCAGCGCTACAAGCACTGCCCCAATTGATTTGAACATGGGGAATCCAATCTCTGCAGCGAAGAGCGCAGATGCGAGTTGTTCTGATGCGAGTTGTAAATGCGTGAAATGCACGCAGCGCATCGAAGAAGGGCTGGTGTCGCGACGACTTGACGACTGACGACGTATCTTTATGAGCGCCGACACCAACGTGCCTTCGCTCTACACCCTCTAGTGGCCGGTTCTCGCGAATCCGTGTCGGCGTGCAAAAAAAACTTTGGCGGAGCCTGGTGGCGCTACAACGGCGCTACAACGGCGCTACAACGAGGCGCTACAACAAGGCCCACAACGAAGCGCTACTTGCTTAGGAGCTTCGCGGCGGCTTCGCGTACCAGCGCCGGGTAGGCCGTTTGCTTGTTCATTAGCTTTAGCTCGCTCTTGGGCGTCGCACGCAGGACCGTCATGAGCATGTCCTTGCTGAGCCGTCGGTTTGCCAACAGCGCACGCCTCACTTGCGGCGATGCAAGCCATCCGCGATTGTTTACGATCAGTTCAATGAGCGGAGTTGGCAGCGAGCCCATTCGCGAGATTCGCAGAACCTCTGGTGGCGTGAGTCTCGAATTGTTTAGCAGCGTTTCCCAAACGGCCTTTCCATACAGGCGCTCAAGGGCAACCCGGTCGGCGAGCTCGCCTCTGCGTGCGACCTTCTGCTGGTCCGAGAGCGAGAGGTTGCGCACGCGCTCTTGCGGGCTGCGCGCCAGTGGCTTGTTCTCGCAGCGGC
>TARA_R110002096_G_scaffold143328_5_pt1 | contig 156886 bp, 131 predicted proteins | sample TARA_R110002096 | Tara Oceans TARA_R110002096 (sample SAMEA4397295) | marine metagenome | biome: Polar Biome; feature: [DCM] deep chlorophyll maximum layer (ENVO:01000326); material: water (ENVO:00002006), including particulate matter (ENVO:01000060) such as... | depth 35 m
GCGATGGCCGAAGAACTTACGAAGCGTGGCGGGACGTTGAGCGCAAGTGACGTTTTTGATGCAAAGAAACCGCGCATCCAATTTACGGAAACGCGCCCGGTGGCCTGCGAGTAGCGCTTGGCGAACCAAACTAGGACGACTGCTAGAGCATGGCCAAAACTGCCGCCATACGTGCGTTAGAAACCGCAGGCTGCAAGTTTGAGCCTGCAGAGTACAAGTATGTGGAAAAGGGCGGCACGCGAGCGTCGTCGCAAGAGCTTGGCGTCGACGAGCATCTCGTCATCAAGACGCTAATTTTTGAAGACGAGAAAAAGCGTCCTCTCATCGCGCTCATGCACGGCGACCACCAAGTCTCGACCAAGGCCCTAGCCCGCCATGTTGGCACCAAGAGCATCACGCCGTGCACGCCGGCTGTCGCGCAGAAGCACTCGGGCTACCAAGTTGGCGGCACCTCGCCCTTTGGTACTCGCAAAGCAATGCCCGTCTACATGCAAGCGAGCATCGCGGATCTTGACGTGCTCTACATTAATGGCGGCAAGCGCGGCCTCTTGGTTTGCATGTCAGCCGCCGACGTGATGAAGGCTCTGTCGCCAGAGCTTGTTGAGATGGTGGCGTAGCTCGGGACTGATGCTCAACGCATCGGTCTCACAGCCTGCGCTGAGATGGTCCGAGCGCTGTCCCGAGTTTTGGCAATGCTAGGTGCTTGGCTCTCAGCAGCGTAAGAGCGAAGCGCGCATGGACAAAACTAGGGAAAACACCAACGAGGACGTTGGTTTGGGCTCGTGGGTGACGTTGGCGCCTCACAGTCTACCAAGGAGGTTTCTGGTTGCCGGCTCTGAGTGTCGAGATTGGGCCCACGGAACGGAATCAACACATCGCGTGCTCGGGAAAGCCGTGAAAAGCCTCGTCTTGGCCCTCCTTTCTGTGCTACCGAAACCTTGGTGTGCAGTGTTTATCGGACGAGATCGTAGCGAACTTTGTTGGGGCAAAGCTGCCGCCCAAGGACATTGCTCCAATCGACGCTCATCTCGATTCCTGTGAGGACTGCCGGACCCTTGTCGCAGCGCTGGCCGGAACTCTCAGCGAAAGCAATAGTTCTGCGCCACTTGCCCCCGCTCCCAAATTCGGTCGCTACGTGGTGCTCGATGTATTGGGACAAGGGGCCATGGGCATCGTTTATGCAGCCTACGATCCCAAGCTCGATCGCAAGATAGCCATCAAGCTCCTGCATGCTGAGAAGGACGAAAGTAAGAAGCGACTTGGCCCCTCTCGGCAGGAGCGGTTTCTTCGCGAGGCCAAAGCGATGGCGCGTTTGGTCCATCCCAACGTCGTCACGGTTCACGATACTGGAACCGCAGAAGATAGCGTATTTGTCGCCATGGAGTATGTCGACGGTCTGAACTTGCGGCAATGGCTCGACGATTCGCCCAGAGACACTGCTGCTATCATTGACGCGTTCAAGCAAGCTGGCACAGGCCTCGCCGCCGCCCACAACGCGGGCATCGTTCATCGAGACTTCAAACCCGACAATGTCTTCGTCGCAAGCGAGGGAGCTGTGAAGGTGGGGGACTTTGGCCTCGTTAGTCTTGCCGGCGCCGGTGGCGTTGCTTCAATAGAAAGCGAGGACTACCGCATCGCCCGCGGTTCTGGCGTTGACACGTCGTCTTCCAATGAAAGCGCGACCGGAGAGAACGCAACACTTACGCAAACCGGCACTCTCCTGGGCACCGCTCTCTACATGAGTCCAGAGCAATTCAATGCTGTTTCGGTGGGTCCGGCGGCTGACCAGTTTTCCTTCTGCGTCGCGTTCTACGAGGCTCTCTATGGTGCGCCTCCCTTTGCTCGCGGCGTGAGGTCCACATATTCCGAGCTTCGTACCTCCGTGCTCACGGGAGCCGTCAATACGCCATCCGAAGCCTCCAACGTTCCCGTTTGGCTCCGCGCCGTCGTCATGCGAGGACTATCGCAAGACCCCGGGCAGCGCTACCCCGACATGGGGGCCCTGCTCATCGACCTCGAAAACAACAACGAGTCGGCTCACAAACGTCGGCGGTCTGGACTGCTCATCTTCGGAGCTGCCGCTCTGCTGTGCACTGGCGCCGTATTCGCATTCGGCTCATCAACTAATGATTCTGACCCGTGTGAGAACGCCGCAAAAGATATGAGCACGACCTGGAACGCCGAGGTCGCGGAGCACCTTCGAAATGCTGTGCTGACTTCGCAAAAGGCCAACGCCGCGGTGACGGTCGAGCGACTAACCTCGGCAGCAGGAGACTACGCGCACGGGTGGAGTAGCATGCGAGAGCAAGCGTGTAGGGCGACTCATGTGTCGCATACTCAATCGGACCACCTCATGGACCTCCGGATGCAGTGTCTCGATTCTAAGCGAGTGGCACTTGAGTCGCGGTTGAACGTGCTCATCGAAAGTGGCGTTGAACCCAGCGTCGTTGATCGCGCGGTCAGTGCGGTATTGCAACTACCGGCGTTGTCGGCATGCGCAGATCCTGACGCGCTCACCGCCGTACTTCCATTGCCGCAGGACGCCACCAAACGTCAAGAGATAGCGACGCTCGAGAGGCAACTAGCAAGACTGCATGCGCTGGACCTGGCGGGCAAACTAGAGCAGGCGCGCGAGTTGGCAGCGAAGGTCAGCTCCGAGTCTAGCGAGATCGACTATCCGCCTGTGCGCGCCCTTGCCCTGCTTCGTCTCGCCAATCTCGACGTTCAAGATGACAACCCTAATTCCGCGATTAAAAAACTGCGAGAGGCAGCGAAGGCCGCAGCAGTCGCGCGCGATGATAATTTGACTGTCGAAATCTGGCTGAAACTGCTCTGGGCTGTGGTGGTGGTGCAAGAACGCTATGAGGAGTTGCCAACCTTGCAGCTCGCTGTTGAGTCGTCTGTTGCTCGATCTACCCATCCACAAAAATGGCAAGCGAAATTGCAGAACATACTCGGTGCCGTTTCGCGACATCAGGGAAACTACGAAGACGCTCACGATCGCTATCAACAATCCCTCGCACTCTTCGCAGAAGCTCCAGACACACTGGAGCTTGATACGGCCATGGTGCTAAACAACCTTGGTGTTGTGGCGAGGCGACTGGGCAACTACGAAGAAGCCCGGGGCTACCTAGAACAGGCCATAGAAATCTCTGAGCGCGTCTACGGTTCGCCGCATCCAGAGATCGCCCGTGCACTGAACAGTCTTGGAGTGCTCGCAAGATACGAAGGCGACTACGCCAAAGCGAATGAACACTACAGCCGCTCTCTGGAGATGAAGGAAAAGCTCTTAGGCCCAGAACACGATTCTGTGGCTACGGCTCTCAATAACTTGGGGACGCTGAAGAATGTTGAAGGCAAGCCGCAAGAAGCAGCGCCATACTACGAACGCGCACTCGCAATTTGGGAAACGGTGCACGGCCCTGACCACACTGCTGTTGCGACAGCGCTGGTAAACCTCGGCGAGGTAAGCAATGACGCAGGATCGTACCGAAAGGCGATTGAGCTCTGTGGACGGTCTCTGCGCATCTTCGAGCAGCGCATCGGCCTGGACAATCCGGACCTCGCCTGGCCGCTCAACTGCTTATCCGCAGCCTATATGGACCTAGGTGAAGGCGCGAAAGCCATTCCTCTACTGCGCCGGGCAATTAAATTACAGAGCACCGAGAGCGGGAATTTGGGGCTGCTCGCCTCCAGCCAACTCGAACTAGCGCGTCTGCTTTGGGCCGAGAAGAGTCGTCGACAGGACGCCACGGTGCTGGCCCAGCAAGCCGCTGCAAACTTCGGTCTCGCTGGCAAAGCGGGCGCCGAAGGCTTGGCGGAAAGCACGAAGTGGCTAGAGGACCGCGACCTTCCGCTGCCAAAAGAGCCCGCGGAAAATCACCAACCATAGGCGGCTATTGGCTCTATGCCCTGCTCTTTCAAGACCGCGACGACTAACACGCTCGCCTTGGGCCGATCGAGTTTTCGTACAGGACGCGGGCGAAACGCGGGCGAATCCTCGATACGCAGTGTCTGTGAGACGAAAACGAGCTACCTAGCCAATCGGGCAGCTAACGCCCGTGCCACCAATGCCGCAGTAGCCGGATGGGTTCTTGTGCAAGTACTGCTGGTGGTACTCTTCGGCATAGAAAAACTCTGATGCCGGTGCAATCTCGGAGGTAATGCCGTCGTGGCCTGCGGCCTTTAGGCTTGCCTCGTAGGCGGCTCGGCTCGCTTCGACGGCGGCGGCCTGCTCGGCGCCAAAGGTGTACACGCCCGAGCGGTACTGTGTACCTCGGTCGTTGCCCTGGCGCATGCCTTGGGTGGGGTCGTGGGCTTCCCAAAAGACGCGCAGCAGTTCGCTGTAGCTGATGACAGCGGGATCAAAACCGACGAGGACAGCCTCGGTGTGGCCGGTGCGGCCCGAACACACTTCTTCGTATGTTGGATTTACCGAGTAGCCCGCTGTGTAGCCAACCGCCGTTGTCACAACGCCATCAAGCTTCCAAAAGATTCGCTCGGCGCCCCAAAAGCAACCAAGAGCAAAGATTGCGGTCTCGCAGCCTTTGAGGGGCAACATCATGTTGCTGCCCAAAACCGCGTGGGTCCCCGAGATTTGAATTGCTTGCTCGTGCCCTGGGAGGGCGGTGGTTTCGTTTACCCCTAAGTCCATAGCCGGAGCGTAGACCGCTTTCACCATGCCCAGAACGTTTTGACTTGCCCTTTTCGCCCACAAGGGCGTTGTTCATGTCGTCGCTTATCCCGATAAACTCCTCATTCTCGCCTTCTTGTGAACAAAAATTGCTGCGCCAAACTCGCTCAGTTCCTCATGAAAACGGTCTAGCGTGATTCTGCGAGTTCGCGAACGGCGCGTTTGCCAAAGACGCGAAGCATGGACCTACGGTATCCGGCCTCGTACGGGACGTTATCGAGGGTCTTGCCTTGGGCGTGGCAAAGCTCGCCCACAAGGAGCGCGGTTTCCTCATCACCAAGCCGCAAGCCCGCAAGCTTATCGGTGCGCAAGACCTTTGGCTTTGCTGCAAGAACCCCAAGGCAAATTGTTGCAGCCTCGATGGTTGCATCATCGCCAGGTCCCGAGAGCGCAAAGTTCATGGCGATGCTCACAAGCGGAAAGTCGATACTCTTGCGAACCGTCCACTTGGAGTAGTGCGCACAGCTCGCGCCTGCGGGAATTGGAATGCGCACTTCCACGGTGATTTCGCCGGCTTCTCGCTTGGTGTGCGAGATGCCATCGCTCGAGTAGTAGTCGGCCAAGGCGAGCTCGCGCTGGCCGTTTGCGCCCACTTGCACAAGCTGCGCTCCAAGCGACGTTAGCACCGGAACGCAATCACTGGACATCGCAGCAACGCAGCTGCGGCCTTTGGGAACAACATGGCAAACGTCGCCACCCGACTTTAAACAGCCACCAATCGCCGAGCGCCAAAACTCACTTTGGTTTACCCAGCGACACCGAGTGTCCAAGTTGATGTTGCCGCCCAAGGTCGCCATGTTGCGAATGAGCGGCGATGCAACAAGCCCAGCGGCTCGCGCCAAACTTGGAAAGCGCTCACCAATTTCGTTGTCGCTGGCAATTTGCGAAAGCGTCACGCCGGCGCCAATGCGCAGCACGCCGGCATCTTCGTCCCAGGTGATGTGCCGAAGCTCTTCGACCCGATCGATGCTTACAAGCAGCTGCGGCTCGTGCAGGCCGTGCTTAAGGTTTGGCAGTAGGTCTGTGCCGCCGGCGATAAGATGAGCGCCGGGCTGCGCCATGGCCGCCACCAATTCATCGATGCTGCTTGGCGACTTGGTTCCAAAGATTGGTAGACGAAGCATTAGCTCTGCCCTCCCTTATGAGCGGGTATTTCACCGCGAGCTTCGCGCTCCTTTCGCTCGGCCAGCGCTGCCAAGACTGCCGGAGGGCTAAACGGAGTTTTGTTAAGGCGAATGCCAACCGCATCGTAGATGGCGTTACTAATGGCAGGAATGATTGGGTGAAGCGGCCCTTCGCCGGCCTCTTTGGCGCCATACGGCCCTTGCTCATCCGCTGCTTCAACAATAAGGCTCTTGATGTGCGGCGTATCGAGGAAGGTCGGCATGCGATAGTCCAAGAGGCTGGGCGCATTGTGCACACCATTCTTCTCAGAATTTATCGTATGCTCTTCCATGATGGCCTCTCCAAAGCCCATGTACACCGAGCCTTCCATTTGGCCTTCGACAATCATGGGCGAGAGTGCGCGGCCACAGTCGTGAGCCACCCAGACGTTCTTAACGTCGACGACACCGGTCTCTTCATCGACATCAACTTCGGCAACGTGGGCCGTAAAGCTGTAGGCCGGTGATGCGCCAATGGTGCCGCCGCGATACTCGCCGTGGCGATCGCTGCGGGTTCCGTAGTTTCCGACAGCGCTAAGCATGCCCTCTTCGGTCTCGGCAATTACAAAGGCCTCGGCAAGCGAGATGCTGCGCTCCGGGTCTTCCATGTCCACAGCCATGCCGCGCACAAGGCTTACCTGCTTTGGTGGCACCTCCCACTTGGCAGCCACGTGGCCGACAACAACCTTGCGAAGCTTCTTTGCGGCCTCGACACAGGCGTTGCCCACCATCAGCGTAATGCGTGATGAGTAGGCGCCAAGGTCAACCGGGCACAAGTCCGAGTCGGCTGCGACCACGCGAATGTCGGCAAGTTCGAGACCGAGTTCTTCTGAGGCGATGACAGCGAGCATGGTGCTCGAGCCTTGGCCAATGTCGTTTGCGCCCGAGAAGATGCGCGCGCGACCGCTTCGGTCCAGGCTAATCTGCACGGCAGCCTGGGGCATATCGTTTGGATAGATGCAGTAGTTTGTGCCCGAGATGTAGGTTGAGCCTGCGACGCCAAGGCCTTTGCCAAAGGACATCTTGCCGTAACGCTCTTTCCAATCGGAGGCAGCCTCGACCTTGTCCAAGCACTCCATAAAGCCGTTGGAGCCAATCTTAAACTCGTTGATGGTTTGCGTCTCGCCGCCAATAAAGTTGCGCCGGCGAAGCTCGATGGGGTCGATGCCAAGGGCGACAGCGCCTTTATCGAGCTGGCACTCAATGGCGAAACGCGGCTGTACCGAGCCGTGTCCGCGCTTTGGGCCACATGCGGGTTTGTTGGTTGTGACGCGCTTGGAGTTAAAGCGATAGGCGCCAAAGTCGTAGGGTGCGCACAAAAGCTGCCCAGAGTAGTAGGTGGTTACCAGGCCAAAGCTCGAGTACGCGCCGCCATCGATAAGTGTCTTTGCATCGACCGAGACAATCTTGCCGTCTTTGTCAAAGCCGGTGCGGTAATCCATGCGCATGGGGTGACGACCGCGATGCGAGTAAAAGACTTCTTCGCGGGTGTAGAGGCACTTCACCGGGCGACCGGTTTGCAGGGCCAATTTGGCAACGCAAAACTCCAAGTCGAAAGGCTCGGATTTGCCACCAAAGGCGCCACCAAGCGGAGGCTGAATTACCCGAATGCGATTGGCTGGCATGTCTAAGACTTTTGCCAACTCGCGGTGCAAGTAGTGCGAGACCTGGGTTGCCGACCAAACCGTTAGCACCCCATTGGGTTCGACGTTTGCGACAGCACAATGAGGCTCAATAGCGCCGTGGGTCGAGCCTTCAAAGAAGTACCGATCTTCGACAACCAAGTGCGCTGCCTCAAGCTCCTTCTCCACGTCGCCAAACTCGAGTTCGACTTTCTTGGAGAGGTTGCCTTTGCGCGAGTACGGGTTGATTTGCTCGCCTGCGAGGGCCTCTTCTGGGTCGAAGTAGGCTGGGAGAAGTTCGTAGTCAATCTTTAGCGCACGAACCGCCGCATTGGCCACGTCTTCGCTAATTGCAGCAATCGCTGCAACGCCATCACCAACGTGAAGCGCCTTATCGACTGCCAGCGCATTCTCGTCGGGCGTCCAGGGAATCACTCCGTAGGGCGTTGGAAAGTCTTTGCCGGTGACAACCCCGTGCACGCCATCCATCTTGAGAACGCTCTCGGTATCGATGCTAAGAATTTTGGCGTGGGGATGAGGGCTGCGCACAATTTTGCAGTGCAGCATGCCGGGCATCTTTAGGTCGTCGGCGTAGCGCAGCTGGCCGCGCATTCGGTCGGCAGCATCGATCTTGCGGTGCGCCTTGCCAATTTGCCAACCCTCGGCATCTTTGCCTTCGGTGCGACCATCGAGCTTCTTGGTAAAATCGCCAGCCACTAGCTTTGCTCCTTGGCAGCCATAATTTCGCTGGCCTCGACAATCGCATCTACGATTTTTACGTAGCCTGTGCAGCGGCATAAATTGCCCGCCAACGCTTCTGCCACTTCGTCACGGGAAACTGCTCGGGCCTCTTTGGTGAGATAGGCCTCGGCGGCCATTAGAATGCCCGGCGTGCAAAAGCCGCACTGAGCCGCAACCTGCTTATCCATGCAGTCTTGCAGCGGGTGAAGATGCGCCGCTGTCATGCCTTCGACGGTGCGCACCTCGCGACCGTTGGCCTGGGTTGCCAAGGTGAGGCACGAGAGCCGCGCGGTGCCATCGAGTTGCACGGTGCAGGCGCCGCAGTCGCCCTTATCGCAACCCTGCTTCGAGCCGATTAGATCGAGCTTGTAGCGAAGAACTTCGAGCAGCGTGAAGTGAGGCGGCGCCGCCACCTCAACATCCTCGCCGTTCACCTTCATGTGCAGAAGCAGTGCATCAGGCATATCGCCTTATCCCGCGCCGCGGTTGGCCGAGCAAGCACAAGACGCAAAAAGGGCCCCGCCGGAAGGTGGAGCCCTGATTGGGTCGCTTAGATGTTGTTAGCTACTGGCAGATTTTGATGCCAGCTGTGCCACTTTCTTGGCATGTAAAGTCGTTTGGACAAGTGCCGTCACAGGCGCCACCTTGGCAGGATGGCACGTTACCAGTCGTATCACCGCAGAAGATACCGCAAGCAGCGGCAGCGAATGGAGGCATGCCGTTGGCAGACAGGCCGAAGATACAAGCTGATGCGCCTGGGCCTTCGTAAGCGGTACAAGCCATTCCGTCTGGCTCCATCTCGGCAGTCAGGTTGCATAGCTCCATGCAGTTTCCACCAACGCAGGCATGCGAGTTGGCTGGGCAGCCACCCTGCGGGTCTTCCTCAGTAGCTGTGCAAGCAGTGCCATCGGCCGATGTAGCGGCCATCGCATCAGGCTGGATTACAACCCCGGAATCAGGCGCGGTAGATGCGTCGGCCGTGCCGCCACCGTCATCGTCATCGCCGCCACTGCAGCCGAGAGCGAAGGTAAGAGCCAGGATAGAAAAAACTGAAGTTAAGGTGCGCATTACATCTCCTAATTGGTGATCTCGTGCGAAGTCGACGAGAGCCCATGGTTTGGGTGGTGCCCGGGGGCAGCTCGCCCTCCAAGAATGGGCCGAGATTAACCACAAGCCGATTCTATCGTCGACATTAATTTCCCAAATCCGGCCATCCCGGCAAACAGCTCCTAACAAGCGAGCAACATCGGTGGTCTAGCGAATGCCGAGAACACCGGCCGTGTTTGGTGGCGATACCAGCCCCTCGGGAGCAAAAGTTTCGCCCGCCGGCAAGTTGATGCGAATTCGCCCAACGCCGCCGCCACCGCCGCCAGCAAAGGAGTCGGCGCCATTGATTCTGCTAGTTCCGTCTGCTCCCGCAGCCTCACTGCCGGCTCCGCCATTGCCCCCAACCGCCGAGTCACAATCGCCACCCTCGGCTGGAACCAAGGAGACCTGCCCATCTTCACCAGCAGTTCTTATTCCACACCCACCACCACCGCCATTTGCAAGAAGTGTGGCTTCTGGTGCGAGGGTGACAGCCAATGCCTCTATAACAATCGCGCCACCAGATCCGCCGCCAGCCCCAGAGAAGCATGGCTCCCCAAGAATGCATGCTAGAAACGGCCCCATTTTTTCGCGGGTTCCCCCACCACTGCCATTTGCGGCAACAGCTGCATTTAGCTCAAGACGTACAGCGGAATTACTAACAATCTGAATGGCTCCACCCCCAACACCAAGTGGCATTCCCGACCTCCCAGCAAGTGCTCCATCGCATCCTCCGCGCAACGGTGTGATTTCAGGGTTTCCAGAGATGTTTCCGCCACTGCCACCATTCACTCCGCCCCCCAAAAGCGTTGAGCCACCAAGTCCGCCGGCTCCTCCAAAACCACCACCACCACCACCGCTCACTCCATTGCTGTTAGACACCGCGCCAACCCCACCCAGGCAAGCCGGCTCACTGGTCATGGCGCCTGGCCCCGACACGCCAAAGTGTCCACTCACATCCAAAACCCCATCAATCGTCACATCGCCATCCGAGACAATCGCCAGGGCCGCGGTCCCAACAACATTAATATCCGTCGCCGTCAGCGACTTCACCTTCACGACGAAGACGTCAACCGGCCCACCCTGCTCCAGCACCGTATCCACCGCAACCGTCCCGTTCACATCGGTCACCGTGCCAGCGCTGGTATCAATCGTAGCCGTCCCCGAAAAGACGACATCATTGCCATTCGCCGCGTCGTCCAAGTGCGGCGCCATCCCATTCGACGGGTTCATCTTGCCGCAGCGCTCGTCGTCAAAGCAGCCAAGTGCGCACGTCGTCTCTCGCGCAACCGAGCCATCCGCATCGCAGACCGTCTCAACATCATCAGCACACACAGAACTATTCGGAGTGCAGTCTTCCAGGTTGGCATCCGGCGAAACATCCGCATCACTACCACTACCAGTACCGCCGGCATCCGGCGCATTGGGATTGGCCTTGGTACAGCTGGCTACGGATGCAGAGACAAGGAGGGCAAAAAAGAGGGGTCGCATGCGGCGCACGCTAGCACAGCCATTGCGATGCACAAGCATGGCCGACGCCCACGATGCGCAGCATCGCGAATCCCGCTGCACAGCTGCACAGCTGCCGAACTCTCGGCAAACTGGCCTAGCCAGCGCTAGCTAGCCAAACCAACCAGCCAACGCTAGCTGCCAACCCGCTCGACAATCGCGCGCACGCTCTCGGCAAACTCGGCCTCATAAAATCTCTTAAACGCATCCCACGTGCACAGCGTCTTGCTATCGGTCACGCGATCCAAAAACAGCGAGCCGTTAAGGTGATCCACCTCGTGCTGATACGTGCCTGCAGTAATGCCAAGAATCTCTTGGTCAATATCGTTGCCATGTCGATCCCAAGCGCGAATGCGAATGCGCATCGAGCGCGAAACAACGCCTCGCAAGTTGGGAACGCTTAGGCAGCCTTCGTAGTTATCAAATCGCTCGTCTCCGAGTTCTTCTATTACGGGGTTTACAAGAATCGTGAGCGGCACCTTTGGCTTGTAGGGATAGCGTGGGTTGTCGCCCACTTCGATAGCGCAAATCGCAATCGGCTCGTAGATCTGAATCGCAGCAAGCCCGGCGCCTTGGGCATCGCGCATGGTCTCGACCAAGTAGTCGATAAAGCCCTGCACTTCATCGCTTGCCAACTCATCCCGGCTAAGGTGCCGGGCAGTTTCTCGCAGAATTGGATGGCCAACTTGGGCAATTTTTCGAAGCGTCACGGCTGCAGCATAACGGGGACAGGCGCTCGCATCACGACTTCATCGATCGAAACATCACAGGCGTATGCCAACACTTCGACTCCAGCACGCACTGCCTCGCGAAGAGCCGCACCATACACCGGGTCAATTTCATCAGCCGGCCGAATGCTGGTAGTCCCCGCCCGCGAGCAGCAAAAGAGCAGCACCGCGCGCTGGCCCTCGGCCACCCTCTTCATGAGCTCGTGCAAGTGCTTTGTGCCGCGAGCTGTTACCGAATCGGGAAATGCCGCTCGCCCTGGCCCATCAAACATCGTCACATTCTTCACTTCCACAAAGCAGGGGCCCGCTTCGAAGTCGAGGCAAAAATCGATGCGACTTTTCTCACCGTATCGAACCTCGGCCCGCAGTGCAGAAAACCCGCGAAGCTCCGAAATCACACCAGTCTCGAGGGCCTCTTGCGCAATCGCGTTGGCACGCCCTGTGTGCACCAAGGTAAGCCCGGCTTCCGATCGAATAAGCTCCCACGTGTAGGCGAGTTTCCGCTTGGGATTATTCGATGGGCTCAGCCAAACTTCCGAGCCCGGCTCCTTCATCGTCTTCATCGAACCAGGATTGGGACAGTGCGCCACAACCACGCTTCCGTCTGCTAGTTCGACATCCGCTAAAAACCTCTTGTAGCGCTGTACAAGTCGGCCTTTGATGAGTTTCGGGAGCTTCAAGTTGCGGCATTGAACCACACCTCTAATGCTATGATGCCCCTGCATGTCGCCATTGCATATTGCGGCCTCGGTAGCTCTCGCGCTCGCTTGCGCCACTGCCATCGCAGCCTGCCCATCGCGTGAGTCGGTCCCCAACCTAAGCCGCTATCAAGACGCGAGCGTGCAGGATAGTGGCGGCCCACCTCCAAAGATCATCCTGCTTATCGGCGACGGCATGGGTGAAGGCCAGCTCACGGCTGCCTCGTATTTTAAGACCGGAGCCCCCGAGAGTCTCTTCCTCTACAGCCTTCCCGTACAGGGCCGCATCAGCACCGCAAGCCCCTCGGGCATCACCGACTCGTCCGCCTCGGCAACAGCAATGGCAACCGGTGCGTTCACATGGAATGGCTCGGTTGGTCTAGACCTTGATGATCGCCCTGTACAAAATCTCATCGAGCTCTCCAAAGAGTTTGGCTTGGCGACCGGTGTTGTTTCCACAACTCGCATTAGCCACGCAACGCCTGCGAGTTTCACAGCTCACGTAAAAAGTCGCGGCCAGTATCAAGACATCGCCGAGCACATGGCGGCGCTCCGGCCCGACGTGATTCTTGGCGGAGGTCGTAGCGACTTTGAGGCTCGAAGCGATGATCGAGACTTGGTTGCCGAACTTGCCGGCGGCGGCTTTCACGTCGTGCGAAACGCGACAGAGCTTGCCGCAGCAGATGCCTCGACAAGCCCGCGCCTGCTTGGGCTCTTTGCCGACTCCCACCTTCCCTATCGAGTCGACCGAACCGAGGCCGAAGATCTTCCGCTGCTAAAGGACATGAGTCTGGCTGCCCTCGAGCGCCTCGACAAAGACCCACAGGGGTTTTTCTTAATGATCGAAGGTGGGCGCATTGACCATGCCGGGCACGAAAACAACGTCGAGCGGGCAATTGGTGAAACTCTTAGTTTCGATGACACCATCGCTGCTGTTGTCGGCTGGGTGGCAGAGCGAGACGACGTCACCATTATCGTCACCGCAGACCACGAAACCGGTGGATTAAAGGTCTTGGAGCCAAGTGCACAAGGAGCGCTTCCTCGCGTCTCTTGGCGCTGGGGCTCGCATACAAATTCAAACGTCTATCTCTTTGCCCAAGGCCCCGGCACCGACGTCTTCCATGGCCAAGTTCGCGACCATCGGTGGATCCACAGCGCCGCCGCTGGGCTCATTCGCAATCAAACCAGCCAACCGCCGCGCCGCATCATCGCCGATGGCCGCTTGTCCGACTTGCTCGGCCCAACCGTGGCGCAAACCAAAGTCACCAATGCTCCCGGTGGTGCGCGCTTGACCCGGCTTTCGGTCGATAGCGATGACCGAGGGCTTGGCATCGGAGTCGAAGGGCTTTTCCCGTGGAACGAAGGCGCCACGCTCTTACTCATCGATGTGGACTATGGGCAGGCAACAGGGCTTCGCAGCCTAACGGCCTTGCGCGATTCAATTGGCAGCGTGGACATCATGCTTAGCCAGGTCGACATCCCAATTCCGCCCGATAATGGCTTTGGTATCGATCTCGCGTTCCTTACCCAAGGCGGCCTTGAGCCCAAGTTCGAGCAACTCCTCGACACTGCCGGATTGCGCGGTCTGCGTTCGCCGTATGGCAATGCGATGGACTTAGGCGCGCTGCGCAGCGCTACGAATTTCTCCGATCACTCGCGCATCGAATCGGATGCTTCGGACGTGATTACCGGCCAGGGTCTTGAGGTCTTTATTCGCTGGCAAGAGCTGTATGACGGCGAAGCGGCGCCTCCCGACGGCACACGCATCGCCGTGTGGGCACTTCAGCTTGGCGACGACGCCTCGGCCAGCAATCAAAGCCTACCGCCTTGGCCCGACCAGGTCGGGCTCCAAGCACCTTCGCCATTGATCCACACGCCCTAGCCGCACAAGTTTCCCCGCGCAAGTGTCGAATATTTCAGCAGTACTAGAGTTCGATCCCGCTGGCCCCTTCATGATCTGGCGTAAGTGCCGTAATGCTTCATGTGGGAAACTTGATTCAACGTCGGCGCGTAGGTAGCAAAGTCCCGGATCACGCCCTTAACCATCGGCGCATCCTCTTTGTCGATGACGATCCAGACATGCGCTCGGTCTTTCGTCGCTCGTTCCGCTACACCGGCGCGCATATTGACATTGCCAGCACGCCAGCTCGCGCCATCGAAATGGCGGAGGAGTCGGAGTACAGCGTAGTCGTCACCGACCTGCAGATGCCCGGCATGACAGGTCTCGACCTTATCGAAGCGCTGTGGCAAACCCAGCCGACCACGAGCTTTGTCCTTGTCACAGGGCTCATGGACCTAAACCTTCCCACCAACCAGCCAAGCGCACGGGCCATCTCTTCGATGGTTCGCAAGCCGTGGCTTCCCGACCAACTCGACGTCGCCATGGTGCAGGCTCTCGATTTGCACGATCGCCGCATTGCTCAGAAATCCAATCCCGGCGCCGAGATCGAGCGATTGCGTGTGCTCCTTGTCGAGGACGATGAAGACGAGCAACAACGCCTTAAGAACATGCTCTTTGGCGACGATTCGACGTGTCAGTTTCAGTGCATTAGTGCCAGTCGCCTCGATGCCGGCATGAAGATTCTCAGCACCGGCGGCTTCGATGCAATTGTGACAGACCTATCGCTGCCCGATGCCAGGGGACTCGATGCCGTGGCAGAGCTACGACGTTCTGCACCAGAACTTCCCATCGTCGTCATCAGCGAAACCCACGACGAGGAAGTTGCGATTCAGGCCGTGAAAGCCGGCGCACAGGACTACCTCGTCAAGAGCGAGGTCTCAAGACGATCGCTGCGGCGTACAATTCGCTATGCGGTCGAGCGTAAGATAACAGAAAAACACCTAGCGTACCTTGCCGATCACGATCAACTCACGGGGCTTGCGAATCGCTCGCTCTTTGCCTCTAGAGCAACAACGGTGATTGCCAACGCTTGGAGTCGCGGAACCAAACCAGCAGTGCTCATTCTCGATCTCGATCGATTCAAGCACACCAACGACGCTCTCGGGCATTCCATCGGCGACGTACTCCTTGTGAAAGTTGCCGAGCGGCTTAGCCAATGCGTAGGCAATCCCGACGCAATCGCGAGGCTTGGCGGCGATGAATTCGCCATTCTCCTCGAACAGCGAAACAAGAAGGACGATGCATCAGCGATGGCTAGGCAGCTTCTTAAAGCCCTCGAGCCCGACTTTACGGTTCACGGACATAATATTTCCATTAGCGCCAGCATCGGCATAACGGTCTTTCCCGAAAACGGAAGCGACGTTGAGCAACTGCTTGGCAATGCGGATGCTGCGATGTACCGCGCCAAGGACATCGGTCGAAATCGCTATCAGTACTTTGATGAAGAGATGCACCTTAAGGCTGTGCAGTGGATGGAACTCGAGCGAGAGCTTCGTGGAGCACTCGAGCGAAACGAGTTTGAGTTGCACTACCAACCCCAAGTGAACTGCAAGACCAACGAAGTGGTGAGCTTTGAAGCGCTACTGCGCTGGACGCATCACACCCTTGGCCCGATTGGACCATTTCGATTTATTCCCGTCCTTGAGGGCATTGGCCTCATCGATAAAGTCGGTGAATGGGTACTGCGAGAGGCGTGCAGGCAGCTTGCGAAATGGCGAGCGTTTTCACCGGCGCTGCGCATGGCCGTAAATGTCTCGGCAATTCAATTCGAAAAAGGCGACCTTGTCGATATTGTGCGCTCAGCGCTAAACGATGCCGGCTTGCCCGAGGAGGCGCTCGAATTGGAAATTACCGAGGGTCTTCTCATGAAGGATTTCAACAAGACGCTTCGCACCCTTAAGGAGATCAATTCTCTTGGTGTTCGCATCGCAATCGATGACTTTGGAACGGGCTATTCAAATCTCAGCTACATGGCGCGCTATCCCATCGACATTCTAAAAATCGACAAGTCGATCACCGACATGGTTGGCGCCCACGAAGGCGACTCGATTGCGCACGCAGTGGTCGAGCTAAGCCACGCACTCGGAATCGAAGTCTTAGCCGAAGGTGTCGAGACCGAAGCGCAACTGCAATTTCTCACCGACGCAAAAGTTGAGACCTATCAAGGGTACCTATTTGCAAAACCGATGGCTGCAGGCCCTTGCGAAGAACTCTTACTTTCACGGCAAGACAATGAAGCGCGCTACGAGGTTTCCCGCTCCACAGAAGAACGCATCGCCGGCTAGCGCGCTCACTTACTTCGCAAGTAGTAGTGCACGCCGTACTTTGGATGGGAAAAGCGCACTGCGATTCCATCACTTCCAACGGGGACATCTTGGTCAAAGCGATACTGGCGATCGAGTCGCAGCTCTTGGCCATCGACACTCACGGTCCAACCTTCGACGGCCGCACCCGAGACACGAACATTTGCACCAGTAAGCGATGCGCCTGACTTTGGGCTGCTTAGGTAGCCGGTGGCAGCCGCATTATCAAACGAGATTGCGAGTTGGCTGTGCTTTGACTCGTTTCCACCACCGGTAAACCAGTAGTCGTAACTCCCTTCGGCAAACGCCCCCGAGGGGAAGCTCTTCGTCGAAGTACTGTGGCTCTCTTGGCGCTTCTTGCCGCGACCTTCGCGGGGTTGAACATGGAGAATGTAGCCATTGCTCTTGGGTGCTTTAGGCCAGCGAAACGTTAGTGCTGGCATGTTGTTTTGAAAGAGCACCGTGTAGCGACGGCCATCGGCGTCGATGGTATTGCTCGGTGCACCTTTGGGCAGTGGCCGACTTCCCGAGTCGCGTCGCACTGAGAGTCGGCCATCGGCAGCAGCGCGCTTCTTTAGCGTTTCGCCCTCATAACAGCGCACGCGATATCGATTGGAGCCCGATGCAAGTTGAATGATTGCCGAGCCTTCACCCTCACGGCTTCGAGCCCGCTTAAAGCTTCTTCCCTTTGCCACTTCGACAACTCCGCGTTCGCAGTGCTCGCGAAAATTAATGCGCACATTGGTCGGTGCTTTTACGACGTGCAAGGTCGCCGCTTTTGGTGTTCGAAGTGTCATGTGCGCGACGGTTGGAGCTCGGTCGGTGACCTCGACCCCCTTGCGCGTGACCGTTGCGGTTTCGCCGCCTCGGATCACTTCGACGTCGCCGCCACTTTTTAATGTTGCCTTGCCGGTCTCAACGTCCGTGACAGCGCCACTGCCGTCCACTTCAACGTTTGCGCGGGTTCCGTGTTTTCCAGGGTGCAAGCGAATCGTGCCGCCTGGCACAGCAATCACCACATCACCCGTAGTGGCGCGACCTGCCAAACGTCCGCGCTTCACCCGTACGAATTCTTCTGCTCCAGCATTAACCGTGGCTGTCCCGGGGCCATTCAATGTCACCTCGTCGTCACCTCTAGACAACGTAACCTTCGCCGATCGCCCTTTGAGCTCAAGTTCCGCCTTTGCTCCTAGATCGTGCTTGCCAGACGAGAGCTTCTCCCATGGCGTGTCAGGATTTTCGCGAGTTCGGACGCCCTTGCCAAACACTTCCGCAAGCACCCCCACCGGGACATCGGCCGGTGCTGCATCTGGGGTTGGTGCTGCGTCGGGAACGCCCGCATCAATCGGCTTGTCGTTCTTGCTTGGATCGACCAAGACGCCCTTGCCAATCTCAAAGGCAAGCTCTTGGCCCACTTCGAGAGTCGCCACCTCACCGCGCTCGGTGATCGTTGCTTTTCCCACCAACACTTCAAACGAAAGATTGTTGTCGCGTTTGATAAGCCGAACGCGGCCCGTCGTCGTCACCTCTGCCTCGCCAAAGTCGAGGCCAAGCTCGATAAGCCCTTCTCCAACTTCGATTTCCCCATCAAAGTCGAGCTTCTTCTTTCCAAAGTAGACCGTGGTCGCAGGGCCCATGCGCAAAAGTTCGCCTGCAAATTTAAGCCGAGCCACACCGGCATCATTGGTGCGCAGCGCTTCCCCTTCGTAGAAGGTATTGCCTGCTGCAGCGGGCGCCCACTCGGTCTTTGCTGCGCGACGAGTTGCCTCGCCTTCCACAACTTCAACAAGCTCTCCAAGCGCCTGTTTGTCCGACTTACCACCACCGCAAGCCGCAAGCATCAAGGCGATGGTGAGAAGTGTTGCAAAGTGGGCGGTAGAATTCACGAGCAGAGTTCGACGTGCAGTTCTCACTTGCGGCGGCCCTTTTTCCGCATATCAACGTTCATAATTGTCACGCCATTCTCATCGACTCGAATCTTGCGAGATTGAGCCTTAAAGCCATCGACGACAATTGCCACCTCGTACTCGCCCGGTGGAAGATCCAGTTCGAAGTTGCCCTCGGCATCGGTGTCGATGCTTTGGCCACCAGGCTCCACCGTGAGCTTGCCCTGCAGCCCTTCGCCTCGGAATGAGCGAATCTTGCCGCGCAGCTGGCCAGGCGGAAGGATTGCTTGCAACTGCACCGCAAGTGGTGCGCCATCAATGGTGACAACAACCGGCTGCTTTGCGGTCTCGTAGCCCTCGGCGGTGGCTGTTAGCTGAGCATCACCCAGCGCAATTGCCTTGAGAGCAAAGGTGCCGTCAGCGCCCGTTGTAGCGGCATGCTCGTCACCCTTTGCATCGACAAGCACAAGTTTGACCTCTGCAACCGGGCTTCCTCCCGATGCAACGCGTCCCGAAACCGGGCCCTTCTCGACCGGCTTTGGATCCGGCTCAGGCTCGGGCTTAGGCTCGGGCTCGGGCTCTACCACCACCGGAGTTGGCTTCTTCGATTGGCCAAAACGCAGTTGCAGCCCAGCTAAAACACTGATTCGCGGATCCACTGGAAACAGCGTTTCCGCGACGTCCTGGGCAAGAACTTTACTTAGGCGAAACTCTGAATTTGCGAAGAGCTGCCAACCACCCGAGAGTTCGTGTCGGACTCCAAGCCCAACTCGCATCGGCGAGGATGAAAACGATGGAGCATCGCTCCCATGCAATACGTCCACACTCCACTCGGCTAGAAGCTCCACGGGGCCAACGTCGTAACTCACGCCAAGCGCTGCCAAAACAGCGTTGGAGTCGCTCACTCCAAGAGACATGCGATCGGAGAGACTCAGGCGCTCGGGTTCGTCAACGGAGGCGGCACTGCGATCGAGCCTGTACCCGGCATTCGCCGAGACTTGCAGTGGTAGCCCGGCAGCAGACCAGCTAAGGGCAAGCACCGCCTCGGCGCTTATCGCACTAAACTCGACCGATGGAGCATTGCTGCCCGGTGCCCAAATGCCAAGCTGGGCTCCTGCAGCGAATCCACTGCTTATGTCGCGGCGATATCGCCCGATGAGTCGCGGATCACCAACCCAGCCATCATCGCGCTCGGTTTCAAGAAAGTGTTTGTCGTAGCGACCATCGAGCCGCAGCGCCACGCCAAGGTCACTGGAAAGTGCGTAGGCTACGGCGAGCCGGGCAGCAGCGCGGTGATGTGAATCGCTGTCTTCCAGAGTCGCCCCCGAGAGGCCATATGCCGAACTCACCGAAACGGCGATTCCCTCGGGCAGTGCGTCGGCACTATCCGTTCGGATGACGCCGGGCATTCCATCATCGCCGCTGCCACGGGTGGCTACATCGACCCTTGCCACGTCCTGCGCCGAGCTATTCGACGCCCACGTTACAAAGCCAACAGCACAGGCGAAACCAATTGAGAAGCGAAGAGCGGTCACAAGTACCTGATTCTACCCCTCAAAACAGCACAGGTCATGCAATCTGCCTGCTCTCCAGAGTTATTTCTGATTGATCTTTAAGGGGATACGGAAGTGCATGGCGCGCTTCTGCTTTCCAAAGCGAATCTTCTTGGCGACCGATTTAACGCATGAGCCGAGCGTGGTGGAGGCAAATTGTGGTGGCGAGACAGAAACGTCCAGAACGGTACCTTGTGCGCTGAGTTCAAACCCCAGGGTCATCTGAGGTGATCCGGAAACTTCTGCTGCGTGATCGCGAAGGCATTTGGTGAGCTTGCGTCCCTCCGCAGCGACGTAGCAGCGATTTCTCGCTTCCGCACTCGACTTCGAATCGCAGCCCTTGGGCTTGGCCTTGGTCTTGGTTCCAGGATCGACAACGGACCCCGCATCGGCCATGGCTGGAACTTGTGCGTCGAGAATGGCGGCAGGTTGAACGGGAGTCGCGATTACCGGCTTGGAATCGGGCTCGAGTTGCCCCTCAAAGACGATGCCCGCTGCAACCGGAGGCGGATCGTTTTTTTGAAGGAGCAAGACAGCCAAGAGGGCAACTACAGCCAAGCCCACCACGCCAACCGCCCACGCCATCGCATTGCTACGACGACCATGTGGCTCGTACGGCAGGGCCGGAGCGTTTAGTGTGGGTTCGCTGGCGTCAGCGGGTTTCGGCTTGGAAACGAATCCGGGCGACGAGATGCCCTCGCTTACGACCTGAGTCGCCGCCTCACTCTCGCCATCTACACTCGCCAACTCCACTCGCAGGGGAGCTGGAAGTGGCGTTGTGCCGCGGCGAAACTCCTGCAGCATCGTGTCAACTTCGCCCAGTTGTGTTGAGAATTTCGCTGCGATGTAGTCGCCAATCTCGGCGGCATCGGCAATTCCACCATATGGCTTCATCGCATCACTCAGCGCTTCGCCAAACGCACGCATCGTGGCGTATCGGTAGTCCAGATCGCGAGAGAGCGCGCGTGCGAGCACAGCTCCAAGCTCTGGTGGCAGGTCCGGGCGAAAGCTTTCAAGAGTTGGGATTGGCGATTCTGTGATGGCCTTTAACGTCCCGTATTCCGATTCGCGCGTGAAGAGTCGGCGATTGGTCAACAACTCGAATAGAACAATTCCTAGACTGAAAATATCCGAGCGCGAGTCGAGCGGCTCGGCCATGATCTGCTCGGGCGACATATAGCCAAATTTGCCCTTTAGAGCGCCTGTCTTGGTCTTGTGGCTCGAATCCTTAGCTTTCACGACACCAAAGTCGAGCACCTTCGCCGTGCCACCAGAAGTGATAAAAATGTTACCGGGAGAAATATCTCGGTGAACAACACCGAGGCTCTCGCCATTCTCGTCCTTTAAGTCGTGAGCAAATTGCAAACCCGCTGCCGCTTGCTTAACGATGGCGACCGAGATTCGGGTATCGACAGGGTCGGCAGGCTTGTGACTCTTAAGAATGGATGTCGCGGGAACGCCGCGCAGGTACTCCATGCAAATGAAGAGTTCGTCCTGCTCCATGCCAAGCTCAAACACTTGGCAAACGTTCGCATGGGCGATTTGCGCGGCAATGCGAGCTTCGGTAATGAACATCTCAACCACACTTTGCTCTTCGGCAAATTGTGGGAGAAGGAGCTTGATCGCAACGAGCCTCTCAACACCCTGGACACTGTCGAGGCGCGCTAAGTACACCTCGCCCATGCCGCCCATCGCGATCTTCTTGAGAAGCGAGTAGCGACCCAGACGACGTAGCTCCTGTACTGCTTCTACCATCCGCCGATAATTGTAGCCGCTTTCCCTCCGCTGATCGAACGATCACCAAATCCCGTGGGAGAACAAACTACCCTCTGCGACAAGGTCGTACTCAATTGAGAGAGGCAACAACGAGGTCGACCAGCGGGACGAGCGCGTCCACATGCAGCCAGTGTCCACCTTCGACATCGTGCACGCGGACCTGCGTTGCTTCATGCAGTCTTTGCTTGTCACCAGCCGATATGGACGACCCTCGAGTTGCGGCAGCAACGTGAATGGTCGTTTCTGAAGCCAAGACTGCAGGCCATAAATCACTCTTAAAATAGTCGTTGAGCAGCTCGGTCATCGCGCTCGGATCCAACGTGTTCCGATAGCCCTCTGGGCAGGCTTCGAGGTTCATGGCCAGCCACAGTGCAATTGGTGCAAATCCATACCCCTTGACCGCGTGAACAAATGCCTCTCGTGAGGTGAATGTTGCGGGCAGCTCTCTAAGCATTTTTAGGACGGATACCACCGTGTTCTGTGCGTCTTCCATGGCCCCCGCGCGCGGCCCTGGAGCGCTATCAACGAGCCATAGCGGGCAAAGCGTCGGTCGCTGCGAGCGCATTTCCAGTGCAACCTTTCCACCAAAAGAGTGCCCTAGAACTGCCCCAACTTCGCAACCGAGTTCCCGCTGTTGATCGATAAGTGCCAGCACATCTGCTGCGCACGCTGCGAGCGTGTGCGGAGGCGGTGCCCCCATCGACTTGCCGTGCATGCGGAGATCGACAAGAAGAACACCCCAATCTGGGCGAAGCGTCACAATCTTGCGCGCCACAGAGCGCCAGTTTCCACCTCGGCCATATATGCCGTGCATCACAAGCAGCCATTGTGAAGGTGCGGTTTCAGCTTCGGAAGTAACGGTGGTGTGGTGCGGGAGAAACATAGGTTTGAGCAACGTTTTACAGCAACGCTGTTTTGCGGTGTCGATGCGCTGTGAGTGGAAGTTTGCAGAAGCTGCCTGGGATTAGCAAACAACACGTAGGCGACCTATGGCATCCTCGCTGAGTTCAGATAGGGAGTGTGTGGCTTGAAGCGTCGTCGATTTTTACAACTATCCGCAGCAAGCCTCGCAGGGGCTGCCGTCTCTGGTGCGTTTTTCACAGGGCGCTCAAGCATCGCGGCTCCCTTTGGTGACTTGCCTTCTGGAATCGGCCAAGTGCTCCTTCCAGAGAAACGCCGAGCGAAACAGGTTCTCGAGATCTTTCTCTACGGGGGACTCTCGGCTTGGGAAACGCTCTATATGGTCGAGGCCTACGGGCGGCCGGACGATCCGAACTTTCCCAACCAGCAGTATCACGCATACCTCGGTGCCCAAAACGGCAGTGTCGAGGATGCCTTGGCAAATTGCGCGTTTCCGGGTGGCGAACCACATGGGCAATTCTTTGGAGTCGATGCGCTTGGCGCCGACGTCATGCTCGGGCCATTCGCGCACAGGCTTCGGCAGCGCCCCGACATGGTTGATCGAATGCGCATCTTGGTGCAGCGGCACGACCTCGAGCCCCACGAGGGCGCAGTGCCACAAGCGCTCACGGGCCAGCCTGTTGGGCGTCCGTCTGCGGCGGGCTTGGGCTCACACATTCAGCGTTATCACAGCGAGCATCTAACGCCGGGGCGCGCAGCTCCACACTCCTACATTTTCGCAGTTGGCGGCATTGCTGGTGACAACGTCTCGGCCGCTGGTGCAACCGGCTTTCACCCAGGGCTTGCTCGTCCTCTCTCGATCAACATCACCAATGTCGATGGCTTTGCCGATAGGCTCGCACGAGACACGGTTGGTTCGGCCCGTCCAACCTACGACGAACTCATGGACGTCTACGTGGACCAGTACGATAGGCGCATGCGTTGGCCAGGAGAAGCTGCATCGGTTCGCAGTTCGGCGCGCTTTGATCTTGCGCAAGCGGTTCGCTCTGTCGAAAACGTTGATGCCATTGCCGGCGTCATGGATCCAACCCTCTTTGAGCGGCTCGCAGGTGCCAGCTGTGGCGAGAATCGCGACATCGACATTCCGGGAATGTCACTCTCGGCAGCCAGACATCTTCTTACGCATCCAACCGAGCCTGCAAAGTATGTCTGTGTCTCTGACATCGGGCTCTTCGAAGCAACTGGCGGCGGCGGTTACGACTGCCACAGCCGCAACTCGGAAGACACAGCGCGCAACTTTGACAACTTGATGCGAAATCTCACCTCCATCATCAATGCGCCAAACGAAAACGATCCAACCAAGATCAATCTCGACGACACGCTAATCATTCTCAACACCGAGTTTGGTCGAACGGCGGATACCCAAAACACTTCGGGGCGAAATCATCATCCCTATGGATATGTGACCGCCTTTCTCGGAGGCCCGATCACCAGTGCAGAACGCGGCATCTTTGGGGCCATTGGGCCCGACTCTCTGGCCGCTGTTCCCAATGCCGCAACCCCTGCCGAGAACCGTGTGGGCGCCCTGCTCGCGTTGGGGATTTGGCCGTTTGCACAAGAAGCCTTTGCGGTCTCGGATGTTCGAGATGCTCCAAGCGAAGAACAAGCCGCGGTGCTCGCCACCGAGCGCATCCTGGGGATTTCGCTATGAGTCGTACACTCGCACGTCCATTGGCACTTCTTCTCTGTGTTCTAGCGACTGCCTGCGGGGGCAAAGGCGCCCCTGAGAACATTACTGATGCCGGGGTTGTTACGCCGCCGATTGATGCCGAGGTAATCCCAACGTTTCAAGAGTGCGAAGATTCGGACCAGGCCTTTGTACGGCGGACTCATCTCGCCCTACTCGGCTATCGGCCAAAGTCGCAATCCGTCGTAAATGTGTACGCAGATCTTATGGCGGCGATTCGTCTTCGCAATGCCGGCGACCAGAATGCCGAAGTGGATCCCAAAGCCGCCGTCGTCGAGTTGCTAAGCCGCGACCCGGCATTTGTCGATCGCTGGAGCGAGCAGTTTATGGATTTGCTGCTGGTGCCTCGCATCGAAGATCAAAGCCAGCAAAGCTGCTACGGCGATCGCGAGCGACAAGACGACAACGGCGACTTGGCAACGTACGTTCGCGACAACCAACCAACAGCGAGTGGCGATGGCAACGGGCGCTTTACCATGCTCGACCTGGTTCGCTCCTCGCTTGCCCTTGACGATGTCTCGCCCATTTACCGAGCACATCTCTTTGCTCTTGTGAGTCGCCCAATTCCAGCGGCAAACGTTCCGCGCGTGCAAGCCGAACTCGCCCGCCGCGAAGACTTTGGAAATGTATTTGATGCCGCCTATCTCAACCGAGATATGTCGTGCCTTGGTTGTCACAACAGCACCAACTCAATCACCTTTCGAGAAGACCCAGCCACCAACCGGCACTGGGACATTCCCGGTCGTTTCGAAGAAGCGATTTACGGGCAAGCCGATGGCATCGCCGCCGAACGTGCGCACGCAGCCTTTCGCTTTGACGGATTCGTCGCAGAGTTCTCGAACGGTGCTCAGCCTTGGGGTTGGGACTCATCATGCGGCGAGTTCTTCACATCTGGTTTGGAGTCCGATCCAGCCGATGTCGATGGGCGCTTTGCCTCGCTTTCTGGCAAGCGACTGACCGCCTACGAACTTGAGCAGGCTCTGCACAATGGCTTCGATTCCATTGCCGTAGCCGGACTTAATCTTGACGGTAACGAAGGCATTGCCGATGTCGATGCAGCCTTTGCCTACTTAGTCGCCGCAAATATCGTCGATGGTGTGTGGGCCGAAGTTATGGGCTCTCGCCTTACCATCGCCAATCACTTTCCGCGCAACAAGGAGAGTCGCGACATTCTCCACGAACTCACAGAAGAGTTCATCCAAAGCTCGTTCTCGATTGAAACCCTGCTTGCGAACATTGTTCGTACGCCCTATTTTAATCGCCTGCCTGCCGAAGCTGGCTGCGGAGTGGGCCCGTACAATATGCCGCCGGTATTTGATCCTTGGACCATCGAAGACGATAGCGAAGAACGGCGAAACAATGGGCCCGGCGATGGTGTTCACGCTCTTTCCGCGCGAACTCTGCTTTCGACGGCCTACCAAGCCCTCGATTGGCGCCGCCCGTTCTTTGAGAGTTTTCCCGAGAGACCATCATCGATTAACAACTGTGCCCAAGCGTTTTCGAGTTGCGAGCAAATGGCCAGTGCCTGCGAGAACAACGGCCAGTGCTGCTTTGCCGAGAAATACTGGTGTGGCTTTGGCCCATCGTCTAACGAGCCTGGGACACGCGACCAGAGAACCTTCTTAAGGGGCATCGGCGTCTTTCTAAAGAACGGTGATAAGGGCTTTCAGGGTCTCGATTTTCAGGCGCGCCTCGTCTTTGAAGATCGCTTTGCCGATTGTCGCAAGGTCGATGATGCGCCAGACTTTCTCGATTCGATGCTGACTCTGGCGGCACAGACACCAAACGCCACCCTTGGCGATGTTGTGGAGGCGACCAAAGATAGGCTCATCGGCACAGCGAGCGTAAGCGCCGAATCCGGAGCTTCGGGCGTGAGTGAGACACAGGCAATCGAAGCGCTCTTCGAATCGAGCCTCGATGCGCCAATTGCCGACGTCGCCAATTTGGAGGCGAAGATTCGCAACTTCTGCGGGACGTTGCTGTCGACACCACAGTTCCTCCTTGGAGGAATGACGGCTCCAGACAGCCGCTACGAACCAACGCTTACATTGGAAGGCCTTCGCTACGCAGAGGTTTGCGAAGCGATTGCCTTGCCCCCGGCACTAGCGGAGCATGAATTAACCTGCTCCGACTCGGCCTTGGGGCTAGAGTAAGCCGCTAAGAAGTACTCTTAGCGAAGAGAGAGCTAACCGACACCTAGAAGCTCAACCTCGAAAACGAGTGTTGAGTTTGGGGGAATTGCACCAGGTGCTCCCCGTGCGCCGTAGCCAAGCTCTGGTGGAATGGTTAGCTTGCGCTTGCCTCCAACCTTCATGCCAGCAACGCCTTGGTCCCAGCCTTTGATGACTTGGCCACCGCCGAGCGCGAACTGGAATGGTTTACCGCGGTCTACGGAGCTATCGAATTTAGCGCCGGTTGTGAGCCATCCGGTGTAGTGCACGGAAACGCTGTGCCCGGGTGTCGCTTCGTCTCCAGTGCCTACGTTGATGTCTTCAATTTGCAAATCTGCCATGCAGCGGATGGTACCGCGTCAAACCAGAGTCGTCATAGCGCTTGGGCACCCAAGCCCTGGCGATGCGTTACAGATGCGTTACAGAGGAATTGGCTCGGCCTTGTAGTCAACCTTGCCACCCTTGGGTTTCTTGGCAGGCTTGTCGGCGGACTTTGGCTTGGATGGCTTCTTCGGCTTGGAAGCCGTCTTGGGTTTTGCGGGACGCTTCGGCGTTGAAACCTTCGTAGGTGTTGATTTCTTTGGTGCAACTTTGGCGGCCACGGGCGGTGGCTCAGTTGCGATGGGCTCGTCGTCAGAATCTTTGCTTGCGATTGCGGGGATCGCTACTCCGCCACTTCCGGGAAGAAGCATCACTTGGCGAACCCCATCTTGGTCGCCAGGCATCGACACGCTCATGCTGCGATAGCCCTCAAGTTTGAGAACAAAGGCGACTTCGGCCCGCGAACTCTCGACTTCATAGCGGTAGGGCGTTGCACCAAGGCGAACTCCATCGCGCTTTCGAATCACGGTGGCGCCGGCTGGCTCGCTCTCGATCGCCAACGATACAAGCCCCGCAGGGCGGTCGACTTCGCCATTGGCCCGCAAAAGGCCAATCTGTCCGCCAACTTCTTCGGGGTCAGTGGTGGCTTCGGTGTCGACCGGGCCCGCATCGGTATCTGAGATTGCATCCGCGACCTCATCAGCCACGGTTGGTTCGGCGACCAGATCTGCGCCCGCTGCATCGGCGGCTTGCACGGCGGCAGCCCCCGCATCACTCGAAGATTCTGTTGCCGCCGCTAGCGCATTGGTTTCCTTGCCTTTGGACGAGCCACTGGTGGCAATAAAATAGGCAACGCCACCGGCAAAGATGACTGCGAGGGCAACCATCACAATGCCAATCTTGCCCCAGCCGTCTTGCTGAGGAGGGAGTGAGGCTACGCCAAAGTGCTGGGCGGCGGCTAGATTGGGATCGTACGGCTGGTGTTGGTGCTGGGCCTGGCCCTGTGGCGGCTGGGCGCCCTGTAACGGATCGTGCACGTGGCTACTGTAGCACGCACTTTCTGGGCGCAAGGATGCATTGCTCGGGTACGGTATCGAAGTGACTGCGGATGCCACAGCCGGCGCACTCGATGAATTTCATCCAGTCGTGCAATCGTGGTTTCGCTCGCGATTTGCCGGGCCAACCCAGGCGCAGATTGCTGGCTGGCCGCACATTCGAGCGGGGCGCGATGCACTGATTGCGGCGCCAACGGGCTCGGGAAAGACGCTGGCGGCGTTTTTGGCGGCGCTCGATTCGCTAATTTGCAAAGGCGAGAATGGCAGCCTTGAAGACGAGATCGAGGTGCTCTACGTCTCTCCGCTAAAGGCACTTTCCAATGATGTGCAGCGAAATTTGGACGAGCCCCTGCGCGAGCTTCGAGAGCGCGCACTGGCCGATGGCGTGCTGCTACCAGAAATTCGCACGGCGCTGCGCACGGGAGATACGCCGGCAAGCGAGAGAGCAAAACTCTTACGCAAGCCGCCGCACATTTTAATTACAACGCCCGAGTCCCTCTACCTGTTGCTTACGGCGGCCAAAAGTCGCGCCAAGCTCGCTACTGTAAAGACCGTCATTGTCGATGAGATTCACGCCCTCGCAGGCAATAAGCGCGGCTCGCATTTGGCCCTAACGCTGGCTCGGCTCGATGCGCTGCGAACGCGCGAAGGCAAGCCTGTGCCCAATCGCATTGGGCTCAGTGCAACCCAGCGCCCGATCGAGCGCATTGCGCGACTGCTCGTTGGCAACCAGCGCGAACTTCCCGTAATTCTCGACGGCGGCCACGTTCGCCATCTTGATATTCGCATCGAAGAGACCGACGATGAACTGGGCGCAGTGGCCTCGAACGAGCAGTTTGGGCGAGTTTACGACAAGATCGCAGAACTCTGCCTTGCGCACGAGACAACGCTTGTCTTTGTAAATACTCGCCGCTTGGTCGAGCGAGTTTCGCATGCCCTGGAGAAGCGGCTTGGCGAGGACCAAGTTGTGGCCCACCACGGGAGCCTCTCTCGACAGCTGCGATTTGATGCCGAGCAAAAGCTTAAGAACGGTAGCGTTCGCTGTGCCGTGGCAACCGCCTCGCTCGAACTTGGCATCGACGTCGGCAGTGTTGATTTGGTTGTGCAGCTTGGTTCACCGCGCTCGATCGCAACGCTCTTGCAGCGCATCGGCCGCTCGGGCCACTCGCTAGGAAAAACTCCTAAGGGCAGATTGTTTGCGATGACCCGAGACCAGCTGGCCGAGTCGGCAGCCCTGGTTCGAGCGATTAAGGCGCAGGTCTTGGACGTCATCGAAATCCCGATGGCGCCTCTTGACGTGCTCTCGCAACAAATCGTTGCCGAGGTTGCCTGTGGCGAATGCAGCGAAGACGAACTCTTTGACCTCGCACGCCAGGCAATGCCCTACGAGAACCTCGATCGGGGCGACTACGACCGTGTGCTCGAGATGCTTAGCGAGGGCATTTCGACCTCGCGCGGACGCAGCCGAGCCCACTTGCACCGAGACCGCATTGGCGGTGTCCTGCGCCCGCGCAAAGGCGCTCGTTTGGCGGCCCTTACCAACGCTGGGACCATTCCCGACAACTTCAATTACCGCGTTGTGACCTTTCCCGAGGAAACTCCTGTCGGCTCGCTGGACGAAGACTTCGCCATCGAGAGCCATGCCGGCGACATCTTCCTTTTGGGAAATACCTCGTGGCAGATTCACCGGATCGAGAGCGACCGCGTCTTGGTGCGCGATGCCGGTGGTGCCCCGCCGTCGATTCCGTTTTGGATTGGCGAAGCGCCCGCTCGAACCAAAGAGCTCTCCTCAGAGATTTCCCGACTTCGCTCGGATGTCGAAGCGTGCATTGAAGCGGGCCAAAGTTTGGCAGAGCTTACCGAGATGCTGGCCGTCGAATGCAATCTCGGCTCGAACTTCGCCGAGCAGCTTGCAGCCTATCTCAAAGTTAGCCATGCGGCGCTTGGCGCACTTCCAACCCGGCAGTGCATCATTGCCGAGCGTTTCTTCGATAGCGCCGGTGGCATGCAGCTTATCTTGCACTCGCCACTTGGCGCGCGCATCAACAAAGCCTGGGGCCTGGCGCTGCGAAAGAAATTTTGCCGAAGCTTTAACCAGGAGCTGCAAGCGGCGGCGACCGATGACGGGCTCTTGCTCTCGCTCGGCCCCGTGCACAGCTTTGAACTCAAGACCGTATTCGACTACCTGCAGTCGCAGAACGCGCGCTCGGTGCTTGAGCAAGCGGTGTTGGACTCACCCGTTTTTGGCATTCGCTGGCGCTGGTGTGCAACACGCTCTCTGGCTGTGCTGCGGCGAAATGGCGGAACCAAGCTGCCACCACAAATTTTGCGCATGCGAAGCGAAGACATGCTGAGCACGGTCTTTCCGATGCAACAAGCCTGCTTAGAAAATGTCGTAGGCAATATTGAGCTTCCAAAGCACCCGCTGGTGGACGAGACCATGCGCGACTGCCTTGAGGAGTTTATGGACATCGAGGGCCTGGTCGAGCTTCTCGCCGATATCGAAGGCGGCAAGGTGCGCCTGCTTTGCAAAGAGACCACCGAGCCATCGCCGCTTTGTCACGAATTGGTAAATGCCAACCCTTACGCATTTTTAGACGATGCACCACTGGAAGAGCGACGCACTCGCGCTGTAAGCCTGCCCCGCGGTCTTGATCTTGGAAAAGGCTCGCTCACCGCGCTCGATGACGAGGCGATTGCGCAAGCCGAACTCGAGGCAAAACCGCCGTGCCGAGATGCAGACGAGTTGCACGATGCACTGATGAGCGTCTACGTGATGCCGCCGAACGCGGCGTTTGCGACCTTTGCGCAGGAACTTATCGAGGCCTCGCGCGCCACGCTCCTTCGCACGGAGGCTGGCGCCTTTTGGGTTGCCGCCGAACGTCTGCCCGGGGTTCTTGCGGCCCTGCCACACGCGACTTGCGAGCCGGCGCTTCCCGCCCTGCCCTTCGCGCATGAAGTTCCCGAAGCCGAGGACGCTGCAGTCAAAATGCTGCGCGGCCAACTCGAACCGCTTGGGCCAAAGAGTGCCGAGTCGATGGTGGCTCGTACCGGGCTCTCGATGCAGCAAATCCAAACTGCGCTTGCCACGCTCGAATCCCACGGAGTCGTTCTGTGTGGCAGCTACACAAGCTCGGCGCAAAAGGCCGAGACGGCGGAGGCTAAAGAGTACTGCGATAAGCGAATGCTCGCGCGCATCCAGCGACTCACCATCGCGAAGCTTCGCAAAGACATCAATCCTGTCGATGCGGCGACACTAGGAAGATTTCTATTTCGGTGGCAGCGTCTTGGGCAGGGTGCAAGGCTTATTGGCGCCGATGGGTTGCTGCGCATTATCGAGCAGCTCGAAGGCTTTGAATCTGCCGCAGGCGCCTGGGAGAACGAGATTCTAAGTGCTCGCCTGCACGGCTTTGATCCCGAATGGCTCGATGCGCTGTGCCTCTCTGGCCAAGTTGCCTGGGCCCGGCTTTCACCAAAAGAGCGCACCGTAGACGAGGGCGCGAAAAGCACTCCGAGCAAGGCTGCGCCGCTCACCTTGATGCTGCGCCAAGATATGCGCTGGCTTCGTGCTCCCTCCGCAGATTCGGATTGTGCGCAGTTGTCAGAGCGCGCTCAGAGTGTTCGCGAATGCTTGCAGCGCCGAGGCGCAAGCTTTCTGCGAGAGCTTATCGATGAGAGCGGCCTAGAGGGCAGCCAGGTAGAAGATGCTCTTTGGGAGCTGGTTGCACAGGGGCATGCATCGGCCGATGGCTTTACTAGCTTGCGACTGCTAATCGATCGTCACAAAGGCGAGAGCAAGAGCCTCTTTGACGCGGCGGTCTCGAAAGTGTCCACCACACGGTGGCGAGAAACCCTTAAAAAGTCGCGCCAAAAGGATTCGCGGCGCCGCTCGCACGCGCACCTAAGCATCACTGCAGCCGCCGGCCGCTGGTCCTTGTTGCCCGAGGCTGATGCCTCCGACATTGACATCATGAGCCACGCGCGGCTCTTGCTCGCACGCTATGGCGTCGTCTTCCGAGATATTCTTATTCGCGAAACGGCTCTACCCTCTTGGCGTGACTTGGTGCAGTGTTTGCGTCGCCTCGAAGCCAGAGGCGAGATTCGCGGTGGCCGTTTCGTCAGTGGCTTTGTGGGCGAGCAATTTGCACTGCCCGAAGCCGTTAGCAGTTTGCGAGCGCTGCGAAGGAATCCGCCAACCGTGCCCGAAATCGTCATCGTTGCCGCAACCGATCCGCTTAACCTTGTCGGCATTACTTCGGCTGGCAAGAAGGTCGCTGCCATCTTGGGCAATAAGATTTTGTATCGAGATGGAGTGCCCATCGCGAGCCTTGAGAGCGGCGAGCTTGTGCTTCTTGCGGAGCTTAACGATGGCGAGCGGGTCGACGAGAAGCTTGGCTACCACGCCTCTGCGCAGCGGCAAGGGATGTCGCAGCAATCGCTGCTGCCGGCCTAGTCGCTTGCAACCACCGCAGCCACGTTGGTGCGCTCGGCATTTGCATCAAAACTCTGATCGCCATCGGCAACGCTAATCGTGCCCTCGTTAAGCGTGACGTACCACTGCATGTTGCGGTCGAGAAGCGTCGTTAAGCTATCCACGAACTTTGCAGGAAAGCGCACCACCTCGATCTCTTCGCTGCGATGAATCGCCTGGCTCGACCACTCTTTGCGCAGCATCGCATCACCCTTGGTTGTAAAGACGCGCACTTGATCGGCAGCTTTGCTTGCCCGGTGAAGTCGGTCGGCACTTGGGCACCCAACATCGATCCAGGTCTCGATTTGCCCTTGCAGCGAGCGTGTCCAAAGCGCGGCATCCTCAGCAGTAGAGAGCCCGCGGCCAAATTCGAGGCGTTCTTCGTGGGCCATAAGCCTGGCGAGCACGCGCACGATGAGCCGGGGCGCGTCTTCGGAGGGGTGACACGCAACGCGCAAATCGAGGCTCTCGTAGACGCCCCGATCGATGTCGGAGAGTTCGATTTGAAAGCGATAGAGCGTTGATGTTTTTGCCACGGTAAGTCTCGCTGCGCATTGGACCGCACACCGGGCGCAGGCGTCAATGGAGCCCACTGGGCCATCGTCTCGATCGCGAAGCGCAGCTATGATGCAGCAGCATGCCCAAGCCGATTCTCTATCTCTTGCCCTGTGTGCTCATTGCGATGACGGTATCGTGCGCTGCTGTGACGCCAACATTTCGCACCACCGATCGACAAGCCATTACCACACTGCTTGAAGAGCAACGCCAGGCGTGGAATCGCGGAGACATTCCCGCCTTCATGGAAGGCTATGTTCACAGCGACGAACTTGTCTTCACCTCGGGCGCCGCAATTCGACGAGGCTGGCAAGAGACGCACGATCGATACCTTGAGCGCTACGGCAACGATGCCAGCACCATGGGCACGCTTGGCTTTGAAATTGTCGACCTTAAATCACTTGGCGCCGACGGAGCCGTGATGCTCGGCCGGTGGTCGCTTACCGGCCTTGAAGCGCCAGCTGGCGGAGTCTTTACCATCGTCTTTGAGCGGCGCCCCGAAGGCTGGCGCATTGTTCACGATCACACATCGTCAAATCCAAGCTAGCCGAGTTCGCGAGGAAGCTCTATCGAGAGAATCTCCCCCTCGGGCCCAACTTGCCGCAGTGACCGAGGTGTCGTCTTTGCGACCGAGTCTTGCAACGCTTCGGTAATATCGAGTTTCCAAGACTTGTGATGGTGCACCAAACTCACTTCGCGGGTTGGGCTACGGGTCTCAAACGCGCGAACGCAGCGCTGGCGAACCGACTTTGGCAGGGTGCGCGCGTAGGTCTCGGGAATGAGTGTATAGCCCTCGGATGCATCGATTAGATGGCGGATGGTTTCGAAGCTTCCACCGGCAAAACGAATCGAACCAAGATGCGTGCGCTCTTGCAGCCCACAGAAGTTTACGACCTGGGCTCGAAAGCAATGCGCATCGTCGAGCAGCCACAACTTTGTGGGATCGAGGTCTTCGACTTCGACAAATTCCGCCTCGAGCAAAGGATCTTCGCCGTGACAATACACGTAGAACGGATCGTAGAAGAGAACTCGCTCTTTAATGGAACGCTCGCGCAAAGGCGTTGCCAAGATGGCTGCATCGAGTCGCCCAGTGTGAACCTCGGAGAGCAACTCATCGGTGGGCCTCTCAAAGATCGAGAGTTCGACAGCCGGAAATGCTTCTGCAAAATTTCGCAAAAACCACGGAAGGACATAGGGCGCAAGCGTAGGAATAATCCCTAGTCCGAATTTACCAGCGGGACCGGCGAAGTTGCCATCGGCGAGACGCATGAGGTTCTCGTGTGCACTCACGACATCCCAAGCGCGCTCGAGAATTGCCCGACCTCTGTCGGTGGTTTCGATCGGCTTCTTTTGGCGATCAAAAATCGCGACGCCAAGCTCCCGTTCGACCTTCTGAATCTGCATGCTGAGCGTCGGCTGCGAGACGCCAAGCTGAGCCGCAGCACGGCCAAAGTGACGCGTGCGATTTACGGCAATGAGGTACGAGAGTTGGACGATGGATGGCATGGATCTCTAACGACGTAGGCTGGCCTAGTTCGTTCTATCGCGAGAACTATTCTTGAATGAACAACGGCGAAGTAGCGCCGCCGGCCCCCTGGACTGCTCCGCGGAAGATGATGAATCCCGCACCGCCGCCACCACCACCACCGGCCGCATCGCTGTCATTGCCATTCTCGCCGCCGAGGTTCAGTTGACTCGAACCATCACCGCCATTGCCACCAAACGTTGAGCCGGCTCCGCCATTCGCTGCAGTACTTGATAGCGCACCGTCTGCACCATCGTCCCCATCAAGATCGTTTCCACCAGAAAACCGTGTGCCGCCTTCACCACCACCACCGCCATTCGCGCTGATGTTGCCACCGAGGTTGATGTTCGCAGCCTCGAGAATAATGTGACCGCCGCTGCCAGCACCACCACCGCCGGCATGGTCTCCGCCATCACCACCGCTGCCGCCCGCCCCGTTGGCCACAATTGCGCTGGTTGCATTAAGGTTGATGTCGGCCGGCGTCACCAAGAAGAGCGCACCACCGCCGTTGCCAGGTGCGGTAAGAGGATTGTTGTTCCTCACTGCGCCGGCGCCACCGGGACAGCCACCACGCAGAACCGCTGGTTGCGAGACTGCAAGGCCGGCTGTGCCTCCATCGCCCTCATCGTCGTTGCCCGAGCTTGTATCGTCGTCGCCCGTACCACCATCGCCACCTGCGCCAGCAAAGCTGCCACCTGCACCACCTCCAGAGCCACCCGCATCGCCCTGCGGACTCGTGGCCACGGCACAGTCTTCAAAGTTGGCACCCGCACCCGTTGGCCCACCGATGCGACTCGAGACGTAGATCAAACTATTGATGTTGATGTCACCAACCGAGGCAATGACAAGCGGCCGACTGCCAATCGCGATGAAGTTCGCTCCCGTATTGAGTGTGAAGCCATCAAGGACCACAAGGCAGACGTCCGGGCCGTTCACTTGCGCGAGCGTGCGACAGAGTGGATCGGTGTCGGTATCAAAAACGGTATCCGCGTTGATCGCCAAAGGACCATCGGGCTCGCCCGTATCGCATATGTCCTGGTCAAAGCTGCAGGGCGTTGCATCGGGTGTTCCCGGCACGGCGTCTGGCACTACGGCTGCATCAATCGCTATTGGATCTGCATCGGGTGCAAACCGATCCGCATCTGGCTGGGTCGCCGCGCCATCATCGTCGAGGAGTAGATTGGTGGTGTCAAAGCTGCACCCCGCGAGAACAATGCCCATCGCAGCCAATCGCCATTCCCGTACACCGACGCTGAAGTACTTCACGGGTACAGGTTATCCAATATTCCGGCGTCACGGAGCCTAATTCCGTAACGAATGCTCAGACTCCGCGTTGCTAGATGCAGCAGCGAATCTCGTTACCCCCTGGGCAGTACCCAGTGAAGAGTTGGCCTGCGCAAATCGATGTTGACGTATCGATGCATGTTCCTTCGTACGAGCTAACGTTGCAGTCTCCATACGGGCTTGGCTCAGGATCGGTGCTGCCACCACAATTTGACTCATCGGAAGCATCGCTGCAATCGACGATGCTATCGCAGTAGTAGCTCTCGGGAATCTGTGCGCCATTGTCACAGGTGTACGTTGGATTTGGTTCGGGGCTTGTCGCACCGCAGTCGCTCACCCGAGTGAGGCACGAATCCTCACACTGATAGCTACCCGTGCTTAAGGTCCCACATTGGCCTTCTCCGATTCCGTAGGGCGCACACTCGGCGACCGAACATTCTGGATCTGCTGGGTCGGTCCCGTTTGGCACCTCACCGCCGTAGCCATCGTACATAGCGGCCACGCCCCGAATGTCGTCTGCGCTTAAGCTGTTGTTGTTGACAGTTGTAGGAGCGCCCGATTCGATAACTTCGTAAAGCGGAATCGATGGGTCAATCACAAACGATGGATCGCTGACGTTGTTTGCGTAGTGCATGATCGATCGAAAGTCGTATTCGCTGTAGTTCGTCGACCCTTGCGCGATGCCGAGATTCACTTGCGCCTTCTCCCCATTTTCGCCACCGACAACGTTGTCCCAGTTAAAGCGAATGTAGCTATCTCGATCGGCGCGCATGTGCTCGTGCATCATGCCAAGGGCGTGGCCGATTTCGTGAATGGCAGCGCCTTCGTAACACCCTGCTCCAAGACTTAGCTCTTGCGCCCCGCCAACAACTCCCATGTAGGAGTAGCAGCCGTTACCCGAGATAACGTTGATGTAATCGGATTGGTTTGTGCGTTCGACCAGAGTGATTCCGGTTTGTGCGCTAACCGCGTTCCATGCGTCAACGCCGGCAAGAAAGACCGAGCTGTTGCTTGAGTTTACGTAGGGAACAATTCCGCCGGGCCAGCGATTGAACGGGCCCGCTGCGGCAGCCAAATTGATGGAGTGGGCAGCCGACGCTGGCCAAAGAATGTCACCACCGACGACTGCGATGTTTCCGCGCAATACATACGGTGCTCGGATGGTGCCGTCCGGACCTGGAAAGTTGCCGATGCGAACCGTCTCAGCACCTTCGTCGGATTTGTCGAAATTCCCTTCGTCTGCACCGTCACTGATGATGCCAGCCTGGCAACCTGTGAGGAGGGAAATGAGTGCGGCGACAATCCAGGGGGAACTACTTCGAATCATGCACTCTGACATTTAGCAATAAGCGAACCAGTGCCGTGAACTGGCTAACCATATGAAATCGCTTACAACTTTAGCTGTCTAGGTAGGAGTCGAGGTTCCACATGAGGAGAGCTCTCATCATGTATGACAGCCACCGATTTGTAGTTATATGTATGCCAGCACAGTAAAAGCCCAGGCCTGGCTTCACGTTCTCAAACGTTCCAGGTACGGGCCACAGCTGCTGTGCATATGAGAAGATCACGCGGCCCTTGAGACCCGTGGTAACAGGCAAGCAAACATGAAGTTCAGCAATTCCCCGCAAGATGTCGTTGTTACAGGAGCCGGCATTTGCTGCAACATGGGGGACGATTCATCGGAGATTCGAAACCACGTTCGATACGCCAAGCAGGCTCCCTTTGAAGTTTGGCAGCCAGCCGTGGAATACGGCGCTCGCTGCAACGTCGCCGGCGTGTATCACGGTGATGTCTCTGACGCGGCCCTTGGAATCACCAAGAAGGAAGCGCGCTTTATGGGCCCGCCATCAAGGCGAGCACTTCGCGCAGCACAGATAGCCCTCGCCGAGTCGAAGATCGAGACGCGCAACTTGGCCGTCATTGTTGGCAGCGGCACGGGCGATGTTGGAACGCACTGCGAAATTCACGACAAGCTTATGGCAACGCGCAAGGCGACGAAGATTTCGCCAACGTCGGTGCCTCGGCTGATGTCTTCAACCGTCTCGGCAAACCTCTCGAGCATCTTAAAGAGCGTCGGTCCTTCGTTTACGGCAACTGCAGCGTGCGCAGGTGGCGCGTACAACCTGCTCTTGGCTGCGCAAATGATTCAAAGTGGGCACACGCGGGCAGCGATTGCCGGCGGAACCGAAACCTTGGACATGCACTTCTACGCCGGCTTCGATGCGATGCGCGCCTTTAACTCGAGCGACAACGACAATCCAAATCGCGCCTCGCGACCGTATGCGGCCGATCGCAAAGGCTTCATTCTTGGCGAAGGCACCGGCATTCTTGTGCTTGAACGGCGCGATGATGCCGAAGCTCGGGGCGCAAAAATTCACGGAGTGATTCGCGGCTTTGGCATGTCTTCGGATGGCACAGGTTCGATGGTTGCACCAACCGCGGAAGGCGCCTACGCCGCAATGAGCCAAGCGCTTTCAACAACCGGCTGCAGCCCCGACGACATCGACTACATCAACACCCACGGCACATCGACACCACTTGGCGACGTGACCGAAGTGCGCGCCATTCGCAAACTCTTTGGCGATCGCCACGTGACCTACTCATCGACCAAAGGCTACACCGGACACTCGGTTTCTGGAGCCGGCGCAATCGAAGCCATCTTTACCTTGTGGATGTTAAACGAAGGCTGGATTGCACCAGTCATCCGCGCAACGCCCTTGGACAGCGAGCTCGAAGACTACCCGCCACTTCTCGAGCCAACCGATCGCAAAATTTCGCTCGCGCTGTCTAACTCCCTTGGCTTTGGCGGCACGAACGTTAGCTTGCTGCTCGGCGCGAACTAGGCGGGGCGGCTGGCGCACGTCCACCTCGAGTAGGCGAAGCATCGGCAATATTGGGCTGGCTTTTAATCGAAGACAATCGATTTGACGAAGCAGAGATGTCCCAAGCCACCAAAGCAGCCACGCTTTTATGCAGCGACTGAGAACCCAGGTCTGACAGTCTCCGAATCGGGGCAGAATCGGGGCCGAATGTTGCAGGGACGTTGGTAACTTCCAATGCACCCGCATCCCAAAGGCGTGTGATCCTCTAGTGTGATTCTCTATGCTATCGGAGCGGGGGTTCCAGCACTTCGTGAACTTTCACGACACGATCCTTCTTTACGACGACGCTAATAACTTTTCTCAGTCCTGCTACGGGGTTGCGCAACGTTAAGGTGTGGGCCCCGATGGGCAGCTGAAGTTGGCACGGAGTCTCGGCGCAAGATTCGCTTCTACCAAGGACCGACACGGTTGCCCAAGGGGCCGTGCTAACTCGCAGTGTCCCCATCGACGCCAATGGCTGGCGAACCTTTTTTCTACGTGTGACTCGCCCTGCATCGCGAGCGGTACTGGCATCAAGTGCCCCCCTCGCATCCGCTTCGCGAATCGTTGTCGAGTCTGGTAGCCCAGCGTCAAAGATTTTTGGTTGTTCTTCCAAAGCGTTCTTTGAGAGAAGCTCTGGAGGGGCGGATCGTGTTAGGTAAAACACAAGACCTCCGAGGGGAGCTAAGAGTAATACCGAAATCGCCAGCCAAGACCGTGACCTGGTTCGCGCCGGCCTTGGCTCCGGCGATCTAGGAACGGATCCTCGCTCTGATTCGTTTGCGGGGGCTGTATCGGAAGTCCCTTCCAATCCCGTTGAGGCCATAGACCGCATGGTCGCGTCTCCGAGACCAGCCATCACGTTATCTCCTTCATCGAGAAAGGTGGCCGCAGCTCCAATCGGCACTGAGCTCGTAAACGTCTCGGCATCCTCTGGAACTCGAACCGAAGCAACCCAAGCCGCAAGTCTCTCTGGCATAGGCCTACGGTCATTCGTCTCGGCCATACGTGCGTTTAGGAGCGCTCGGTCTAGGTCCTCGGACATCGCCTTTGCAGATGGGTACCGATCGCCTGGGTCAAACTGAGTGGCCCGCTCGCAGATTGCCCGCATGTCTTCCGATATATTCTTAGAAAGTGGAGGAACCGGCAGTTTGGCTGCACGCAATTGCTCATCCTGCGAGCCTTTGCGCAGAACGTCAAAGAGCAGGCAGTCTCGCAGTACGAGCCCAAGCGAAAAGATGTCCGCAGCAGGGCCTACAACTCCGCCTAACGCTTGCTCGGGCGCCATGTACCTAGGGGTTCCGCGGGTGCGGCCTTCGGCCTCTGCATCTTCTTCTGTCACTTGGGCGAGACCGAAGTCGCTTAACTTGACTTCGCCAGCCTCTGAAAGCAGCAGGTTCGCCGGCGTTACATCCCGATGGGCAATTCGTCTAGCGACTCCATCGTCGTCATTGTAGCCGTGGGCATACTCAAGCGCCTGACACACTTCGAATGCAATGTGGCACACCAGTGGCGCAGAAGGAGGCAAGCTTCTGCGTTTTGCCTCGCCCATCGCTAAGGCCAGGTTTGTTCCTTCAATGTACTCCATCACCAGGAACAGCTCATCGCCAACTCGCCCAAAGTCGAAGGTCGGCACGATGTTCTTGTGGGTCAGCGCCATCGAAATCTTCGCTTCGCTCACAAAGAGGTCCAAGAATCGTGGATCCCGAGTTCTCTCTTGGAGGATGCGCTTTACGACAAGTCGTTTCTCAACGCCCCCAGCGCCTCGATGCCGAGCCAGCCAAATCTCGGCCATCCCGCCTCGCCCAATCGGGCGGATCAATTGGTATCGGCCGAGCTGGCTTGGCACGATCCGAGTATAGCCTGTGTCGCTCTTGCGGGGTTGCGAGGCATGTACCAAGATATGGTTAATGCTTCGGCACACTGCTCTTCTCTTGGCCATCTTGTTCGCAATGCCGGGCGAGAGCGAAGCGCAAGAGGCCGAGTCTCGACTTAGAACGGCATCAGCCCCGCTGTTGTTACTTTCGGGTCCTCACAAAGAAACACGGTTTCTGGCTTCAGCAATGGTCGATATCGCGAGAAGGGATGGCGGCGCATTCGTTGATTTAAGGGTGCCACCGCAACTGCCGCCTGTTGCCCCGGCAGAGCTACGCCGCGCCGTCGCGGCGTATCAGGAATTCGACTACGAGCGCGCGATGCGCCATCTAGGTATCGCCTTCTCGGAACTTGCGAATTCGGGTGTACAGACCGTGTCAAACTCTGAGTTGTGCGACCTCTTCATCTATCGGGCACTCGTTCGCAACGCACAGGGAGACACCTCGAAATCATGGAATGATTTCGTGCAAGCTGCCTTGATTGATCCAACACGACACTTAGATGCTGTTCGGTTTTCACCGAGTGTTGCAGCGAGTTTCGAGAGGGCCCGAAAGGCCGTAATTGACGGGCCTGCACATTTACTTTCGGTCGAGCTGCTTTCGGTGGAGCGAAGCGACGATTGTCGCCTCATCGTCGACGGGCTAGAGCGTGGTCGGCACACCGCGGTTTCTCTTCGAGCTGGTCGCCACTTCCTTCAGCTCTCGTGCGCAGGGTATCGGGATTATTCTGAAGAGGTCTTGGTCGACAAAGACCTGAGCCTGCGCCCAAGACTGGAGAAGCCTAAGACGCCATCATTAGTAGAGGCCCCTGCTTTGGCAACCGAGCGCGGGTTTCGCCATGTGGTCTTTGTGCAGGTTCCGTTCACCAGTCCGAAGAACACTGCATTGTTCGTGCTAATGGGTGCCGACGGCAACGAGCTGGGGCGTACAAGTATGATGCTTGCGGCAACGAGCGACGACAAACCAGTGGCGATGACAGCCCTTAGCAGGCTCCTCGATCTCCTGACGCCTCGTAGTTCGGTACCTCTAGTCGTTGTCCAGCAGCGTTCGTGGTATCAGACTCCTTGGATTTGGGCGGTGGCAGGCGCGGTTGCGACATCGGCGGTCTTGCTTCCGTTCGCCCTACGTGACCAGTCTAATACAGGGTTTCGAATCGAACTCGGGGGCGAGACACCGTGATTGCAGACCTCTGTGGCCTTGGTATCACTACTGCTCTTTGCGTCTCGCTCGCTTGCGGGGACCCTGCTGCGGAACTTGTACCGTTTGTGGAGACGCCGAGCTCCGATTCGGATGCCTATCCATTTTCCGCTATCGACACCTGGGAGCTTAGTGTGGCTAGAATCGGCGATCTGGAACCGATTGCCTTAGTAAGTGGTGAGACTGGTGAATCTCTTAGTCTCGACAACATAGCCTACGGCAGTGACTTGGTCATCCACCTTAGCGGGCGTTCTGCAGGGAGCGAGCTTGCCTATGGCCGCACCTGCTCATTCGATTTGCAAAGGGGTGATCGGGCTGAACCACGACTTTTCTTTTCGCGCATTGTGCGGTGGGCAGACGGCCCAGCGCTGGCCGCTGAACGCTCCGGGGCGATGCACGGAATTTCACTTAGAGACAGTCGATTCGGATTGCTTTGGAGCGGCCACACCGGGGGCGCTATCGACATCGTAGATGGCCTCCTGCGCTCATCCGATGGAGAGGCGACATCCCTAGAAGGCGAGCTTGTAAATCGACAAGGTGCCACTGCTACGCGCTTTGGCGACCGAGTGCTCATCGTTGGTGGTATCAGTAGTAGTAGTGGGGATGCCGCCCGCGTGGTCGAGCAGATTGTGCCAACCGAGTCCACCGTCAACAATCAGGTTCTGCAAGTTGATGGGCCAGCGCTTACGGAGCACCAGAGTATTGAATTGGTCGATGGCAGTGTTCTGGTCACCGGGGGATTCTCGCAGTCGTCCGGTGGTGAGCCATTCGTAATCGCGAACGCGGCAACCAAGTTCACTCTCTTGGGAGGCGAGATCGTTCAACGCGAGATTCGACCTGGGCTTGCGTTCCCACGAACTCGACACGAGATGACTAGGCTTGGGAACGAGGTTGGTGCGGACGTATTGATCACCGGTGGTCGCGATGCTGCTGGTCTTGGAGTTGCACAGGCAGAACTCTATCGACCGCTAAGCGACACATTTGAATCGATTCCTTCCGCTCAGCTCTCTTTCCCAAGAATGGATCATCGTGCAGTGCGTCTTCCTGGCGGACTTGTCCTCGTTATTGGTGGCTTTGCAATCGCAAGTGATGGAGGCCTGTCTCCAGTTCGCGAACTCGAACTCTACGACCCTGTTCAAGGACAGTTTCGCTCTGCCGGAATTCTTCCTAGCCGCTCTGGGGTCACCGGAATGAGCGTGACCGAATTGCCCGATGGTAGAATACTGCTTGCAGGTGGCGAGGACATTGATGGTGAGCCAGTGAACACGGCACTGATTGTTCGCTTCGATCCCATCGATGGCGTTGTCGACTTGAGTCCGACTGCTTCGCTGGCCGTAGCTCGTAGCCATCATGCGGCCATAAGCCTATGTGACGGGACCGTGTTATTGGCGGGTGGTACCGCCTCGGCTACCACGCGTACCGAGCGCTACAATCCACCATCAGTGAATCGGCGCTAGTGCCGTCAAACGGCCCCGCCCTAGCCGTCGCGGCGTGGCGCGGGAGGCTTTTTAAGACCGTACTTCTCCATTTTGTAGATGAGAGCTCGCCTCGAGATTCCGATACGCTTTGCAGCTTTCGTCTGATTTCCACCCACTGCCTCAAGAGCCGCCTCAATCGTCAGCTTTTCTACGTCCGCAAGTTGGTCTCGTACATCCAACGATGAGTCAATTATGACTGGCGATTGTCCTGTAGCAGCGTTGGCCTCACGCACTCGATCGGGTAGGTCGCCAATTTCGATAACACCATTCGACGCGAGGACAAGGGCGCGTTCCATTGCGTTTCGAAGTTGGCGGACGTTGCCAGGCCATTCGTGACGCTGGAGGCACTCCTGTGCTTCAACCGTCAAAACAGGTATCGCTGTGCGGTCCACCTTGCCCCGCAAGGACGCATGATTGGCACGAACAAAGTGCTCGCAAAGGGGGAGAATATCACCGGGTCGATCTCTCAGGGCTGGGACGATCAAACTAAAGGCGCTTACACGATAGTAGAGGTCCTCACGAAAGCGTCCCTCCTTCACCTCAAGGTCAAGATTTCGATTGGTTGCGCATACGATGCGAACGTCTACGTCAATTTCTGATGTGCCACCCACTCGGGTAATGGTGCGATTCTCCAGAACACGCAAGAGCTTCGCTTGCACGTTCAGACTCATTTCACCGATTTCATCGAGAAAAACGGTGCCCCCTTTGGCCGCCTCGAAGAACCCAATTTTTTGCTTCTCGGCACCGGTAAACGCCCCCTTCTCATGTCCGAAGAGCTCGCTCTCAAGCAGCGATTCTGGAATAGAAGCGCAGTTTAGCCGAAGACATGCTTTGCCGGCGCGAGGGCTCTGCTCGTGAATCGAGCCGGCCACAATCTCTTTGCCAGCGCCGGTCTCGCCAAGGACAAGCACTGTAATGTTTGAGACTGCGACTTTTTGCACGAGGGCAAAGAGGCGTTTCATTTGCGGATCGATGGCGATTACTTGAGGGTTGTTGGAATGAAGTGGTGGAGTGCTAACTGCCAGTTGCTGGACGTTGGCGGCGCGAAGGGCGGCGCGGGCCTCGCCTATCAACTCATCAGGGCTTGTGCCATTGGCTGGACTCAGTGACATGCCAATGCGCACGGCTTCGGGGGAGTCCCCAAGTACGCCACGGGCTTCGCGGGTTAGTCTGTCGGCAAGAAGCCGTGCTCCCGACTCATCAACTTCAGGTGCAATGACAGCCAACTCGTTAGGCGAGTACTCGCAAAGTGTGTCCATCGGCCGCATGCGGCCTGCGAGTCGTTCTATCACCGCGTCGATGCGACTCGCATCGCCACTAAATCGAATCATCAAGACCGCCAGACTTCGTTGGTAGCGTTGACAGCGATCGCATTCCGCCCGGAGACGCTCATCGAGGTAGGCTGTTGTTCCTAGCCTTCTGCGCGCTGCAACTAGGCTCGATACAGAAAGCACCGCGGTCACGGGCCCAACCTGAACCTCATCTCCTGATGCGAGAACCGTTAGTCCAGAAATCCTCTCACCGTTAACTTGCGTGCCGTTTCTACTCTCTAGGTCCTGGATCTGAAAGCTACGCCCTGAACGCTTCAGAACGCAGTGGTTTCGAGAAACCGATTCGGCGTCAATATGCACCGTAGATTGGCGTGAGCGACCGAATCGAATCTCTGCACCATCAGGGATTTCTAGGAGGCGACTGTGCTCGCCGACTCCTACATCGCGGTACACAAGTAGAACCGCTCGCTCTGTTCTGCCGACATCGCGCTCTTGAACTAGGAGGGTTGGGTCGACGCTTGTCGCGTCTACAACAGACACGATTTGATAGTACCAATCCTGCGCATAGTTCGGCTATTGTACTCTAGTGGCTTGCTGTGTTCGCCTATTTGCACTGGCTCCCCACTTGCAAGGTCCATTCCTGTGATTCGTCTCCGACACAAACTAGCGCATGGCATTGCGAGAGGCATGCTTGCCTTTCTCGCCAGCGCCTGTTCGGGGCCCGCACCTGGCACCAAGGCTGATGCAACGCCAATGGGAGACGTCGATAGCGGGTTCACTGGTGGCGAAATCGACTCAGGGATTGGCTTGCTCTTTGTCCCGGTACCAGCGTTCGGCGACACATTTGAAGATGATGGCAAGGAGACAAAGGAAGGTGGTGGCAACACAATTTCCGTACGTTCTGCTGCGTTTACCCTTGTTGATCTGCGACTCATTGGTGATGCGGCTTCCGGAGATTCTCGCACGAGCAAAGATGTTGTCGAACTTGCATGGAACAAGGGCGTGAGTGAGCCAATTCCCGTTGGGTACGAAAATGCCCCTGCTGGCATGTACTCACGCGTGCGAGGGACCGTGGTTCGGTTTGTTATCACCGGCGACGTCGAGCTCGAAGGTGGCGAAGAAGCTTCGTATGAAGCCGCTCAGGATAGCGTATCGCTGCCGGTAGAGTTTTCACTAGACCTTAATCTCGACGCAGGCGAGGGAAAAACTCTCACAGTTGAAATTGATCTTAAGGCGATTACTGAGGAGATTGCCTTTGAAGATTTGTCTATCGAGGAAGGGACGATCAAAATATCTCCCGGCTCGGAAGCGATGGATACGATTGAAGAGAAAATTGAAACGTCCTTTAATGTCGCTGAATGAGCGCTCAGACGAATGAATTGGGAGTGGTAGGTGTTTGACGCACTGTTCGAAAGTTGCGCTGCTGCTGACATCGAAGTCCGGGCCATCTATGACAACAACCATCGAACAGAAGCCAATCGCTTTTCGGAGCTGTGTAAAAAATCGGCAAGGAGGGCATCGATTGTGCAATTCGCGTACACTCGTCCCCTGGCCCCGGCGCCTTGCGGCCGTAAAAATGGGAACCACTCTTGCACCAGCATTACCGGTGTGCGGCGTCTGTGCCGTGTCTGAAGGTAGAAAGAGGATTATGAGCGGACTTACACTACGTCGAATCGTTTCTTTTAGCGTATTGGCGCTGGCACTTGGCAGCGCCTCCTGCGGTGGGGATGGTGTGGGACGCGACAGCGCACTTGTTGGCGGCTCATGTGAGGTTGTTGGCGATTGCGAGGAAGAATGCCTAACCGGCCAAGACTATCCCGAGGGGACTTGCTCTGTGAGTTGTTCCTTGGACGACGATTGTCCTAGCGGAGCCCATTGCATTGACGAGGACGGGGGCGTCTGTCTCATGGCTTGCGAGCTGCCTTCGGATTGTCGAGGCGGTTACACGTGTAAGGGCAAGGACAACAAGGGCCACGGTGGCGAGTCCCTGGTGTGCTTCAAAGACTAATGGCTTCTCTAACAATTCTTAGGCATCCAGCCGCCATCGTGGCCTGTGTCGTAGCAATCTTGTCCATCCCAGGAGACGCGGTCGCCGACAGCAATGACAAAAAGGAAACGGAGTTCGGCCTGGGCGTCAGCGCGCGCCAGCTCCGTCTAACTCGCGGGCTTGCAGAGCTTTTCGCTGAGTCGGCACCTCCGGGTACGAGAACGGAAGGCTACTCGATCGACTTCGCTCGGCGCGGGAAGGACCTCGAATTTGTCTTCGGGTTCGGGTACGACCGCCTTGAGGCTACCAATGGCTACTATCTGCAAACAGCAGGCGATCCTTTGGTAGCCGGTCAAGTCGACTACATCACCTTCGACAATTTCGAGGTCTATACAATTGATGCGGCACTCTTCAGCTACTTGGAGCTACACAAGGTTTTGGCACTTCGCTATGGAGCGGGCCTTGGCGTTGGGATGGTTCGTGGCGAGATTCAGCGCACGGACCAAATCTGCACGAGCGAAAACCTCGAGCGCGACTGCGCTGCAGATCCAGATGGCGCGCAACAACGCGAGGCTATGGACATCCCACCCGCGATTCCCATTTTTCTGGTCCAGGTCGGTATTCAGTTTCGCCCCACCAAGGCGATCGCAATCAATATTGAGGCTGGTATACGAAACGTTCCCTATATTGGCGCTAGCGCCATGCTGTACTTGTGGTGAGTAAGAAAATGTCTCAACAAACCTTGGGCGCATAAAGTTCCATCGCAATAGGGGATTGGCCCTCTTGGTCAACGAGACTGTCTCGGCCATACGCAACTAGATTGGTGTGGAATACGATCTTGACGGGCCTCACACCAGATGTTCAGAACCGGGGTCTTGTGTTGCAAGGACCTTGGTAACATCATCGCGAGTGCTCGTCTCGCGCGTTACTTATCGCCAAGCCGGTTCTAGGAGCGTTGCGCTCGCGAAACAGTCGCAGTACTAGTCGCAAACTCTACGTTGGGTCGAATCTGCTAGGGTCGGAGAATGCCCACACCCAGCACGAGCACAACACACAATCGTGTTCCTCACATCCTCTTTACGTACTGGATGATCAAGATTGCCTCGACCACGTTGGGCGAGACTGGGGCTGACATGTTTTCCATGACGATGGGGCTGGGCTACGGCAGCACAATCCTTATCTTCTTGGCCGCATTCATCCTCTTGCTGGCCTTTAAGCTAGCCCTTCAGCGTTACACGCAGCTTTCCTACTGGTCTGTGTTCACGGCTTCCGCGATCTTGGGAACCGTCATCTCTGACTTCATTGATCGAACCCTAGGTCTTGGGTACGCGACCGGCTCGGCCTTCCTAGCCGGGTTGTTGGTTCTAACCCTCGTCGCCTGGTACCTCAAAGAGAAGTCACTTTCTGTAGAAAGAATTGAGAGTGGCGGCGCGGAGCTCTTCTATTGGTTTGCCTTCTTGATAGCCAATACGTTGGGCACCGCCGCTGGAGATTTTTTGTCTGACGGATTGGCCGTTGGACTCATGTGGAGTGCCGCCCTCATCGCCGGCCTGTTGGTACTGACCGCACTCGGCCACTACTTCACCAAAGTTTCAGGTGTGTTCCTGTTTTGGGTTGCCTTCGTTTTGACCCGCCCTTTTGGTGCCACCTTTGGTGATTTTCTTACCAAGCCTGCGGCACGCGGAGGGCTTGACCTTGGTACCTACGGTGCTTCGGCTTTTTTCGCCGTACTGATGGTCATCGCCCTTTTGTACGAGCGCCGAAGTGAAGCCAAAGCACTCGCGAGCGAATGAGCAACAGGCGATCACTCCCGCCTGTCTGCTCATCGCTAGGTCTACAGGTCGCGAATCGTTCCGAACGAGTTCTGGCTGCAAACACCAACACCGTCAACGACTAGGGATAAGTCGTAGTTTTCGCTACAAGGGCTATTGCCACAGCGAAACCGATCGACGTTGTACTCAACATCCATCGAAGACCGCCCCTTTGTAAGCACACTAGCAGGATTGATAAACTGGTCCCCGTTGTCGTCGATAAACTCGATGATGAACGTCACTGTGTGTCCGCCATCAGGGTCTCCAAAGTAGCCCAACATGCTTCGAACCTCGAAATTGTTGTTTGCAATTAGGGTACTTGTTGGAATCATGTTGTTCGATTGCGCGCAGTCAAACACAGGGACAATTCCAGCGATTACATCGTGAAATCGATGAACCTGCTCGTGGCCCGCATTCTCGGTACGAACCCGCAAGGTGAGCGCCGAATCCCCGATGTCGAGATTCTCTAGAGCAACCGTGTAGTCACCGCTTCCAAGGTCCTCAGCAGGAAGAAACTCACCACCATCGATCGAGAATGCAACTTCCGTGGTGTTCCACGCCGCATCCATCGCGATCGCCACGGTATTCGATTGCGTGAATGACGTTGACCAAGCTGGGAATGTTGCCGTTGGAACAGCCGGCGACACCTCTACTGTCGCTCGTTCCGTGAGGCTATTTCCCTGGTAGCGAAGGTTCGCAATCACCTCATTGGGGCCTTCGCGCTCCAGCGGAATATTGACGGTCGCAGCATAGGCTTTGTCGGTCGATGCATCGACGCTCTCGCTGTGAACAACGCTTCCGTTCACGAGGACTTCCAATGTCGCGTCTTCTTCGGATAGAAACCCGAGGGTCGTATCTACATCGACATCTACGTCGAACGTTCCCACCTCGGTCGCGGCAGGCGAGAGAATCAGCCCTTGAGCTCCTTCCGCCACCGTCACGATAAATGCCTCTTGCAGACTGTGGCCGTTGTAAAGCAGTTCTGCAACGACCTCATTTTCACCTTCAGCCAGTGGCAACACCGCGGCGATATCGAAGGAGAGACTTGACGAGGCATCGATGCTCTCGGAGTAAGCTGCGTCGCCGTTGACGGAGATCGCGAGGTCCACCGAGTCGGTGCTGGTGTAGGCCAAGGTCGCCGCACCATTGACCTCAACTTGTAAAACGTCCACATCGTTAGCGGAGGGACTCAAACTAAAGCTTGCTAGGCCCGACGAGCCTAGATCTGCGTCAGAAACATCGCAGGCAGGTGTGTTAAGAAAAACTCCTACACACAGAACTAGCGAGTAGAAATTGCGCTTTTTTATATGATTAGTAGTCACAGAATTCCTATTTGTTGGAGTTGTAGGTAAATTCGATTTGGGCTCCGATAAAGAAGCTCGAATTTCGTGCATCGCCAGTATTCAAGTACGACTTGCCGATAAGGCCTGGCGAAACTCGAATCCTCGAAGGGTCCGAGGGGCTATCAAAGGAGTAGCGAAGTGCTGCCGCGCTATAGATGCCGCCATGATCTTGTGCGAGTTCGGTTGTTCCTCCCGCAACGCTGTAGCCGCCATGGAGCTGGAGCACCAGCGGATGCCCGGTTTCATACATTGCATAGATATCGGTAAAGTTAAGTTTTCGTGACTCACTCTTTGCAACGAAGTTGTAGCCAACGCCAAGCCCCACACGATGTGTATCTTTGCTTTCACTTCCCAAGAGCACTGCCACGCGGCCTCCGTACTGAAACACGGACGTCTCTTCGATTCGTTGGTCTGGCGAATCCTGGAACAGGATTGGACCTGCGGACTCCAAACCGATTCGCACCGAGAAGTTATTGGTAATTTCCCCAAACGCTCGAACGGCCTCTTTATCCACCTCGATGTTGGCTGTCTCTGCGTAGGCGGTGGCATTGGTAGCCGCGCCTAACAACAAAGCTGCCCATAGGCTGCGCATTGCACATAATCTAAGACTCATAACTCTCCCCCTGGTCCGGTTTAAGATGGAGACACCGAATTGGTCCCCTCATGGCCTGACTCATAGCAATGGATACGCCAATGAAACTGGTTGGCCGCTCCGCTCCAAAACTGCGACAGGGTGAGCTGAATGAGGTCGCGGATGCCACTTCACTGCACCTTGGATGTCTCATCCCGTACGTGTGTACATAAGCATATGTGCAATGTTCACACAGCCTTGTGCAATGTTCGTACGCCCGGAATATGTGAAACTACGAAAAAGTAGGAGAAGCGTTTCTACGGAAGTCGCGCATTGGGCAGTACAACAGGTGATGCCATCTACGGCAGGGAATAGAAAGTAGCGTTTGGCCACTGCCAGGCTTTACCGGTGACCTAGAGCTTGTGGAACGCGTGAAAGCAAAACTGTCCGATTGGCACATCCCTTGCTGAACGATCGTGGTGTTGGCTTCTGCCAGCCTTGCTTACAAATCAACAACCATGGAACGAGTAGTACCCAAACCTCCTGTTGCGTCGCGCAGAGATCTTGATCTTGGATATCGACTCACCCTAGCCTTCTTCGTGATCGCACCCACCGTGCTCGTCGCCTACAAGCTGCTTGTTAACGACTACTCGCTCAGCAAAATTCTTCCGCGCCGCGACTTCTCGGTGACACTCACAATGAACTTGGATGGTCACGATGGCAGAGCCAACGTAGAGACCTTCGTTCCGCGTTCGGACGAGAACCAAGTCATTGCAGAGACTCGGTCCAACGATGTAGCGAATATGCAGGTTCGGACGGAAAGTGCTGGCGCGAATCGCATCTCCGTTTGGAGCGGAGCTTCTGTTCCCGACGAGACACTGATCGTGTACAGCTTCGGGGTCCTGCCTACGGGACGCAGCTATCGGATCGACCCAGAGCTGCAAGTTCCCGCTCGGTACCCATCAGCACTCTCAAGCTATCTAGTTGGCAGCGAAGCAATCCAAGTTGACTCCCCGGAGGTTCTTCAGACCTTGCGGAAAATCGGGGCGGATGAGGGCCCTCTCCTTCATAGGATTCAGAAAATCTATGATCTGACCTCGGGGTTTCCGATTCGCCCATTCAAGGGCATGACGGACGCACTCACCGCGTTGCGACTTGGGGAGGCGAGTTGCAACGGCAAGAGCCGACTCTTCGTGGCGCTGGCCAGAGCTACGGGAATTCCGGCGAGGCTCGTGGGTGGTCTTATCATGACCTCTGGAAGTAAGAGAATCTCTCATCAATGGGTCGAGGCATATGTTGCTGGCCACTGGGTTCCCTTTGGTCCCACCAACGACCACTTTGCCAAAGTGCCAGAGCGCTATTTAGTGCTGTACCGCGGTGACGAAAGCTTGTTTCGCCACTCTAGCGATATCAACTTTGATTACAGCTACAACATTTCGAGCAAGATGGTCCCGGCCCCGGAGGCCCGCACGGCATTTGGAGCGTTCAATTTGTGGGCGCTCTTTGATCGATTGGAAATGCCCTTTGGTCTCTTGCAGACCATCCTAATGCTGCCAGTTGGAGCCTTAATCGTTGTCTTCTTTCGAAACGTCATCGGCATGCCAACCTATGGGACGTTTCTGCCAGCGCTCATCGCCGCTGCAGCCAAGGGCACAGGGCTCGGCTGGGGAATGCTCTCTGTCATCATGATTATTGGTGCAGTCTCGATCGCGCGCTGGCTCATGCAACGGCTTCATCTATTGCATTCCCCGTCGCTGGCGATTCTGTTGACGGCCGTCGTAGCAAGCATGTTGCTTTCGAGTCTCGCGGCGGAGCAAATGGGACTGAGCCAGCTGGCACGCGTTTCCTTCTTTCCCATCGCTGTGATGGCAATCGCGGCGGAGCGGTTCTATCTATCGCTGGCGGAGCGCGGTGTGCGGGATGCCATCACGCAATTGACAGGAACACTCGTTGTGGTGGCCGCCTGCTTTGTCGTGATGAATTCGTTAGCACTTCAGATTCTCGTGAGTGGGTTTCCAGAAGTGATGGCATACGTAGTGGCGGCAAACCTCTACCTAGGTCGCTGGATTGGTCTTCGCGTATCCGAATACCTGCGATTTCGCGGGCTACTCGGAACCGGGGTAGAAGCATGATATCCGCGTTCCTAGCCAAGCTACGAGTCCTTCTCGCCAAGCGAGAATCCGTTTATGGAATCAATCGTCGCAATGTCGAGTTGGTCTACGCCCACAATCAGCGAGGTGACTACCCAACGGCCGACGACAAGGACCTTTGCAAGCGCATGCTGGCCGAATGCGGAGTTCCTATTCCGCGTACCCTTCATGTTTGCGCCAACCTCTACGAAGCGCATCTCGCTGTCGACTCGCTTGATGCCTATGATGACTTTGTTGTTAAGCCCGCAAACAGCAGTGGTGGAAATGGCATCATTGTTATCAAGAGACGAAATCCCAACGGAACGTGGGAGGGCTCAGGCGGCAAGAGCTACACAAAGACCGCCCTCCAACGACACATCGCCAACATCGTCTTTGGTGCCTTTTCCAATGACGAAGCCGATAAGGCCATCATTGAAGAGCGCGTGAACTTTCACCCCATACTGCAAGAGCTGTCCGGCGACGGTGGAGACTTGCGAGTGCTAGTGCTTAAAGGGATTCCGTTTCAGGCAATGCTTAGGCTACCTACGACGGCATCTGGAGGGCGCGCAAATCTACACCAAGGTGCCATCGGAGTTGCCGTCGACATTGATAGCGGCAAAACCGGCCAAGCCCAAATCTCTGGGCGGAACCTCGAGATCCATCCCGACACAGGCAAGCAACTCTCAGGCATTCAACTCCCGCACTGGGTACGGGTACTCGAAACCGCCAAGGCCGCGGCAGCAGCGGTGCCCCTAGGCTACCTAGGAGTCGACATTCTTATGGAAGCGACTCGTGGACCACTTGTGGTTGAAGTGAATGCCAGACCCGGGCTTGAAATTCAGAACGTGAACAATTGCGGCATTGGGAGCGCAATGGAGAAGGGTATCCGTGTCCCAACAACATAGTGGAAGCTCGCTGTGGCCCGTGCTTGCTGGCATGACGGTCCTACTTGTCGGGGCCATGGTGCTGGAGGCCGCCGGCCGAGCGCGCGAAGATCATGGGGCTGTAGTTGTCATCTCAAGTGGCGCTTCATTAGCCTCCGAGGAGACAGACTCAGGGGAAGCCCCTCTTCTCGGGGAGCCTCTCGATACCTCGCATGCACAAGCTCGTAGGTTGGTTCGGCGCGGCCAATACACCGAGGCCTCCGAGATATTCTTAGCATTGCTAGAGACTTTCGGTCGACAACCCGACTTGCTTTCAGAGCTGGGCTACCTTCAATTGATTCGTGGGGACTCTGAGGTTGCTGAAACCACACTTAAGGAGGCAAGAGAATTGGCTCCTGACAATGCCTGGCTATCCCTGAGCCTCGCGACCGCCACGGCAAGAAACGGCAAGCCTCAGAAAGCAGAGCAGTTTTACCTGGAGGCTCTGCAGATTCGCCCACACTACAGCGCCGCTAAGCTTTCATTCGGAAGATTTCTTAGAGAAGAGAATCGTTCCAAGGAAGCGACTCCCCTTCTCGAAGAGATTTCCAACACGGGAAGCAATAAGGACCGAGCCACGGCTCTGGTCGAGCTGGGCCGAGTCTACCTTGAGGACGGAAAATTTGCGGATGCCGACAACGCCTTTACCTTGGCGATTGGCCGTGCTCCTGCATCGGTCACAATTCGGATTTCGATTGCTCGAGGGTATATTGATTTGGGTACAGACGAAGCCCTGGCAAAGGCCACCGACGTACTGCAACGGGCCATCCGTCTGGCTCCCGCTGCGGCACAATTGCAGAGCCTTCTTGGGGCAACTCTGGTGCGCCGTGGTGATGTGGGTGCTGGGCGGGCAGCGTTCCAAAAAGGTCTGGACCTTGACCCAAACTATCTCTACGCCCGACGGCGCCTCTTGCGACTAGACCTAAATTCTGGCGACTATGTCGCAGCGCGCGCTCACGCGGCCGCACTACTCACTGCAGACCCTACTAATTCTGAATTCCACTTCCTGATGGGCCTTGTAGAGGCCAGAGACGGACAGGCGAAAAATGCTCGCGTGGCGTATTTAAAGGCGATTGAACTCGAAAATGGCCAGTACCCCGAAGCCCACATGAACTTGGGAAAGCTTGAGCGGCAAGCAAAAGACTATGAGCAATCCACTGCCTACTACCGTCTGGCCTTGGACGCGCGCCCCAACTATCGAGAAGCGACAAACAATCTCGCGTTGACGCTTCTCGCCGCGAAACGCTCGGACGAAGCCCTGACCGAACTCCAGTATCTCGTCGCGTCCTTTCCAGACTATGCCGAGGCTTGGCTGAATCTCGGGAGAACTCTTTCCTCTCTGGAGCGAAACGATGATGCGATTGCCGCTTTACAGCAGGCCATTGCGGTTCGCCCAGGGTACCCGGCAGCTTTACTAAACCTGGCTACGATCCTCAGAAAATCTGCCCGCCCCGAGGAGGCGGTTGCTGTCTACGATACGATTATTGCGTCACAGCCGCGCTACGTATCAGCCTGGTACAACAGAGGAATTGCTCTTGACGATTCGGGGCAGGTTGACGCTGCACGAGCTTCCTATGAGAAGGCGTTTGAATTGGATGTGGGTCACCTACTTTCTCTCAAAAGACTGGCGCGCCTAGAACTACGAGAAGAGCGATTTAAGCGATCTGAAGAACTCTACACGGAGCTTCTGGATAGAGATGCAGGAGATGCAAAGTCTCGGCGTCTTCGGGGAGAGACCCGAGCTGGGCTCGGTGATTCTGCCGGCTGCCTGCAAGACGCCTCTTTGGCAAAGAAACAAGAACCGAACAATTCTAACCTTCAGCGACTTTTTGAGATCTGTAACGAACCCAGGAAATAACCATGAGAACACTAAATAGACTATCCGTATTCGTACTTCTTTGTGGCGCGCTTAGTGCGTGCGGCCATGATTCAATCCCCATGGGTGATCCGAATATTGACCCAAATGCTCCCGACGAACTTCTCTTTCAAGAGGGACTCGCGGCGTACAACGCTGTTGACTATGATGTCGCGATCGCCAAATTTGATGAACTACTTGCGACCTACCCAGATTCTCCTCGGCACGACAACTCTGGGTACCTGGTTGGACGCTCGTACTACTCGCAGAGGCTCTATCCAGACTCTTTAAATGCGATGAGCGAGATGTTGGCCGTGCATGCCAATTCTACATTCTCCGGATCCGCCCTCTACTTTCGTGGCCGTTCGCGTTTCAAACTTGCAGGGCTTGCAACCCCCGAAGATACCTACCCGGCCGCTCTCACAGACTTTGAAGAATCCGTAGCAGTTGATGCGATAGGAACCTACGCAGATAACGCCACATACTACATTGGGCGCGCCCACTACGAAGATGGGAACTTTACCCAAGCCTTGGCTTCATTGGCTGAAGTGGAAGCGATGTACCCCGACTCGAGTTACATCGACAATGCTCGGTATTACGTTGGACGCACCCACTTTGAAATCGGGCAGTTTTCCGAGGCAGTCACAGCGTACGATCTGGTTCTGGAGGATACTGCATCAAGCCTTCGCGACAACGCTCGCTATCGGCGTGGACGAGCGAACTATGCCATTCCCGACTACGCTGAGGCGCTTCTGGATCTAGAGGACATTGAAGCGAGTTTTGTAGGGAGCATTTTTGAAGACAACGCCCTGTACTACCGAGTGCGCGTACACGTTGATCAAGCCGCTTGTGCCGAAGCCTCCACCGTGCTTTCAAATCTTCAATCCAATTTCGCGGGTAGTAGCTACATTGGTTTTTCCCAGAGCTACATGAGCGGAAACGGCTGCTAGGTCGTATGCGTGCCGGTCGGTCACCAAGTGTTTGGGCCGCTCTGGGATTTGTGCTGGCTCTGCACCCCACATGGGTGCAGGCCAAAACCTCAGAAGCAAAGCCTGAAGCGGCCGATCGGCCGTCCACGGTTGAGAAGACGAAAAAGCGAAAGAAGCGAAAGAAACGAACTGCGATCAAACGCTGGGTCATCGAAATGGATGCCTCAGTAGACACCAAAGCTGGCTACTTTTCGGGCGATGCCACGTTGCAAACGCCGGGTGCGTTCGAGGAAATTGGTGCAAGCGTACGTCCTCAGGTCGAGCACAAGCAGTGGCGCCTTCAAGTGCCCGTTCAGGCCAGCGATCGGCGTACCATCTCGGCCTCGCTCAATGAGACGCAGGGAAGCGCGGGGGCTAGGCTCCGCTACAAAAAGAGCCGCGCGCTTAACGTAACCCTACGTGGCGATCTATCCGGTCGTTGGCGCGAAGGGTGGCCGGATCAGTACCAACCCTTGCCGGACGGAGGCCTAAGCCCAACCGATCGAAACAGCCGTTGGCAGCGCAGTGCAGGACTCGACGTTGCGTCTGTATTGCTTAAGAAGCATCACCTAAAGGGTGCCTATCAATACGAGTTGGTGGATTACCGAGAAGACCCGACGTTCAATCCAATTGATGCTCCTACGCACGTTGTACCGGGTGATAGAGGAGAGCACACCCTTGAACTCTCATGGATGCACTGGGGAAAGGCAACGAAACTCGGTGGTGGCCTCGACGTAAGGCACAGGGAAAGCTTCTTCGCGTACTCACGAGATGCGAAAGATGGGCAAACTCATGCGGCGTCTGGTGGCCTCCCACCCAATCCGTTGCAGGTTATGGTTGAAGTGGACCCCTACCTCGCCTGGGAGTACGGAAGACTGAAGGACCGATGGCAGCTTGATGTGTATTACGGTGTCGAAATCGTAAGCGACCGATTTGAAGGCTACTACTCTTCGGTCGCACAGCATCCCAAAGTCGACCTCACGATAAAGACGTCTCAGTCAGGCAAAGCAAAGGCTGGTGCCGAAGTGTATTGGAGGCGCTATGGAGCGAATAGCTACGCGGAGGGAGCACGCCACCCACCGCTCTCGTTTGGCGATCGCCGAGTAGAGCGGAGATTTCTAGCCGACGTTTCTTACCAGCACGAGCTTGGTCGTAGTTGGAGTCTCGTGGCCGAGGGTTCTGTCTCAGTAAAACGTACGAACTTTCCCGACTACGTACCTATGGTTTTCCCATCCGGGCGCGAGTATGACATTCGCTGGAACTATACGAACTTCGCCGCCTCGATTGGCTTGGAGTGGCATGTCGCGGATTGAGCCCCAGGCTTAATAAAGCCTTAACAGCGACAAGGGTGACGATGCACTAGGCTAGATGTACACACCAATTCCAAGGGAGCAGAATACTCATGTCCCAAATATTACTCACTACGATTATTGCGTTTGCCAGTACGGGAGCTTGTTCAAAGGAATCAACTCCTGAGAAGCCCAGCAGTGTTAGCCATCAGGCCAAAATTTCGATAGACACCGCCCGCAAAACAGCACTAGAGCGAGTCGCTGGAACCGTTCTCTCAGAAGAACTCGAAGAGGAGGGCGGACGCTGGATCTATACCTTCGACATAAAGCTAGAGAGGGCCGTCAAGGAAGTGCACGTCGACCCTGAGTTTGGAACTGTCTTGAGAGTTGAGGACGAGGACGAGGACGAGAATCTTCTGGGCAACCACTCCGCGCACTCCAACTCGTGGTGCGAAGCGCCGGCACCGTGATTTGGACCAGGCCCTAAGCGAAGGGCCGCCCTCGAGCGGCCCTCAGGCATCTAGTAAATTACGTGAGCCGTGAACTATTCACAGGGTAGGCCGGTAGCGGTATCGGTGCCATCTTCGCAATCGATTCCACCTTCTTCACCTCCTTCACCCTCTTCTTCCGCACAACCAACAGCAGACGGCAGATTGTGGTCCGCGACGGCGGCGTTGCTGGATGCACCGTCATCATCTTCTTCCTCGCTCTCGTCACCGTCGTCCGTGTCCTCGCAGGCAAGGCCAGTGTTGGCATCGACACCGTCCTCGCACTCAATGTCGTCAGTGTCGGTAGGATCTTCTTCTTCACCGTCGTCGGTGTCGTCGCAAGCTAGGCCGGTGTTTGCGTCCGTGCCATTCTCACACTCGATATCGTCGCCGTCTTCTTCCCCCGACTCACAAGACGCGCCTTCGTCGTCGTCATCATCAACGCACACCAAACCAGTGTTCGCGTCAATGCCGTCTTCACATTCAATATCATCGGTGTCGCCCGACTCAGAGGGAGTTGGACCGTAGACAAAGCCGGTGCTCGTTGCGTCGCCAATGTAACGAACAGCGCCAAGATTAAACGGAGCCCCAGCGGAGGCGATATCAAATCGTGAGTCGATACGCCCTTGGCTTCGAGGGAACACGAGGCTTGGTGCAGTCGGGCCATCAGCGAAAGCCAGTCGATATCCTGTGCCACGAGGAATCGAAATTGAGAAGGAACCATCTGCAGCAACAGGCGCCTGTGCAACCGTGCCCGCCGAGTCGACGACGCGAACAGTAGTTACCGCCGAGGGGAACGACGATAGCGCAACCGTACCGCTAACGACTTGCTCACTGTTGCCAGACTGGCAGCCAACAGAAAGGGTGAGCAACGCCGCAGTGGCGAGGCCCAAGGTGTGGAATCGTTTCATAAGAATCTCCAAGGAATTGTTATGGTGTGGACAGGAAGCGGACTTGCTCCTGATCTCTAGCCATTAGTGGCCCACTCCTCAAAGAACCTTACTGAGACTTTCGAATATCTACCCACGGTACACTGACGCGAATCCAGTGAGAATCGCTAGAACTACGCCTTCGAAGATGAGTTTGACGCTGGCGGAGACCAGCCTACCCACTTGAGCGCCGATGGCAGCGCAATCAGGGCTAGCGGTAAGGTGTCGTGGATGTTCGAGATGTTGCGGACAGCGAGAGCGTCGGTCCCCTGGATACTCCGGCGAGCCCGAGCGCTCCCTCAGACCCTCGATACGCAATGACTCGAGTCTTGCCCAAGGCTTGGCCGTACGGCTTTAGTAACCCCATACTCTTGGATAGAGCCGGCGATGGATGGTCGGCCCCGGGGCTACCTTCTCCATGATAGGAAGACAAGCATGCCTGCTGCTGCTACTGCTGGTAGTGCTTGTGCACGGTACTGACGTCGCCTTCGCGGACAGTCGCTGCGATGGGCGCATGGCTCCGGTATCCCTCTCGACAAACGAGACAGGCTTGGACCAGGCGAGAGATGCCTGCACCTCCAGGAGTCTAGGAATTGCTCTTAGGGGGCTAAGCTTGGTCGATACTGGCAACTACTACGGAACCCTTGTCGGCTCACTCTTCCTCGACTATCATCATCCACTGTGCGACCGGTATGAGCTGTCGATTACTGGACGGATCTTTGACTACCGCTTTGCGCAATCGGCGGTGTTTAAGAGCACCGAAACATCGATTGGAGCTGGGCATCTGTGGGCAATTTCTCCCAAGGTCGCAGCGAGAACGTCCAGCTCGGCTATGTAGTGCGCGACCGGAGTCAGAGCAGATACTGGCGACTGCGGGTTGTTAAGGTAAACATCTACGACGAGTCGCCCTTCTATGAAGCGGTGTTTGAGATTGCGGAGTTCGATGAGTAGTTCGCCAGCTCGTCGCGCGCCTTCGACACCCGCTACTGCTGACTCGCTAGACCGTTTAAGATCCTGAGTTTACCGAAACAGCTCAAGCTCTTCCGAGACGAGCAGTTCTTCATCGATTCTAGGGAAGTCGCTACCGGCGTCGCTACCTGCCCAAACTCGCACGGAATGAAGAACCTTGCCAAAGATCGAGATCGAGACTTCAACGGGTATCCGCTCCACTTCGTATGTCGCAGCGAGATAGACAGGCAGTTCCATTTGTGCCTCCCGTGTTGAGAGTACTTGGTCGCTTAGAGGCTCTTGCCCCTCCACATTATCGCATTCAATCGTGTGGCACCTTCGCGCAACAATACGGAAGTGTCGACAATTCACTGGTCCTGTACCAGGACTACTGCAGATCGGGGTTTGGCGTTGCTGCCATCACAGAGGTATTCACTTGCAAGTGCCGTAGGTAATTTTCGCAGTCGACGGCCCGCGAACATCCACAACTAGAACGGAAATGGGTAGATGTACGCCTTGCCAGCGCTCACTGTGGACGCGCCAAGTTCGACAGTCCCATTGACAGCACCTCCGATCCAAATGACGGCTCTGGCCTCATCGACGGCAACCGCTTGCAAGCTTAGATCAGAGGCGCTGGCCATTGTGCTGAGCTTGGAAGCAGCGCCGTCGTTGGTGTCGAGAACAACGACATAACCGTCCGTTGCCCCGGCGCTGGTCTTGGACAAACCGTCAGCAGTCAAGGTGCCATCGAAACCGCCAGCGATCCACAGCGACCCGTCTGCGAGAAAGCCGATGTCGACAACCGAATCGCTGCTTTCGCTGCCGAAGTTTTTGAGCCAGCGCAAGACGCCAGCGTCATCGAAGGCTGCAACGTAAACGTCCTCGCCACCCGCGCTGGCAAGCGGACCACTACCAGCGATGGCAAAGGTGGTGGAGAAGCGTCCGACGACATAGGTATTGCCCTGCTCGTCGCCAAGAAGCCGCGGTTCGCCCTCATTAGAGACGGAGCCCCAAGTGTGCCCCCAACGCAGTCCCCCTAACGAATCGTAGGATCCAAACCACACGTCCCGCCCACCGGTCGTCGGTATCGCGCCAGCACCAATGTCGACTGTCTCGGTAAAGTAGCCAACCGCCCAGGTAACGCCAGAACTTATACTATGGGTGCCTTTGCCGTAAACCGTGCCTGAGCCGCCGACCCGTCGGGCCCATTGAAGAGTTAGCGCGCGATCAAAAACAGCGATGTAGCCATCGTCGCCGGTCGTGCCTCCGATGCCTCCTGCACCGAAGTCGACATCGCCTCCATACACGCCCGTTATGGCAACGAAGTTGGCTCCAACCGCGATGCCATGAATCTGCGCGTTTTGGCTTCCCGGCTCGTAGAAGTCCACCGAGGACAGTCCTCCTTCAGAATCATGAGTAAAGATAAGTGGGTGCTGCGTGCCTCCGACATCCGGTGCACCGAAAGCACCAAAGTCTGCCCGGCTGCGAAGATGCCCCGCAACGAAGCTCGTGCCATCGGGGAGGACGTTAAAGCAATAGGCCTCGACACGCCCAGAGGCTCCCGCAAAGCTGTAGTCCCACGAAGGCGATGCACTGTCGGAGGTGAGCTTCATCAGTGCGGTATCAACCCAGCTCTGATTGCTGTAGCTAATGCCGCTGGAACTGAGGTTGGCATCGAAGCCCGCCCCATTCCAGCTCCCCTCAAACCGCACAGCGCTGTAGAGCCCTCCACTCGCATCGACCCCAATACCCGCGATGGAGACGCTGCTAAAGCTATTGTCGAAGATCATCGGCCATGCGTTGGACGCCGTCCCGGTGCACACGCCATCCGCGTCGCACACATCATCTTGGGTAAGAACATTTCCATCGTCACAGCTCTCGCCGGAATTCAAAGGCAGGTAGGAACATGTGCCATCGACACACTCGCCGCTAGAAGCGTGGCATGCCGACGGAGGAGTCTCACATCCGTTTGGAGTGCAAAGGCCCGCATCGGCCACTTGAGCGCTCGACGCATCCGTCCCGGCAAGCGGATCAAACGAGATGCGGCCGCATGCGCTAGCAATGAGCACGGCGAATACGCAACAACTCCGGCGAGCGCTCTTGTCAGCGGCAAGGAGTGCCGTTGTCGGCCAACCAGCACCGATCATATTTCGCGACTCCGACACAGGACACTCGAGCTTACCAGAATCGACTCGGCGCTTGGGGAGCTCCCTCGTCTCACCAGATAGAATGAGAATTTGACCGCATTTACCCAAGCCAGTATTCGCGAGCGCGTGTTTAGGCGAGCTTAAGGGGTGCACCAGTCGCTATAGGCTTTTTCGGCTCGCCACTAATTAGCAGCCGAAACGCACAAGGGACGCACCGAGGTGCATCCCTTGCGAAAGCGGCGAGGTGCGAGCGACTACTGCGGATCGGCGTTTGGCGTTGCTGCCATCACAGCGGTCTTCACAGCCGGCTTGGCATCGAAGGCCACTTTGACGACGTACCAGGTGCCATCGCTTGTCTCTTTGCCATCGGCTTGTGGGTCGATGGTGTGGGGCAAGGTCACGGTTCGAGTAACGTCGCTGTTTCGATCGGCCCAAGTGCCGTAGGTAATTGTCGCAGTCGACATGCCGTCGGCAGAAATTTCAAGAGTCTTGCCATCGGCTGCCGAGACTTCCCACTGGTAGAAGACGACAGGGTTTTTATCACTGGCTGGGTGGATGTTTGCGACATCGTAGTTGAGGCCGTAGCCGGTCTTAGTGCCCGAGCTGTGGCTGATGATGGAAGCGTTGCCGTTCCATGTGTGGCCATCAACAGTAAGGTCAAAACCGCGTGCAGCTTCGCTTGTTGCTGTTGTTCCTGCAGCCGAGGTTGCTGTGGCGCTTACGTCGGTAGTAGCCGAAGGCTCGCTCGAGTACTGCACGGCAATGACGTAATACTGGCCGTCAGCTGCGCTCTTGCCGTCGTTGGTTGGGTCGAGAACAAATGGCAGAGTGACGTTTTTGAAAACGCGGTCAGAAGCTCGGTCGCTCCATGAGCCGTAGGTAATCGTTGCGCTGCCCTCACCGGCGATTTCAAGCTTTCGGCCATCGCGACCATCGATCTCCCACTGAAAGAAGACCGCAGGGTTGGCGTTGCCCGGGTGCACCCGACTCATATCCTTGTCGAGGCCAAATCCGGTATCGGTATCCGAGGTCATGCTGATGATCGAGCCATTGCCATCCCAGCGACTCTCGCCAGCAGGCTCGTCGGTCTCGATTGACATCTCATAAATCTTCTTAACGTCGCCCCACTTGATTTTGCCGCTGGCAACCCTCGACGAGGTTGAAAGCGTGGTTGGAAGCCATACAAAGTCGGGGTGGTTGGTCTTGCTGCTGCCAACCCACTCGCCACCGATAAGGTCGCCAGCATCGTTTAGCTCAAGGATGTACTCGTAGGTATCGGTGCGGGTAAAGCTATCGATGCGGTCTGCAAGGTTTCCGTTTGTGGTTGATGCCGACTCGGCAATCCAGCTCACCGTATTCTTCACGTAGCGAAGCTTGGTGGCCTTTGCATTAAACTTGTAGGTGGTTGGAACGCTGCCGTGCTCGATTTTGAGTTCGAAATCGGAGCTATCTGCAAAGCCCTTCACCGATACGAAGAACTCGGTGCTATTGGCGGAAGCAACCAAATTGCAGGTTTCGACCGTGTTGTCGCCAAAGGGTCGACAGTTAAAATCGTTGTCGGTTGGCTCACCGTCGAGACGAACGTGGAGGTCGGCGTCGTTGTTGCCGGTCATCGCAACGTTGATGCTATCGCCACCGTTCACTTGGTACGGCCCAAAGTGCTTCCACTCGTCCTTCTTGGCGGCGCCGGCCTCGGTTACCTTCACAACGTTGTCTGGCTGAACGCCGATGAGTTCGTTGGCTTCGGCAATGCTAACTTCGCGCTCGTCGTCGATCTTGAAGCCGCGAATTGGTTGGTTCCAAACTTCGGCAGAGAAGGTTCGGTCTTCGACGAATGCTTGCTTGCGAAGACCAAGGTAGTTGGCAAGCAAGATGTGATAGGTCGCTGGGTTTGTGAAGCGACAGCTGTTGCTCGTTGGACGGCCGTCGGCATCAAGTTCGATGTCGTCTGGGTTGGTATTGCATCGAAGCGAGACAAACTTAGAACCAACCCTCTCGTGGGAAACACTTACCAACGCTTTGATGTCGTTAATCTTAAATGTCTGGCCCTGAAACTCAACCGGGTGTTCGGGCTCGGCAAGAGTTACTGCTGCGCCTGCCCAAGCTGGACAAATGCCAAACCAAGTTGGAATGCAAAAGCCGGCCTCTTCACCTTCGCGAATCGCACAGGCTTCGACCTTGTCATCATCGCACTCGTCATCGGTGGTGCACGCCGTCCTGTGGCTTTGGCTTTCAACACCGTGCTCCCGCGAGACGCCGTCTTCAACTCCACTAAGACTGTAGGCATCCTCAAACTTCTGAGCGGCAGACTTGGTGTCTTCGCCATCCCATCGGTGATTGATGCTGTCCTCGTAATACGGCCAGTAGCTGGAAGCCCAGGGAGTGACTGCAGCTTCTCCCGCCTTTGGCAGTTCCGAGTATTTGATGTTCACATTTGGATCAAAGATAAAGGGGCTATCGGCGGCGGCCCACGCATCGGCTTTGCCTCCTACGCCCGCCCCTTTGGGATTGCCGGCCTCGGTGTCGAACGATGCTCGATCGTCCAACGCGCAGCTCGAAACACCCGCCGTGGCGATCGCCGCTAGGCCAACGCTCAATACGATCTTCTTAAGTTCGATCCTCGTAGACATGATGTGCGCGTATAGAGCACATCGCGTACCACTTGACTCACTGAGTCAGAAACCGATCAAATCACTGCCTAACAAAGCTAAATCAGGCCAGTGCAGCCTTTTCTACGACAGAATCACGCACTGGTATACAGCGAACAATGACTTGCGTCGCAGGCTCACCTGGCTGCCTGGCTAATTGATAAGCCTCCGTCACGAACCACCGCCTTCCTACGCTAGAATCCTCACGTGGTTATGGGAGCGAAGCCGGCAGCGGGCAAGGGGCTGCGGATTGCATCGGGGTGTTCAACACTTGATGAATTTACCGCGGTCTTTCGAAAGTTTTGCACTCCCAATTCCATCTTCATAGCGACGGGCACGCCGCGTCCAAGTGGCATCGAGATTCGCTTCGCCATCACGCTTAAAGATGGCAAGCCTGTGATGTCGGGTGCAGGAACAATTACCGAATCGTTTGAGACCAAGGAGAACCCCTACGAGCGCTCGGGAATGGTTGTCGAATTTAGCAAGCTCGACACGATGGGGCGCATTCTTCTTCGCGAATTGAACGCCTCGTCGAAGCCTTCGAGCAGCGGCGGCAAGCCAAAGAAGAAGAGCGAGAACTTCGAGATTCCCACGGTTGTATCTGATCCAGATGAGAACACCTTGGCAGCTGCGCGACGTTCTGAAGAGCGAGCGGCGGTAGCTCCTCCAGAGGATGGCGCGGGTGCGGATGAAACAGGCAAGGGCGACGCGGATAAGGTGGGAGCGGAGACGGCAGCGGAGGCGGATGGTGAGGCGCAGGCGGAGAAAGCGGAGACGAAGGCTCCAAAGCGAGCCAAGGGCTCGAGCATTATTCTCCCTGCAAATCCCTTTGGCGAGTTGGCCGCCCAAAGCCTTGAGGCGTTTATTGAGTGCACGCTCTACGAAGAGACCGGCGAAATCGATATCTCGGCCGCAGATGCGACTCCTAATCCTATTGTGGAGATTCCGCTGGCGCCTCCAAAGGATGCCGAGGGTCTTGGCGACTTGCTCTCTTCCGACGACGCGTCCGACGACGCGTCCGACGATGACGACGAAGCGTCCGACGAAGCGCAACCAGCCGAGCAGAAGTACATTCCAAGGCCACCCAAGCTGCCTGCAAGCGCAAGCGTTCCCACGCCGCCGCCTACCCCACCGACAAGACCCAAAGTCCCCGACATTCCAATGCTCGCACCAGAGGCGCTGGTTGAGCACGAGGTCCTGGTTTCAGACAAATCCCTAGACAAGGAAGCTGAGCCTAAGCAAGCTGCGTCTGGGCAAGCTGCGCCTGCGCCCGCCACGCCGGTGCAAGCCGCGCTTCCGAGCGGAGCTGGTCGGCAAGCGATCGCGCTTGCACCGCTCATTCCAACGCCGGTAATGGCACCGTCTGCGATGGCACAGCCCGCTGCGATAGCACCGCAGAACTTTGCTGTCGCAGAGGACCTAGAGAGTGTTCCAAACGCGGCGACACAGCCCCGCACGATCACGTTCACCTGGAGCCAAGCCATAGGCCTTGTCGCTCTCTGTGTCGTTGCGGGCCTTGGATTTGGGCTACTCGCCTCGTCTGATGGCAAGAGCAAACCGGATGTGACCGCTTCTCAAGTTGCCACAGCGGCTCCTGCTAACGCTCTCCGGACTCAGAAGAATACCGTGGCGGCCGAGAATGCTCAGGCGGATACGAAGCGACCCGCAGCCCCGAGCGTTTTAGAACCGACGCAAACCGGGACGCCACCCGATCCTGTCGAACCGACCCAGGTGCCACCAGAGACGCCTGCCGACGCTGGTGCAGTTGCCTCGGCGATCGTTGCGCTTCCCGAAACGCCTACCCGGGAGCCCGAGCCCGCAATGCCGCCATCGGCGACCACCGAGGAATTGTGCTTGGTGGCCATCGACATGATTCCCAAGGATGGCATTGTGGCCATAGGCGGCACTGCAGTGCAGCGAAATGCCAAGCAGGCAAAAGTGCCGTGCGGCTCTCAGCCTCTCGTGGTCACGCATCCGCGCTACCTCGACTACAAGCAAGAGATCGAAGTCTCGACAAACGCCCCCAACACGCTGCGGGTGCGCATGAAGCGCCCGATGATCGCACTGCGAGTACAAAGCACTCCATCGAAGGCTACGGTGACGTTTAACAAACGCCGAGTTGGCAAAGCGCCACTCAAGCGCAACATGCCCGCCTTTGAGAGTGTGCAAGTCACCGTCTCAAGCCCGGGTTACCAAACCTACAAGCGCAAAGTCTACCCTAAGAAAAACACCACAGTAAACGCGCGCCTTCGCAAGCTCAAAACCACAAGCCGGCGCTCGCGCTAGCGCGCCGCTGCAATCGCTTCGCGACTAATCTTATTCGCAACGCGACGCAACGTTAGATGTCGACCACAAACGTATAAACCGTACACGCAGGCAAGATGTCGATGGCTCGGCCGTCGGTTTTATAGCGCCACTTTGCGATTGCCGTTTGCAGAACAAGCGCCTCCTTGGAAAAGTCGATTCGAGCCGAGTCCAGAGCTGAGTAAAAGGGTTGCATAAGCAACCTAAGATCCTCCCTTACTATGAAGGCATCCAGTACCGCCTGGCTGCGAATCACCCCAGAGCTAAAACGATCGTAACCACTGGGACCGCCGTCGGCGTAGAGCCAGCGGTACGCTGCGTTACCCGCAGCAAACTCTTCCTTCGTTGGTGCTGGTACCTCGTCTTGCCTTGCCGTGTCCTTAATGGCGAGTTCTTTGGCCCGCGCAGTCGCTGTCTGGTTCGAAGCTTGCAGCTCCTCTTCTGTAGAAGCTGCATGCTCTTTGGCCGTCTGCGTATCGGCACATGCCCAGACACAAAGGGAGAAGGCGCACGCGACTAGAAGTTGCATTCCTAACCTAGCCACCACTAAACCTCCGTGGCGACAACGCGCTCAAGCCGCACCGGAACTCCGTTTAGGACCGCGTTGCCCGATAGAGCATCGACAATGGCATCGTCGGTGAGGTCGTTGATGCTCACTCCAGCGTGTTGCTCGGCGATGCGCATTTGGGTCCCACGCCTTGAATGGCCCCAGCCGTGGGGAAGGCTTACGACGCCGGGCATCACCGCATCGGTCACCTCTACCGGTACGGTCACTGCACCGGCCGCCGATGTAACTGTCACCGCAGAGCCATTTGCCAACTTGTGCGACTCGGCGTCGCTTGGATGGACCTGCAACGTGCACCGGTCTTTGCCCTTTACAAGGCGTTTGCTGTTGTGAAGCCATGAGTTATTACTTCGCAAGTGACGGCGCCCAATAAGCCGCAAGGGAAAGCTCTCATCCCGCACTCGAGCTTTCGTTAAACGCCCGATGTCGCTTCGGTACGGCTCGGTGACGAGGCGAATCCGCCTATCTTTGGTTGCGAGAATTTCCGGCAGCATGGGCGTTAGCGCGCCCAGATCAACACCGTGCGGCGTTTTAAGAAGAGTACCAAGCGTGACTTTATGAGGCCCGGTACGCAGCGCAAGGGCAAGTGCTGCTCGCGGCCCGGCTTTTAGCAGTGCGCGTCTTAGAACCGAGTGTTTAAGGCCCGAGAAAACGCCCGACGTCTTTCGAACTCGCGACCAAAGCTCTGAGAAGATTTCCCAATCGTGTCGCTGCTCGGATTGGCGAGCGAAGACGGCCGGCGCAAACTTCGCGTTGTTGCGAACCATCAAGAGGCCAAATACAACATCGTAATGGTCCCGCTCCAAGGGAGAGGTTGGAGGCAAGATGATGTTCGCGTGCTTTGTGGTCTCGTTAATGTAGGGGTCGATGGCGACCATGAAATCCAAGCCCGCAAGCGCACCTTCGAGCTTTGCTCCGTTTGGTGTTGAAAGCACAGGATTGCCAGCAATGCATACCAACCCTCGGATTTGCCCTTCGCCGCTTGTAAGCATTTCGTCGGCCATGGTTGCGACCGGAAGCTCACCCGAAAACTCTGGCAAGCCTCGCACCCGGGATTGGTATTTATCGTAGTGCCCTTTTAGGCCAAAGCGTTCGCCAAGACCGGGAATGTCTACAGCGGGATTTGAGAACATGGCGCCGCCCGGTGCATCCAAAGCGCCAACAAGGATGTTGAGTACGTTGAGAAGCCAAGCGTTGAGCCCACCAAATTCTTGCGTGCAGGCGCCCATGCGGCCGTAAAAGACAGGCCTAGAGGCACCTGCCGCCCCGCGCGCCAACCCGCGAATCGCATCGGCATCAATCCCAGTCACCGCCGAAGCGCTCTCGGGCGTTACCTCCGCTGCAAGAGCGCGCATCTCTTCTGTGCCGTCGACAAAACTCTCGAGCCGCCCCATCGCAACAAGGTCTTCTGCAAAGAGCGTGTGAACCAAGGCGAGCAAGAGGTAGGCATCGGTACCCGGGCGAATAAAGAGGTGCTCACTGGCAATGTCTGCCGTCTGCGTTCTTCGCGGGTCGATAACCGTCACGGTGCCGCCCCGCTTCACAATCGCCTCAAGGCGAGACTTCATGCCCGGCGCAGTCATGATGCTGCCATTCGATACAACCGGGTTGCTCCCCACGATCACCATGTAGTTGGTTCGATCGATATCGGGAACTGGTAAGCGCAACTGGCTACCAAACATTTGTTGGGCGGCAAGCATATGCGGAAGCTGATCGGCACTGGTTGCAGAGAAGCGGTTCTTGGTTCGAATGCTTCGAATAAAGAGTTGCCCCAAGGTCATGATGCCCAAGCTGTGAACCGATGGGTTGCCCTGATAAAACGCTAGCGCATTGCGCCCGTGGGTTTGCTGAACCGATTTGATTCCCGCTACGACTTCGTCAAATGCCTCCTCCCAAGAGATCGTCTCCCAGCCACTGGCTCCTCGTCGCACAGGCTCCCGAAGCCTATCGGGATCCTCGTAGAGATCTTGCAGCGCAGCGGCCTTTGGGCAAATGTAGCCCTTCGAAAATACGTCGTCTTTGTCGCCGTAAATTCTAAGCACCTTGCGGCCCTCGGTTTCTACAACGATGCCGCAGGTTGCTTCGCATAGAGAACAGGTGCTGAAGTGCGTTTGCGGCATTCCCCGTACAATACGCGCAATCGGCCAGCCCTACCAGTGACACCTTTGGCTGCCTACACTATGGTTTCGTATGAACCAAGCCGAGGCATTTCTACTCGAGTTTCACAAACACCACCCAGGGTGTACCCGAGTTGCCTTTGCCGAGGGCCGATGCCTTGAACAAGGATTGTCGTCCTACGAATTACTCTCATCTCTTGCTAGCGATGACTCGGTATTGGATCTGGGCTGCGGCGATGGCCACCTGCTCTCGCTGCTTGCAAAACGCGCTCTCCCCACAGAGCCCGTGGGAGTCGACTTTTCCCCAGATGAGTTGCGAGCGGCACGCCTGCAACGCGCCGATGCAGTTGTGGCCCAAGGCAAAGCCCAGCAGTTGCCATTTGCCGAGCAAAGCTTCAGCTTGGTGCTTTCGCATTTTGCCTTTCACCTCATGAGCGACTTGGATGTGGTCGTCGACGAACTCGCTCGAGTTCTTAAACCCGCGGGCCGCTTTGCCGCAATTATTGGCGGGGGCCCCAAAGTTGACGATACCTTCGAACTCTTCTTAGATCTTCTAAGCTCCTACCGGCGTCCAGAGCGCAGCGTTCCGAGCATTGGAGAGCGACGCGGGCGAACCAAAGACGGGCTTGCCAACCTCTTCGGCAACCACCAAGCCTTTGGCGATGCGCTCGATGTCAAAGAGTACTACGTAGACTTTGGTGGCAGTTTTGAAGAGGTCTGGATACGGCTCTCCACAATTTACGACTTGATGTACTTTACAGAAGACGAGGCTATGGACTTGAAAGAGACGTTTCGCGGGCGTCTTAACAACAATGCCTCGGATCACATCCCGTGCACCATGGCGATTCGTCGCGTCATCGCAACCCGGCGCCCGTAGCTTGATGCTTCAAGATGTCTCTGTAGTGGATCGCGGGCTTTGAGTCTAAAGCTCGATACACTTCAGCTCTTCGTGTCCAAATCGAACGGCGACTGTCTGGTACATTCACAGTGCGGACAGAAACAAGGTCACTTTGAGAGACTGCGAAAGAGAGCAACTGCAAACTCATGTTCAGGCCACGTCAAACATCAAGCGCAATCAAGCCATGCTTGTTCCCTACCCTCACGTTGCTTCTTTGCTCACAGCTCGCGTGCTTCGACTCCAAAGAAGAGGAGTCGAGCTGCGCTGAGCTCATGGCCCAGGACTGCCAGCCTTCGTACGAGCCGGTGTTCGAGCGAGTGTTCACCCAGACATTGGAACAACGCTGCCAAGGTCCTGGCTGTCATGGCGGACCTGACCTCGCGAGTTACAAGGGCGGAATCCGGGTCGCTGAAATCGAGGAAACCTACTCCATGTTGTTGGAGAGCGGAGCGGTAATCCCTGGCGATGCTGCATGCAGTCCGTTGGTATTTCGCCTAGAAGGAGGCGGGCGGGGCTTCATGCCGCCGGTTACCCCGCTTTCTGCTGGCGAGCGTTGCGCAATTCAAATGTGGATTGCGGAAGGCGCACCGAGGTAAGCCATCTGCATGGTCGTCGAATAGAGAAGTTCTAAGATGGCTCGGTCGCCGGCGATTCGAAGCATTCCTTTTCGGTTACACTGGCGCCATGACACCTCCGATGGCCATCGGCGCGGCGCTCTTCTTCGCGGGCGGGCTCGTCTTCGCTGGGCTGCTTTTCGCAAGCGGCGGCACACAGCGCTCGCGCCAGTTTGAAGTATTGGGACAGCTCTTTGGTGGAAGACTGGGACAAAGGAAGCGTGCGCTTGCAGTCGGCTCGTTGGTGATTGCCGGTGCTGGCGCAATCACCTGCTTCGCGGCAATTGCGTTGATGGATGGTGCACGCGCCGAGCGCTGCCGCGACTACTGTACAAACTCAGACTTTGTCGACGGAACCATTGGTCCCTCGCTTGACCGAAGCAAGGCGGGGCGCTTCGTCGCGTGCACGTGCACGGCTCCCGACAAACCTCCTTTAGAAGTTCGCGCCGACTCTTTAGGTCGACAGCCCTAGGCGGCCTGTTTACGTCGGCCACGCAGTCGGTGGGAGCTACTTCTTCTCCAAAGAGTTGATGTTGTCCATAAACTCCAAGACGATAGTTTTGAGGTCGCCGGTGCCTTTCAAAGCTCCCATCATGCCGTACATCGCTGCGGTATTGCCCTTCTTGAGCCCACCTTTGGCGGATCCTCCCTGCAGCTTGGCGATGGTTCCGTCCGGCAAGAGCTCACTCAACTTCGAAACGGCTTTGACCTGAAGTGAATTGGTGACTTTGCGAATGCTCAATTTTTTGCATTTGGCAACGGCCTCGCGCAGGTCGCCAAGGAACTCATCGGCAATCGCCGCCGTGTGAATGAAATTGACGGTTAGGTGCAAACTCGGGGGATTCTGCTGGCGCTCAAAGTGCCAGCCCTTGTTGTTGAGTTCGTCTGCCAGCTCGTACACATCAATCTCATCTGACTTGAACGCGATCAGGGTCATTTCGGGTTCCGCGACTAGGTGAAGTTCGGGGACCGCAACAATGCCTGCGCGAAGACGCTCGGTTGTCTCCATCGTCGAGCGCGCCATTTCTAGATAGCCTTCTTCTCCGATGCACTTCATGGCGGCCCACGGTCCAACGATGGTGCCACCGGGGCGCGTTCCGGTCATCGTCGGGGATCCGTAAATGCCTCCAGTCCAGCCTGTGTAGATCGAGAATTGGAACTTTCGAAGTTCGGCATTCCTGTAGAGAACGACCGAAGAACCCTTCGAGGCATATCCGTACTTGTGTACGTCGGCAGAGATCGAAGTAACGCCCTCCGCGGCGAAGTCCCACTTGGGGATTGGGTACCCGAGACGTTGTAAGAACGGAAGCATGAACCCGCCGATACACGCATCGACATGGCAGAGAATGCCGCGCTGCTTTGCGAGTTGGCCAATCTCTTCAATGGGATCGATAACACCGTACGGATAGCTGGGCGCCGAACCGACGAGCATGACGGTATTGTGATCAATCGCCCGCTCCATCGCGCGCACGTCGACTCGCTCATTCTCCGTGCAAGGGATGAGCGTGTAGTCGAGATCGAAGTAGTGGAACGCCTTCATAAAGGCGGGGTGAGCACTCTCAGGTAGAATGACCTTCGGCTTGCCAATGCCCTCGATGTTCGCGCGTCCCCAGTCACGGGCACTCTTCACGGCCAAGAGAATACTCTCAGTACCACCCGAGGTGATGCTGCCCCGAACCTTGTCGTCTCCGTGCAAAAGGTCCGCAGTCATGCTTACAACTTCCGCCTCCAGCTGAGTCAAACTCGGCGTCGCGGCAGGGTTCAAAGCGTTGAACGAAAAGTACTGGTTGAATGCGTCTTGTATGATCGAGGCGCGCTCGTCGCCCGGATGATAGATGAGGCAGAACGCCCGTCCAGCCCTCCAATCGATGTCGGCCTCCTGGCGTTTTTGCAAGTCGCTGATAATTTGACTGCGTGACATCGGTGATTTCGGAAAGCGGATTTTTGGCTTGCTCATAATTTGGGTTACTCCTCGGCCAACAGTACTACGCGAATGTTGAAAATCGTGTCTGCCAAGGCCTGGAACTCTTGCAGGAGACGCGAATAGCAAACGCTTTTAACGCACACGCAGTCTTGCACCGTACACTGGGCTCGTATTGCGGGCGATTCTTGGCGAGCGCAGTTCGGCGACAGCTCATCGGGGCTCTAGAGATACCCAAGGGAACTTGCGACACTGGGGGCATGGGATATTCGAGCCACTTTGTGGGCATTGTGCGAGCGGGCCAAGTCGTTGATCTATTCGGCGAGAGTTTGGCGCCAAGCGACTATGCCGAGGGCTCGATCGTTGAAGTTGTAGCGACCGAGCAGGCGTTGCTTGCGGCAAGTGATTCGGCCGAGGCCGCGCTGTATGAACTCGCTGCAAAGCATGGCCTCGACCCGGTTTTCCCTGTCGCGGTCGACGCCCAGGTTGCCGAGATGCTCAAGCAAACTGGGATTGACGACCAGGCGCTTCTCGACCTCACAAAGGCACCCTTTGTAACCATCGACGGTGCCGACTCAATGGACTTGGACCAGGCTGTCTTCGTCGAAGCCACTGATACCGGCTTCGTCGTGCACTACGCACTCGCCGACGCCTCCTACTACGTTGCGCCCAATACTCCGCTGCACACCGAAGCCCTTCGCCGCGCCGCAAGCTACTACCTTCCCGGCATCATGGTGCCCATGTTGCCCCGCGCGCTAAGCGAGGGTCTCGTATCACTCAATGCAAACGTAGATAGGCGCGCAGTGGTCTTCTCGATGCATCTCGATAGCGAAGGTCGATGCACAAAAACCAACATCGTCTCGTCGCGCATTCACAGTCGGGGAAAACTCTCATTCTCTGCCGTACAGGAGTACTACGTCGGCGGTACAGGATTCGGCGACGATGTCGATGAAAGTTTAGATCGACTAGCCGACGTTGGTCGTTTGCGCATGTCTCTCGCCGAAGAGCGCGGAGTAGTGCGCTACCGCCGGCACGAGGTGAGCGCAAAGCTCATCGGAAGTGGCATGCGTTTTACAGCGACTAGCGCAGTGCGAAGAGATGTCGAGCGCTACAACGAGCAGCTCTCTTTGCTGTGCAACATCGAAGGGGCACGCTACTTGGCCGAGCACGGCGCCGACTTCGTCGAGCCAATTTACCGAGTTCATCCGGCCCCGTCCGAAGAGAAGATGGAATCATTTCTGCGGAAGCTCAAGGCAACCGTCGCTGCCCAATCCCTCGACCCGGCAGTTTGGCTGTGGACCCTCGAGAGTTCGCGACCACTAAGACAATTTCTGGATGAGCTTCCGACCGAAGGTAGCGAAGGGCGCATTGCAATGGCCATCCACCGACAAGCGGTGATGGCCAACGTTCGCTCAACGTTTCAAACCGAAGCCGGCTCGCACCACGGCGTTGGTGCCGAGGTCTATGCGCGTTTCAGCGCGCCAATGCGCGAGATGGTTGGCGTCTTCTTGCATCACGAGCTGCTCGAAGCGCGCGCGGGGCACGGTTCATCGGATGCCAAGCTGCGCTCTGAAGTGGTGCAACAGGCCAATGCCGCCAAAACGCTGCAGCGGACCGTGAGCAATGAGGGCAACCGCCTGGTGCTCGAGCAGCTCTTTGAAGATGCAAAGCGCGCACAGCGCGTTCTTAGTGGCACCCTGATGGGGGCCGAGGGCAGCAAAGCCTATGTGCGCCTCGACGATCCTCCGATCGATGTAAAGGTCTACCTAAAGCTCGCCGATGACCCACTTAAACCGAGCGACGATGGCACCAGCCTGAAGCGAAACGGGAAAGCCGTATTCCGCCTTGGTGACAATGTCTCGGTGCGAGTTGTTGAGAAGCACGCCAGCAAAGATCGCTGGATTCTCGAATTGGCGTAGCGCATTTTGCTAGCGAGCGAAGGCTCAACAGCGGCGATAGCCGTGCAAAGCGTGCAACACTGTGGAGCATGTGGATTGCCCGTCTTGCGACTGCCTCTTGCTTCTTCATCCTAGCGAGTTCCTGTGCTGGTGGCCCATCATCGACAGCGAATACGAACGTCGCCAACACGGGCACGCAGCAAGTCGCGAACGACTTAGAGTCCACCCCAGCAATCGATGCAGCCATGCCAATCACCACTCCACCGCCAACACCAACCGTCACGCTCACACTCAATACACCAATCCGGCTAAGTGGTGAATCGGGAATCCAAGCCGAGCTCATTGCATACACCATCGAGGAAATCGCCGAAGCACCCATGTTCGAAGAAGCGTATCCAGCAGGCAGTGGTGTTGTAGTGACGGTTAAGGTAAGTGGCTACCAGGTTGATCTCTCCGAGCTCTCGGAGGGCTACGACGGAGTCTCTGTTGCGTGGACTCGCGACCATCGCATTACCTTGATCGCTCACGATCCAAGTTTGCTATCTGTCACGCTACAGATTGAGAAGATTACTGATCGTATCGAGAGCGCGCTTTACAAAGGGGAACGCATCGAGCGCGGCAAATCTCTGGCCTTAGGTGATTCGCTCGAAGCAGTCTTCTCGGGGCATAGCCACAAGAGAACCCACGTAGGGCAAGAGTCGCCGCTCATCGTAAACATGGCGTATCACCAGGGTGGCAACGAGATTGACACCGGCAGCCGTAACCTCTATCCCCCAGCCGATGCTAGCTGGAGATGGCGAAACTACCGGTTTAGCATCACCAAATACGAGTATGGCGCTTTTATGGACCTCGACGTGGACCGGCTTGCTCTAGAAGCGCACACCTTGCGCATGCCTTGATTGGGCGAGTGCGTTTCGCTACCGTCGCACGACCACTAGAAACGACAGTATGAAACTCCGCATCGACAAACTCGCCGAGATTGACCCAGCTCGCGTACCTCTGCCAAATGGTACCGAGGTGACGACAGGCGTGGATCGCATGGTGAACGAACGCATTGTTCGCCAAGGCGCCGTCGGTCGCATCAAAGCCATCGACGGCTCTAGCCTAATCGTACGCATCGTTGGGGTCGGCGACGTTCGCTACCTGCGCGAGGAACTCACGCCACGAAAATCGGGGCAACTCGACTTTGCGATTCGACGCGAAGTTGCTTGGCAAGCGCTGCGCCCGGCGGTGGTCTTAGAAACTGTGGTTGGCTCGCGCGCCTGGGGGCTTGCGGACGAATCCTCGGATACCGATGTGCGCGGTGTATTCGTGCTGCCCTTTCCGTGGACCACAGGTCTAGGCCAGCCTCCGAGCGATCTGGTGAGTGCGGATGGCAGCACGCATTATTGGGAAGTTGGTAAAGCCTTTCGGCAAGCCATGCGCGCCGATCCCAATACTCTTGAAACGCTTTTGCTGCCTTCTGCTGTGGCGAATGCCCCGATGGGCCAGTGGATCCTCGACATTCGCGAGGCCTTTGTCTCCTCAGAGATTTACGGAACCTTTGGCCGCTATGCCCTTTCGCAACTCAAGCGTCTTAGCCAAGGGGTGCGACTGGCAGAGCACCGAGAGTTGCTCTTGGGCTGGCTTCGCGAGACGCCATCGCTATCGCTAGACCAGGCCGCCAGTGCCCTCGCTGCCTCGGCTCCCATCGATGGCCCAACCGATGCAGAGAAGGCGTTGCGTGCAAAAGAGTACATAAAGCAGCTGTACAGCTCGATGTACGACCAAGGGCTCCTTGCCGAGCGCAACTTTGAAAGCCTGGTCTCGTTCTCGCAAGATGGCGCGCACGGCTTTGACCTCCCGCGAGAGCTGCGCCCAAAGAATGCCTACAACCTCCTGCGCTTGCTTGCGACCGCAACAACCTGGCTGCGCACCGGCACGCCCGAGTTTGAAGTTCGCGGCGCGCTGCGAGACGAGCTGATGTCGATTAAACGTCAAGAAGTTGAGCTAAGAGATGTACTGAGTCGCGCCGAAGAGCTGGCTGAAGAGCTTGAGGCATCCCGAGCATCGACGGCGCTGCCAAAATCTCCCGACATCTCGCGCATTGACGAACTATTGCGGCGCATTCGCGAAGACGCGGCTAGGCGTTGGCTCGAAAAGGAGAGCGGCGTATTCGGAAGCGATTGCCCAGAGTTTCCGCTTGCCGAAAGAAAGAACTAATGGACGTACTTACTCCCCATCAAAACAGCGTGGCTGAGCGCGTCGTGCGCGAGGAAGAGGCCAAGCGCAAGCACCTGGTCATTGCCCTGAGCGGTGCCCACGCGTATGGCTTTCCCTCCCCGGATAGCGACCTCGATCTAAAAGCGATTCACATCGAACCTACGACCAGTTTGCTAGGTCTCGGTTCGACTCGCGAAACGTTTGACCGCCTTGAGATTCTCGACGAGGTTGAGATCGACTACACCTCAAATGAGTTGCGCGGAGTTCTTACCGGCATCGTCGCAGGCAACGGCAACTACATTGAACGAGTGCTAGGCGCTCACATCGCGCATCGCTCGGCCGAACTCGAAGAACTTCGAGGGCTGGTGCCTGCCGCTCTTTCAAGACGAGTGCACAGGCACTATCGAGGCTTTGCCAGCAGCCAGCGCAAGGCCTTTGAAGAGGCTTCGGCACCCACCGCAAAGAAACTGCTCTACGTGCTTCGAACGGCGCTAACCGGCACACATCTGCTTCGAACCGGAGAGCTTCGAGTTGACCTAACGACGATCGCCGACGAGTACGGCTACAGCGATGCCCACGACCTCATTGCAGCAAAACGCGAAGGGGAACTTGTGGTGCTATCGAAGGCCGAGCAAGAGGCTTGGAGTGCCAGGCTCGACGCTCTCTTCGCAACCTTGGATGCCGCTGTCCTCGATAGCATCTTGCCGGCAACTCCGTTCACGGACGACCTCGAGGCGTGGCTTATTCGCACGCGTCTTGAGTCGGGCTGTCCCCCAATTGGCGAGAAGGGCTAAACGATGGCAAGCGAAGGTAGCACTGGTCGTCTCCTCCAACTCTGCACGGGCTATTTCTCCTTTTATGTGGTGTACGGGGTCGCCGTGAAGTACTTGCGAGGACCGCTGGCGATGGATGGCATCGCCGTCTTGCTCTTCACCACCCTCGGGGGCGTTGGTATCGTCTTCCCCATTGTTTTGGCGCGCAAATGGTATCGCCTGCACTCCAACGCCAGCGTTACAAAGTTTGGCCTCACCTTTCCAAGCGAGTTTCTCTACATCATCCCCTCGGGAATTTGCACAGCGATCGTCATCCCAACGACAACGCTGATGTACACCCTGCCCATTACAGTAATGGTCGCCATGACCATCATGCGGGCTAGCGTTATCATCATCGGCCGGGTGGTTGACGCGATTCAAAAGCGCCAAGGCCTGCTCGACAAGCATGTTTACAAAGAAGAAAACATAGCCATCGTTCTCGCATTGGGAGCGGTTGGTGTGCACCTCTATTACGGAGCCAAAGAGGGCGGCGGCTTTGACTTTCTAAGCAACACTGCAGCGCTCGTGATCCTCAGTCTGTATATCGTCTTCTATGCAATCAGAATTTATCTGATGAACTACTTTAAGAACACGCGAGCAAAGGGCGTAAAACTAGACAACCAGGGTTTTTTCGCGATTGAGCAGTTTGCAGCAATGTTCACCATGGCGGTACTAGCGGGCAGTTTCTTGCTGCTCGGCGGCGATGGCCCCCGAATGACGTTGTTTCGAGATGCCCTATCCTCGCCTCCTGAGACATGGCATTGGGCGCTCATCGCCGGATTCCCCTTTGGCCTGGCGGCATTTTTCTCGGTCTTCATCTACATGTTCAAAGGCCGAACGGCGACCTTTGCGGGGCTTGTCAATCGGCTCACATCGCTTGTTGCCGGAACGGTGGCAACCCTGCTGTTCTGGCTGGGCTTTGACGGTGCGCGCCCAAATACGCAAGACTGGCTGGCCTTGGGCTTCATCGTCCTCGCGGTATTCTTTCTAACCGCGGCAGAGCGACGCCGAGCCTCAGAGAACTCGTAACCCATGTTCAAACTACACCCGCAACTGTCTGCTGACTCGGTAGCAATCACTCGCCTCGAACTTTGCGAAGTTCGTCTGATTCGAGATGCCAACTATCCTTGGCTAATTTTGGTTCCGCAGCGCGAGGCCATTCGCGAGATTCACGAGCTGTGCGTTGCAGAGCAGCATCTGCTCACCGACGAGACTTCGCGTGCGGCAAAGGTGCTGCAAGAGCTGTGTGGCGCGAAGAAGATGAACGTTGCGGCGCTTGGCAATATGGTGCCTCAGCTGCACATCCATGTAGTTGCGCGCTTTGAGAGCGACGCTGCATGGCCAGGGGCAATCTGGGGCGCAGCTCCTGCCCTCGCCTATAGCGAGGATGAGTTGGCTCGCTACATTAGCGAACTCTCCAAGGCAATCTCGGCCTGTACGCCGCCTACGGCTTGATTTCGCCGACCCCTACGATCAACCATCGCGCCGAGCCTAGACATGAGCCGAACAAACTACCTAAAGGGCTACGATCGAAAAATCGTAGAGCAGGTCGAAGAACTCGTTACTACGGGAAAACTCGGAGACCTATTGCGCAGCCGCTATCCCGAGAACCACACGATCCGCAACGACAAGGCTTTGTACGAGTACACGATGGATCTTAAGAACTCGTACTTGCGAAAAGCAGGGCCGCTTTCAAAGGTAATCTACGACGATAAGATTAGCCTTAGTCATCACGCCCTTGGCCTGCATTCCTTTGTATCCAGGCAGCAGGGCCGCAAGACCAAGGCAAAAAACGAAATTCGAATTTCCTCGGTGCTTAAGTTTGTGCCCGAGGCGATGATGCGAACTGTGGTTGTGCACGAACTCGCGCATCTTCGCGAGAAGGATCACAACAAAGCCTTTTACAATCTGTGTTGCCACATGGAGTCGGACTACCACCAATACGAATTTGACTTGCGGCTCTACCTAACCCTCGTCGATTCGGGCGGCACGCTTCACGGGCGACAGTAAGACAAACTCTTACTCGACGCGTCTAACTCAACACGGTCTATTCGACGCACAATTGAATTTCGGAGACGGCCAGGCCGGTTGGGTTTGAGCGCAATGTCACAGCGGTTAAACTGGGGCTATCGTTTGGCGAGAGGAAGTCACTCCAATCGACAGCGTAGGTGCGGTGGGTGCTAATCGGTACGGTTGGCGCAAACGCAAGCGATCCGTAGATTGGCGACTCCAAGACGGCATTGGGAATTCCAGAACCGTCGGCGTGCGCGGTGATGTAGAGCGTTGCTTGGGTGAAGCTTAGCCCCGCTGCACTAAAGCGAACTCGGAAGTAATCGGCTGAACTGTTGAAGAGAATCCCAGGCCCAAAGTTTGCGTAGTTGTGAGGCTCGCCGCTTAGCGAGCAGGCCTGGTCGGCAAGGGAGTAGTCACAGCCGTTGTCCCACTCTTCGACGGTTGCGTAGCCGCCCATGTTGGCAGGAAAGGTAAGTCGCCAAAGCGCTTGCCCAGTGCCGAAGGTACACGCGGTTGTGATTCCTCCGCCAGCGTCGGGCGTGCCGGCGTCGGGCGTGCCAGCGTCGGGCGTACCAGCGTCGGGCGTGCCGGCATCGGGGCTGCCAGCGTCGGGAACGCTCAGGCCAGCATCCGGTGAGCCTGCGCCGGCGTCAGGAAAACTCGCGCCGCCATCCGGCGAAGTTGCGCCGGCGTCGGAGAGGCTTGCGCCGCCATCTGCCAAATCGCGCCCACCATCCACTCCAGTACCACCAGCATCAAATTGCGGCGGAGCATCATAGGCACCAACACCCGCATCGAGAGTCCCCTTTGGATCCGAGCCACAAGCACCGGCAATCATCGAGACCACAACAAATGCAGCCGAGCCTAAGCCACCAATCTGATTACCAAAACGCACCATGGACTCTCTAGAGGCCTCCAGCCTGCCGATGTCGCACAACGAATGCAAATCCAGGCGAGTGCGTGAGGCGTCCCGAAGGCAAAAAACTGAGTGAGCGGAGCCAATGTCAATGAATCGCGCACTAGCCATAGCTGCAAGCTGCTACCTTGGAAGTGTGAGAATTGGCCTCCTCCTCGTTGTGCTGCTCGGTTGCGAATCGCAGCCAACCCCGCCTTTTAGCCTCGCCTTTCCAATCCAAGAGCGCGATCGAATCGATTGGCTCATCGGCGTTGACCACGATCCGGTTGTGCAGGAGCCAGGTCTTGACCAGGGCATCTGCCTCAACTATTTGGGGCGAGCGGTGCCCGATTGCTACGACGAACACACCGGCACCGACTACGTGCTAGCCGGTGGCTTTGAAGCCATGGACAACGGATCGGCGCAGGTTCTCGCAGCGGCAGACGGGGTTGTCATTGAAACCCACGATGGTGAGTACGACCGCTGCCACTTAGTGGAAGGCCAAATCGGAGTCGATTGCGATGGCTTTCCGATGCGGGCGAACCTCGTCGCGATCGAGCACGAAGACGGCGTGGTGACTCGGTACTTGCACCTTAAGCGCGATAGCGTAAACGTCTCGGTCGGCGACGTGGTCGCGTGCGGAGACCCACTTGGCAGTGTTGGCAGCAGCGGTTTCTCGTCGTTTCCGCATCTGCATTTCGAGCTTAGCAACTTAGAAGAAATCGTAGACCCGTATGCTGGGCCGTATTCTCAGGAGCGCTCCTGGTGGACGGAGCAGCACCCAGAAGGCGAGATGTGGCCAAGCTCGAGTTGTCGCTGAGTCGCGACGAAGTCAATACGTCGCAAACTAAGGCGCGAGAGCGCGGCTTAGCGGACAAGCATCCGGGTCGACATGCCGACCTTTGCGATACGTGTCCAAGAGTTTGCGCGAGCGCTCTGCAAGCAAGCGGCGCACCTCGCGGCGCATCCCCTTTACGCGGGGAATCTTCATATCGTCGTATTCCGTCGTCTGGTGCCGAAGCCATGCAATGGTCGCCGCCTCGGCGCGCTTCTCAATCGGAATTCGAGCGGTCCTTGCAACGGTACCGCTTCCAACCTCGATGCCGTGCTCGGTGATCACATACGAGAGCCCTTTGCCAAGCTGCGCATAGAGCGGCGCGAAATTTAGAAAGCGCTCAACTTCGCGTTGAAACTCGGCTTCGTAAATTTCTTGGTCCTTCTCACGTTTCTTGCGAGCTGAATCCAACTTCTTTTGATAGGCAGGATCCGCACGTTCGGCCGCAAGCTCCGCTCGAATTTGCGCGACAACACCGCCATCGGTCCACACCCCCTGCGAGAACATGCGGCGACCGCGCTTCTCTTTCACCGTCCAAGTTGGGCCCGCTTTCTTCACTCGTCGCGTTAATCCCGGATCCCCCGGAGGCACGAGCACCCAATGGGCTGGAACCTCCAAGACGGTGCCATCCTTCGTCCGAACGCTCTTTGGGTTGGGACCGGGGCCAACTTCGCGAGTCTCGCTTGCCATGGGGCCTGTTACCGCAGAATTCGCGCGTTCGGCCAGGGCGAGATCACGCCACAGCATCGCGACAAAGCATTCGATGCGATCTCCCTGCGCCGCTGATGGCTCCAGCTGCAACGCCATGGCCAGCCTACCAACTCTTATCGGGCCACAGCTCGCCTCATAGCGAAGCACGCTGTACATTGCGCCCGTGCTTTGGAGCCCACTCGCGCCGGTCCAACTTGGACTTCTTCTTATTTGCGCCTCGCCCTGTGGTGCCGATGGCGAGCGAACATGAGCCGTCGTACGTTTATCGCCATTCACGCAGTGCTCTTTGTGCTGCTAGCGACGCCCCTGCACTACTACCTGACAAACCCCGACCACCGAGATGAGCGCTTTGCTTGGCGAATGTTCTCGCCGATTCGAAGTGAGAAATGCAGCGCCCAGTTCTTGCTCGGGCCAGAGCACAAAGCACTCAAGGCTTCGGATACCTTTCACAGCGCCTGGATTGGCCTCGCTCAGCGCGGGCGCCAACAAATTATCGAGGCGATGGGCACACGGCTGTGTGAGAAATTTCCCAAGCAAGAGCTACGCATCCGAGTGCTGTGCGAGCAGTTTCCAGGAAGCAGCAACGCGAAAGACACGTCGCTCTACGATCGCACACGCTCAAGCTCGGATGGCGATATCGAAGTTGTGACCCACGGCCTTTTTAACTTTTGTGAAACCGGTGCGCTGTGAGTGTTGCTAAGGCCTACGAGAGCTTTTGGCTTGGGCTAACAATCTCTGATGCAAAGCTAAAGCTCTTTCGCTTTGGCTTCTTCTTTGTCTTTGCCATCGACGCTTGGATGCAAATTGGCAATGCACCGCGATACGGCTTTGGCGATTTTAACGTCGGCCACTTTCCATTTCTCGATGGCATCGTGCCAATGCCTACGCGCTCCTCGATGTCTGTGGTCTACGGCCTGCAAGTCCTCTTGGGGCTTCGCATCGCGTTGGGCGGAGCCAGTCGCGCATCCTACATTGCCCTCGCCACACTCTTCGCTGGTGGCTACTTCATCTCCCAGCTCAATTCGTATCAGCATCACTACTTACTCGCGCTAGCCCTCGCTCTACTCGCGGCATTCCCCTGGCCCGATCTTCCAAAGCGAGCCAGCGAATCGAAGGCAAAGAGCCGAGCAAAGGAATCGAAGGTAAAGCAAAGCGTGTGGCCGGTGCGCATGCTTCTTGTGGCGCTCTCGGTGATGTACCTCTTTGCGGCGATTGCAAAGCTCGATGGCGAGTGGCTTGACGGCAGTACGTTGCAACGCCAGATCTCCGAAGGCTGGATACGCGACCTACTCGAGGGCATGGGCTGGCGCACAGCAGCGACGTTTACGATCCTCGTCGAGGTCGCGTTGGCCATCATGATTCACGCGCGCACACTTTGGCCGCTCGCGATTGCAGTTGGTCTAAGCATGCACCTGGGCTTCGAGTTCTCGGGGCTGCGCATCGGTCTCTTTTCGTACTTCATGGCCAGCCTCTACGTGCTCCTTGTGCCCGAAGAGTGGGTAGCGTCGGCACACCAGCGGCTTGCTCCACTCCGGGAGCAAATCGCCTCGCGCCTCGTAAAACTCGCTCCGTCGCGCCTCGTGCCTTCGCGCCTTGTTGGGCTTGGCATCTTTGCGGCGACAACTGCCGCAGCTGCTGCTGTAACGCAGAGCATTTTCATCGACACCGTTAACATTCTAACCTGGGGCGTCCTTGCACTCGCCATTGCCGATGCTGCGCTCACAAGAGCGCCAGCAAGCGCGGGAATCAAAGCGCTTATCGCCTGCCTTGGCTTTATCGCAATCGTTCACACAACCGATGGCCTGCGCACCTACTACCACTTTTGGGGCCACAACGACCATCGCAACAAAGACACTGCAAGCGCCATTATTCACTACGAAAATGTCGTAGACATCGATCCATCGTATGCCTCAGGGCATTCTCGGCTCGCCTCAAGCTACTTGCGCGCTGGCCGCAAAGCCGACGCACTTCGCCAATACGAGCAGGGTCTTGTGCACCATCCAAAGCACTTCAAGCTAAACCGCGGGGCGGCGCAACTCTACAGCCAAGGGCAAAACGGCCCAAAGGCACTGGCTGCAGCCAAGCGAGCGCTGGCCGTACAACCAAACGACCAAGTCTCCAAGCAAATACAACAACGCTGGGAACAACTCTTAGGAACCGATGCGCAGAATTGATAAAGCCCAACGCATTCACAGCATGCTCGACGAGCTGTACCCCACAACTCCCATTCCTCTCGATCATACAGATCCGTATACGCTCTTGGTTGCCGTACTGCTCTCCGCACAGTGCACCGACAAGCGCGTAAATACCGTAACCCCTGCTCTCTTTGAACTGGGGCCCAATCCGCAAGAGATGGCGAACGCTCCCGTCGACAAGATCCGAGAGATCATTCGCCCCTGTGGACTATCGCCCGCAAAGTCTAAGAACATCTCCAACCTTTCAAAACTTTTGTTGGAGCATCACGATGGCATCGTCCCTCAGAGTTTTGAGGAGCTCGAAGCACTTCCCGGAGTTGGCCATAAAACCGCAAGCGTCGTCATGGCGCAGGCTTTTGGAGTCCCGGCATTTCCCGTCGACACGCACATTCACCGGCTCGCAGCCCGCTGGGGCCTATCAGCTGCCCGCAACGTTGATCAAACCGAGCGCGATCTAAAGGCGCTCTTTCCAAGGGCGTCTTGGAACAAGCTGCACCTGCAGATCATCTTCTTTGGACGTGAGTACTGCCCGGCTCGGGGGCACGCCTTAGTCGACTGTCCAATCTGCGGTTGGGCTGCCACAAAGAAGCGAATTCGCGAAGAAGCCAAGCGCTAAGCGCCCGCCCCCGCCGTTGCCTCGAACGAGACAGATGGGGGCCAAAGGAGGCAAGCGGGGAGTGGATCCCCGCCCGGGATCTCACGTCCATGTAGTTTGATATGCGACAGAGGCGACTGCAAACTACTGATCTCATAAGGAGAGATTGCCCCCACCCCGCCTGTTCCGAGTTGCTCGGGCTGGTATCTCAATTGCATTATTTGAGTGAATATTGTGCGGCCAACGCTGCCTCCGAGACCCAGCCCAATCGACACCGAGCCGTCGGCTCTAGGAAAAAACCCCATGATGATTTCAAAACTTAAACTGCTGCCAGCCCTTCTTCTCGCAACCTCACTAGGTGCCTGCACCGTGGGCGAACAAGGCAATGGCGCACCAGTTGGTGGTGGTGCTGATGGCGCAGTCGACGTGGCGGATGCCACTGGTGAAATTGCCCTCGCATGGGCAGCCAACACCGACGACGTCGCGGGAATTGCTCCCGAGATGCATGTCATCTCACCAACCGAAATTTACGCGGTCATCAACAATAAGATCTGCATGTGGAACGGGACCGCTTGGCTCGATCACACCGCCGACGCAATTGGCATCACCTCGTCCATGCACTTTGTCGCACCAAACCAAATCTACTCGGTGGTCGGCAACGTTGTGCAAATGTGGGATGGCCTTGTTTGGGCTCCTATGACCGAGCCAATGGCTGGAATCAACATTGCTGGCTCGGCAGAACTTCACTGGGTTTCAGACAATGAGATGTACGCGGTTGTCGATGGCACTCGCATTAGCAAGTGGAGTGGAATCCTTGGTGGCGGTGGCGCTTGGGCCGACCACACCGACTTGGTCATCGACCTTGGCCATGCGATGCACTTCGTCTCGCCTCTCGAAATCTACGCAACGGTCGGACTCAAAGTTTGCAAGTGGACAGGCACTCTCGGTGCGGACGGCGTTTGGACCGACCTCACCCCCGACACGCCAAACTTGGCCGATGCGATTCACCCAGTTTCCGACAGCGAGATTTATGCGCAGGTCGGTGAGAAAATCAGCGAGTGGGATGGCCTCACTTGGACCGAGGTCACTGGTGATATGCCCGGCCTCAAGCCAGTCTTTCACTATGTAAGTGACGAGGACATTTATGCAATTGCAGGGATCTCGGTGACCCACTGGGCGCGTCCTGCCCAATAGTTACCGCTAGTTTTGCTCTCGGGGCCGCTAAGCCCCTGAAAGCCCATGATCGAGCCGCACCTTTTGTCGGCTCTCCCTCGATGAATCCCGATCTGATGCGTATGGTTCGCCCGTGTCGCTCTCAATGCTGTTTCCTCCTACGCTCGGCCGGGTTCGCGCCAGTGCCAGAGCCCAACTCTTGGCCGAGACACTGGGCCGACAGCTGGGTCAACGCGTCAATGTGCGAGTCGCACAAACCTACGCAGAGCTCGAGGAAAAAGTCCTAAGCCGACAAGTCGATGTCGCGTGGGCACCGCCAAGTATCTGCGCGCGTGCCGAAGAACAAGAGCAGACGATCCTCAAAGCAGTTCGGCAGGGACGGTCCATGTATCGCTCGGTGCTTATCTGTAGGCAGGGTGAAGACCTAACGGTGGACACGCTCCAAGACAAGCGCGCGGCATGGGTTGATCCACTCAGCACCGGCGGTCACCTTCTTGCGATTTCACTGCTTCGGCAGCGGGGCATCAATACACAGACGCTCTTCGCTTCGCAGGAGTTTCACGGCTCGTACCAAGGAGCGCTGCTCTCGCTAATTCGCGGGCAGGCAGACATGTCCTCCATCTACGCCTACGGAACCGAAGACGTCGATGTGCGCCGCTCCCTTAGCGAGCACGTAGGTGCGTCCGAAGTGCAGTTGCAGAGCTTTGCCCTCACTGACGAATCCCCTTCCGATGGTCTCATTGAAACTGGCACCTCGGATGTGGCGCGCGAGCTCGTAAGAATTTTGCTTGAGGAACCACGCAACCGCGCGCGCGCCCTCTTGCTCGATCTCATCGAAGCCGAGACCCTCGAGCGCGCTGCACACAACGACTATTGGGCAGTGCGACAAGCACTGGCGGAACTATGAGCCTTAAAGAACTCTTCCAAGAACATATTCAATATCTTCAAAGCGGCTATGCCAAAGCGCTGGCTGCCACCTCGTTTGATTCGGTTGTTTTGCACTCTGGACGTGGGCTCAAGCAACGCTCTGTAGATGACCAATACTGGCCACTCAAGGTAAATCCCAGCTTTGCGCATTGGGTGCCACTGCTCGAGTCCAACATCTTTGTTGTGGTTCAACCCGGCAAGCGACCACAGCTTGTGCGCGCAAAGGGAACAAGTTTTTGGGAGGGGCCAGCGCCACTTCCAGGCGACCACTTCTTTGATGAATTTGACGTAATCGAAGTTGCCAAGGCGCGCATGAAGGAGCATTGCCCAAGTGGTCGTGTTGCTTTCATCGGCGACGTTATCGATGCGGCGGCGGAAATGGGATTGCCACAAGGGGCCTGCAATCCCAAAGACCTCCTCGCCCAGTTCGATTCGATCCGCACCATAAAGACCAGCTACGAAATCGCTTGTCTAACCGAAGCATCGCGCATTGCCATTCGCGGGCACATTGCTGTCGACTCAGAATTTCACCAAAACCGACAAAGCGAACTCGACCTGCAGTTGCACTACTTGCGCGAGACCAAGCAAGACTCCACAGAGACGCCGTACGGCAACATCGTGGCCATGGGTTCGAATGCGGCAATCCTTCACCACGTGCACTACGGACGCGAGGTGAATGCCAGTGCAAACCTGTCCATGCTGATTGACGCTGGCGCAAACTACATGGGCTACGCCAGCGACATCACGCGAACCACGGTGCGCGGCAGCAGCCAAGCGGCAAACGATTTTCGAGCCCTCATTGCCGGACTCGATGCGATCCAAATTGCGCTCATCGCGAAGATAAAGCCAGGAGTGCCCTACGAGTCGCTGCATGATCTTGCACACGAAAAATTGGCCGACTTGCTTCTCGAAAGCGGGCTCTGCACAGGCGCCGCAGAAGACCTGCTGAGCGCCGGCATCACCAGGGCCTTCTTCCCGCACGGCCTCGGCCACTCGCTCGGGCTTCAGGTGCACGATGTCGGCTGCCGCCTGGTGCCTCCAGCCGACCACAATCCATTTCTTCGCAACACCAGCACGATTACCGAGGGCCAAGTCTTTACCCTCGAGCCGGGCTGCTATTTCATTGATGCCCTGCTCGCTCCGTTGCGCGAATCCGAGGCTCAGTCCATGATTTCCTGGTCCACCCTAGAGGCCCTCCGGCCTTTTGGGGGAATTCGAATCGAAGACAATCTGGTAGTTAGTGCTACCGCTTCCATCAATCTCACCCGTGACAATTGGTCACCATCGCACTAAGGTCCGCACCATGAAACGCTTTTCCAATGTACTCTTTGCCACTGCCCTCGCCGCCTCCATCGCAAGCCTCGGCGCTTGTCAGAAGGCAGAAAAGAAGGGCGGAGACGACAAAGCAGCCAAGAAGGCTACTGGCGACTCGAAAGCTGGAGCATCACGCCCAGATCCTACGAACCAGGGTCCAAAGCCCGGTGATATTCCCGCTCCTGCCGACGTTGCCGCAGCACCTGCCGACGCAATGAAGACGGAGAACGGCGTCATGTACAAAGTTCTTACTCCTGCAGCCGCTGCCGGCGATAAGCCCGGCGTCAACGATACGGTAGAAGTTCACTACACAGGATGGACCACCGACGGCAAGATGTTCGACAGCTCGGTCAAGCGTGGCCAGCCAGCGACCTTTGGTCTTAGCCAAGTAATCGCCGGATGGACCGAAGGCCTGCAGGTCATGACAACCGGTGAGAAGACGCGATTCTGGATCCCAGAAGAACTCGCATACAAAGGTAAGAAGGGCGCACCGGCAGGCATGTTGGTTTTTGATGTCGAGCTCATCAGCATCAAGAAAGCTCCAGAGGCTCCGGCCGACGTTGCTGGTCCACCAGAAGGCACAAAGAAAACCGAACTCGGCGTCTCCTACAAAGTGCTTACGAGCGGCGACGGTGGCGAGAAGCCAAACGCTTGGGACAAAGTGAAAGTTCACTACTCGGGTTGGACGACTGACGGCAAGATGTTTGACAGCTCGGCAACTCGCGGGCAACCAGCACAGTTTGGCGTTAATGCGGTCATTCCTGGTTGGACCGATGTCCTTCAGCAAATGAATACCGGCGACAAATGGCTAGTCTGGATTCCAGAAGAGCATGCCTACCAAGGCAAGCCTGGCCGCCCAGCTGGCATGTTGGTCTTTGAAGTCGAGCTCCTCGAAGTGACGCGCATGCCAGAGCCTCCAAAGGCTCCAAAAGATGTCGCAGCGCCACCAGCCGATGCCAAGAAGACCGAGAAGGGCGTCTCATACAAAGTCTTAGAGGCTGGCAAAGGCGGGGCAAAGCCCGTCCCAACCGACAAGGTTGAGGTGCACTACTCTGGATGGACCACCGACGGTAAGCTCTTTGATAGCTCGGTGAGCCGCGGACGCACAGCAACCTTCCCGCTTACCGCCGTTATTGCTGGCTGGACCGATGGCCTTCAGGTGATGAGCGTTGGCGATAAGGTGCGCTTCTGGATCCCAGAAGACCTGGCCTACAAAGGGCAACCAGGCAAGCCAGCGGGCATGCTCGTCTTTGATGTTGAGCTTGTCTCGATCAAGGCACCGCCAGCGAAGAAGCCGATGGCACCAAAGGCACTCGCACCAAAGGCAGCAGCTCCTAAGGCTGCTCCCAAAGCCGAAGCGACCAAGTAGCCCATGACAGTTCCGTCCTCCGTTCTCGACGCCTACGGCTTTTCAGCCGACGACATCGAGTCTGTGACGGGCGGGCTTATCAACCAGACGTACCGAGTTCGGGGCGGCAATGGCCAAGCGCTTGCCGCCCTTCAGCGTCTTCATCCCATTTTTGCTGGCGAGGTCAATCTTGACCTCGACGCGGTTACGCAGAAGTTGGCCGCGATGGGCATGCCGACGCCGCGCTTGCTTCGCACCCAAAGCGGCAAACCTTGGGTTGAGCAAGACGAAGCGGTTTGGCGATGCATTTCGTGGGTGGAAGGCGAGTGCTACGCGAAACTGCCTACCCCTGAGTTTGCCCGTGCGGGTGCCGAACTCGTGGGCCGCTTTCATCGCGCCCTCGACGGCTTTGACTACACATTTGCATTCACACGCTCAGGTGTTCACGACACCCCTGCGCATTTCGCCAAGCTTCGGGAAATTGACACTAAGAATTTTACCGAGCAGAAACGTGCAGAGCAACTTCGCGAGAGTATCTTCGATCAGGCGCATCTCTTGCCGACGATGCCCAAGCTGCCCTTGCGCATCTGCCACGGCGACCTCAAAATCTCGAACCTTCTTTTCGACAAGGTAGGCAAAGGCCTATGTCTTATCGATCTCGACACGATGGGCTCACAAACCATCGCCTACGAACTTGGTGATGCCCTGCGCTCTTGGGCAAATCGAAACGGGGAGGATGCCGACTCTGCAGGTATCGATCTGAACGTCGTTTCGCAAACCGCGCTTGGATACGCGACCGGCTCTGAGGGGTTGTTAAACGCAACAGAGATTGGCTCGGTCATTGTTGGCCTTGAAACCATTTGCCTCGAACTTGCCGCACGATTTTGCCACGACATTTTTAGCGACAGCTACTTTGGCTGGGACGCGGAACGCTACGAGAGCCGCCGGGCACACAACTTGGTTCGCGCACAAGGGCAGCTCGCACTCTGCCGTTCCGTTGCGTTACAGCGCAGCGAACTGCAATCGGCTTGGACTAGCGCGTTTTGAGCTTGCTATGAGGGCCGGAGATCTCCGATCCTCGTAGACGTGAAGCAAAACGGGTATTTGTGGTTCGGCGCGTTCCTGGTTCTCGCCGCCTGCGGTGAGGGAGCCATCGTGACCGGCTCCTATCCCGATGGTTCCGTTCCCGACGGTGGCGCCGAGTTTGATGCTGCAGTCGCAGATGCCGGCGTTGATGCAGCACACGATGCGGCCCCCAATACGCCACCAACGATTTCGAGCATCGCAGATCAGAGCACACAATTTGCGCCGCTTGGCCCGATTCTCTTCGACGTGGACGACGCGGAAACTGCAGCAGCGCAGCTTATCGTCACCGCGAGCTCTAGCGACCAAGCAGTTCTTCCCGATGCCAACATTGCACTCGGCGGCACCGATGCCCAGCGCTCGATAACCCTAACGCCGCAAGCTGGCGGTAGCGCAACCATCACGATTACGGTCAATGATGGCACGACGAACGGCTTCAGCAATTTTCTTATCGAAGTCACCAACATCAATCCAACGGCGGCCGCCGATAGTTATGCCACTGTCGGAAATACGGTTATCGAAGTTGTGGCGATCGATGGTGTACTCGCCAACGACTCGGATGACGATGGCGATACGGTCACGGCGATCGCCGATACCATTGTCTCATCGATGGGCGGAAGCGTTACCCTCTCGGTCGACGGCAGCTTTCTCTATCTGCCGCCCGTTGGCGTGCGCGACGAAATCGATACCTTCGACTACCTTCTTACCGACGGTTTCGAAACCAGCACGGGCACGGCGTCGGTAGCGATTTCCGACCTGGTTTGGTACGTCGATAGCACCGCGCCAGCAACCGGCGACGGCCGCTCTACCCTACCCGTGCAAACTCTGACCGAGGCGGAAACGGCTTCGGGGGAAAACGACATTATCTTTGTCGCAGGCGAGAGCTACGACGCCGGTATTTCTCTTAAGAACGGCCAATTTCTTATCGGCGCCCCAACCGGCCTCACCGTGGATGGTGTCGAACTCATTGCTCCATCGGCGATACGACCATCGATTACCGATGCCGCTGCCGCGGGAGTTCGGCTGGCAGCGTCCACGGAAGTTCGCGGCCTGGCAATTGAGAATACCGCTGGCGACGGCATCAGCGGCAGCGCCGTCACTCGCGCCATCATCGATGATGTCACGCTTGTGAACACGGGCGGCCAAGGCATTGACTTGGGAAATACCAATCCCGCTGTGCCCGTCGTGATTCAGATTACCGGCTCGAGCATTGTCGGCATTAGCGACTTCTCCAATACGCCCTTTGGCATTGATATTCAGGTCGGCGGCAATGGCGGTGGTTCAGCGCAGGTTCTCATTGATAACAACGCAATCAGCCTTGTCCCGGTTGGAGTTTTTCTGGCGGTTGGCGGAACCACCGGAACCGGTGTTGATGGCGCCAATACGCTTACCGTTACCAACAACACCATCTCGGATTTCGATGACGATGGCGTACAGATTGAGCCAGACGATACAGCGGTAACCGAGGTTGTCTTTTCTAATAATGCAATCGATGGCCTCGACTTGCTCGCCACAGCCACACCGGTGCGAGGCGTGGACTTTCGCGTTCGCACCACGATTGGTGGCGCGACCTCGCTTACGATGCAAAACAACGTCATCAGCGATACCGGCCTGGCCTGTGCAAACTTGATTAGCTCTGGTGCCGGCAACGCCGGTACGTTCACAGCGCTTGTCGATAGCAATTCCTTCACAGGCTGCGGCCTAGAGGGCCTACTCATCTCGCCGGATAAAGATGTTGAAATCTTTGCAACGGTTCAGAGCAATACCATGGTCGGCAATGGCGCTCCTTCGACCTTCGAATTTGCTACGGGCACAGCACACCAACTCAATCTCAATTTGCTGAACAACGACGATGATCAAGGCTTTCAGCTAGAGCGAAGCGCGGTTGGCATATTTAATCTGGCCGGCTTGCTAGGCCAGGGCTCGTCGTTTAACGACGACAACGGCAACATTGCAGACAATGGCAATACCAGCGCCGGCGCTGCGCCACTAATAATTATCGTAAACGAAGCGTCTCCGCTGCAAATCAACATCGTCGATGCGGCGACGGTTCTAACGCCGTAGCTCACGGTTGTGCGCTACAGCCAGCCAGCTGTGCTTACCATATCGTCCGCGACATCGAGAGACGCCGTCGCGACGACCTGGTCTGAAGAGAACGCGCCGAGTAGTTCGAAGCGCCCAGCCTCAACGCGCCATGCCTTGACGTTTACGTCGTAGTAGGCAAGCGCACGCGCACTTAGCGTCATCGTCAGCGCCTTCTCCTGCCCCGCCTGCACGTCGATCTTGGTAAATCCCCTAAGCTCCTTCTCGGGACGAGGCACCGAGGCTTTAGGATCCCGCACGTAGAGTTGCACAACGGCTTTGCCATCACGCTCGCTGGTGTTTCGCACAACGAGCTTGACGCAAAACTGCTTGGTCGCCTCCAGTTCGCTAGCATCGACGCTAAAGCTTGTTATCTCGAAGGTTGAGTAGCCAAGGCCAAAGCCGAACGCAAAGAGCGGCCGAATCGCCTCTTTCTCATAGTGTCGATAACCAAGGAAGATGCCCTCTTCGTAGGCGACCTTGCCGTCGACACCTGGATAGACCGATGGGTCGTCGCCATGCGTAGGAGTATCGGAGAGTTGGTTGGGAAATGTCTGAGGAAGCCGACCGGATGGTTCGGCATCGCCAAAGATGACGTCGGGAATGGAGTTTCCCGCCTCCTGCCCCGGGTACCACGCGAGAACGATTGCTGCGACGTCATCAACCCATGGCATCTCGACCGGCCCACCGGTTTGCAAGACGACAACTGTGCGCCGGTTTACCGCTGCAACAGCTGCCACAAGCTCGTTCTGGCGCCCGGGAAGCGCGATGTCCTCGAGGTCCCAACCACCAGCGTCCCACTCACTGGTGCGCCCTACAAATACCAGAGCGACGTCGGAGTTTGCTGCAGCGCGGGCCGCGGCCTGAATGTCTTCGCTGCCCAAGGGACGCCCGATCCCAACGTGAGCAGCGCTAAAACTAAAGCCGATCGGAGCCTTGTGAACAAACTCGATGGTGACCTCGTAGCGCTGGCCAGCCACCAGCGACGCTGTCTCAACGACTTCGTCGCAGCCTTCTAAGAAGTACGTCGTGCCTTGGGCCCAGTTTGCATGTGCATCGGTAACAAGCACGTCATCGAGAAACACGCGCACGTAGCCTGCGGCATACACACCGATTCGATGAACGCCGGTAACCTCGGCCGTATAGTGCCCGGTTAACCGAGCCGAAAACACTTCGGCTTCCACCTTGCCGTCGGCCTTTGGCATGAACCAGAAAATCTCGCCACCATCCCAAATCTCGCTGGCAGCAATCTCGCCCGATAAGTCGGCCGAGTTGTAGTAGTCCACCTGAAACTCTCCTTTCAGCGTCGGCTCGTAGCGGTGATTTGTGCAACCTGTCGCATACGAGATTTTGTCTTCGCCGCCAAGTGCACTGCACAGTCCTTCAAAAGGCGAGATGGCGTAGTGCGCATCAAATTGCGCAGAACCTCCGCCCATAATCTGGGCGCGCTTGGCGTTGGGACCAATGACGGCAATGTGCCCATCGGCGTCACGCTGCAGTGGCAAAACACCATCATTCTTTAGAAGAACCGTGCCTTCTGCTCCTGCACGTCGGATTAACTCGCGTGTTGCAGGCCTATCAATGGAAAGCTCGTTGTGCGGCCCCAGATCGTGGATCGCGCCAGTGCGCTCTAGCAAGCGCAGTACGTTTTGTACCCGATCGCGCACTGTCTCAAGCGTGACATCGCCAGCTTCAAGCGCTTTGCGGACGGCGTCGCCCCGATGCCGAGTTGGACCAGGCATCTCCAAATCGAGCCCCGCCTTTAACGCGGGCGCTGTCGAGCCATGACCGAACCAATTCGAAACGGTCGCGCCACCATAGCCCCACTCCTCGCGAAGGATTGATTGCATGAGCCGCGTATCCTCGAGGGTAAAACTGCCGTTAACCTGGTTGTAGGCCGTCATGATGGCCCACACATCCGCAGACTTCACCGCGACCTCAAAAGGTAGAAGATAGACCTCACGCATCGTTCGCTCGTCGATCTCAGAACTATTCGACATTCTATCGACTTCGCTTTCGTTGCCGAGAAAATGCTTGGCTGTCGCAGCGACTCCACAACGTTGCAAGCCCAGAATGTAGGCAGCCGCGAGGTTTGCCACGAGTAGCGGGTCCTCAGAAATACACTCAAAATTGCGACCGTTGGTTACGACTCGCTGAATATTGATCGTCGGCCCCAAGAGCACATGCGCACCCTTTTGCTTCACCTCGTCGGCGAGGGCAACTCCAACCTCTTGCGCAAGGTCGATATTCCAAGTTGCTCCCAGTGAGATTCCCACGGGGAACGCAGCCGCACGAACTCCGCCGACAAGACCACCGGCTCCGCGGGCACCGTTTGGCCCATCGGTGAACCGCAGCTTGCCAATCTTTAGACGAGGGATCGCAGGCAGCGACATATTGTCCTCGCCAGCCAGCATCAAGACGAGTTCCTCCAGAGTCATCGCATTAATGATTTGCTCGCTCATATCCTCAGCTCGCTTCCGTTTCTGCTTGTGCAGAATTCGTCTAGGTGGGCTTCTTGGCAATAAAACTCAGGTCGGTCATGCAGATGCCGGCATTCGGCTCACCCGCTACATAAAATCGAACTTCGGATACAGCGTAGAGGCTGCCAAGAACGTGGAGGCACGCTTCTCGCTCGGGTGCAGAGAGGGTATCCAATGGAATTTTATCAAGACGTCCGGCACCTCTAGTAGGCAACGTCGCGGGCAGAGTTGCGATGGCTGCTGCATGCTTCGAGAAATCCGCCATTCGCTTGTCGGTAAGAAAACGACCTAGGAAATCATGCGCCAGCTCTGTGTCATTCTTGGTCCAGGGGCCAAGAATAAGGCACAGGGCGCTGGCTGCCGCTTTGGGATCCTGCGCCTCGATCGGGTCAACATTGCCAGAGGGTGGTTGTTTTTTTTGAGACGAGTTGGAGTTACAGGCGGCCGAAACGACACCGGCCGAAACGCCAATCGAAACCCCAACGAGAAAGGTCCGCCGACTAATGCCATTATTCTTATCGGACTTCATACGTACTCTGAGTTTTAGTTCTTAAGCAAATGGTTCGCGAGACGCAGTGCCAGTGCCACGATCGATAGGGTTGGATTGTTTGCACCGGCGTGCGGAAAGACACTAGAACTCACCACGAAGAGGTTTTCGGTGCCCATCACTTTCAGGTTCTGGTCGCACACAGCGTTCTTTCGCGACGTTCCCATGGCCGTGCCGCCACTTGGGTGTGAGGCCCAAATTGCACTTCCCCCGGTAGACCACGGCGGCATCGAGTACTCGGCATCGAGCGTCTCGCCAAGTTTTGCACAGGCTTGCTCGTGGGTGACAAAGCTCGCGAGGTCTCGCTCACCAACCCCTATCGAGATCTTTGGGAGAGCATCGCCAAAGCTATCCTTGCTGCTTTCGTCGAGACTTAGCTGGCCCACGCCGGTGTGTTCGTGAATCGAGTAGCCCACAACACCGCGCTGTACGAGATCTTGAAGCAGGTCGAGTGACAAGCTCTCTTTAAACGTTGCTCGGTCGACAAGTGCGTTCGAGTCCGTAAAGTCCCAGGACACCGGGCCGGGAATCATGTTTAGAGAGAAGCTCGCGATTCCCTTGCGATTTTCGGGTGCTCGGAAATGTTCGCAATTCATCGCAGGAAATCCCAGCGAGTGCCCTACCTTCTTTGGCATGGTGTACTGGAAGAATCGCATCAGGTGATCGGAGAACCCAACACCAACCTGGCCATCATGATTGCCAAGGCCAGCAGAGTGCCCAGGTCCCGTCGATAGAAGCAGCATACGAGGCGTTTCCACACCGCCCATTGCGAGAACAAAACGTTTCGCTTTAAAGACTTGCTCGCGGCCCGCTTTGTCGAGAGCAATCGCCGACGTTATCGTGCGTCCATCTTTGCTAACTTCTAAGCGCCTGAGTTTCGTTTCTGAGTATAAACGCGCGTCCTCTTGCGCAAGGAATTTAGGAAGACTTACAAGATCGGCGGAGTATCGCGCGCCAGACGGGCAGATCGAACACTGGCGACAACCGAGACACGCAGAGCGCCCCGGCGATGACTGCGAAGCAATCGCATTTGCACGCGAATGTGCGGTCCACCCGAGACGCTGCATTGCCGGAAGCAAAAAGGTCGACTCGAAGTAGCTCTGCGGATGCGCGGGCATCGGGAATGGGCCGGAGCGCGGCGAAGCATAAGGATTGTCGTCGTTGGCTGAGACGCCCATGGCGTGCTCCGCTTTAAGTAGCCAAGGCTCAAACTCCTTGTAGGCAATTGGCCAATCACGCCCATAGCCATACAACGAGCGGACACGCATGTCCTCGGCTCTTGGCCTTGGTGTATGGCCATCCCAGTGCAGACTCGCGCCGCCAACCGCGCTCAACGAGTTATACGAATACGGGACGCCTCCGCTCGTCGTTACGGGGTTCTTAAAGTCGCTTGAATCTGCGTGGTCGAAATCGAGGTCACGCCCCTGCAATTCCGCTTGGCGCTTCGCCAGTAGTTTGCCGCGCGCGGCGACATTGTGCCGAGGCCCCTGTTCGACTAAGGCTACCGAGGCGCCACGCGCCGCCAAGACCTCGGCCACGGTCGTGCCAGCAGGGCCAGACCCAACGATGCAATAGTCAATTTCAGTATCCCCCATGTTTATGTCCCACCCAACGCCTCGCTCAACGCCTCGCCCACCCAGAGCAATGCGGCGACCGACGCACTCGCCACCGTAAGTGTACGACGAGTCGCGCACCGAATCCACTGGACCACATTGGTCCGCAGAGGATTTCCCGACGGCGTTGCGGGCCCATTCCTGGTCGTTCTACCAATCGAAACTCTTGCCATCGTTATCGGGAGCAATGAAGCCGAGAATTCCGCCGGTAGGCTCCTCAATCACAGCTACGCGACCTAGAGTCGCTTAGTACAAATGGAATCCAGCGATTTGCACGTCCCGTTGGAGTTTTTCTGATGATAGCGCGTGGGGTACTTCCAGTTTTCAGAATGCTATAGCGTGTCGTGCGAAACGTAACGTCCTCAGTATTGTAGTCGCCCATCACCGAGTAGAAGCTAGCCCATCACCAAGTAGAAGCTAATGGCCTTCTCATAATTGTTCGTCCAAAGCTGGCTAAGAACAAAATCGCCAGTCTTTGCGAACCGCTCACCATTTGCGTCTCCGTGAAGCTGGACAACGCCCAAGACACCTTCAGTTGCTCCTTTGAGCACCGCAACCCGCCCCTCTTTGGCATTTGCCGGCTTCACTAAAATCGCGCCGCCGTTTGCCGGAACATCGCGCATCAAATCGTCAATATTCTCCACCCAGATGTAGCTCATCCAGCCGGCAGGTATCGGTCCCACAGCATCGTGCTAGCAGAGGCCTTATCGGGACCTGCACAGGCTGCTTGGCACACCAGGGTAGCCGCAATTAGGAGTCCGAGTGTTGACATTAACGAGAGTCTACTGGATTTCTCTTCTAGCCCGGAGTCCTCCTGTCCTCGAACCAAACCAAAACCAGGAATCCTCGGAGCTTCGAGCCAAGTGTCACACCTACCCCGCGCTTAACCCTCCCCTGCGGTACGCTTGGTTCTCAGCAGAATGTCAAAGTATCAAGCTAGTGCGTGTATTGGCCGCGGGGGAATGGCAGAGGTCTTCCTTGCCCGTCAAGAGGGCATTGGCGGGTTCGAAAAACTCGTAGCACTTAAGCGCATCTACCCGCATCTGATTCATGACGCGAGCTTCATCGAGATGTTCCTTGCAGAGGCACGCATTGCCGCCTCTCTAGAGCATCCGAAGATTGTGCAAATCCTCGATATCGAGCGCGATGAGGATGGTCTTTTTATCGTCATGGAATATCTGGCTGGCGAATCGCTAAGCTATATTCTTAAGGAACTTGACGTAAGTGACGCCCAGATACCGCCAGCGATTGCATGCCGTATTGGAGCAGATGTGGCGACCGGCCTGCACGCTGCCCACAGCGCCTTAGACTCAGAAGGCCAACCTCGTTGCATCGTGCATCGCGACGTAACTCCCAGCAACATACTCGTCACATTTCGCGGCGGTGTGAAGGTGCTCGACTTCGGCGTAGCCAAAGCCGTGAAACGGACGACAACAACCGATAAGAACGTACTTAAGGGCAAGACTTCGTATCTTAGTCCTGAGCTTATTGCTGGCGATGCCATCGATGCCCGTGCAGACATTTTTCAGTTGGGCATTGTTGTTCACGAAATGCTCACAGGACGACGACTGTTTAGCGGGAACTCAGTTCCAACGATCATTCAATCCATAACCGAGGCCAAAGTGGCCGCGCCAAGTACTGTGGCGTCAGGACTACCCGCGTCCTTGGACAGAGTTGTTCTTAAGGCTCTAAGCCGCGACCCGGCTGACCGCTTTCAAACTGCCGAAGAGTTTGCTCTGGCGTTGGACGCGGAAGCTCGATCCCTTGGCGAGCCCGTATCCGAGCGGCAGTTGGGCCGGTGGATGCACTCGACGTTTCCCGACCGAGTGGAACAGAAGCTTCGATGGCGACAGACGGCGCTCGATCGACAGGATGATGCCGAGGAAAATACTCCAGTGCACATCGTCGAGAGCACGGCCACCGCGAGCCAACCCACGGTGCGAGTTGGCGTTGGCAACCCGCTTGCTGATCGCGATGACCATGCCACACGAGCCACCGCTTTTGCACCGCCCAAGATTGCTGGCGCCGTACTTGTGGTTTTTGCACTATTGGCCGCTGGCTATTTCACGTTCAGAAGAAAGCCTAAAGTCGTGGCCCCAACGATCGCAGACGCCCAAATCGCGATTGCCGTCGAGGCACCCGTAGCCGCTCGAGACGCCCGCCCCGCTCCCCGCCCCACCCCGCTGTCCCACCACATCAGCATTACTGTACTGCCGCCAACGGCGACGATCGAGCTCGATGGAGAGATCGTGGGACAGGGAGACTACAGTGCGATTCTCGATATGGCCGATCACGAGCTGCGACTCGCAGCCGATGGATATCTTCCGCAGCGCCTTACCATTTCCCCTGCTCATCCAGCTCCAAACGTTGTTCGACTGCAACGCATCGACAAGGCTACGCCTCCTGAAGCCGCACCAGGCACTCCTCGTGAAGTCTCAGAAAAGCAGCAAGAGCCGCAAACTATGCCGGTAGAGCGCAAGACGAAGCCTTTCGGCTCGGATAACCTCAACCCGTGGGAGCCAAAGTGAAACGCTCGTTATTGGGGGTTGTGGCGGTTGTGGCGGTTGTCGGGGCAGTCACAGGCTTCGGCAATGCGTACGCCGACCCAGCATCAAGTACTTCACCCGCTAGCGACAACACCCCTGAGGCCATGACGCGCTACATCGAAGGCGAGCGTCACTACGCAGCAGGCCGCTACGAACTTGCCGTGGCCGAGTTTGAAGCGGCGTTAGCCCTTAGTCAAAAGCCCGAGCTGCATTTCAATATTGCAAACTGCTACGAGCGGGCTGGCAACTATGCCGCAGCGGCCGAGTCTCTTGGACTTTTTCTTAACAGCGGAAATGCCCCAGAGCCCGAAATTTTGCGCGAGCGCATATGGCGACTTGAGCGTCGAGCGGCCGAACAAGAGGCGACAATTTCCAAGCAGGTAGAGCAACGCGTGGCATCCAAGCTAGAAGCAGCCCCAGTAGCCCGTGAGATACCCTTTGGGCCTTCTCCGTCGAAACACCCTGCATACTACACTCTCGCCGCAGGAGGTGCGCTCCTGGCAACAGGCATCGTTTTTGGCAGTTTGTCTAGCCTCGCCGGCAATAACGCCGAGGCCGAATGTAGTCGCCAACTCTGCACGCAACAAGCTGCTCACTCTCTGCGCGACGAACGCCGGTACGCGCAGATCGCCGACGTGACGATTCTTGCTGGAGTTGCTGCTGCAGGCGTCGGTACGTATTTGTGGTTCCGCAGTTCGCGAAAGCGCGAGTCATCGAACTTGAGCCTGTTGCCATCGGTAGATACACAGAGCGTAGGAGTATCGGCCCATGCGCGATTCTAAGTTGCTTGTTGCGGCACTGGCCTTGGCCGTTAGCGGATGCTCTCTGCTTACGACGGACTACAACGATTGCACATCGAACCAAGAATGCGGGACGCGCTTTGGCCCCGCCTACATATGCAATTCCGAGGCGCTGTGTGAAGCAAGCCAACCCGTCGCTCGCTGCAGTAAGACCTGGCCGCCAAGCCTCTTCCAAGATGCGGATGACCGAATCATCTTTGGCAGCTTGATCGATAACAGTGTCGAAGCGCAGGTTGGTCGAGAGAATGCTGTCCAACTTGCGATGGAGCAAATCGATGATGAAGGCGGAGCATTCGGTCGCCGCTTTGGCATCGTCTTCTGCAACATCGAAAGTAACTTTGAGGGCGATGGCCTCGGGCGAACCGAAGCGGCCGTCGCCTCGGCTACCTACCTAGCTACCGTATTGCAAGTTCCCGCCATCATCGGCCCGGCGGCCTCATCGGATGCGCAAGAAGTTTTCTTATCCATTCGAAACACCGAAACCCTCGTCATCTCGCCTTCTGCAACCAGTACAAGCCTTTCCGACCTCGACCCACTCGATGTCTCGGACGAATCCCCTGGCCTTCTTTGGCGTACGGCACCACCTGATTCTTTGCAAGGGCAGGCGATTGCAGCCGATATGCGCGAGCCCGGTGCGGGCAGAAGCAGCGTTGTAAATTCGGTGGCCGCAATCTATGAGGCCGGCGCCTACGGTCAGGGGCTCGTCAACGTATTCTCCTCATCGTTTCAAGGTGCCGGTGGCAGCGTGGCGCTTTTCCCATTCGAATCACCAGGACAACTAGCGACGCGAATCACTGAAGTGGGCATCGGAACTCACGACGAAGTTCTCTTTATTTCATCGCAATCCTCCGATGCGGTGAATTTCTTCAATGCAGTCGCGACAGCTCCGGCCTACGACGATCTCGAAATTTTTGTCACCGACGGTGCTGCCAACGAGGCCGATGTTTTGTCGGTAGCAAATCCAAACCGCTTTCCGCAAGTTCGGGGATCGAGACCAGCTCCTCTCGACGAGAGCGTCGACTTTGTCTATGCAACCTTTCTAGCCGCCTACTCCGGGGCCTTTGGCGTCGATGCCAAGAGCCTCTCGTTCTCGGCCAATGCCTACGATGCCGCTTGGCTTATTGCCTTGGGCGCAGCATGGGTGCTTGCGCAGGAAGAACAAGAGTTGAGCGGTCCAGCCATTGCCCAAGGATTGCGACAGCTTAGTAGTGGTGCCGAGTTTGACCTCATCCCAACAAGCTGGAACGCCATGTTGCAAGCCTTCGCAAGTGGTGCTCCTGTAAATGTTAATGGCGCATCCGGCCGCCTCGACTACGATCCGGTGACCGAAGAGACCACAACGCCCATCGAAATCTGGACCATAAGCGGAACCAGCGTAGAGCGTATCGATCTTTGGGAACCGTAGCGTTTAGCTCGAAGATTTCGGATCGGGTTTTGGGGCCTGTCCGCCACCACGCTCGCGCAACTTATCCTTTTTGCTCTTGCGCTTGCCTTTCACCGGACCTTTGCGCTCGCTCGAAGGAGAGTCGGGTGGCGAGAGCACAAAGCCCTCTACACGTTCGCGCTGCAAGTAAAACGCGTTGCGCTTTTCAATTAGTTTAAAGTGCGCTTGGCTCTCGTGGTCAATGAAAGAGAGCGCTACGCCCGACTGCCCAGCGCGACCTGTGCGCCCAATGCGATGAACGTAGTCGTTTGGAGAGCGTGGCAAATCGAAGTTTACGACGCAGGCGAGTTCATCAATATCAATGCCGCGACATGCGAGGTCGGTCGCGACAAGCACTTGATGTCGCTTGTTCTTAAATTGCCTTAAGACCCGCGTGCGTTCGTTCTGCTCAAGATCGCCGTGCAGCGCCGCCGCCATAATGCCCGTACCTCGTAGCTTGCTGGCCAGATTGTGCGCCGAACGCTTGCTGGCAACAAAGACCAAAACCTGGGTCCACTCTTCGGCCTCAATGAGATGTTGGAGCAGTGGCCTTCTGCGGTCGCGATCCACTTCGATCACCCGCTGCGCGATTTGAGAATTTGACGCTTCGGGCGCAATCGAGACGCGAACCGGAGCGTTAAGAAATTTGCTACTCAGCTCGACAATCTTTGGACCAAGCGTAGCCGAGAACAGAAGATTCTGCCGACCTTCGGGAAGTGCCTCAAGCAGAGACTGGAGTTCTTCTGAGAACCCCAAGTCCAGCAATTTGTCGGCTTCGTCCAGCACCAGCGTATCGAGTGCAGCAAGATCAATATCCTCACGCCCGATGATGTCCAATAAACGCCCTGGAGTGGCAACTGCGACATCGACACCTTCACTTAGGCGTCGCAATTGCCCATCGATAGCATCGCCACCAATAAGCGCTAGCGTTGAGACCGAGCGCGGTGCGTGTCGCGCATAGGATTTGAATGCTGCGGCAACTTGCTGCGCAAGTTCGCGAGTGGGCACAACAACCAGCACCGAGACCGAGCGTTTGGCTGGACGCTCAAGCATTTGCTTGAGTATCGGCAGTGCAAAGGCCGCCGTCTTGCCAGTTCCCGTCTGGGCTTCGGCCAAAAGGTCATGTCCCTCGAGAACTTGAGGAATGGCTTGTTCCTGAATACTCGTTGGCGTTTCGTAGCCCAACTCCTGCAACGCGCGCAGAAGGTACTCGGGAAGATCTAGAGATTCGAAGAGCGGGGCCCCCATTGGCGGCGACCATACAGCATCTCGCGACTCTTCATCTGCGCTTCGGCAGGTTCTTAGGAACGCCAGATATCGCCGGCTCAGTCGTTGCAGAGATTGTAGGCAAAGCCAAAGAGAAATGGGAGCCGCACAGAAACCCCAGCGGTTGCTGCGAAGGATGCTTCGTTGTCGAGACTCCGCCTCGCACCGGCTTCGGCAAAAAGCCCAAGAGCCGTGGTTCCGTAGGCATATCCTGCGCCGCCGCCGCAATCATCAGAATAGCCACCGCCGCCCTCGCCCGCTCCGAAGATCTCCCAGGTGCCTCGAGCCAGGATGCTCACGCTATCGCCACCATCATCTGCCGAAGCATGCAGATACTCGGCCTTTACGCCAAGCCATGTGCGGTGGTGCTCGCGCAAATTGTTTGTCAGAAGTCGCGCCACCGACACGTAGGCGCCTTGGCTGGTGCGCGGACCGCTCGCGCTCGCAGTCTTGGTATCGCCAATATCACGCCCCGACTCATCGACTCGCTCGTAGACGTACCCAACACCGATGTCGTAGTCCTGCTCGGCGTTGAGCGTTGCGCTCGCATAGTGGGCGCCGGTCGACATTCGAACTCCGGTGCGCACCTCGCCATTGGGTTGCTGCAGGGTCGTACCGATATCGCTTCGAGTTGGCGGCAAGGCGCCCGCAATGCATGCCGAACTCCCCAAACAAAGAACGGCAATGGCAACAAGACGCATATCATTCATAAAGCAAGGAATGGACCATTCTAGCACCCTTACTAAATGCGAAGCGAAACCCGGAGTCTGTGGCTCTAGCGCCACAAGGCCGCCCGTATCTGTGGCGCCAACGTCGCTTTCTTGGCCCTGCCAGCATCGGCGAAAAGAAAATGAAAATCGAATCGATGAGAATTGCGCTGCCTTGGCACTAACCATTCAGAACAGCAGACGAGGTCGTCTGTACCTGAAGAAAGGCGCAAGAATGCGTATGTTACGAATGAAGTGTATTGGAATTGCGGTATTGCCATTGGTCATTGCTTGTACGGCAGGCGGTATGGAAGACGTCGATGAGAGCCAAACGGCCCTTCGTTCCGAGGACGATGGAACACTTGTTTATGCCGGCAACTACTGGCAAACCGGTGAAGTCGATTTCTGTGACGAGGAGCCCGGCGCTTCATTGGCAGAAGCGAATGGTGTGCACGATGTGCAATACAATCTACGTGTTCAGTGCGGGGATCAAACCTTCTCCCACTCGATATCGATGGGTCCCTATAGTTGGCTTCCAACGTCCGAAGGCCTAGGACTTGAGCCATTGGTGATAGCGTCTCGCGATGGTCTGGTCGGCGTGTCGATGCAGCAATGGGATCAATATCACCAAGCCGCAGCCGAGGCACCGCAATTTATCGCTTCGCTAGACGACGGCAGCATCACGCTTCTAAGCGCTCCGGCTCTGACGATTGGGCTCGACGACATTACCCACTTGGAGAGTTCGCCACTTACCGGCGCAACCGGATGCTGGGTTGGCAATGTGCAGGGTTCGATTGCCTCGTACAAAGAGTTTGGCGGCGAGAATTTCTCTGACTGCCAAGTTGTTGGCACCATCGAGCTAGCCTCAATGAACGCTGTGCCCGGCGAGGGCACTCTCTACATTCAACCTGTCGACTAATGTGCTGTAGCCAACCCAAGCGATTGAACTTCTAGAATGACATTCTTCTTCGCCTTTCTCTTGGCGTTGGCAACGTCGCTGCCCTCCGTGAGCCTCAATGTGGAGCTTGCGGAGGGCGACGAAGTAGCCTTCACCAGCGCGCTGCAAGCCGCCCTACAGTTGCGTGGCGTTGATCAGAGCACCGACTCTGATGCCAGTTCGTGGCAGGTCCAACTTCGACAGACCCCGTTGGAGGATGGGAGTAAGAATACTTCCGAGTCTGATAAGACCGAAACGATGGGAGTATTTCAGATCGTCGTCTTTGCCCCAGACGGTGAAGAACACGCAAGGAGAACCATCATTTCGGAGATCGCTTCCTCGGCAAACCGAATCCGAGTATTTGCGCTCGTGATTGTCGAAATGCTTGGACAGCCTCCTAAGCCGCAGTCAATCGTGCCCACCAAGCCCCCTTCCCCTTCAAGTGTACGTTGGCTCCTCACCACAGAACTTGCACAACGGTTCGCTCCCACTCGGCGGTTTGGCCTCGCCGCAGAGCTGCGACTGCAGCAAGGACGCTGGAGCACAGGAGGAGGGTTGGCACTGCACCTGGCCTTTAACAGCGCAGAGGCGCTGGACGATAATGCGGATTCCTTTGTGCCAGGCAATGCTCTCGGCCTCTTTATTACTGGCGGGCGCTCGCTTGTGCACTGGTCGTCTGGCGAGCTTTGGGCCCGTGGTGGCGTGGAGGGTGACATCGGAGAGACGGTTCGCATTACCGGCAATAACGCTGTTGGGGTTCGAGAAGCACTTGCTGTACATCTTGTTGCAGGGCTTGAGCTTCACACGAAGGTTGGAGAGTGGCGCCCGGTCTTGGGCCTTGGCTGGCGACAGCCTTTGCTTGCAGTGCAATGGCTGGAGCGGAGCTACAACGTGGCTGGCAGCCTGACGCTTAGCGCAGGAATCGAGCTTGGCCGATGATCCGCAATGACAGCGAGACTGTGCGTGTTTGACAAGATCAGGCTGCGACGGGCTCAACGCGGAGATCGCCGAGCAACGGATGGAGTACTAAGAGAACTTCTGCCCATGATTCGCAGAACCTTGTACCGTATGGCCTCGTGTGAGGCAGAACTCGACGACCTTTGTCAGGAGGCGCTTGTGCAAATCGCAACATCTCTGCCGAGCTTTCGCGGCGATAGCGAACTTGGCTCCTGGGCACACCGAGTGGCGATACGAAGCGCTTGGAAATTTTTGCGAGCGCGCAATAACGTGATTGTCTTTCAACCGCCCGGAAGTTCGGAGGTTGCAAGCGACGGCCCCGGACGCATGGTAGCCAGGACCGAACTCGCACGCCTTGAAACCTCGCTAACGAAATTACCGGCAGAGCAACGCATCGTCTTTGTAATGCGCGACGTGCAAGGCATGACTGCTGTAGAGACCGCCGAGCTTCTAGAGATTCCGAGCGGCACGGTGCATTCGCGCCTTCGAGCAGCACGCCAAAAACTTGGAGAACTGTGGCATCCAGAAATTGGCAAAGAGCGCAAGAACGAGATGAGCCCAAAGCAACACGGAGGTAAAGCATGACGAACCCAGAACAAGAAAAACACCTCAGCTTTGAAGCTCTATGTGTGTTGGTCCAGAGCCACAATTTGCCGACGGATCCGCTTGTCCTTACCGAGGATGAGCGGCGTCATGCCGACTCATGCGGCGAGTGCCAAACTCAAGCTCGACAGCTGCATGCCGAGCTTGGAGAGCTGCGCGAGGGACCATCAGAAGAACTCTCTAAGGCGAAACGAGATTCCATGATTGAGCTGGCACTCGGGGCAGCTACCGCTGATCGACAGGCCGTTAAACGGGGCCCAGCGTTTTGGTATGTGACCGCAGCAGCCGCACTCATTCTCTTTGCAATTGGCGCTAAAACTTGGGGCCTTGGGCAACGTTCCACGCCTCGGCAAAGCCCCACAGTGGCCATGCAAGAGACCGATGTCGCAACCGGCCTATCAACGCCAGTACTCGAAGGCCAGAAGGTCGTTGGCGGAGGAGGCAGCGGCGTGCGCACGCTTGTACTTGGAGACTCTACAAATGTCTCCGTATTCGCAAACGCTATCGTCGAGGTCAATCGCGGTCGCTTGGATCGAAAGCAACTCGCCCTTCGCGAGGGAACCATCGTAATGCGGGTGGAGGGTCGCCGTGAGAACGAGCAGATCGAACTTGTGATGCCCTTTGGCGTTGTACATGTTTCAGAGACAGCCTTTGCTGCCTCGGTCGATGGAGACCGCTCGATGGTAACGGTTTTGCACGGCCGGATTATTGTGCGTGCCCCTGGCCGGGCCGATGTCATCCTGACCTCGAATGAGACCTACGCATCACATAAGGAGAACTCTGAGGTGCGGCGAGCAGACACTAGGGAGCTGACACTTTTTGACACTGCGATGTTGATGCCCAGCGAGCCCCTGGAGGATTTGGCAGACAGCACCGCGAGCACCGCACAAGAAGCGCCGCCCGCACCTCTGGCGAGGAATCCAGCAAATCGCCGCGCTCCGGCCATTGCACGTCGCTCGCAGCAAGCCGACGGCGGGCAAGCCAACGACAAGCCTGTTCCGAATCTGCGGAGCAAAGCCTTGCAGACGCATCAAGCTCCAACAGAATCCGCATCCGCAAACGTCGATGCTGGCGTCTCGCCAATCGCCCCCGAGAGGGCGCCTGCACAGCCGCCGCTCTCATTGGAAGCGCAGGCGCAACAGCGCTATTCCGAAGTCGAGCGCATGCTCTTGGCGCGAAAGTACCGAGATGCAGAAACCGCACTCACTTCGATGGTGCGAACGTTTGGATCGACCGCGACCGGAGAGCTTGCACTCTACGAGTTGGCTCGTTTGCGAGAGCAACACCTTGGCGACACTCGTGGTGCTGCGCGTGCCTATGCCGACTACTTGCAACGGGGCCGCAATGCGCCCTTGTACACAACAGCACTCAGCTCCCTATGCCGTCTGTCGGCCTCGCATAGGGCATGCCCCAAATTGTAAATTTGCTGGTCGTGGACGTTCCCGAGAGCGGCATCGGCCAGTCGGTTCCAAGACTAACGACATTGCGAGCTGTGCTTAGCAGCCGCCCATTCGCGATACGCTCACTACCTTGCGGGCCATTGGCACGGCCCCCAGGGGTTCATCAATGTAGTGCTGAAGCCACGCCAATATCTGCCCCGTCGGTGCCCCAGGCGGCACAGATCTCGTGGCTTGAATCAATGTGTCTCCATCGTCAACAAATCGGATGAAGTGCTCCATGGGTTCGCAGCCGTCATGTTGTAGAACTGTTTCGAGTCTCTCTCAACAACGTTGAGCATGGCGTATCGCTCTTCGCGACGGAGCACCGCAAGACTCCGCCCGACAATCCCAAAGACCTGCCCGTCGTCCGAAAAACTCGCAGAGGGGAGATAGCGACTACAATCGTCGGCGCCGCCCGACGCTAGCGCGGTTTCTGAGTCGAGCTGGTACTTGTTAGAATCAAGCGAATAGAGACTTAGGTTGTTGCAACCTATGACAGCTACGCTTTCCCCGTTCGGGGACACCACGAGATTTAGATAGTCTTTGGACTGTAGTCGATCTTGGAGATCAACTTGCCATCGGGCAGGCTCAGGACGTCCAGGCCTTGGACGTCTGCACAACAACTGCGCTGCCATCGCTCGCAAAGGCAACGTCTAGGATGCCGCCTTTGCGAATGAACCTCCTCTGATTGTTCGCGGAGCGGAAGACAAGTGCAGCCGTAGCGCAATCGTCCTCGGCGTCACACACACTTTTCTCAGGGACAGTCGTCACCACACTTTCATCGCTAAAAACGGCAACAGCCCTGGGATACGCCCGATGGGAGTTTACAAGCTGATGGCGCGATCGTTTAGATAGATCCTCTGCACGCAGCACGAGCACCTCTCTGCCGTATGCACAGCGATGAGGCTTCCATCGGGGGATACGTCGATTGCATCCACTTGGTCTACGGCTACCTTGTGTTTCGCCTCTTCGGGCGGATGGTCGAGAGGCCCAGCGACGAGTTGCGAGTCAGAGGTCTGAGCCAGCGCTCTTCCACCGGGAAGCACAGCCTCGATCTCTGAAATGATCCGGCCGCCCTCCACATGGAGGGGGGAGAGGCCCAAGAATCCTCCTTGGAGGTCAAACTTGTGACCGCCAGCAAGAACAGTCGCCTCATCCGGCGCAAAATGCGAGCAGCCGAACTCCGACCAAGTTCACGCTCGAAGGCGAATTGCCAATGAGCCATTGAGGCGACGACTGCGGCCTTTGGTGGCTGGAGGTTCGCGCGATTCTTCGGTTTTGGAGTTGGCCCACCACAGGAGAAGGTGAGCCAAAGAGCAGAGACGACTAAGGGAGTACGCATGCTTAAATGACCACGCTGGTGCGCAAGCCCTGGTTAGTCGTCGCTCTCGTCGGCCTCGAGTTCGGCAAAGGCATCGCGAACTTGCGACTCCACATCGCGTAGCTTGTGATCGAGTTCTTTGATGAGAGCTGCGCCCTTCTTCACATCTTTGGCAAGCGTATCAATGGGCGTCTCCGCATCATCAAGCCGTCGCAAGATGTCTTCGAGTTGGGCGACTTTATCTTCGTAACTAGGTTCTTTCTTACTCATCCGCTTTCTCCATAATCGTAACCACCGTGCTCTTCACCGAGCCATCTGCCAACTCTGTTCGCAACGCCTGGCCGGGCGAAACATCGTGAACCGACCGCAACAAAGCACCAGCCTCGTCGTACATCAAGGCATAGCCTCGCTCAAGATTGCGCGCCGGATCTGCCGCTCGTAAAATCTGCTTCCACGCAGCCGTTCTCTGGCCCTCGCTGCGCAGACGGTTAAAGACAACTTGCGACACGAGGCGATCGTGAAGCCGTTTCTTTGCATCGACTCGCGAGTTAAGTGCCCGCCCCATTGTCTTGCTCAGGCTCTTGCGATGCTCGAGCAGGGCGCGAAATGCCACCGAAGATTGCTGGCGGGCAAGCGACTCAAGTTCGGTCTTAGAGCGAGCCAATCGCGCGTCTTCGGTGTTGAGTCGCTTTTGCACAAGCAGCCGAAATCGGTGTGCATGGCTTTTGCCCTCGCCTCGCCGCTCGCGAAGGACACGTTTGGTAAAACTCTTAATCAGCTCGCCCGATCCATCGATGCGATCGCGCTCGGGCCGCAGCCGTAGTTGCACAAGTCGCCGAAGTTCGCGCAGGGCACTTTGCAGCTTCTCGTCGGCCTGCGCGTATCTCGCGATGAGATGCTCGCCAACCGCCGTTGGTGTCTTAAAGGATGTGTGCGCGACCGCATCGAGCACACTGGTATCAATCTCGTGGCCAATGGCGGTCCACACCGGGACTTTGTAATTGGCGATGACCCGCGCGATGGCCTCGTTATCCATGTACGAGAGACTCACCCTCGAGCCGCCACCGCGAAGCAAGACAACGACATCAAGGTCGAGAGTTGCGAGTTTGGCGAGGGCGCGCAAGACCGAGCTCTCGGTTGAATCGCCCTCCACTCGCGCATCCGCGGCGAAGATCGTGATGGCGTAGCCACTGGCAGCGATTGTCGTTACAAAGTCTTTGTAGCCAGCGGTATCGCGACTCGCCACAAGGCCGATGCGCCGAGGCAGCGCCGGGACAGTGCGCTGAGAGTTTTTCTCAAGCAGCTTCTCTTTGCGAAGGCGCTCGACGATTTCGATGCGCTTGCGCTCAAGTGCCCCAAGCGATTCGGCGGGATCGATGTCTACAGCCGTAACCGACATGCCGTAAAGGTCGTGATATTGGATGTGGCAGCGCAGCCCAACCTCGTTGCCATCCGCCAATAAGTCGTCGAGCCGAGCCGCTGCCAGACGCTCTCGAATAAGATTGAGATCACTCTTCCAGATGGTGCAGCGCAGTTTGGCGACCACGCGCCCGTCTTTGAGTTCGACGAGATCGCAGTACAACCTTCCACCGCTGCCACTTACAGAGGAGAGTTCGGCGCGGATCCAGAAGGGCTTTGCGTTTAGTGCCGGCTCCAGGAGCTTGCGCAGGCGCGAGTGGACCCGCGAAACGCTAGCAAATGTACGACCTTCCGTAGACACAGGCGCAGCTTGGCACGCTCAGTGGTCCAAGCTCAATTCCGTGCCCACAGTCTTGTCGATATGTTACTAGTCGGGCGTGTCGGCCCTGGTGACTCAAGGAATGCTGGATCCGCGAAGTAGCATCTTCGCGGAAGCGAAAGCTCGTTCAGATCAAAAGCCTGCGAGCTTCCTCCCAAGCACCCGCAAAGAGATGGAAGCGCTTGGCTGGGACGAGTGCGACGTCATTATTGTGACCGGCGATGCCTACGTCGATCACCCGAGCTTTGGCATGGCGCTCATCGGCAGGCTCATCGAGGCCCAAGGCTTTCGCGTTGGCATTATTGCGCAGCCGCAGTGGGACGATGCCGAAGCCTTTAAGGTTCTTGGCAAGCCGCGACTTTTCTTTGGCGTCACCGGCGGCAACATGGACTCGATGGTCAATCGCTACACGAGCGACCATAAAGTTCGCAACGACGATGCCTATACCCCAGGCGGCGAAGGCGGCGCACGCCCCGATCGCTCGGTGCTCATCTACTCGAACCGATGCCGACAGGCCTACAAAGGGGTTGGCGTTGTTATTGGCGGCATCGAAGCAAGCCTTCGAAGGCTCGCCCACTTCGACTACTGGTCGGGAAAAGTTCGGCGCTCGATTCTCTTTGATGCAAAGGCCGACATTCTGCTCTTTGGAAATGCCGAGCGCGCTATTGTCGAGTTGTGCAAGCGCGTCGATGCGGGCGAGAGCATTAAAGAGATTCGCGACATCCGAGGCACCGCCTTTGCGGCTAAGGAAATTCCCGAGGGCTACCACTCGGTCGACTCCAAGACTATCGAGGCTCCTGGGGTTGTCGGACTCAAGCGCAAGAACGGCTCCACACCTCCGCGCGACAAACAGGTAATCGAGCTACCAAGCTTTGCGGCGGTAACCGCCGACAAGCAGCTCTACGCCCACGCGTCGAGAATTCTTCACCTCGAGGCAAATCCTGGAAACGCACGAGCGATGGTGCAAGAGCACGATGGCAGGCTTTTGTGGATCAACCCGCCGCCGATTCCACTCTCGAGCGCCGATATGGATGGCGTTTACGAGCTGCCCTACTCGCGCATTCCTCATCCCGAGTACAAGGCCGAGATTCCCGCCTACAACATGATCAAAAACTCGGTGACGATCATGCGCGGCTGCTTTGGTGGCTGCACCTTCTGCTCCATTACCGAGCACGAAGGTCGAATCATTCAGAGCCGTTCGCAAAAGTCGATTCTTCGCGAAATTGCCGACATGCCAAAGACCATTCCCGGCTTTACCGGAGTTGTCTCCGACATTGGCGGTCCAACGGCCAACATGTATCGCCTTGGCTGCAAGAGCCCAGAGATCGAGGCAGCATGCCGCAAGCCCTCTTGCGTCTACCCCGGCATTTGCTCGAACCTAAAGACCGATCACTCATCGCTAATTAGCCTCTACAAAAAAGCGCGCACAACCGAGGGCATCAAGAAGGTCTTCATTGCTTCGGGTGTGCGCTACGATCTTGCCGTCGAGTCGCCAGAGTACGTGAAAGAGCTTGTGCAGCATCACGTGGGTGGTTACCTAAAGATCGCGCCCGAGCACACCGAAGAGGGCCCTCTCTCTAAGATGATGAAGCCCGGCATGGGCACCTACGACAAGTTTGCCAAGCTCTTTAAGAAGTTTTCTAAAGAGGCGGGAAAAGACCAATACCTCATCCCATACTTTATCGCAGCCCATCCGGGAACCACCGACGAAGATATGATGGAGCTTGCGCTTTGGCTTAAGCGCAACGACTTTAAAGCCGACCAGGTGCAAACCTATCTTCCGGCACCGATGGCGACTGCCACAACGATGTACTACACCGAGAAGAACTCGCTTAAATCGCTTAAGGCGAACGAGTCGATTGAGGTGCCGAAGGGCAAGACCAAGCGAACGCTGCACAAGGCCTTCCTGCGCTATCACGATCCAAACAACTGGCCGATTCTTCGCGATGCGCTCCGCGAGATGGGCCGCGAAGACCTTATTGGAACCGGCCCAGAGCAGCTCGTGCCCAGCCATCAGCCTCATGGGCGCAGGGCGACCGCGAGCGCAAAACGGCCAGGCGCTCCCAAGCGCGGTTCGGTGCGCACTCAGCACACGGGCTTACCGCCAAAGCACGCGGAGCCTGGCAATCGCCGGGGCAAGCCAAAGCGCAAGAAGCGCTAGCCTACTCGGCGAAGCCAAAGCGGCCGTCGCCGATGGGTGTGAGGATTGCCGGAGGCCAAACATCGATACCGATGGTTAGGGCCAAGGCATGGACTTGCACGCCTTCATCAAGCCCCAGAAGAATCCCTACGAGCGGAGTTTCCACTTGGACGCCAGTACCACCGGCCGTGAGCGAAGCGCCCACAAGGCCTCGGTAGTCTTTGCCAATCCCAGTACCGTCAAGGGTCCAACGAAGCTCGCACTCGCGCAGCATCGCGTCCACAAAGGTATTGCTATTGGGGCCAGGCCAGGCGCGATACGTTTCGCGGTCATCGTAGTTTGGCCCAGCCTCTTCGATGCACGCTAAGAACTTCTCTGCCTCTGCTCCGCGCCACTCGTGCACAAATTCGGCCGGCCCGCCGCCAACACCTGCGTCCCAAGCAAAGAGGCCTTTATGCACATGGCCCCACGATTTCCCGCCTTGGTTCGCCGTCTGCCAAACCTCCCAGCGCGCAAACGCCTCGTCATCGGAGCGCGTCGCAAACCAATAGTGCTGGGCAATCCACCCCAAGGCGCTTGGCAGCGGAGCGCGCATCAGACGAACTGAAGCCCCGGGCTCTTCCGAAGCGGTAGGAGCGCCGGAACTTAGGTGCCCCATAAGGCACAGAGCAAGCCAAGCCAGCGCACTCCAACGAAGCGCTCGCTTCACGGGGCTGTTCCCGCTCGGCTCACGGCTGTTCCCGCTCGGCTCACGGCTGTTCCCGCTCGGCTCACGGCTGTCATGGTAGCGAAATCTCGGCCGCCCGTCGTGGCAAACGAGAACTCTGCGCGGTGCTCACCCGGGCGCCGAACCGCTGTGCAACGCGCCGCTTGTCAGCGAAGCTTGCCCCATGTTGCGCTACGCCCTCTTTCTTTCCTTCGCGTGCGGCTCTCTGGCCTGCGGCGGTCCTTCGAAACCAAAGAGCGCTGAAGGCGCTGCTTCGACTCACGAACCGGGTCACGGGCCCGATGCCCATGCTCCACGCACTCATAGCGGCCATCATGACGGCAAGCCTCTGGGGCATCGCTTTGAAAACGCCGACGAGTGGGCCAAGCGCTTTGACGACCCGTCTCGAGACGCTTGGCAGAAGCCTGCCGAGGTCGTCGCCCTCATGCACATCGAACCCGGTATGACTGTGGCGGATATTGGTGCGGGCACAGGATACTTCTTGCCGTACCTCTCCAAGGCAGTAGGGGAAAGAGGCACAGTACTCGGCCTGGACATCGAAGCCGACATGGTTCGCTACATGGAGAAGCGCGCAGAGCGCGAGCAACTTGGCAATGTCAAAGCGCGCACCGTCGCAATTGCCGACCCCGAAATATCCCTAAGCTCCACAGATAGGGTGCTCATTGTTGATACGTGGCATCACATCGCTGACCGCGCCGCCTATGCAACGAAGATTGCGGCGGGCCTACGCCCTGGTGGCTCTCTCTTCATTGTCGATTTTACGATGGAAACCGAGCGAGGCCCTCACAAAGGTCACCGGCTCACTCCCGAGTCGATTATTGCAGAACTAACCGAAGCGGGTCTGGTCGCGGAAACCATCGTTGAGGAACTTCCAGATCAGTTCATTGTTCGAGGACAAATGCCCTAGACTAGGAGAAGTGAGCACCGCAATTGTATCGAAACTACGGAGCGCGCTTGGCAACGACGAACTTGCCACTCGACTTCTCCCTATCGTCATCCAACCAACGGGCATAAGCAGTTCGGGTTTCCCCTATCTTGAGCGAAGTGCCTGGGAGCAGTTTCGAGATCAAATACCCCACATTCTTGGCATGGGGCAGCGCACTCTCGAGGCCAACGCCGCAATCCGCAAGGCTCTAGGCAGCGACACCAACGGCGACTCAGAAAACATCTTACGAGCCTGCAAAGTTGTCGATCAAATTGTTTCAACCGCAGCGGTCACGGCTCCTCCAAGCTTGTGGCTCGCCAGGCATTTGCTCGGCTGCTACAAATCCTTAGGGCTGCTCGACCGCCTGCTCGCCGGCAAAGCCATCTATCCCGATGACTGCTCGATTTCGAGAGAAGGAGCCGACCAACCTCTTGCTGGAGCCGAGTTGGGCATCGACTTTCTCTTCTTTCTCTCATTGGGCTTTGTCGAGCAGTACGACGATAGTTATCGAATCGCGGGGCATCCGCGCGTGCGTCGCATCTTCGAATCGGTAACTCCAATCGCCGCAGCCACAGACCCCGCGCAAACCTGGCTTCGCCTCTTTGCAGGAGAATCACTAACGCCACCAGAGCAGGAGGAACTCCTCGATCTTGGCTTCGGAGTCGCGCAACGCACAAGCTTGGTGCAAGACCACTGGCTGCCAACTCTCTCTGAAATCGAACTCGGGTATCGCCTTGTGCCGGTTGTTATCGGCATGCGCGCCGCCGGTATCACCGAAGGCTTGCGAGAAGGCAAAGAACTTACCAGTAGCGACTTAAGCAAGAGCTCGCCGATGTGCGCAGCGGGCGCCCTATCCATCCTAACCGCAGCGGGCTGGTGCAAGAGAAACGGCGAGAACTACCGAGTCACGAAATCCGGTGAGCGTGGCTTTAGCAGGGGCCCAGGTCCCTTTGGCATTATTCACACCTACCACCCGTACATGACCAAAGCAGCCGAGCTGCTCGATAGCGGTTCGACGTCAGTTTGGGTTGAGCGCGGTGAGAATGTTGCTGCGAGCCAAGATGCAAACCGCGGAACATTTCTTAGGGCGAACAACGCACTCGATCGCTTTATGGAGGAGACAGGCTTTCCACTGGGTGTCTTTATCGAACATGCAATTGGCCGCGGAGAAGCGACCCGGCAGCGCTATGAACGTTCGGCAAATGCACACATCCGATTTGTCGGCGCAGACCTTGAGGACGCAGCCATCGATGCAGCGATCGAAGAACAGACCGCTGGCAACCTTCCTGACAACATGGTCTTTGTGCGGCAGGCTGACATCGGCAAGCCAGAGCTTCTCTTAACGGCGATGGCCGATGCGGGAATCGACTCACAGGGTGCGGTCATGATTGTCGGCAATGGCTTTCACGAAATCCGCAATCAAACCGACGAGTCCATGAAGGAAGTATTTCGCGGCTACTGCGATGCCGGAATTCTCTTACTCTTTACAGAGGAGAATGCACTCGCCATCGACGACATCCGTCAAACGGCCTGGAATACCTATCATGCGGCATTTAAGTATGTGCACGAGAAGTCGGGCCAAGGGCTTCGCCCAGCAGATCCACGGCAAGGCGTAAGGCTTGGTCGAGGGCTGCGAGCTGCCTGGAGCGAATGTGCACAAGCAGGTGGCTATGTTCGCGCCGAGTCGTATTGCGAGAAAACCCGGACAATCTACCCGTACACGCCAACGAATGGAATCAACCCATCCATCAGCGTGAATCACTTCTTCGTGCCGCGAGATATCGCCATCGCACTTGGTATCACCGAAGCGTAGCGGTGACATTCCAAGGCTGGCGTGAGCGGTTACCAGCTCCGAGGCGTGCTTGCCCAGTCATCAGACTGCAATCGACTCAGTCTCTTCAGCGTTCTCGGTGGGCACGTAGACCTGCACGACGCTCGGCAGTCGCTTCGAACTCATATTGAGGGAACGCTCGACGAAACTCTCGGTTGCCGTATAGCCATTGGCCACAAGCAAGACGCCGGTATCCAGGAAGATGTCTTCGGCGAAGACCATTCCAACCTTCACGGCCTTTAGCGGCATCTCCATTATAGTCCTCGTTTGGCCTGCCTCTGCGGCATTTTGCTCCAAGAGCGCAAGTGCACGTCCATGACCGTGGTGCTTCTCCAATTTACGAAGTTCGGCAATGGCCTGTTCTGGTGTTCGCTTGCACGCAAGCTGATGCAAAAAGCCCTCGGCGACGAGCAGTAGATCAGAGCCTGGTGGCAAGTCGGCTGCATCGCCCGGCGGATTTTGAAATGAATTGAGTATCGCCAAGACGCCTTCGAGCCTAGGAATACTACCCAGGAGTTTTGCTGAGACTGAAGGGATGCTCTCCACCCTTTGAATCTCGTCATCGCTAAGAACGGCTCCACCGTAGAAGCGCTCGGCGAGAGCATTTTCAAGAGTCACACTACCGAGTTGGGAAACCATCGCTGCGACCTCAACCTCCCAGCCCAAGTGCGCATCGCTACGCACCATAAGCTGTCGAACAAGCGAAGTAATTTGGCTTGCACGGCCCGAGGCGACCGGATTGGCCAGTGCCAAGACATCCGTGATGGCACGAACGCTGTTCTTGAGAGTCTGCTCAAGCAAGATCTCCTCAGCGATGAGCAACTGATGATGCGCGACGCCATCATCAATGGCGGCCGTTAGCGTCTTCGGAGGCGTCGGTTTCGTTAAGAAGCGAAAAATTTGCCCATCGTTGATGGCAGCAATCGCGTCTGTAAGACTACTTTCTCCAGTAAGCAGCAATCGCGTTGAGCGAGGGGAAATGTCACGCACCTTCGCAAGAAATTCCGCTCCATTCATGCCTGGCATGCGCATGTCAGAAACGATCACAGCAAACTCAGCTTCGCTTTCGATCAGCGCCAGCGCTTCTGAGCCAGAAGTTGCAGTATGGAAATCAAACTGCCTACGCAAATAGATACCAATTCCAGAAAGCACCGCTTCGTCGTCATCTACGCAGAGGATACGAGCATCAGATTTGGGCTTGCGACGCGACTTTAGACTCATGCTACACCTTCAAACGTAATTTCAGTGGGGAGCGAGGCATACTCGTTTCGAAGCGCCTGCAACTCCTCGTCGCTCAAGGTCATTCCCAGACCGCGCAGCACTTCTCGGTTAAGCACGCACTCTTCAGATGTTAATTCTGAGGCGACGTGAACACTGGCAAAGATTCCTGATTTGATTGTCTTCACTCTTTCGGGATGGTGATGAAAGGCAACCGCTTCGATTACCGGATAGGGCAAGCCCCAGAGCCCGAGGAGGTACGCACCAACCTCGGCATGGCTTACGCCAAAGCACTGCTCTTCCGCAGTGTGCAGGCGAATGCCCTCGTCTTTGGAGGTTTGTGCAGCGAGCGCATGCATCTCTGGCTGATGACAGGCAAGGATGAGTTGTCCAAGTTCGTGCAGCATGCCACTCATGAAGGCCAGCTCTTTGTCGCACGGCGGGCTGAGCAGCTGTGCGAGGCGTGCGCAGGCAAAAGCGCGCTCCTGGAGGCGCTGCATATCAAGCGAAATGCTTGCCCCTGCTGGCGGCGTGAAGACTTCCATTCCCATGACCAAGCTCTTCACCGTGTGAAATCCAAGACGGACCACAGCACTTTCTAGATCAGCAACGCTTCTCGAGTTTGCAAAGAAGCTCGAGTTTGCAACCCGGATGACCTTTGCACTGATGCCAATGTCGGCCTGAATAATCTCCGCTAGATCCTTGGCAGAACTGTTCTCATCCGCAATCGCAACAACCAGGCGATGATAGGTAATGGGGATTGCGGGCAGGTTGTCGATTCCGGTTACGACGGCCAGAAGCTCCTCGTGTTGCAAGAGGCGCTGTAAGTCGTACGCGCGCTCGACGATGTCTGCCAACTCGCACGCATCACAGGGCTTCGCGAGAAACTGATGTGCCACAGGCATAACGCGCATGGCAGCTTCCAATTCCGCATGCCCAGAAAGGACAATACGAACGGTGTCGCCGTGAATCTTCTGAATCTTGCCAAGTAGCTCTGCGCCATCCATCGAGGGCATTCGCATATCAGAAACCACAACATCCATTGGCTGATCTTTTAGAAATGCCAGAGCTTCCTCGCCCGAAGTGAGGAAATGCGTATTCCAGCCCTTGCGATGGCGTCGTAGCCGATTTCGAAGGCCGTCGAGAATACGCCTCTCATCGTCGACAAAGAGCACGTTCAGTTTTCGACTCGTATCCATCATGCCTTCTCCCTACCTTGTGTAGCCCGAGTGGGTAGCAGCAGATGGAAGGTACTTCCCCGGCCCACTTCCGTCTCAAGTTCGACGGTGCCACCGTGATTTTCGACGACGATTCGATGCAGGAGGGCGAGCCCCTGCCCCGTCCCCTTGCCAAGCTCCTTCGTCGTGAAGAATGGATCGAAAATTTTCTCGCGAATATCCTCGGAAATTCCGCACCCTGTATCGGAAACCGACAATCGGACAACATGCTTAGAGTCCATCACAGTCCGAACCGTGATGGTTCCAAGGTCCTCACCGCCAACGGCCTCAATCGCATGTACAGCATTCACAATTAGATTGAGGATCGCCTGATTGATCTCCCCGGTGTGAGCTATGACATCGGGAATTTCCCCAAGCTCCAGTTCGACGTTTGCGTGGTATTTGTACTCGCTGCGAGCAACGTCAAGAGTCGTTCGAACGCTGTGGTTTACGTCGCAGCTAACCTTGTCCTCCGAATCCGGATGACTAAAGTCCTTCATCGCTCGAATGATCTTTGAGACTCGATTAACGCCCTCGAATGCCCGCTCAAATGCCTTGGGGATATGTTCATCCAGATAGGTGACATCGGCATTCTCCTTGGCCTCAGAAACCATTTCCATCGCCTTCGCACGCATCTCCTCGGTGGCTGCTTCACACAGAAACCCGATAATTTCGCCATAGTCCTCTACAAGTCCTTGGTAGTCAGCAAACGACTCGTGAGCGAAATGCGCGTTATCACCAATGTATTGCATTGGAGTATTGATCTCGTGAGCGACGCCCGCAGCAAGTTGACCAACCGCCTCCAGCCGATGAACAACCCGTAACTCATTTGCCAACTCTTCTTGCATACGCATTTGGTCTACGAGTTTTTCGTTCACCTCGATGAGGTGAAGATTGTGCTGATGGACAAGTTCGCCTAGTTCATGAATTTTTAGCGACGCCTGGCGCGCGAGTTCCCAGCGTTGAATAAGAGACGTCGTGGTTTGCCGAAGTTCGACAATGCCAACAGGCTTTTTCAAAAAGAAGACGCGATCCGTTCCTCGAAATGCCGCAGAAATATCATCCCAAGAGTGGTCCGAGTAGGCCGAGCAAATCACCACGCAGACGCGGTCGTCGAGTTCTAAAACCCGCCGAGTTGTCTCGATGCCATCCATGCCGGGCGGCATGCGCACGTCCATAAAAATAACTGCATACGGGGCACCATCACCAAGCGATGCCTCGACCATCTCAATCGCCTGCTCTCCTTGGCTCGCGTGATCCAGTTCAACGACAAGCTCCGATGTGTAGCTCGGTTTTGCTTCGTCATCGCCAAAGAGTTCGGCCTCGAGTTCATCGAGTTCGGAAGTCGAATCGTCGGCGAGCAAGATCTTTCGATAGTCCTCATGGATCGCCTCATTGTCGTCGACGACAAGGATTCGATTGTTTAGCGTGACGGCTTCGGTGCTCGCCGGTCCCGTCAACGCAGCGAGAGCCCTTGGAGGGGGCGTCTCCCAATTCACCGTATCGGTTGTGATTTCAGGCTCTTGCGTTGGCTCGTTCATGCATCCTCGGGTGTGCCTTCGCCAGGCGTACGCACCTAAGAGTGTCTCGGCTCATTTAGCTGTATCTTGAGAGGTGCATAGCTATGACTACAGTCCCGCACAGGCTGTCCGATTCTCCGTGTGGCATCGAGTGCCGGGAAGCGGGGGCCAGGATTGAGTCAATACCAGGAAAATACCGAGGTGACGCTAAGCGACCTAGGCGACGAATTCGGCCCCGATGAGAGCGACGGTGCCCACCCCGGTCTGATGGGCAATCCACAGAATCGAACAGCGGCTCGCACCGGAGAGTCGTATACGACGACCCAGGGAATCCTCGAACAGGCAGATCTCGCCGAAGCCGATTTGATTAAACAAATCGAATCAGCTTCCGAGTTGGCGGCAAGCGACCGGCTTGCGGATCATCGTCTCGATGAGTTGCTCGAGCACACTCGAGTTCTTAAGGAAACAAAGAAGGAAGTCTACTCGCTTCGTACTCGCGTCGTTGAGTTGGACAAGACCATCTTCGCCCAAATCCAACGGCAGGACCTAAGTGAGATCATCCTAAGTACAGTTTCCGATGCCATCGTAACCATTATGGAAGATGGCATGATTCGCGATCTAAACAACGCGGCTGCCACGCTCTTGGGTTGCGATACTTGGGCTGGCCTCGGAGAACCACTCTCAGACTTTTTCGCAATCCCCGAAGACGAAACACCCGATTGGCTTATGAGCTTCACCCATCTTGATGGCCTGCCAGCCACCGAGGCCAGCATACTCAGGAACGATGGGCCCAATATTCCAATCGAGTTTCGAGTGGTGTGCACTGAAGTTGAGGGCGAGAACATTGGCATCATCACGATGCATGATCTTTCTCGAGTGAAACAGACGGCGGCAAAGCTCGCAGCAATGCACAAAGAACTTGTTGGAGCATCCCGACAAGCAGGCATGGCCGAGATTGCCACCGGCATTCTGCATAATGTTGGCAACGTGCTCAACTCGGTGACGGTTTCCTCCGAGCTTATCGATTCCACAGCAAAGGGCTCGGTGCCTAAGAAGCTGCAGAAGCTGGTCGGGCTTCTCGAATCAAACGTAGACGATCTTCCAGGCTTTCTCTCTGGCGGCAAAGATAGGAAAATCATCGCCTACATCAACGAATGTGCGAACCGAGCCTTAGAGGAGCAGGAACGCTTGATTCGAGAGTCGTCGAATATGAGGAAGAATGTCGACCACATTCGTCGAATTATCGCGCGCCAGCAAGAACATGCAGGTGGCGGAATGGCCCTGGAACAAACCACGCTCGAAGAGCTCATATTGGCAAGCTACCGAATCGCAAAAGACTCGTTCGAACCTAGCATCATTATAAATCTTCCTAGGAGTTATCCACACACCCACATATCAATCGATACGCCTCGCACGGTGCAGATCATCACAAACCTTATCAAGAACGCCGCACAAGCCATTAGTCAAGGAAGCCGAGGCCAAGGCACAATACGAATCGGCTGCAGCATCAACAAGGACAAGTCCTTCACCGTCTCGGTCGAAGACGACGGCATTGGTATCTCCGAAGAGCAAATGAAGAAGATGTTTGGATATGGCTACACAACCAAAGCTGACGGACATGGGTTTGGACTGCACGATGCGATCAACTCTGCCAACACCATGCGTGGGAGTTTGATTTGCGAGAGCCCTGGCACCGAGCAAGGTGCAATCTTTCTCTTGGTGCTGCCCTTGTCGCCCACTGCTCCCAAAGTCGACGTACCGCCAGGCCGCTAAACCCTAAGGCAGTCGGAATCGGTGAGAGACCACCACAAACTTTAGAAGGTCCATTTCCGCCGTCTTAAAGCCGTTTGTCCAATTGTTGATGACAAGCAAATGCCCGCTTGCGCCGCGCTGATTGGAAAGGATGCCGATGTGCTCGGGGCCACGACGCTTTGGAAAGGTATCCATGAAGATGACGTCGCCGGGCCTCAGCAGATCGTCCTCATCCGCAAGACGTGTCGTGTGCTCCTGCCACTGCCGTTTAAAGTACGGCAGCAAGGTCTTAACCCGGCGGTGATCAATATTGGCATTGCGCTTTTTGACCATTGGGAACGACGCTGGCGACCGCTTGATGTCCTTCTGGAGTTCGGCCTGAATATCGAGTCCGGCGTTGCGAACAGCGCGAACCACAACATCGGTGCAGACGCCGTCCTCTCGGGGAATGTCGCCATTCGGGTAGTCGATTCGACGATAGCCGCCACCGTAGTTGGCTCCGTTGTGAACCGTCTTAATGGCACCAACCAAGACGTCGAGCACATCGGGAATTCCATCATCGTCTCGGTCATGGGCTTGCTTGGCGACAACTTTGAACCGAGCCGAGTCGAGAAGTGGAGCGAGTTCAGCGGCATCCCCAGGCCGCAGCCCTAGGCTACTGTCGCCAACCTGGACGTGCTTTGAGCCATTCGTCGGATACACCTTAATCGGCCAGTCACCTTCGAAGAGGATCAGTACTCCAAGGGTTGGATGATACTCGGCCCGTACTTGCGAGGGTTGTAAATCGTCGGCCAGGACGATCTGTGTCCTCTCGTTTAGGTCTGAGAAGATGCCTGTGTCCACAACTCCCAATGCAGCTTCCGGCGTCTGAGCTCGAGCCTTTACTTTGGTGCTCGCCTCGCTGCTGGACGCCTTTGGTGGCGTTTGGGGGGTAGCCTCGGCACTAGGTGAGGCGCATGCCGCCCACACCATTACCAACGCCGGAACCCAGGTCATCTTCATAAGGCAATTGTAAACGTCCCAAGTCTAGATGCGGTCTTCGAAAAAAGCGCGGTGGCGTCGAAGTAGCGTAGAACGTGTAGGCGTCGCAGTAAGCCGCCGCAACAATTGCGCATTCATCTTGAGCGCGCGACCGAGAACTTTGCCGAGAACGTGGCACACTTGCTGCTTTGACAAAGCGTATCTGGAGACAATCATGACTAGCAAAGACGATCAGGCAGACGCACTCAACCACATCCTGCAAATGGCGAATGACCTATGTCTCGCCTATGGAACCGCACTGCGGCGAATTGAGGACCCAGAGCTCTTAGCAACCCTGACCAAGCTCGACACCTCGCACGATCGCTACCGAGTTGAACTGGCCGAGTGCGTTACAAACCTTGGCCACACACCCGCGACGAAGGGTGACTTGCACGGCATGCTCGAGCGCGGCCGGGTCGTGGTGGGAGAGCTGCAAGGGGACGAGGGAATCCTTCGTGCGATGGCCAAGAACGAAGCGGAGATGTCTTCGACATTTCGCGAGGCCTTGCATGAGCACACCCTGCCCGCCGAAGCCATCACCATTATTGAACGCGCCTTGGCCCACGAACGAGGGCACACCGAATTTTACAACGGCGCCCTTGGTCGATTCCTGGGCTAGCCTAGAACTCTTCTTAGTCGACGGTAATGCAACCGACCTGAGTGACTTGCGCTGAGTTATTTGCCAGGTCGCATTCGGCGACGGTGACGGCACTGGTGCCATCAACCTCGGCGTAGTAGTCGGTATCATCCACTGGAGCGGTCACCGCTAGCGTTACGACCGTCGAGCCACCAGGCAGTAGCGCCTCCGTTGTGGTGGCCGATCCAAGGTTTGTGCCGGTGTTGTTGGAGCCTTTGTAGAACGTAACTACAGCTCCAGGTGGCACACCAAGTGCGCCAACATTGGATACGCGCGCTTGCAACTCGTGCTGTCCGTTGTTGCAGAGGTTAAGGCCAACCGAGATTCCCAGCGTAAGGTCCGGCGCGTTAAAGACTCCGTCGCCCTGAACGTTTTGACGGTAGTTGTTTAGGCCAGGCTGTAACCAATTATCGACCTCGGTCATTGGCACGTTGCCAGTCGAGTCGGAGTTGGTGACGTGATACGCGTGCTGAGTCCAAACGCGGCGGGTCGGAACCCACTCGTCATTTACATCGCCATAGACAAAGAGCCCTTTGCGAGTGGTGTAGCCCGGATCGTTGCATGCCCCAATATCAGTTGCGACCACCATGATCTCGGAGTTGCCATCGGCGTCGACATCGACAACAAGTGGATACTCGTGGATCGTCGCGTTGCTATTGGCAATTTCAAGTTGAACGGTGCCATCGCTTCCTGAGTACACGCGCATGTAGCACTCATCGTTGTAGATAACTTCGGCTGCGCCGTCTCCTTGAAAGTCAAAGACCGACGAGCCAGTTGCGTTGGAGGAGTTGTCTTGCGTGACGTTGCTCCAACGGGCGTACAGCGCTCCCGCAGCGGGAACCGGATCGCCGCTTGGCTGCACAACTTGCTCACCAGCGCGGTTTAGATCGTAGACCGTGTACGAGCCCGCTCCGGCGACCCCGATTTCAACGCGGCCATCCGCGTCGAAATCGCTAATGGTCGGCGGCCCACCACGGCCACCTCCAGGAAGCGCAATGGACGCGGTTCGCAGCGCAGGATTTGCAATACACATTGCGTCGGTCTCATCGACCGCGCAAAAAGCGAGACCCGTTTGGCCGTTGAGCACGTGCAGTCTGCCGCTGGCGACAAGAACGACTTCGGGCGTGCCATTGCCATCGAGGTCGGCAACAGCGGGATAGCCATCGGCCGTGTCTGCGGTCCAATACTCGTCTAGCGTTACCGTTGGCGGGTCACCCACATTGGCACCATTTACCCAATTCACTTTCCAAGCGTTGCGCCCAGAAATCACTTCGGGAATTGCATCGCCGTCGAGGCGGGCGACCGCAGAGATGCCGCCGTAGTATGAGTTATTGGTTCCAAAGTTTGCACCGAGCCCAGTTGCCCCAGCTTCAAAGACCATCAAGCCATCGTGGTCAAAGATGGTTGCGCCAATAACAATTTCTGCCTGCGGATCGTCGTCAAAATTTACAAGAGTGACAGCGGCGTTTTCGATCTTGATTGGGTAGTCATTGCCCGCAAGGTCGTGAGACTTCCACAAAAATTGGCCAGTGCCATCAATCGCAACAATGAGGCTCCGATTGGCGACGTCGCGAGCTGCGTAGACAATGTCTGGAACAGCATCTCCGCTCACGTCACCGACGGCGATGGTCGAGCGACCGTGCGAGCCGTATTGATTGTTGGCCGGGTCGTTTGGAATTGGCCCAACTTGCACGTCTCCGTTGTCACCACTGAGAATAAGAATTCTTCCGACAGGATAGCTGCCGCCATCTTGCTGGGTAAGATTCACCACAACTTCGGGGAGGCCATCGTTGTCCACGTCGGCGACCACAGGAATCGAGATAATCTCATCGCTCTCGTACGACCACTCAACACCAACATCGAGGTTGTCGAAGTTGGGCACGTGCTCGCAGGTAAGTGGGTCGGGTTGTGGCAAGCACTGCCCGAGCGTCGGCTCACAAAACTCACCCGGCTCGCAATCGTAGGAATCCAAGCAGCTTGCCCCAGGGCTTGCGCAGGTGTCGCTTAGGCAAACTTGGCCGCTTGCGCAGCAAACATCGTTTGACGACCCACAGCGAACGCCCGACTCGCAGGAATCCAAGCAAACATTTTCGATGCACTCATTGCCTTCGGAGCAACAGGTCGCAGGCTGTCCGCAAAGGCTTCCTCCTACGCATTCGTCTTCGCCTGCTGCATCGACATTGCCAGCATCACTCACGCCTCCGCCGGGAACGCCTCCCCCCGTGTCGGAGGAGCCACAACTCGCCATCAGCGCCAGCGCACAAATGGGTCCAAGCAATTCGGATACAGCAAAACTTCGCATGGCTTCATTGTATCGAATTCGAACGCCTTGTCGCCTGGTGGGAGACTGCCTACAGCGTAGGGAAACGTGCACCTGGTGGCCGCGAACGACCTTCGTGGACACCAGGGCGTGGCGAGTTGGAGCTATGCCTTCCAGCGCAGTTGGAACTCTAGCTCTTCTTCACCATCTGAAACTTCGTGCTCGATGGAGAGGGTTGCATCACCGGGAACGGTGAAACGCTTGTTCACAACTTGGATGCGAAACGCCTCCTTCTTCTCGAGGCTATCGGCGAGCCTGCGCAACGTGTCCACAAAGCTCTCTACAGTGCAATCTCGTTCAACGTCTCTATCACTCATATGCATTTATCCTTTGGTGTTTCTCTGTTTCGCGCATCGCGCGGCAGGCCAATTTCCGACACAGCCGACGCGATTGAGAGCCTAGCAGCAGTGCACGGCGCGAGGCAGGCCCTATAGTCGGCGGCGAAGTGACGTTGACGAGAGAAATTGCGATCCCCTCCCACGAGCCGATTCGCATCGCCGTGATTTCCGATACCCACAGCCAAGCGCACCCCGACGCTGTCGGGCATCTCAAAGCAATCGCGCCGCATCTAATCTTGCACGCCGGCGACATTGGCGACGCACATGTTCTAGCGCCGTTCGAAGAGCTCGCCGATTTGCTGGTGGTGCGCGGCAACATCGATGGCAAGGGCGCCGGCCCTAAGGTTGTGACGGTTCGGCTTCACGACGACAAAGGCTACGAGGTGCGCATCGTCATGACGCACATTGCGCTCTACGGTCCGCGCATTCGCCGCGATGCAAAATTGCTGGCTCACGAGCATCAGGCGCACCTTCTAATCTGCGGCCACTCCCATGTTCCCTTCCTCGGCCAAGAAGGCAAACTCATCGCATTTAATCCCGGCTCGATTGGCCCGCGCAGGCCGCCCTTGCCGATTACCTTTGGGCTGCTAGAGTTCGGCCCCGGTCACTCCAGTATTCGCCACATCAATTGCGAGACTGGTGAGCCTTGGCTCCCCTAAGCGCATTATGTGGTTTGTACTCGCAGGAACAGCTCTCATCGTCGTCTGTATTGGTGGCATCTACACACGGCGCCGCACAATGGTCGCCATTGGCAATCTGGGCGGCTCAGAAAAGGTAGCAAGGCGGGTTGGCCTCGCCATGCGGTGGTTTCTCTTTGGATATCCCGCCATCTTTATTGGCTTCGTCATCATCTCGCTCATTCTTGGCCGCGACTCGGTAAGCCTGCCCATCACCCCGTGGATTACCTGGGGGCTCTCTATACCCTTCTGGGTCTCGATGCTTGTCATGCTGCAAGCGCTGCCGTTCTTGATCCTTTTGGACCTGCTAAGCGCCGGCAATCGAATCATTCGCAAACAAACCATCCCAAGGCGCACGCGAGCCATAGCGACCCTTGCGCCGCTACTCTGCTTTCTTCTCTACACACCCATTCGCATCGCCGTAGAGCACGCAAGCCTCTCGGTGCACACCTACTCGGTTGGCTCGGGAAGCGAATCGCTTCGCATCGTCTTTGTTGGCGATTTGCAGCAAGACAATATGACCGGCCCCTCTCGGGCAAACGAATTTATTGGCCTGGTAAACAAGCAAGCTGCCGACCTGATTCTCTCTGGTGGCGATTGGATCAATGTTGGGCCCGACTACATTGGGGCGGCAACAACGTCGGCCGGCAAGCTGCAAAGCCGGCTCGGCACGTTCTCCGCAGAAGGCGACCATGAGAACTTTGCCTACCGCGACAAGGATAAGAGCCTACGAGAAGTTCGGAGCGGCCTCGCCGCCAACAATGTGCACCTGCTTCACAACGAAGTGCGCGTCTTCGAGCAGGGAGGCAAGCGCGTCGCCGTTCTTTTCTTGGCCTACAACTACATCTATCGCACGCCTCCCGATGAAATTCGCGCGCTCATTGCGCAAGGCGTAGGTGCCGACTACACCATCCTCGTAACTCACCAATTCGATGCTCACGTCGCGGCCCTTGCAAACGATAAGGTTGACCTTGTGCTTGCCGGTCACACCCACGGCGGGCAAGTAAACCCGGTGGTTGGCTTTTGGCATGTGCCGCTCGCTCGTATCGAGACCAAATATGTCGAAGGGCGCTACCGGCTTAGCCCTCGCACCGAAGTCATCGTCACCGCCGGAATCGGATTCTCGCTAGCGCCATTTCGCTATGCATCGCCCGCATCCATCGAAGTTATCGATTTGCACTTCTAACGCTGATAGATTCGAATCGTGCCCGCCAACGAGAAAGCGCCCAAAGCGGCACTCGCAACGCTCATCGGCGCCCTCCGCACCAAGCGCTGGGCTGCGCTGTGCGTTGTCAATCTGCGCATTCTCATCGGCTTTGCCTTTCTCCCCGCCGGCGTAAAAAAGCTACTTGGCCAGCCCTTCACCGATCCAGAAAAGACCGGCGCATTTCACGACTTTCTGCACGCCTTTCTCGCCACCGGATCCTTCTATCGCTTTGTTGGAGTGCTGCAGCTTGTTGCCGCTTGCATGTTGATGACTCAGTACTTCGCCTTTCTTGGCGCCGTCGTCATGCTGCCCATATTGGTGGCCATTAGCGCCCTGTGTTGGAGCACAGGCGTCGGCACGCCAACCCTAATTACCGTCACCCTCATGACCGCCGGAACCTTGGGCCTCGTGCTCTGGGACATCGAAAAGTGGCGCGGAATGCTGGTGCCCGAAGGACGCTCGCTCGAGCACCGCATCGAGGCGCCACCACAGGTTCTCGACGGCGTGCTGTGGGCCCGTTGTGGGGCCGCAGTGCTCGTCACCTACGCCATCGCCAGCCTCTTGCACGGCGGCGTCTACCGCCCTCGTGGCGTCGAGCTTGGCAACCCTGCCTTCTATCTTCTGCCGCTCATTGCCCTCTACCCCTTTGTAACCTGGTTGATCGACCGTTCCAGGTTTCGAAATCGCTAGACCGCCGAGCACACACCGGTAGCGCAGGCCACTTCCCCTTGGTACAAGCGAGGCATGTCTGAAGGCAGAAGTATCAAGCTCGATCCAAGCAAAAGAGTCCTATTTCTTACCAAGGACCCGGAGCAGATTCGCCAGCAACTCAAGGGTGACCTAACGCTCACCATGAACGACGTTGGGGTCGACGACCTGCTCGACAACATCAATACCGATGCCATGACCCCAGCTTGGGTTTGCTTTGATTGGGATCCTGAGAAGATTGCGCGCAACGCCTATGCTGGGCTTATCGTCGACAACAAGCGCCTCATCGAGCAAGACGATGTTGCCAATGGCGGCTTTGAAGTCATTGTCTCTGGCTACCAAAAGGGCGTTGGCTCGTCCCGCGAAACGGCCGCACAGTGCGAGGCCTACTCGGGCGTTCGCATTGCAGTCGCAGCGTCCTTCGCGCCAATTCACGCACGCAACAACATCAACATTGGCCAGCTGATGTGCGACCACGCCACGCTCGCTCGTCTCATGGCTGGCGAAGAGCTTTCGATCTCAGAATTTACCCAAGGCCACGACGCCATCACAAAGCACATCATCGAGTCGGGTGGTCTCTTTAAGTTCTGCGAGCGTCTCGACAAGAAAAAGATTTCCCTGCAAAGCCCGGGCACCGCAAAGCGCCCAATGAACATGACCGAGAAGATTCTCGCCAACAAGCTTCTCCCCGGCCAGGGCGAGTACCTCAAGGCGGGCGATGCAGTCATGGTCCATGTTGATGGTGGCTACTCCCACGAGTTCACCAGCGCTCAGGTGCACCACTTTTTGCGCACCGAGTACGGAGCCGATTACAAGATCAAAGATCCATCAAGCTTTGCGGTTTTCGAAGACCATCTCATCTATGCCGATGGCGTCGCGAAGTTCGCGCCCTTCGCCGACAAGATCGAAGTGCTTCGCGAAATGCAGCGCGAGTTTCAAGCGCACACCGGCGTTCGCAACTACAACGCTGTCGACGGCATCTCTCCGGGCATCTGCCACCAAGTTGCGCGCGAGCAGTTTATCGAGCCAGGCGACTTTATTCAGGCAACCGATAGCCACACCTGCATGGGCGGCGCAAACGGTGCCCTTGCGTGGGGCGTTGGCGCAACCGAGTACGCAGCCTTGGCCTACTGGGGCGTCACGCCGCTTAACGTTCCCGAGTCGATTCGCTTCGAGCTTGCCGGGACGATGCGCGCAGGCGTCACCGCAAAAGACGTCATCCTTCACATCCTAAACACGTACGCAAAGCGCGAAGACACGCTCGACCGCGTAATGGAGTTTGGCGGCGAAGGCCTCTTTGGCATGTCTCCCGACGAGCGAGCAACCCTTGCCAACATGGCGACCGAGTGCACAGCGCGCGGCGCGGTTGTGGAATGCGACGACATCATGGTGCAGTGGATGGCCGATAGGCGCCCCGACTCAAGCTTTGAAGCACTAAAAGCAAAAATCGTAGCGCCTGACCAAGGTGCCGAGCACGCCGGCGGCATTCACACCATCGACTTGGCGAGCATCGCTCCAATGGTTGCAACTCCGGGCGACCCAGAAAAAGGCGAGGCATCGGATCCAAAGAACGGCGCAAACATCGATGAAATTGGCGACGTTAAAATCGACATTGCCTACGGTGGCTCGTGCACCGCTGGCAAGTGCGATGACATCGACTTCTACGCACAGGTGATGGCCGAGGCCGACAAGGCGGGCCGCAAGGTTGCCGACTCGGTAAACTTCTATCTGCAATTTGGCTCGAAGGAAGTTGCGCAGTACGCCAAGGACAAAGGCTACCTTGAGGTCTTCGAGCGAACTGGCGTCCACATCATCAGCCCCGGTTGCGGCGCTTGCATCGGCTGTGGCCCAGGTGTCTCGATCAACTCAAAGCAGGTGACCGTCTCGGCGATTAACCGCAACTACAAAGGCCGCTCGGGCCCAGGCAACCTCTATCTCGCATCTCCGCTGACGGTTGCTGCATCGGCGGTGGCTGGCAAGATCGTCGAGTATCGCGCCGGCATGTTTGCCGGCTAGCGGCTTCGCTGTGGCGACTTGGCTTCGCCACATCACAACGTGAATTCATGGTCTTGGCGGCGGCCGGCCATGGAATTCATGTTTCTCTGCGACCTTTCGCGAGATTGCTCGTTACGTATCGCATGAACCGCGAGAGTGCCTCCTACACGTTTCGCAACTCGGGCACGGGAGCTATCGCTATCTACAATGGCGTGTTTATGGCCTTGGTGCTCGGGGCCGCCATGTGGCGCATGCTCGTCATGGATCTCAGCACGTATCGTCCGATGAGCGAGGCAAAACTGGGTCTCATCTCGTGTGGCCTGGTCGTTCTGTGGTTCGTAGGATTTGCGATCGTAAACTCCGTATTAGCCAAGAGGACCATGACCCTAACGGTCGACTCACTTGGCAATCTGCGATGCTCGCTTCCGGGGCAAGCCAATGCCCAGGTTGTAAACAAAGACCGGGTTCAGTGGTACCGATGGCAAGCAAATGGAATGCGCGTCGGCACCGTCTTTGCGATCGAAGTCGCAGGTCGCGTGATCACCGTCGGCGGCTTTCGCTTTGTCTTTGATCACGATGGGTACCTTCCCCAAATCGATCATGCGGACTACAGCACCACCCATCGGCAATTTACCAAGTTGCTTAGCGATAGCCACTGGCTCCCCAGCCGAGAACATGCCACGGCGAGCGTTAACTACGACAACAGCGACCAGGCTGCGTACGTCTCGCAACCGCTGCAGTTCTACTTTGAGAGTTTTACCGGTATTAAAACGACAGTACTAAACGCGCTCCCCCTACTCTCAGGGTTGGCATTCACCATTTTCGTCGCGCCGAGCTTTATGAAGACCGGCACCCCGCACGGCTGGGAATGGTCGCTCATCTACGTGCCAGGCCTGCTTGGTGCGATTGCTGGCTTTACTCTCAGTCGCATCATTCCTCCTATCTCGGCCGGTCACATCACGGTTGATGCCGAGACGATTTCGTATGAACCTCGGCGAGGACAACCCGTGGTCATACGGCGAAGCCAACTGCGCGTGGTTAAGATTACTTGGTTACGAGACTGTGCTGGCCGCGATGGAGAGTTCGCGACTGCGAAGGCCCTGTCGCGAGATTTCCGACGGCCAGCGAAGCTTTCGCATCGGCAATGCAATGCCCGATGCCTCCTTGCTTCGCCACTATAAGGCGCTCAAAGGTAAGCGTCCTGCACACACGCTTGAGCCGGCGTTCTTTGTGCGCTTCTTAGAGATCGCAGCGAACGATGCTCGTCGCCGCTGAGTTGAGCTTATAGAAGCGAGCGCCCCTAGAAGTAACGACGGCGATGCAGTTTTGTCACCTAGCTGTCACACCTAGCCAGCAGTGTGACGGCCATGAAGCTTAGAACTCTTACGGCAGCACTGGCTGCACTTGGATTCGCGATTCCTGCCGCGGCGCATGCTCAAGAGGCGGCCGAACCTGCCGTAGCAGAGCCTGTGGCTGCAGAGCCTGTGGCTGCAGAGCCTGTGGCCACGGACCATAATATTCCCAAGGACAAGTCGCTGATGGCCGAGGGCGAGGCCGAGAAAGCCGCGCTTCACCCAGCTGACATCGAGAACGTGACGTGGAAGCCAGGCACCGGGCTTACGGTGAGCAGCAAGGATGGCCTCTTCTCGGTAGCGACTCGCGTTCGGGTGCAAGTGCGCGGCGAAGTTGCAAACGAGAGTGGCAGCCCTGCCGAGATGGGAATTCTTCTTAGACGCGCTCGACTGCAGTTTAAGGGTCACAGCTTTGGCAAACACAATAAATTCAAAGCAGAGTTTGCATTCTCACCAGCGGATTTACGCATTCGCGAAATTGACGGCAACAATCTCGTTCGCGAAACACCGCTGCTCACTTGGTACATGGAGTTTGACCAAAACCCCAATGCCACGATTCGAGTTGGGCAATACAAAATCCCCTTCTCGCGCCAGCGCGTGATTTCCTCGGGCAATCAGCAGATGGTGGACCGCTCCATCGCCAACGGGGAGTTCAACCTCGACCGCGACATCGGCCTCGATGTGCGCTCGAAAGATCTCTTCGACCTTGGACACTTTCGCTACTACGCCGGCGTCTACAACGGAGAAGGCCGCAGCGCCGTTGGCTTTGGCAATAGCGACCTTATGTACCTAGCCCGCTTTGAGTACCTCCCATTTGGCATATTTAAGGACTATTCTGAATCTGACTTTGAGAGACTTGCCAAACCGGGCCTAAGCATTGGTGCGGCCTATTCATACGCGCCCAATGCCGTTGGCACGAGAGTCAATCGCAACGGGGCACCAACCGATGGCGGCACCACCGACGTGCACAGCGCTAACGCCGACGTGACGTTCAAGTATCAAGGCTTCTCTGCATCGGGCGAGTTTCACTACCGCGATGGCGCCCGCAATGCCGACGAGACCGACCCAAACTTTGAAGAAGCTCGAAACGGAATCGGTTGGTTTGCCCAAGCCGGCTACTTGCTTCCCAGGCAGCCTTTTGAGATCGCTGGACGCTTTGGCCAGGTGATCGCCGCCGACGATTCTTCCCTTGGCGATGCAAACGAAGCAGGCCTTGCCGTTAGCTACTACCCAGGCCAGCACCCCTTTAAGTTCCAGGCGGATGTATTCCAACTTTGGGGCGACGAAGATCTCGCCGACGGCGAGACCAAGGCCCGCGTGCAAATGCAGTATTCGTTCTAGCTTGCTCGAAGTCGTGCAGAGGTAACAAGCCTGTCACCTCAGCGACACAAAGCCCCCCTAGGGTGACACGCAACTAGGAAGAACTATGAAATTTCGCAAGCAAATCACAGTATCCCTCTTTGCCGCAGCCCTCGCACTTCCGGCTTGCAAGAGTGAGAATAAGGATGAATCCTCTTCTGGCAAAACCACTGAAGGCAGCGCCAAGTCCGAGGGTAAGGTCGGTGGCTCGGTCATCAAAATTGATGGCTCAAGCACAGTCTTTCCCATCACCCAGGCAGTCGCTGAAGAATTTCAAATCGAGCGCGGCGGCCAAGCAACCGTCGGCGTCTCTGGCACAGGTGGCGGCTTTAAAAAGTTCTGCCGCGGCGACATCGCGGTTACCGGCGCCTCGCGTCCAATCAAGCCAACCGAAGTCGCCATGTGCAAAGAGGCTGGCATCGACTTTGTCGAGCTTCCCATCGCCTACGACGGCGTCGCTGTTGTCGTAAATACCAAAGCCGACTGGGTCGACCATCTCACCGTCGACGAACTAAAGAAGATGTGGTCGCCGGAAGCCGAAGGGAAAATCTCCAAGTGGAGCGACATTCGCGAAGGCTGGCCCGATAAAGATCTTCATCTCCTGGGCCCAGGCGTCGACTCTGGAACCTACGACTACTTCACAAAGGCCATTGTTGGCACCGAGCACTCGAGTCGTGGCGACTTTGCACCAAACGAAGATGACAACGTCTTGGTTCACGGCGTTTCAAACGATACCGGTGCTCTTGGCTACTTTGGCTACGCCTACTACGCAGAGAACAAAGACAAACTCAAGCTCGTTCCCATCGACGATGGCAATGCAGACAACGGTGCAGGAGCCATCGCGCCATCCCCCGAATCAGTCTCTGGCGGCACCTACCAGCCACTCTCGCGCCCCATCTTTATCTACGTCTCCAGCAAAGCCATGGAACGCCCCGAAGTTGATGCCTTTGTGAAGTTCTACTTAAGCGAAGGCCGGGCGTTGGTATCTGAAGTTGGCTACATCGCACTTCCCGACACAGCCTACGACTTGGTGAACAAACGCTTTGTCAGCAAGACCATGGGCTCGATGTTTGAAGGCGGCTCCAAGGTTGGTGCCACCGTCGAGCAAATGCTCTCTGGCAACTAGCATCCCAAGATAGGAAGTAGAAATCGGATGCTGAGCGCAATTACAGCGGCACTACGAGAAGCGTCGGGCAGAGGCTCTCCACGAGCCGCTGGCGCCGGCGAGAAGGCAATCGAAGGAGTACTGCTCCTGTGTGCCATTCTCTCGGTTCTCACCACTATTGGAGTTTTGACCGTTCTCCTTGTAGAGGCGGTTGGCTTCTTCTCCGAAGTATCGTTCTCGCAGTTCTTTGGCGATACCAAGTGGACACCGCTCTTTGCCAACAAGCACTTTGGCATCTGGCCCCTCGTCACCGGAACTCTTCTTACTTCGGCCATCGCAATTTCCGTCGCGCTACCGCTTGGCCTCATGGCGGCAATTTACCTAAGTGAGTTTGCCGGCAGGCGCACGCGGGCAATCGTCAAACCAACGCTCGAGCTTTTGGCGGGCGTTCCCACCATCGTCTACGGCTACTTTGCCCTGGTCTTTCTCACGCCAATTCTCCAAGCCATCGTGCCTGGGGTTGGCGTATTTAACGCACTCTCCCCTGGCCTCATCATGGGCATCATGATCATGCCAATGATTTCTTCGCTTGGCGAAGATGCCTTGCACGCCGTTCCAAACGCCCTTCGCGAAGGTGCGTACGGGCTTGGCGCAAGCAAGCTTGCAACAATCTTTCGGGTGGTTCTTCCGGCCGCAAAGAGCGGCGTGGTTGCAGCCGTCACCCTCGCCGTCTCACGCGCCATTGGAGAGACCATGATCGTCACCATCGCAGGCGGCGCTCAGCCAAACTTCACCTTCGACCCACGCGGTGCGGTCGAGACCATGACGGCCTTTATTATCTCGGTTTCAAAGGGCGATACACCAACCGGCACCATCGAGTACCAAACCATCTTTGCCGTTGGCTCGATGCTCTTCCTCATGACCTTTGTGATGAACCTTGTAACGCAGCGACTTCTTCGCAAGTCCCGAGGACGAGGGCTCTAAGATGAATCACAACACCATTGATATCTGCGGCAACCGCGGCAAGTTTGGCGAACGTCTCTTTCACGTTGGCTGCTGGCTGGCGATTCTTCTGCCACTTGCAATGCTCGTCATTCTCGTTGCCGACGTTGCCATCGACGGCCTTGGGCGCCTTGACTGGGCTTTCATCAAAGGCTTCCCATCAAGACGGGCACACCGAGCGGGCATTTGGCCGGCGCTTTGGGGAACGCTGTGGCTCGTTGGTCTCACAGCGCTCATGGCAATCCCAATTGGTGTTGGTGCGGCGGTCTACCTTGAGGAATACGGCGACAATCGTCGCCTCGCAAACTTCATCGAACTCAACATTGCCAACCTCGCCGGTGTGCCCTCGGTAATCTACGGTCTGCTCGGCCTCGAAGTATTCGTTCGCATGGCGGGCATGGGTTCAAGCGTCTTAGCCGGCGCCTGCACACTCGCCCTGCTGGTCTTGCCCATCGTTATCATCTCCTCGCGCGAAGCCCTGCGTACGGTGCCCTATGAGCTGCGAGAAGCCGCTCTAGGGCTTGGCTGCACACCTTGGCAAATGATTCGCCGCGTGGTTCTGCCGATGGCACTGCCCGGCATTCTCACCGGCGCCATTCTCTCGGTCTCCCGAGCCATTGGCGAAACCGCTCCGCTCATTCTGGTTGGTGCAGTCGTCTTTATTACCTTCACACCACAGGGCATGGACTCGCAGTTCACAGCGCTGCCGATTCAAATCTTTAACTGGGTATCCATGCCGCAAAAAGGCTTTATGGAAAATGCAGCCGCCGGCATCGTGGTCCTGCTCATTACCCTGCTCTCGATAAACCTCGTCGCGATTTTGCTGCGCAATCGCTTTCAGCGTGAGAAGTACTAATGACCATCACCGAACCCAAGATCGTCGCTAAAGATGTAAAGGCCTGGTTTGCAGAGAAGCAAATCCTCAAGGGCATCGACATGGCGATTCCCAAAAACCAAGTCACCGCGATTATCGGCCCCTCGGGTTGCGGAAAGTCGACGTTCATTCGCTGCATTAACCGGATGCACGAGCTTGTCGACATCGCGCGCTTTGCCGGCACAATCATGTTGGACGAGCAAGACGTTTACCAATCGGATGTCGACCCGGTTCTTCTGCGCAGGCGCGTGGGCATGGTCTTTCAAAAGCCCAACCCATTTCCGACCATGTCGATTAAAGACAATGTCTTAGCGGGCCTAAGAATGACCGGCCGTCTAAAGAAGGCGGATGCGGCAGCGATCGTAGAGCGCTCGCTTGGGCAAGCAGCGCTTTGGGACGAAGTAAAGGATCGCCTCGGAGAGCCCGGTGGAGGCCTTTCGGGCGGCCAACAGCAGCGTCTCTGCATTGCGCGTTCGCTGGCCGTTGACCCCGAAGTACTCCTCATGGACGAGCCTTGCTCGGCCCTTGATCCAATTGCGACGGCCCGCATTGAAGACCTACTAAGCGACTTGCGCCGAAACTACACGATCGTCATCGTGACGCACAACATGCAACAAGCGACGCGAGTATCGGATCGCACAGCATTCTTCTTACACGGCGAACTTGTTGAATACGGCAAGACAGATACGCTCTTCACCCACCCAAGCGATACGCGAACAGAAGACTACATCACCGGAAAGTTTGGATAATGAGCTCTAAGCGCCACACCAATCGCGAATTTGAAACCGAGCTCGCCCTTGTGCGAAGCCAGCTTGTCGAAATGACTCAAATGGTCGAGTCGATGATCGAAACCTCTGTCGACAGTCTTCTTGACGGCGACCTCGACATCGCGAAGACAACCATCAAACTCGACATGGATGTGAATCGACTCGAAGTTGATACCGACGATCTATGTTTAGTGATTCTCGCAAAGCGGCAGCCCATGGCCTCGGACTTGCGATTCATTACCCTCGCCATGAAGATGGTCACCGACCTCGAACGCATTGGCGACCTGGCGGTAAACATCAGCGAGCGCACGCTGGCTCTCGATGGCTTTAAACCCGATGTAGTGGGGCAAACTCTGCGGCGCATGGCGAAGATCTGTAAATCGCTAATCCGCGAAGCTACCGAGGCCTTTGTGGAGCAAGATCCAACCAAGGCCGAGACGGTGATCAAGCGCGATACCGAGGTTGACCAGCTCTACCTAGCGGCTTCGAACGAAATCCAAACGCGCATGTACAACGACCCTGAGTACCTGTACCACGGCATTCACTTGCAAGCTGCGGCCAAGTTTCTCGAGCGCATTGGCGACCACATCACAAACCTCGCCGAACTCGTCATCTTTATGGTGTGGGGCAAAGACATTCGCCACACCGGTAAACTACCTAGCGATGAGAAGGCTGCTAGCACTGACGAGACGCAAGAGTAGCGTGCGCATGCGCCCGACGTTTCGCTCGCTGTGCACCCACCCGCGCCGTCGCCTTCGCTTAACGTTTCTCTTCTAATCAGAAGTAGCAGTATCGCCAGTATCGTCTTCGGGTTTGCACGGCTTTGGCGTGTCTTCGGAATCGCGCTCCGAATCGCTGTCGGAAGCTTCCGAAGATTCATCATTGGAAGATTCAACCTTGTGAGGCACATTGGTTGGAGCCATGTCGGGGATGAGCTTGAGACGCTGCTTGTCGCCGCCTTTTTCCGCCGGCTCGTCTTCAGATATATTCTTACACGGGCGTTTTGCAGCATCGGCCGCTCGCTTGGCGTCCATGTACTCTTTGGCTTTGGCGTAATCTTCCGATCGGGTTAGCACCTCCTCGGGAACCTGCTCATGGTTCTCCTTGGTTCTGCCCGGCTTGCCATCGTCACCTTTGCGCTCTTGAATGCGCTTGGCATGATCCGGATCGGCCAAGGTCACGAGTGCCGCTGCCGCCGCGGTCACTGCAGCGGCCTTCGCTGGATCCACGTGTGGCACCTGGCCACGGGCTCCCTGTCCACCACCACAGGCGCTGGCAACAAGCAGTGATGGCAACAATGCAAGAGCACGCATATTGTCGTCACTGTAGCGCAGTTGCGGTATGCCAACGTGGCAAACCTCGACTGTGGCGTCAGAGCCCACATGAGTTGGTTGTATCCGTAGCGGTATCGCAATTTAAGCCCGGCAAATCGTGCGCTTGGCGCCAGAGATTCGATTTCTGCTTGTTTCACCCCCGAGGCAAGGATAAATGGCCGGTATGCGCTTTGTTGTTGCGGCCCTCTACCATTTTGTCGACCTGCCCGAGCACCAATCTTTGCTCGAGCCGATGCAGACGTTCTGCAAAGCGCACAACATTCAGGGCACCTTGCTCCTAGCGGCCGAAGGCATTAACGGCACCATCGCCGGCAGCCGTTCCGAGGTCGATGCAACCCTCGCGTATTTGCGTGCCATTCCAGGGCTTGCCGACCTCGCGCACAAAGAGTCGTTCTGCGAAATCGCCCCGTTCTTTCGGCTTAAGATCAAGCTGCGCAAAGAGATTGTCACCATGGGTCTAGACGACGTGCGCCCAGTCGATCGGGTTGGCACCTACGTCGAACCCGAAGAGTGGAACGCCCTCATCTCGCAAGAAGATGTTGTGCTCATCGATACGCGCAACGACTTTGAAGTTCGCGTCGGGCATTTTGAAAACGCGGTCGACCCCAATACAACTTCGTTCACTGAGTTTCCCGACTACGTTTCAGAAAACTTATCCCCAAAGAAGAACAAGCGCGTTGCCATGTACTGCACGGGCGGCATTCGCTGTGAGAAGGCAACCTCACATCTTCTCGAGCAAGGCTACGACGAAGTCTTTCACCTTAAGGGTGGCATCCTAAAGTACCTTGAGAAGATTCCCGAGGCGGAGAGCATGTGGAAGGGCGAGTGCTTTGTCTTTGATAGGCGCGTAAGCGTTGGGCACGGATTGGCAGTTGGCTCGTACGAGCTGTGCCACGGCTGCCAAAGCCCACTTTCGCCCGAGCAACGCGAGCACAAAGACTTTGTCTTTGCGGTCTGCTGCGAGTACTGCGCCGATACGATGACGCCCGAGCGTCGCCGTGGTCTTGAGATGCGGCTAAACCAAATGAAGCTTGCCGAATCTCGAGGCGAGAACCACCTTGGAATGGACCAAGACCAGATGTATCGGCGTCGCAAGGCCAAAGAAAAGGCCAAGGAAGCCGAGCGCATTCGCCAGGGCCACACTCGCGACTAGGCGAGCCTTGCGAACGCTCACCAAGCTAGCGGACGTTCGCCAGGCACTACGCTAGCGATCAAAGTCGCTCGCATCGTGACGCTCCGCAAGCTGCTCATCCTCGGGGCCCCAGGTGCGGTTCACTCGGCCACCACGCTTTACCGCAGGGCGTTCGGCAATTTCCTTTGCCCAGCGAATGAAGTGCGTATACGAGGCTGTATCCAAAAACTCGTGCGCCCCATTGTACGCCTCGGTAAGAGCAATGCCGCCGTACCACGGCCAAATCGCAATATCGGCAATCGTATACGCATCGCCAACCATGTAGCGATTGTGCTCGAGATGCTTGTCGAGCACATCGAGTTGGCGCTTGGTTTCCATGGCGTAGCGATCAATGCAGTACTCGATTTTCTCGGGGGCATAGGCGTAGAAGTGCCCAAAGCCGCCACCGAGAAACGGTGCAGCACCCACCTGCCAAAACAGCCACGACAAACACTCGGTGCGCTGCGCAGGATCTGTTGGCAGCAAGGCTCCGAATTTCTCTGCCAGGTACAACAAGATTGCCCCCGACTCAAAGACCCGCTGCGGCGTATCGCCACTGCGATCGACAAGGGCGGGAATCTTAGAGTTTGGATTGATGTCTACAAAGCCGCTTCCAAACTGCTCGCCGTCGCCAATGCGAATGAGGTGAGCATCGTACTCGGCGCCAGCCTTGCCAAGCGCTAAGAGTTCTTCTAGCAGCACAGTAACTTTCACACCGTTGGGCGTGCCCAACGAGTAGAGCTGTAGAGGATGCTTGCCGACAGGAAGTTCCTTCTCGTGGGTTGCCCCTGCGATGGGCCGGTTGGTGCTAGCAAACTTGCCGCCGTTTTCTTTATCCCAGGTCCAGACTTTGGGTGGTGTGTAGCTTTCCATCGCGCAACTCTAGCTCAAGTCGCGAATGTCGCTAGCTGTTATCCCGGGCCACCGCGCCATCTCGGCGACGACGATAGTCGCTGGGACTCGCCCTCGCCTTTTGGTACCTTGCCTTCATGAATCGCATGCGGACTGCGTCGGCACCCCTTCTCATTGCCGCGATGACTGCGAGCCTAGGGCTCCTAAGTTTGGGATCGTGCGCAGTTCTCGCAAGTGCAAACAATCAGCACACCGGTGGGGATGGCTGCGTCGGGCGAGGATTTCTGGCTGTGGATTTGGTCGCCCTGGCGGGCACAGGCATCGGCGTGGCTGCGTCGGGAGCGGCGGAGGATTCAAAGGCCTGGCTTCTCTTGCCTGGGACCTTCGCCGCGAGTCTCTTGCTGGGTGTCATTGAAGCGAATGGCTGTGCCTCGTCGGGCAAATCCGCGAGTGAGAGTGGCTACAGGCGAACACCAAAGCCGTCGCTTCCCGAGGCAGAGTCGGGCGAGTCTGCAGCCGGCACAACGCCCACAGGGCTTGGGATGCGCGGCTCCAAGACCGTTGAAGAAGAAAACGCATCTAGCGAGGTGCCAGCGCCTCCCAATGCGCCTGTGCCACTCAAGCTTCGCCTGCCGACCTCTGCAGCTGATGAGGACGGGAAAGGCTGTCACGAGCGAGGCTACTCCTGCCCCGAGGGCCACGTGTGCCAGCAAGGCGCCCTCGCCGAGAGCCTTTGCGTGCCGCGGCCAGACCCCGAGGAATCGAGCAACCGATAGGTGTCTGCGAAAAACTCGCAACGAGTTTTTGGCCCCTGCCGCTAAACGCAAATATCGAAGGCCGGCAAGGCAAAACTGCAACGACCACAACATCGACGCCTGCGACGCGGTCCCGCCCCTGCCCCTGCGAACAACATCCACTTGCACGATAGAAAGTGTCCACGGAAACGGATCAAGCCCAACCTCGTTGAAATTCTGCGATAGGCTTCCGCCGACCACCACACTGTTGGTCCTTCCTTTGATCGAGGAGTTCGTATCGACAACGTGGCAAAAACGCATCGGCAGGCTGATCTTCTGACAGCCAAACTGCGAGAGTGGATGTCACTGGCCCAATTGCCTGGACTAAGCATCCGGCTTGTCCGCGCAGGCGCCCCACTGTTTAGTTGCGATCTGGGAGTGAGCGATGTGGAAAGTCGGACGGCGCTCACAGCGAGCCATCGTTTCCGATTCGGGTGCCTGACAAAGTGTCTAGTAGCGCAAGCCGTTTTGGAGCTGGAGAAACTTGGCCTCGTGGAACCAGATGCTCCTGTGGTGCGTTTTGTCCCCGAGCTTTCGGGGACCGGCTTCGGGGCTATCACTATTGAGAACTTGCTAACCCAGGCATCAGGGCTTGCACGTGGCCACTTTCAGCTCGAGCCTGTAGACGACATTGAGACCCTTGGCCGGCTCTTAACATCGCGCTTGCACTTCGTCCCTGGAAGCCGGCGCAAGTACTCACACTGGGGGCATTTTCTTTTGGGGCGGGTCATCACCGCCGCAACTGGGACCACGCCCGAAGCATTCATCACGGAACGCATCCTCCGACCGCTCGGGATGAATCGTTGCCAGTTTGATGGCGCCCCCGAGTGTACGCGGGACCTGGTAGAGGGCTATTGGTCGGGGTGGCGCTTCGGTCCTCCATCTTTTGGTAGTCCCTTAGAACGAAGTACTCACGTGCAGATACCGAATTGCGCGGGTGGCTTGATCGGTACTGCGGATGAGGCAGTTCTGTGGCTCGCCAGCCTGATATCAGGGGAGAGCACTAGTTCGGTCGGCGCCCCCACAGTCACCGACCGCCTACTCGAGTTGCGGGCTAGAAAGAGCTATGTGTACACCGTCGGCGGATTCGCCGTCGACGTTCTTGACGACGGCGTCTGTCACCACTTTTCGGCTTTTAGCTCTGGATCGTCCTGCTTCGCGTTCATGATTCCACGCACGGAGCTCGTGGGGATTGCTCTCTGCAACAATCAGGCAGTACATCACGAGCTGCGTCATCTTCTGTCTGATCTATGTCGCGAAATCGTCGGAAGCGAGTCGCTGCCACCCGTTCGCACCTGGAATGGAGCGCGGGAGCTGGGACTTGAAGATGAGGCGGCAACCGATTGTCGTGCAGATGTGCCAACACACGTTTACAGCGCCAGGGATGAGGCACGGCGTCGGGAATCTCACGACACGTCATCATGGTCCGACCTTGTTGGCCAGTACCACTACCCCGCAATGGGGATGGCAGAAGTCACCCTTGAGGATGGCCATGTCTACATCGATTATGGCGACAAGAGTGGCTGCGAACTTCGGCCGCGACGTGGCCTGCGTTTCACGCACACGAGAGGCCCGTTCAGGCGCGAGGTCGCCGAGTTTCATCGATCGTCAGAAACCGGCCGAGTTGACCGCTTCATGCTGGGCAGGATGGTGTTTCGCAAGCGCACCGCTCGACGTGTTTGAACACCTGTTTGAACACACCGACACACGCCGCCCCGCGCCGCGGTTCTCGTACGCCTGACGATCGCGCTACGAACTACTCGCAGATGGGTGCAGAGCATGCGCAGGTCTGACCTAAGAACGGCATTCCTAATCGGCGTCCGGGTTCACGGCAGAGTTCGCCTCATGTCGACGCGCGCCACGCCTCGACTGCGCCGCCACCTTACGAGCTGAAGTGCCACAAATGGCGAGCATGGACAGGAACGAGCATTCAGTAGGATTTCGCGTGGTGAAAAAATCCATACAACGCCCCCGCATTTCCGGCAACGGGCAGGTAATCTACTTAGGCATTGTTCTGACAAACAAAAGAAAAAAAATCGCAATAGCATACCACCGGCAGACTGAAGTTGTGTTATCAACAAAACCACCGGCACAGGAGAGAGAGTGATTCCATGAACACAACAGTTTTCCTTCAGCAGTACGCAGCAGGTCGCCGAAACTTCAGCGGCGTGAACCTTCATACAGCGGTTCTCCGAGGGGTAGATCTCAGAGGAGTAAACCTCAGAGCGTCGAACCTCAAAGGTGCAAACCTCAGAGGTGCAAACCTTAGAGGTGCAAACCTCAGAGGTGCAAACCTCAGAGGTGCGAACCTCAGCGGCGCGAACCTCAGTGGCGCGAACATAAGGGGCGCAAACGCCAGAGCAGCGAACCTCAGAAGCGCGAACATAAGAGGCGCAAACGTCAGAGCAGCGAACCTCAGAAGCGCGAATCTCAGAGGCGCAAACCTTAGAGGAGTAAACCTCTCAGAAGCGAAGCTCAGGAGTGCGAACGTCAGAGAGGCGAACCTCAAGGGAGCCAACCTCAAGCACGCAAACCTTAGCGGTGCGAATCTGATCCGGTCGAACCTTACAGGAGCCAACCTCTCTGGGTCGAACAACGCCGGAGCGAACCACTCGGGTGCAAACCACTCGGGTGCAAATCACTCGGGTGCAAATCACTCGGGTGCAAATCACTCGGGTGCGAATCACTCGGGTGCGAATCACTCGGGTGCGAATCACTCGGGCATGAACCGTAGCGGTGCGAATCTCTCGGTTTCCGAACGATAGTCGAAGGACGACTCTGCACTGCTGTCTAAGAGCAATGGTCGTTCTTCTAAGTGAACAACAAGTAATTCTAGATGGAGAATGATTGACATGAACACAAATGAGACAAGCGCGAATCCATCGTGCTTTTTGACAACCGCCACTGTTGATGTGATGGGTATGCCCGAAGACTGTGAGCCTTTGACGCTCGCGCGCTTCCTCCGCGATGAGAAGATGGTCACCGACAATGAGCGGGCAGCTGTAGACCTCTATTACAAGGTCGCGCCAAAGGTTGTCGTTGCATCTAATGATGAGGAATGGATGCTCTTCTGGAAAAACCACTTGCGTGAAATCACGGCGCTGGCACGCGCCGGCGAGTACGAACTCGCCAAGGATATGTACACGGTGGCGACAGCAAAGCTGGTTGATGCGAAGAGCACTAACTACGCAGACAAAGAAACGGTTGACGACGTGTTCGACTTTGGCATGGACAAGCTCTTTGGTGGCGACTTCACCAAAGGCATGCTCCCGTACCCAGTGCGGTTCGGCTTGCTAAAGATGGGCATGAAGACCTGGGCGTCTATTGAGAACCTCAGGATTAGAGCGCAGAAGCGGAAGGTAGCGCACATCCTCAAGCTTTGAACGTCAAGCCTTGAACCGCGATGCCTGAGTTGTGAACTGGAGTTATTTATGAGTCTTCCGCGTCTACTCGACCCATTCAGGCTAAAGAGCTCAGGGTGGGTGTATGGGTTCCGCCTGATCCGAAACCGGGTCGAGTTCACAGCCGATCCGGAGCGAGTTAAGGAATTCTCTAAGTGTCCCTTTACTCGCTCTCAGATGACCATGGATATGTTGACGAGGTTCCACCTAAGCAACCAGTCAATTGTGGTCAGTGATGACGAACACGCTGCAACTATGAGGAAGACGTTTCGCGACTCTCTGCCCTCCAGGGAACGATTCGCAGTCATCGCAAAGGATCTGGTCGAGGAAGTCCTCCCTCGGCCGTCCGAGGGGAACGCAGGTGCAGAGCTTCATCTCTCAAACGCGCTCATCCGTTCTGTGTACATCAGCCTGCTCACGCACATGCTCGGTGTCCAGGTAACTCAGGCAGGGCGAGACTATGTGCGTGACGCTAACATTCAATCGGGTTCTCGCCCGATGCAGCTGGACGGGATCATGTATGCGTTGGGGGTCGTGATTCCTCGCTGGGCCCCGATGCGCAAGATTGTTGAAGTTCTGAGGGGAGACCACCACACAAGACGCATCGCCGCAGATCTGGAGAAGTTGATATTCGAGGACTCAGTCCCAAGTGGCCCGGACACTTGGTATGCAAATCTTCTCCGCATGAAGTCGACTAAGAAAATTTCTGGCGTGCAATTCAGGGGTGAACTTACGAGCATGCTGGTGTCTTCATTCAGCCTATCGGCAGCCATGAGTTCTATGTTGTTGTGTGTTGCCGCACGACCTGAGTATGTCTCCAAGATCCGCAAGGACCCTGGCCTGGCAAAGTGTTTCGTCAATGAAGTACTCAGGCTCTACCCGCCCTTTCGCCAGTTCGGCTACGAGCATAAAGGGGTGTGGGACAAGACAAGAACAGAACGCGCAAAGCTCACCTCAACAGATCTCATGCTGACAATTTTTGCTCTCCACCGGAACGGGGCTGTGTGGAATACCCCCAACGAGTTCCGCCCAGAAAGATTCTTATCATCCAAGGCGGCTTGGGGACGCAAGTATCTTCCCTTCGGCATGGGGAAACGAGCGTGCTCTGGTCGGCTCTATTCAGAGTGGCTCCTCTGTCACGTACTTATGTACATCTGTTCGGAGGAGTGCCAGGTAACCCTTGGCCTCCCAGACGATTTTGCGATGGACAGCGAGGGGCTTCCAGTGGGGCTCCCCGGTCGCCTGATCTCTTTCCCGGAGGATGATCGAATCATTCTTCAAGCAAAGCACCCCTGCCAGGATCTGGCGGGAGTTGCATGACCTGAGTGTGTGCAGTTTGCGGGCAATACTGCCCGTCTGAGCATCTCACAAGACGAAATCAACTACCGAAGTATTCTTACACACGAGAATAGGAGCTAGAAATGCGCGATAACCTGAAAAATCAAGAGACCTACGAGCCCCCCTTCGCCGATGTACCGCAGAGTAACTGGAGAGTTGAAGGGGAAGGCGGCGGCGGTACCGCAGGTGGCGGTCTCTCTGCCGGTACCGTTGCCAAGATCATCCTTGCTGTTGGTGGGGCGGCGTCCGCCATCGTCTTGAGCATCTTGAAATCAATTAAGGACGCCAAAGAAGATGCCTTCTGGAACCATCCGTACAAGTGGTGTGCCGACGATATGTCTGGCAAGGGCAAGGATTACGGCCTCGCCGTGCTTGTCAAAGTCCAAGCAAAATTTCAGACGAAGCCATCAGAGGTGACCAAGGGTGATGACTTCGTGAAAACGTGGAGCAAGGCCGACAAGAAAGCACTGGGCAAGACACTCTCCAGTTTGGACTCTGTTGAAAAAATGACTGCCTATATGGAGACCTATGAGCTCAACGGTACCAAGGTTCCGTTCATCCCAGGCTCATCCCTTGTGGCGCTAGTTGGGAGCATATTCGGATAGCTGTCAGTTCGTGCTGGCTTGTTGCGGGATTACTCGCTCCAAGTTGGCCGCTAGTAGTGACTGACAAAATTATCTGGACGAATCGACACACTTGTAAGGCAGTTATTTGATGAACCCAAAGGCCACAACAAATACGGCGGAGAGCCAAACGCTCAATCCGCTGTTCTCCCAGACAGGAGTCAACCTTGTCTTGCAGCTGTTGCGGGCAGGAAGTAGCGATGAGGGCGTGGCTCTGCGGGCTGCTCGTATTACTACCGCTATGCGGGCCGCCGACGACGTGGACCTTTGGGGACTGCTTGCTGACACGTTCACCGCTGCCCCTCACTCGGCCGGTCCTCAGTGGAATGCCGATATGTGTGAAGCGCTGATTCGCGCTTGTGTTGAGCTTCGATCTGGTTGCGACGGCCAATCTGAGGCGTTGGCCGCGTGGCAGGTCCGGTGGCAGCAACTCCACCGCATCGAACTGGGTCGTGCCTTGTGCTCGGCCCAAATCGGCACATGGGCTGATGCGTGCCGATTCGCCCAGGTCTGGAGCTATGGGAGGTTTCCGGTTCCGCCGTTCATAGGAACTGCCGAGCTGGTCCTACAAGCCGGAGGTCCTGAGATCTCGAGCAACAAGCTCATCCAGCCCCAGAGTGCCATCCCCTCCTGTCTCGGCACGCGTACCCCTGAAGCTGTTCCACCGTCTGGCCGTCACGTTGACCCACGACAACCTGTCGTCGTCGTCGCGCCCCAAGACGACGAGCTATCGTTCAAACAATACGGAGCATCTCGCCAGTTGCTTTGGGCGCTCGACAAGAGTGGTCTGCCGTGGCGTCTGTGGGAGCCGTGGACATCGTTGGACACGATCGATCTCGACGCTGTGCCAGGCGTGATCTTCTGGAGCTACGGCCCCCTGGCAAACGACTACCTTCACCATGCGACGACCTTCGAGCGGATGTGCCAAGCGCGAAAGGTTCCTATCCTTAACAGCGTCCTTGCCGGTTGGGACACACGGCACTCAGCAGCCTTGCGAAAGTGGCAAACCGCGGGCATTCCCTGCCCCGCCCATGAAAAGTTCACGTCAGTTGCCGACATCGGGCTTCAGTACCCAATGATCCTCAGGACCGATGGCGTTCACGTGGGACGTGGAATGTACAAGGTGGAGAATCGCCATGAAGCAGAAGAGGTGATGGCTAGGGCGCGGGCCGCTTATGTCGCAGGGGATGAGAGCACGTTGGCGCCCCCAAATCTGGCGATTGAGTTTGTCGATGTACGAGGTGAGGACGGCCTCTACTCCAAACAAAGGGCCTACGTCGTGGGCGGGTCGATGATTTCACGCCACCACGTCGTTGGAGACCATTGGCTGGTGAACCAAGAGTCGGCAGCCGCTACCGCAGGCGCCGATCATTTGTCCCGAACGAACGAAGAGGAGGACCCTGAACTTATCATCCGTGCAGGACGTGCCACGGGCTCTGATGTGGCAGCCCTCGACTACAGCAAGAGAGCCGACGGCAGCTACGTGTTCTGGGAATCCAACCGATACTTTTCCATGGTTGGAGACTCGGGCTACTCCCGTCTTTTTCGTCCTCCCCAGCAGCCCAAGAAGCTCGGCCGACGAGACCGAAGACTCGGTAAGGCGCTTCTGGCTCTTCTCCAGAACAGGTTTGAATGTGCAGGGAGTACAAGCTCGTGACTCGTTTAAGGACTGGTCTTTCTCTTAGGCCCTTCGGGGCATCGCTTAGGTTTCACCATGTCAATAATTGATTTGCAACACGTTCATGAAGAGCGATGCGGGCTTGCGGCTCCGTCCCATATGGCCCAGGGCCCACTCATGACGGGATTGGCCCACCTTCAGGCGTGGCTTGCCGACGACATGGAAGAACTTGATGTCGCGATCCGTTCGAGCTACGGCATCACCAAAACAGGCGTTCTCAAGAGCAAAGTGGGCCAGGCTGCCCAATACATAATGCATCTGCCCGGCAAGCGTATCCGCCCGCTGTGTGTGCTGCTTGGGGCTCGAGTCGGTGGGCGAATGCTCGACCAGACGGTCAAGGACATGGCCGCCGTGGTTGAGATGGTGCACGCGGCCACTTTGCTCCACGACGATGTGTTGGACGAAGGTACAAGTCGGCGGGGCGCACCGGCGGCACGACTCGTGTTTGGCAACCCAGCCAGCGTGCTTGGTGGCGACCTACTCCTACTCAACGCGATGAGGATCGTTGAGAGGTCGGACGATAGGAGATTGCTGGAACACCTGATCGACACCATGGAAGAGATGATCTGTGCGGAGTCGATTCAGCTCGATCTCCGGGGCACCTTCGATACGGATCGCGAAGCGTATCTCCAAGTGATTCAGGGTAAGACAGCAGGGCTATTTCGCTGGGCCTTCACCGCCGGCGGAACTGTCGGCGGAATGTCTGACGAAGAAATCGTGACACTCGGTAACATCGGCAATGCAATCGGGCTCGGCTTTCAACTCATGGACGACCTTCTGGACTTGAGCGGCGACGCGACGTTGCTAGGAAAAGAACCCCTCGCAGATCTTCGGGACGGGAAGCTCACCTGGCCGTACATTATTGCGGCCGAACGCGACCCCAACGTCCTAGAGTTGGTTAAGAATTTCGTGAGCATGTCCGAAGACGGGCGCGAGGTATCTGCCACGCCTGTCATCCAAAGCCTCAAGGCTACCGGCGCCCTTAGGGATACGCAGATATTTGCGGAAGAACAGGGCAAGAACGCACGGGCCTGGCTCATGAGCTTACCTGCGTCGCAGGCACGGGACGCTATCGAGATCGTGATCAACGCTGCCATCAACCGCAACACCTAACGACGTGGGATGTACGACTAGGCTGCTGCGAAACACCGAATTGACGAGATAGCAGCCGCCTATAAAAGGAGGAACGATTATGAAGAACACAATAACGAAAGACACGAACATGCTCACACGAACAAATTCCGAAGCGCCTATTCTTCCTGCAAGCAACTGGAGGATTGAGGGTGAAGGCGGCGCGAGCGCAGGCGGTGGGCTCTTGCCTGCCGTCGCAAGTGCAGTTATCGGAGCTGTTACCGCTGGGACTCTGGCCGTTATCATCGAAGAAATTAGCAAGGGGGCAGCCACCGATGAGTTCTGGGAGCACCCGTACAAATGGTGCGCCAATGATATGTCGGGCAAGTCTAAGAACTATGGACTCGCGGTGCTCGCAAAGGTGCAGGCGAAGTTTCAGACGAAAAAGTCTGAGGTCACCAAGGGCGATAACTTCATCAAGACCTGGAGCAAGGCTGACAAGAAGGCGCTCGCCACTACACTTACAAGCTTTGACTCTGTTGAGGAGATGACTGCCTATATGGAAACCTACGAGGTCAACGGCACTACGGTCCCATTCATCCCAGGATCCACATTCATTATAACGATCGCACAGATCGCGCTTTAACCCACGCTGGGAGCCATGCGCCTTGAAACGACGTGACTTTCTCCTGCTGGCGAAGGAGTGCGGAATTGAGAAAGCCGTCCCGTTTTCGCAGCGGGCATGGCGACGTCGCCACTACGCCGTCAATCCAGGAAAGCTATGCTCTGGGCTCACGCACTTCTGGCTGGGTGAGATGCTCTGTCGTCGCGGTCCCCTCCGACAGCTCCGGGCGCCCAACAACGACGCACTCGAACGAATAAGACAACTCCAGTTTCACAGCTACTACCCGAGTTTTCCAAGGGGACACTTGCTGAGCGACGTGGACAGAATGCTGCTCAAGCGGAAGTATGGGACCTGCGACTGGCCTGCCATCTCCCGGCAAATCAAGGAGCAGAGTGGTGGAGATAGCATTCTATACGACATCGCAGAACTCTATGACTACGACTCCGCAGCAGTCACAACGTTTGAACACTTCCCTGGTGTCTTGCCCGACTTCTCAAGCCCACTACCAGGCTCAGCCGCCCTCGTTGTGCTCCGCTATCGCCAATCGGGCGTAGCGACCGGTCACCGCATCGCGTACTACCTCAGCAAGAGTCGCCACAGCTACTTCTTCGACCCTAACGCCGGGGCAATCCTGGAGTCTCGTGAGTCGGTGTTTCACAAGTGGTTGAGCGCGTACCATGAGGCCTCGCCTTACCCGGTGATCACCAGCCCTAAGGACGGGCCGGCACTTAAACTCTACCTGCTAAACGGCGCCAGCATGTCACTGACGATGAAACGTTCAATCGTTGACCGACGCCACCCGCAAAGCGCGAAAAATGCTTAACCGCTGTTCATTCGAGCATACGAGGACCTAAGAATACTACCTAGTCTCCAAGTAAGCCCGTTCTCGATTTAATGTCGATACTGGCCACGCTTCAGAATGCTGAGCATTCTCGGTCTATCGATTCCCATCGGCTTGCCTCGGCTACAAGCATCGCACACGCCTCGCTCCAATCGTCCTCAATACGATCCCCTCAATGCGTTCCCGGCAAGACAGCCAGGTCGATGCCCTCGGCAGCATTGTTGGAGGTGCCCGAGAGGGGGCAGCCTCAAGAATTCACGAGTCGGGCCCTTGGTATCTTCTGCTTATCAAGAGAGTGCCGAATCATCCTTCCAAGGCCCTCATAGCGCAGGGCTCTTGGAATGTAGATGATCATGAGTGCCAATACCGTCGGTAGAAATGGCATAGCCATGGAATTGGCAACTCGACCTGCAAGCCTGGCTAGGTAGAAAAACTCCAGAGCCCACAAGCCATAAAAGAAACCGCCCGCGAGCAGGTAGGAGAGCCCCAGTTGGTTAAGACTGGCGAGCCACGTCGAGGGCGAGAGCACAGCAGAGATACTCTGAGTGGTGGCACCGATGGAAATTAAGAGGGGGTACAGAAGAATTCCCATTCCCAAGAGGAGTTTTGGCCCCAACGCCCATTCTCCAGGAGTTGGGCCGTACTCGGTTCCAACAGCGTAGAGGTCAGTGAGCGCGCCACCGGCCCAATAATTGGCCGCAATGATCGGCAAGACAGCCAAAAAAACCAGAACCAGCGGCAAAAACACGTCTTCGAAAGGAGAGAAGATCTCAAACCGCGGGCCTTGATTGCTTCCAAGGGAAGCCTCGCGGGTGATGCGAAAGAAGACTCCTGCCTCGGCGCCGGCCACAAGGTACCCCGCCAGAATTATCCCGACCGGCCCGATTGCGGCCACAAGGAGGGCCAAGCCGATAAGTGAAACCCACAGCGATTTTCTTTTCAGAGCAGTGAGGATCTCGGTAGCCAATTGCAGTGGTCCTGACAGCATTGCGAGAACGTTATTGCAATGGCAGCGAGAACGCACGAACAAGTTATCGCACGGCTCTCATAACTTCTCTTGCTACCGCCCGTCGCCGCAATAACGAACCAGAACCCATCACCGGAGAAGACTGGCGCTCGACCGAGGCCTGGCGAGCCCATCGGCTAGAAGCGTCGCCCCTCGAACTTGGGAATCATCTCGTCTTCTAGTACGTTTGCAACGAGACATGACTTTCAACCGATTCCTAGTTTTCACGATTCTGCTTGTGGCCCCAACTCTAGCCGTAGCTGACGTTGGCCCTAAGCCTGGCGCCTATGAGTGCCGAGTGGATAAGGGCTACAAGTTCCGCCCATGCACTCTTAGCGTCGACAAGAACAACGTAACTCAGCTCCAGTTCTCGGGTGGGCTGGTCGGATTGAAGGGCCAATTTTCGGCCATTCAAGACTCCAAGAAGAGTGTGTACTTTGAGGGCTCCCTCAGTGAGAAACGACCATTCGGGTGTGTTTCCTGTGCTGAGAAGTGTTCTGAGCCTGGCGCTAACTGTTTTTGCAGCGAGATCCCGGCAGAGGGGACAGCCGAATGCGTGGCGCAACCAATGCACTCGGTTATGACCAAGAAAGGGGCGGGCTGGAAAGGCACGCTTCCACAGCGAGTTTACTCGGTGGAGTACGAAACTCTCAAGCCTGGCCAGAAGCCTCAGGACCGAGCCGTCGTTGGCTACCGCTATAGAATCATGCTCCACTCGTTTGAGATTCGCCCCGCCAAGGGCAAGCGTTAGCGGTTAAAGGCCAGCCGGCCTTAACTTGAGAATCGGTTGCTCTTGGATAGAGCCATGGCCGTAGCCTGCAAGGCCTAAACGAGCGAAGTCGGCGTTTCCCTCTACACTCTCGTTGCGTGCCCTTTCGAGAGACAACCTACAAGCAAAGCTGTATTGCTTGTCCCGAGCCAACCACAGCCACGTGCGAGGTATGCACCTTCCCTGCGTGCGAGACACATCGAAACCAGAACCTGGGCATGTGCACTGCTTGCTCAACCCTGCTGGTAGAACACCTACACTCAGAACAACTCGGACTCGAGGATCTGGCGTTCAAAGCGCCGCCAGCCAGCCGGGCGCCCAGTCAAGAGAAACGCGCCTGGAACACCCATACTTGGCGTGGTTTTCTATGCTTCTAGAGAGCTTTCGACGATGCTCCTATCGGACGATGTCGAAATGAACCCGTCGGTTTTCGGCGCGCCCTCGCAGAGTCGCGTTGTCAGATTCGGGCTGCTCGGCTCCATTTCCGACAATGCTTAACCGATCCGCCGCCACGCCCCGACCCTGTAGGTATTTCGCAACTGCCTCTGAGCGCTTTCGGCTAAGGTCTCGGTTGGTTGCCGCGTCGCCCCGACTGTCCGAATGTCCCACTATTTTAACATTGCGAATGTCGTCGTGGACCAACAGGACCGCAGCTAGATTGTCGAGCAAGCGATGGGCCGACCGCGGAACATCGGTTCGCCCCGCCGCAAAGGGAACCGTGCCAAGCACTTCAACGGCCTCCTTGGTCAGGATGATCAGCTGTTTGGTTTTGCAACCTTGAAAGGCGCCAGCTTCGCTCGGACAATTGTCGATAAAGTCGGCCACACCGTCACCATCGCTATCGATAACCGGACACCCTTCGTTGCTTGCGGGCCCCGATTCCAAAGGGCAGCGATCGCCTGTATCCGCCACCGTGTCTTTGTCGTTGTCCCATTCCGGGCAACCATCGTCATCTTCGAATTGATCGATGTCCTCCGCCTCGCTGGGGCATGTGTCATTTGCGTCGGCCACGCCGTCTGCATCCATGTCCAAGTTCACGGGCTCGGGCGTAGGCTCGGGCTCGGGCTCAGGCTTGGCGGGAGGGACTTCGGTCAAGACCAACTGGCGGCCATCACCCGCCTCGGGGCATCCATCCGAATCTTCGAAACCGTCCATGTCTTCGGCTTCTGATGGGCATCGGTCTGCTCGGCCGACTAGACCGTCATTATCAGCATCTTGTTTTCGATCACCAAAACGCAATCCGATGACGAAGCGCCAATCTGGTGTTCCGATACCATCGACTAACCCCACACCCAAGGCGCCAAAGCCGAGAAGTGAATCGGTCATGCCATAGCTTCCCCCGCCCAACAACTCCATGTAATTGCGATGGAGGGTGGCATCCGGCTCGGAGGCTGGCATGCCCAACGCGACGGTCGCATCAAGTTCCACGGGGGGACCTCCTACCTCGTCAAAACGATAGCCGGCGCCGACACTCAGTGAGATCTCGTCACCGACCTCGTCTCCACCCAAAACCGCATTCTTCCGGGCCAGATATCCGACGTTGGCCGCCAAGCGCAGCGCGGATTGACGTCTCGAAATGGCCAATTGGGGCACGAATGTCGCCGATTGCTCACCTGCAAAACGATCGTTTTGTCGTGTCGGGAGTGTGAACGCTGGCATGATGGATAGCTCGACCCCATGTGCTGCTTGACGCACTAGCTGGAACTTTGGAGCCACACGCAAATCGCCAATCCCTGAATCGCTGACCGCTCCGGTCATGAAACCACTCACCATGTCGCCGGATTGGGCAACAACCATCGGCAAGCTCAAACTGAGTTGACTCCACCCGAAGAATCCAACTGACCCCGAGAGCGCCGTGGAGGTCCGACTACCGATGACAGCGTTGGACCCAGCTTCATTGGTTGCTACCAGCGGATTACTGATGCCTCCAAGCGAAAGTCCCATGTCCCAAGCCAGGTGCGCTGGGACCGCGCCCCACTCGACGTTAAGGAGGCCATCTCGATCCGTCGACAGGACAAATCGATCGACGTTGACGTTTTGTTCCACAGTCGTCTGCGCGTTAGCCGCCCCAGTTCCAAGGAAGGCGACGCAAACCGTTGCGGCGGCGATTGCCCTTCGGCGTCCCCTTAGAGTGGTCATCGCAAACACGATCAACAGGAGTAGCAAACTGCCGAGACTACCCTGGGATCCCGCGGTAATACTGCAACCCTCGCCACCGGAGAAGGTGTAGTCGTCAACAGAGTCGCACACGCCTCCACGGCCGTCACCGTCACTATCGTCTTGTGTTGGGTTGGCGACATGTGGGCAGTTATCTTCCGAATCCACCACGCCGTCGCCGTCGTCGTCGTCGGTACAATCGTCACCCACGCCATCATCGTCTGTATCGGTATTGGATTCGCTTTCCACCAGAGGACACGTATCCACGCTATCGTCAAAGCCGTCGTTGTCGCTGTCGTTGTCGATGAAATTCGGAATTCCGTCACCATCGGTATCTGCGGGCGGCGTACCTTCGTCATCATCTCCAGCTTCCTCTTCGTCTGAGATGCCGTCGCCATCCGAGTCGTCATCCAAGTAATCAGGAATGTCGTCCATGTCTGTATCCGTCGGTGGCGTATCGAGATCGTCGTCGCCCGCTTCGTCCATGTCGAGGATCCCGTCGTTGTCCGAATCGTCATCCAAGTAGTCGGGAATGTCGTCCATGTCTGTATCCGTCGGTGGCGTATCGAGATCGTCGTCGCCCGCTTCGTCCATGTCGAGGATCCCGTCGTTGTCCGAATCGTCATCCAAGTAGTCGGGAATGTCGTCCATGTCTGTATCCGTCGGTGGCGTATCGAGATCGTCATCGCCGGTTTCTACGGCGTCGGGGATGCCATCGCCGTCCGAGTCCAGCTCGCACACCGCGTTGCAGGCATCTCCATCCTCTGCGTTGCCATCATCACATTCTTCGATGCCGGCACGAACTACACCGTCACCGCAACTGCTATCCGTACAGATGTTTCGACATTCATCCGTATCGTCGTCGTTGCCGTCATCGCAATCCTCCACACCCGCTTCGACCACTCCGTCGCCGCATTCGGCCACTACGCAGGAATTCAGGCATGAATCCGAATTGCTTCCGTTGCCATCATCGCATTCTTCGCCGGCGGTGGAGTTCGTCACCTCGTCGCCACAAGAGACAGCGCTGCAATCGTTGTCACAGGTGGCCGATTCGCCCGCGTCATCGCAGGTCTCTCCAGCAGTGCTGTTTGTAAGCCCATCGCCGCATGTTGCTGCGGAACAATCGTTGTCACAGGTGGCCGATTCGCCCGCGTCATCGCAGGTCTCTCCAGCAGTGCTGTTTGTAAGCCCATCGCCGCATGTTGCTGCGGAGCAGTCCGCGTCGCAGCCGGCGGATTCGCCCGCGTCGTCGCAAGTCTCTCCTGCGGTGCCATTTATCGAACCGTCACCG